>Ga0183100_1000525_pt1 | contig 29183 bp, 26 predicted proteins | sample Biomet2_FD_127789 | JGI IMG/M metagenome (GOLD analysis project Ga0183100, IMG submission 127789) | Microbial communities from bioreactor (seeded with anoxic lake sediment) at LBNL, California, USA - Biofuel metagenome 2 | ecosystem: Engineered > Bioreactor > Anaerobic > Unclassified ...
CATGGCCATCAGCACGAGGACCGCCGCCAGTGCGATGGTCACCGTGGCGACGAGCACGGCCCCGCCGCCATGTCTCCTTTTCCGCGGCACCTGGTAGTCGTCCATCCCGGGCGCGGTCTCCGGCGTGATCGCCGGAGGCATGGAGTAGGGAGACAAGGGATCTTGAGACGAGGAGAGCTCTACTGGCTGCCCGGTCTGCCCGCGGTAAAGGCGCGCTCCGCACCTGTAGCAGAAGGCCGCGTCCTCCTGGACCTCAGCGCCACAATTGCTGCAAAAAGGCAATCGATGCCACCTCTCGAGGTATTTGAGAAATTGGTCCTATTTGAGGTTTATGAACGCCTCCTCCTCATTCGACGTCGTGGAGAACGATGCGCGGCCTTACCACGGTCCTTTCCGGAAAACGTTGAAAGTGAGAGCCACTGACCCTTCTGCTCATATGTATTCCTTCAGCCAATCTTTTATGGGCTGAACTCGTGCCATGGCCCTGATAGGAAGCATCGAATCCCCTGAATAGCCCGTGGCCAGCCCATCCTGTCAAAGAACACCGCTTGCCGGCCACGGAAGCTTCCTATCACCTCTCTGGGTTTACGGGCCCAAGGACGAGTTTTGCGTTCTCTTCACGTCCCCCACCCTCCAGCCCCCGATCACTGGAATTAAAATGGGAAGCTGGGCCGCCCAGAACAGTTGCATCCGAACCCTCACGGTTGGTATTAGGCCCTGGTGAATGCCTCTCGTCCAGTGAAAAACAGACGCTCTTGCTGTAGCCATCAGGGCCCATTCAATCTCAGGGTGCATGGGCACCGTGGGCTATACCCTCAGGTTTTCCGATGAATGGCGTCGAACCATTATATACAAAACACACCCAGCTTGACATTGGAGGGACACAAGGAGCTGGGACCATGTCGGAGACAAGGAGCATCTTCTCGGAGCAGGACAGAGATGAAAAATTGGCGCGGTTGGTCCCGTTGGCCGCGGAGGTCTATCTCTTCGGGTATCCCCTGGTGGCCATGGAACTGACCCGCCGTGCGATGACCAACACGTCCAAGGCCAGAGTGGTGCAGGCACCAATGAACCAGTTCGTCCACTTGCACTACTTTCCCGATGATTCCTTCGCCGCCTTGAAAACGCCGAACGCCGATGTTCTATGCTCCTCGGCTTGGCTGGACCTCAAGGAGCCCATGCTTTTGAGCGTACCGGACACCGAGGGAAGGTACTATTCCCTGACCGTCCTGGATGCATGGACCGAGGTGGTCTCCTCATTGGGAACCCGGACCACTGGCAACGGGAGGGGCGATTTCATCCTGGTCGGTCCCTCCTTCAAAGGTACGTTGCCGTACAGCCTGACCAAGATCGCTTCGCCCACCGACCTGGCGTGGGTCAGGGTCCGGATCCAGTGCAATAGTGAGGAGGACTACGAGTTCGTCAACGGTCTCCAGGACCGCTTCAAGCTCATCCCGTACAGGGATTGGGGGCACAAGAGCCTGGAGTCCCTGCACGAGTTCGTGGTGAAGTATGAGCCTCGTTTGCCCGGCCACCCTCTCGAGGCCCAGACGCCGGTCGCGGACCAGATGGACAGGATGGACGTGAACTCGTTCTACTCGTTCCTGTGCGACCTGATGATGCACAACCCTCCTCGGCTGGAGGATGAGCACATGGTCGAGAAGATGGCCGTGTTCGACATCCGGCCGGGAGAACCGCTCGATCCCGAGCTATGGGACTCCATACAGTACGCTGCCCTGGAGGACGGGGTCATGGAGGCGCATAAGGTACTGAACAAACAGCTGGGGAGCCGTCCGGTGGACCTGGTCAACGGGTACTGTCGCTCCCTGAACATTGGCAGGTATAACTCCGACTATACCCTCCGAGCCTTGGTAGCCCGTTCCAGTCCCGGAGCTAGGCTGCCCGAAGATACCATGTACTTCAGGACCGCCATCGACTCAGAGGGAAGACCGTTGGTCGGGAAGGATCGGTATGTCATCCATCTCGCTCACGACCTGCTGCCGCCGACGAACGCGTTCTGGTCCATATCGATGTACGATCGGAAACGGCTGTTCGTGAGCAATCCCCTCGGGCGGTACGCCATCGGGGACCGGGACGATGTGAGGTTCGGCTCCGACGGCTCCCTGGACATCTTCGTCCAGCATGGTAGCCCGGGAAAGGATAACGAGCCGAACTGGCTGCCCGCACCTCTGGACGATTTCAACATATTGTTCAGGCTGTATTGGCCAAAGGAAAGGGTCCTCCGAGGGGAATGGGCTCCCCCCGCGCCGGTGAGGGTGGGCTGACCCGTTCTATTGGCTTTTCCGACGCGCATTGACCGTCTGCCAGGCGGTCTACCGCAAGGCATGGCCGAGAAGTGTCGGGCGTGAAACACGCGGCCGTCAGGATCTACGAATGAGGAGAAAATATCGTTTAGAAATGATTCTATAGAATAACAATAGTTAATTGTAAATAATATCAGAGCAGCTATTCCCTTGTGGGACGTAGCTGGGTAATCCCCTTCGCGGTCATCGCGGCCGCAATGATGCTGACCGTAATGGTACCTGTTGGCGAAGCGAGCGCTTCCTCTTCCACGGTCGTGTTCTCGACCGACTTCGAAGGGGTCGGATTCTTTATCACTGCCTGGGAACCGCTGGGGTGGTCTCGCGGCGATTATGCTGCTGGCCATGGGGACGATCTGTGGTGCAGGGCCAACTCCACTTGGCTGGGGACTCTCTCCAATGCAGTTGGATATCCCATAGCCGCCCATTCGTCCCAATCGGCACTGTACGGCGCCAAGCTGGGGACGAACTCCGAGAACGGTGCGGCCAACCTCGACAACGGCTACCCCGATCCGGGGATGGACTCCTGGGTCCGCTTCACCCCCCCGAACGCCGCCAGTTACGACGGCATGACCCTCACCTTCTGGTACTGGGCCCGGACGCAGAGCGCCGACTATACCGGGGAACTTACTGACTACTTGTGCGTCAACATCAACGACGGAACGAGCACCAAGATAGTGTGGAAGCAGCCGTCGCCGTATAGCAACGTCTGGCAGAAAGTATCGATCGAGCTGCCGGCCGGGACGGAGTGGATGGAATGGGAGTTCAAGACCGGTGCCTCGACCGGAGCTCACTACCCAGGAGCGCTCATCGACGACGTCACGGTGACATCTGGCAAGGTCATTCCCGGGCCGCCCACGTCCCATGTCAGCGGCATGAACGCGTACTATAACGACAGGAGCGTCCAGGTTCCGGTGAGCTCCACCGATGCGGACCGCTTGTCCCTCTACTACCGCCAGGGCAGCGGAGCGTGGACCAAGTACGTCGACAGCACGCACCCCGATGGCCTCTTCGATTTCTCCCCCGTCACCTTCCAGGCGCCGAGCGATGGGCAGTATGATGTCTACTCTGTCGCCAGCAACGCGACGTACGCCGAGAGCAAGAGCACGGCCGAGGCATCCTTCTATGTGGACACCGCCGCCCCGAGCATCTCGATCTCCTCTCCGACCCAGGACACGGTGTTCGGAGGAAGGACGGTCACCCTGGAATGGACCTCCAGCGATCTCGGGTCAGGTGTAGCTCTGACAGCCGTGGACATGGACGGCGCCGGCTGGACCGACGCGTCCGGGTCATCCTACACCTTCGGGCCGCTGAGCGATGGCACGCACACCGCCACCGTCCTGGTGCAGGACCGAGCAAGCAACTCCGCGAAGGCCTCGGTCACCTTCGCCGTGGACCCTACAGCTCCGACCATGACGGTCTCCCCCACCGGCACCGGCGTGGCCAGGAACACGACCATTGCCGTGTCCTTCCACGACGAGGTGGACAAGGCATCCATCAACATCACCGTTGTCGGCGCCAGCGGATCACTGTCCTGGGCCGGTGACACCGCCACCTTCACCCCGGACTCTCCCCTGGCCGTGAACACCGCCTACCAGGCCAACGTCTCGGGCAAGGATGCTGATGGCGACGCGTTCAGCAGGTCCTGGTCGTTCACCACTGTTGATGACCGGAGCAGCATCACGGGGACGGTGCACGACGGCAAGGGAAACCCGATCGCCAAGGCCACGGTGAAGCTCAGCAATGGCATGAGCACGATGACCGATGATGACGGCCACTTCCAGTTCGTCAACGTGTCCGCCGGCAGCTACACCCTGACCATTAGCAAGGACGGCTACACGACCATGACCACCAAGATCGATGTCAACGTCATGCAGGTGGACGAGCTCGGTACGCTGAGCATAAAGAACGGCAGCGAGGAGGGCATGCCCCTGGTCGTCTTCCTCATAGCCGCGCTGGGCCGGGTGGCCGTGTCGGCCGTTTATCTCGCGGCCCGCCATAGCCGCAGGAAAGAGTGATTGGGTGGGGCGCCCGTTCGGCCCCACCCCACCGTGGCTTTTTGCCGTTCTAGGGGTTGCCTCCCAGCTGGAAAGGGATAATCGGAGGAAACCTGATGGCTACAAGGACAAGGCCTGTGCGGCCTCCCAGCTGGGCGGTGACCGTTAAACATTCTGGGGATTCATAAATCTATTGCTAGCCTCTGTCATGGCAGGTAATGACAAGGCATCGATCTCTTGGCCGGCGCTCAGAAGGAGGGCAGAAGGGGCCTGACGATCAGCTCACCGGCAAAATCCATGGTGGGGATAAACAAGACCGCTTAGTCGCATGGCTGGAGCGAGAGATAGCTATCTCAACGATGATATTGAAGGGAGCAATTATTATAATGTCGTTCCATTGTCTTATTAACAGATAGGTCGGTCTAGACAGGTATCGAGCCGATCCATGCCGGGGTGCCAGAGCATTAATGGAGCGGGCCGCAAGCCCGTGTTCGGAGGTGCAACTCCTTCCCCCGGCCCCATTTTTTCATCTATCGCCAAGCGTTCGAGCAATGAGCCATATCATGCCGCTCCGCCCGGTGTTGAGGTGGAGCCGAGTGTTCGACGCCCAACAACCTTGCATAAGGATTATGTGCCATCGGCTCGAAGCCATGTTCGTGACGTCCATCAGCCCGTACTTGATCTTCAACGGCCAAGCCGAGGAGGCGTTCGAGTTCTACAGGTCCGTCTTCGGGGGCGAGTTCTCCGTCAAGACCCGGTACAAGGAGATGCCCGATGGCGATAAGCTGCCCGAAGATGAGAGGGACCGGATAATGCACATCGCCCTGCCCCTGAAGAGCGGCATGCTCTATGGGAGCGATGCCCTCGACGCGAGAGGCGCGGTGACCGGCGGCAACAATGTATACGTGCTCGTAAGCCCAGAGAGCGAGGCCGAGGCCCGCCATCTCTATGATGCACTGTCCGCCGGGGGCGAGATCGAGATGACCTTGGGAAAGATGTTCTGGGGCGACCTGTACGCTTCCTTCAGAGATCGATACGGCATCTGGTGGATGATCGATTATGCTTATCCGAAGCAGAAATAGGGGGGATCTGTAGCAGGCGGGGGACGCGAGGGGACCGACAAGTGGCCGGGAGGGCGTGAACGGTAGCAAAACCGTCCTCCCGGCCGGGGAATAAGGCTCGGACTACGTGCCTACCGTTTCCAATAATCGATACCCGCCATGCCCATGGCGATCATGTTCTCGTCCGTGCAGTCCCTGGGGCTCTCGCAGCCCGGCGCGAGGATGAGACCACCCTCGAGACCGCAGTCCTCGATGCACTTGTACGCGGCCTTCCGGATGTCGGCGGGCTTGCCCTGCCACAGGACCTTCACCGGGTCGATGTTGCCCATGATGGCGAGATTCTTGCCGACGCTCTTTCTGGCCTTGGCCAGGTCGACCTTGACGTCGCAGCTGAAGCAATCCACGCCGACCTCCGGCATCAGCTTGATCGTCTCGTTGGTATCCCCGCACATGTGGACCATTATCGGCACGCCGGCCTTGCTCCGCACGTCGGCGCACACCTTCTTGGTCCCGCTGAGAGCGAACTCCCGGTACATGTCGGCCGAGATCATGTCCTCCGAAGCGGTGGGGTCGGACATCCAGAGCGCGGTGGCGCCAGCGTCGATGCATCTCAGCTGGACCTGCTCACAGAAATCGGCGGTCTTGGCCACCAGCTTCTTGACCAGGTCGGGGTCGAAGTTGATGTCCATCATGATGTTCTCCGCGCCCCGAAGGAAGGCAGCGGTGGTGAAGGGACCCCAGGACATCCCGAGCACGTGGAAGTCCTCGTCCATCATCTTGGTGACCATCTGGATGTTCTCCACGAAGCCCTTAGTGAACTTGGGGCACTGCTTGGGGTCAAAGGGGTCATAGAGGTCCAGCCTGTCGACGTCCTCCGGCTCGTTGACGACCGAACTCATCACCCGGCCGTAATTGTCCTCCGGCTGCTTGATGTCGAGGCCGGCATCGATCAACTGCCCATTGGTGTCCAGCGCTGGCTTGACAAAGTCGGAGTGCGTAAGCTTGGCGAACCTCAGGGCGAGTTTTGCGGATAAGGTAGAATCATAGCGAGCATCCTTGAACTGGTAGCCTCCGCTGTGCACAGCGGTGATGTTGGAAAAGTTCTGAACGGGAGTGCGCTCAGGCGTCTCGAAGTTCAAGGCCATTTCAACTTGGGTTCTGTGTCCCATGTCCTTCATCGTCATCACCTTGTTCGATTCAGACTGGAAATAAAAGGGAAAGGAAAATGCCCTCCCGGGCGGGGAGGGCTGTTTGGAGAGCTCGTTCTCAGCTCTTGGCAGACCCAGTGGCCTGGGGCTTGGCTTCCTTCTTCTGTCCCATGGGGCCAGTGGGGAGGACGACCCTGCCATACACCTCGTTCAGCACCTCGGCGACACCAGTGTACAGAGCAGCGCTTCCCAGGAGGACACCAACGACCGCGCCGATGCTGCCCATGGCCGCGATGCCGGTTAGGCCATGCATGGCCAGGAAGAAGAACCCGAGCGAGCCGAGGCCAAAGACGACCTGGAGGGCCCTGGAGATCCTCAGGGTGCCTATGAACATGGAGAAAGTAAAGATCGTCCAGATGAGCATGTACCAGCCGACCGCCACTTCCTCAGGGCCTTCGAAACCGAAGTTGGGGAGCATCAGCATGAAGCAGAACGAGATCCAGAACGCACCGAACGAAGTGAACGCGACAGTGCCGAAGGTGTTGCCACCCCTCCATTCCATCATCCCCACGCAGAACTGCACCAGTCCGCCGTAGAACAGTCCCATGGCGAAGATCATGGTGCTCATACCGAATATGCCGTTGTTGTGGAGCATCAGCAGTATGGTCGTAGCCCCGAAGGCGCAGAGACCCAGCGCTCCAGCATTTCCTAGTTTTTCACCTGACATTGTATCACCGAACTTAGGAATATTTACCTTCGAATCAGACTCGCCATATATAGTATTTGTCTTACAAAGAGAATGCATTTGTATAGCTCTCGATATTAAGGGTTACGGCGGAATTGTCTTTCAGGCAGGCTCGTTGATCGAGGCCAGGAGGAGAGCGGGAGCGACGTTTGCGCTTGTTGGTTGCTGAAAATGACATTCCTAAGGGAATCCGGGCGGATCAGACGGGCTACGAGCTTGGGAAGTTGATGGGGACGAGGACATCACCGACATAACTCATTACAAACATAGCACAAACATGTCTTTAATGTCCCAAGTATAATATAACGAATCCTTCTACTGCGGCCTCATGACGAAGTACTCACGGCCGGCGGGGAAGGCGGTCAACGTGAACGTACGCATACCGTCCGGCCTCATACGTGGAATCGATGATCACGTCGAAGATGCCAAGTTCAAATCAAGGTCCGAGTTCATCGTGACGGCCGTCCGTCATTATCTGGACTATATGGAGTACATGAAGCGCCATGAGGTCTACCGGTTTGTCGGTGATAATCTGCAATCAGTTCCAGCATCCTCTGACGAAAGGAAGTGAACTCTCCCTTGACCATGCTGGCGAGAGCAGGGTCCGTTCCTTCCTCGACCACCAGGTAGAGCTTCATTCCCTTGACGAACAGCTGGCTCTCGTGTTCCGGCTCATCGGTGAACAATATGATTCCCCCAGTCATGTTGCCTATGCTGGCAACGTAGGGCGTACTTTTCCCAGATCATTAAACGGTTTTCTATCGGTTTTCTTTATGGCCAAAGCTTGCGCCACCGGGGGTTGGCCAACGGGTCGTGGACGACGAGAGCGGCATCGCCGGGTGGAAAAGGCACGATGAGCTCGATCGTTGATGACATGGCCTTGGAAGAGGAGGAAGCCAGGCCGGTTACTCTCTCTGGGCGTGGCGTGTCTTAAGAACCGTCGCCTGCCATCTCAACCAGTGACTAATATGCCAAGAGGGTTCACCACGAGGGAAGAGCGGCAGTACGAGCACATCAAGGGGTCGGAGAAGAAGGAGGAAGGACGGTCCGAGGAGGACGCCGAGCGCATCGCGGCCGCCACGGTCAACAAGGAGAGGCGGGAGAGGGGAGAGACCAAGGAGCAGAGGGGCGAGAAGTAAACCTCCCTGTCAGCTTCCCAGCGGAGTCACATTCCCAGCTCGGCGGCCACCTTCTGAACTCCATCAAGGGCCACTTCGAGGAACTCGTCGCGGGACATGCCCAGCCCCTCGCAGGCCATGATGCGCTCCCGGCTCACGCCCTTGGCGAAATCCTTGTTGCCGAACTTCTTCCTCAGCGAGCTCACCTTGACGTCGGCGAGTTTCTTGGACGGCATGACCAGGGCGCAAGCGATGACAAGACCGGAGACGGCATCCGCAGAGACAAGGGCGATCTTGAACCTGCTGTCCACTGGGACCCCGGTCGCCTCGTGGTTGTGGGCCATGATGACCTCGATCAGCTCGTCGTCGACCTTTCCTGCGAGCAGCTCCTTCGCCTTCAGGGTGTGGTCTTCCATTCCTGAGCAGATCTCCAGGTCGATATCGTGCAGGACCCCGGCCAGCTCCCACCGGTCGGGGTCCTCGCCGGCCCGGGCAGCGATCTCGCGCATGATCGCCCCGACCGCCACCATGTGCTTGATGTTGCTCTCCTTCCTCACGTGCTCGCGGACGAGCTGAAGTGCTTCTTTCCTCGATAGCATGCTCTCCCGCGGTCATAATGCCGGCCCATGGATAAAGATGGTCCGCGCTTCCCCGCTTCCTCATGGCATAGTATTAGGTACCTCCTGACGATTCTATTCTCGGAGATGGGAATGGTGAGCAGGTACATCGATCCTACGGCGGTGCTCATTGGCAACTATGAGCTGAAGGACGGGGTCAGCATATGGCCGTACGCTGTGATACGGGCCGATCACGACCGCGTGGTCGTGGGCGAGGGCAGCAACGTGCAGGAGCATGCCGTGCTGCACGTGGACACTGACTTCCCGACCCTGATAGGTAAGAACGTGACGGTCGGCCACGGGGCGATCATCAACGGGGCGAGGATCGGGGATCACTGCATCATCGGCATGAACGCGAGCGTGGTGGAGGGAGCGGTCGTCGGCAGCGATTGCATCATCGGGGCCAACGCGGTCATCACCGGCAACATGGCCATCCCTCCAGGCTCGGTCGTGGTGGGAGTGCCAGGGCAGATCGTAAGGTCCAACGATCCTACGTTGCACGATCGGGCGGAGCGTAACGCTCGGGCATACCATGTCCTGCGGGACGAGCACCTGAGCGGTCTCTACCGTCGCTGCGGCGGAAGCGCTCCCTGAGATCCCACGGCACCTCGATGTCGGTCTGGAGATGGGACGTTCGGCAACTAGTTAACTGGCAGGCTCAGTGATATCCATGGACCGGGGGTGCAGATGAGCGACGCCGATCTTGGGAGGGCGATGGAGGTCAGGTCAAAGGTCCGGAGGGAGGCTGACCTCTACCAAAGGATGCTCGAGACCGTGCGGGCGCCCGGCACCAAGGAGCGCGCGTACATCCTAGCCATCGTCCCCCTGCTCATCGTCTCCACCGCCGTGCTGATCGCCTGGCCTGAGGCCCTGGTCCTGTGGGTCATCGTGACCTTCGTCCTGTACTCGTTCAACTACCTCGTGTTCTTCCTGCCCATCACCAGGCACCCCGGGTGGAAGAGGAAGAGAGAGCGACCGACCTGGAGGTCGGTATGGGGCCTGATATGGTACTTGCTCAGGGAGAGGCGGGGGTTCGCCATCGAGATGGGGCTGACCATGTTCCTTGTCGGAATGGTGCCGCTGGCCCGAAGCTTTTTCGTGCTGTTCGGTCTCGGGCTGGTGTTCACGCTCTACCACGGCATGTTCATGAGCGAGCTGCCCGTGGGACTGACCGTCGACCTCGTCGTGCAGATCCTCGTGATCATGGGCTATCTCGTCATGGTGGTCGTGATCAGCCCGCAGACCCAGGGCTTCACCCAGGTCGCTCGCGACATCAAGCTCAGGGTCCGATCCGCACGCTCGAAAGGGATGGCTGCTTACGCCTGGGCGTTGGTGCTATCGAGCGTGCTCGCGGTGGCCGTGTCGCTAGTGGCGGCCGGCGCGATATTGCTGCCCGGAAAGACGATAGAAACGCTGAACGATTTCCTGCAGTTCGACATCAACGTCCATGTCCTGGCGTTCATGGTGATGCTGGTCGCGGAGTTCTTCGTGATGAGGGCGCTCCAGAGCAGGGGCAGCCGGCACATGGTCCTGGCGCTCATCGAACGTAAGGTCGAGGCGCTGAGGGACGAATGCCTTGTCCCGCTCGACGCTCTCATCGCTGATGCCAGTGTCAGCAAGGAGGTCAAGGTCGACAAGGACCGGTTCGAGAAGATACTCTGCGATTACTACCAGACCGCCATCTATGACGTCGTGGAAACGAACCTCCTCGGACATATGTCCGTGTTCCTCGTCGTCCCCAATACCGACCTCCTGCTGGACCGGGAGGCGCTGAGGTACGTGGGCGTGCCCCGGGACCTTGAGGGGCCAGTTTCGGGAGACCGCTCGAAGGCCGATGCCTTAGCCGCGGCTAGGCGGCGGTGAGGCTTCGTTCCGCTGAGATGATAGGAAGGACAATGGAGGTTACCTCAGTCCTCCCTCCACTTGAACAGCCTCACCGCGGCCACGAAGAAGATCAGGGTCAGCACGGCCACCACCGCCATGTCCAACAGCGCCCCCGGCACGTTATCGTAGACCATGACATTGTTCAGCCCCTCGATCACGTAGTACAGCGGCAAAACATGGGCGATGGACTGCAGCCAATCAGGCATGATGCTGATGGGGAAGAACGTTCCCGCAAGGAACATCATGGGGAAGGTGACGATGTTGCCGACCACCCCGGCGGTCTCGGGGTTCTTGGAGACCGTGCCCACGAGCATGCCCATCGCCGCAAAGAGGGTGGGGCCCAGGACCAGGAAGGGTATGATCCACGGGGTCAGGGTGATGTGCGCTCCGAAGAGGGCGACGCCCACGATGACCATCAGGATGAAGGAGACGGTCGACAGGACGATGTACCACATCACCTTCGATGTCAGCCATTCCATCTTGTTGAGCGGCGTGAGGCTCAGCTGCTTGAACAGCTTGGTCTTCTTGTACTCCGAGGAGATGTTCACCAGGGAGAACATCGGGCTGACGAGGATGGAGAAACCGATCAGCCCGGGGATGAGGAAGTCGATGTACTTGGTCTGCTGCGCGTTCACCGTGGCCTGCTCGATGCCGATGACGCTCGACCCGCCAAAGCGCTGCAGGTTGAGATAGTTGGCCACCCCGCTGACCGTGCCGGAGACGATGCTGCTGGTGCTGGAGGAGGGGTTCCCGTACACGGTGACGTTGATGGGCTGAGCAGCGAGGTAATCGGCCGAGAAGCCCGCCGGGATGATGACCCCGTCCGACGAGGAGTGGTTCGCCAGGTACCTCGTCATGTCCTCCGACGTTGGCACCATGACCACGGTGACGGTACCCGAGCGGTTGAGGGCGTCGACGAACTGAGAGGCGATGTTCATTTCAGGAGAGAGGAACGGACCGATGTCCTGGTTCTGCACATACACCGTCACCGTCCCCGAGGACGTCCCGGAGAATATGGCCCCGAAGATCAAGATAAGGATGACCGGGAATATGAGACCGAAGAACAGCCCCACCCGGTTACGCACGTATCCCCGACTATAGACCTTGAAATCGGCAAGGGTGCGCCTTCCGCTGATCCTATTCCCGCGTGAGCGCGGCTCAGCCATTGCGGTCGCCTCCGATGACCTCTCCGCTCTCGTCCACCTCTCCCCTCACCAGCTTGACGAACACATCGTCCAGGCTGTCCCGCCGGGTGCGGATGTCCCCCCATTCCATGTTCGAGCGCTCGGCCGCCTCCAGCGCGGCCAGGGCGTCGTTCTTGTGGGTCAAGAGAATGCTGATCACGTCCCCGTTGGACTCGACCTCCAGACCGGTGCTCGTCCTGATGAAGTCGGCGAGCTTCTCGCTCCCCTGGATCTCCAGCCTCTCGCCGGAGCCATGCTGGCCGATGATATCCTCCACCGTGCCCAGGGCCACGATGTGCCCGTGGTTCATGATGGCCACGCGGTCCGACAGCTGCTGAGCCTCGTCCAGGTAGTGGGTCGTGAGAATGATGGTCTTGCCTTGGGCCTTGAGACCCTTGATCACGTCCCAGATCGCCCTTCGAGCGTTGGGGTCGAGGCCGGTGGTCGGCTCGTCCAGGAACAACAGGTCCGGGGAGTTCACCAGCGACAGGGCCAGGCCGGTCTTCTGCTTCTGCCCCCCCGATAGGTTCTCGAACAGGGTCTTCCCGGAATCCTCCAGCAGCACCGCCTTGAGGATCTCGTCCGCGTCGACCTTGACCCCGAAGAGGCTGGCATAATAGATGATGGCCTCCTGCGGGGTGATCTTCTCGAAGAAGTTGAACTCCTGAGGGATGACCCCGATCCGGTTGTGCAGATCGTAGCCATCGTCCCAGGGGTCCAGGCCAAGGACGTAAGCCTCGCCCCCGTCCTTCTTCCTGAGGCCCTCGAGGACCTCGATGGTCGTCGTCTTCCCCGCGCCGTTGGGGCCGAGGAGGCCGAAGACCTCCCCCTCCTTCACGGTGAACGATATACCATCCACCGCCTTGACCTCGCCGTAGTGCTTCCTGAGGTCCCTTACATCGATGGGCATCATGGATGACCACCGCTCCCCGCCGGTCGGTGTCGTGATCCACTCATGTTCTCGTCCCCCGAGAAGTATTATGCCGAAGGACTATCAAGATATCTGCTGCCTGGTTAGCCCCAGGATGCCGCCCATCGAGCGCCATATCGGCATACCTCGCCGACAGGGGCTCGTGGGCACGTCCGTTCCCGTTGCTAGCGGCATCCTACGCCCTGCGCTTCCCCCTTGTCAGCAGGAATGCGGTCACCACTGCCGCTGCCACCAGACTGACTATGCCGACGACGGCCAGCACGCCGATGGTTCCCGACGGGACGACGTTCCCGCCATCGATGGACGACGGACCCGAGCCCACCGTTGCGGTCACCGTGTCGGTCGGGGCGCTCACGCCGTTGCCGTTCACGGCCACGACCTTGTAGTAGAGCGTCTCGCCGTCCGCCACCCCGCTGTCCAGGTACGAGGTCCCGTTCACCGTGGCGATGCTGACCATGCTGCCGCTGTCGCTCCCGCGGTAGATGGTGTACCCGGTGATAGTCGAGCCGCCGTCATCGTTCGGTGGGCTCCAGCTCAGCTCGATGGAGCCGCCCGCCGCCGTCGCGGTAAGGTTCGTGGGGTTCGCCGGAGCGGTCGACCCGGCAGGCGTGACGGCGTCCCCTATCTTCGCGTACTTGAGGTGATCGCCAGTGCTGTCCGAGGAGACATAGCACAGATGGGCATTGCCGTTGGCCTCGACGGCCATGGACGCATAGTAGCTCGCAGGGTTGATGGAGTCCACGGCCTGGGTGCTCCACGACCCGTTGGCGTTGGTGGCGTACATCAGCTGGTTGCTCGCGCTGGACCTGTAGCACAGGTGCACGATATCCTGACCGTCGATGCCGATCGAGCTGTCCTTGACGTATCCACCGGCCTCAACGACCTCGGAGCTCCAGGAGCCTCCGGTGTAGACGGCATGCTTCAGATTGACCTGGCTGAAGGTGCTGCTGGTGGACAGGGCGACATGCGGACGGCCCTGGGAGTCCACGGCGATGGAGCTGAAGCTGCCTATCTGCACGGCGTCCTCGATGTTCTGGGTGCTCCATGCGCCTCCGGCGTTGGTGCTGCACTTGAGGGGCATCCCGCCGATGCCGGCGTACGAGCAGATGTAGACGCTGCCGTCCTTGCTGAGAGCGATGGCATTGTAGTAACCGGAGATCTCGGTGTCCACTATGGCGGTCCTCCAGGTCCCGCTGGAGTCGGTGGCGTACATCAGGTCGTCATTGTTAGCATCGTGCCCGATGTGGTAGCTGATGTGGACCTTGTCCTGCTCGTCGACGGCGATCGAGGTGAATCCGCCGACGTACCCGGGGTCGATGATCTGATTGTCCCACGAGCCGCCGGCGTTGGTCGCGTACATGAGGTCGGGGGATTCGTTCTGGTACCTGCCAACGTAGGCGACGTGGACGTTGCCATGGGAGTCCACGGCGATGGAACAGGCCTGCCCTGCCAGCCCTGGATCGGCGATGACCTGGGTCGCCCACGAGCCGCCGGCGTTGGTCGCGTACATGAGGCTGCCGTCATCCTTGTCGAAGTAGCAGATATGCACGCTGCCCAGGCGGTCCACGGCGATGTGGCAGTCCGATACGTTCCCCTGGACGCCCACGGTCTGAATCGCGATGGGCGTGGACGAGGTCGCCGCCAAGCCTGAGAGCGAGAAGAGCGGCACCATCAGTACCGCCGATAGCACGATGACCGCATACGGCAGGCGGGAGCTCATTCCGCTGCCTCCCCGTGTCCACTTTCCTCGCCTAGCTGCATTGTTGTCCGCGAATCTTCCTCGATGTACTTCATGACCGGCTCCCCCCGAAGCCAGACCTTGAACTGGTAGCTTATATTTAATTGATGAGTATAATAATAGGACAATGTCCTATTTAAGGTTCTCTGAAGCGGTCTGTCCGGGTATAGGGGATGTGCTTTCAAGCCCAGCCAGGATGATGATATCCGATATTAAAGGGAGATGCTGGCTTATGCGGTCGAGCGAATTCTCACTTTCGGTCACCTCCCCCCGAAAACGGAATAACCGTCCTAGCCGATGGTTCCCTGAGACGATGAAAATGATGCATTACGTCCTGAGGACCGTTCCCTGTCCGGGGTGCGGGCATCCCCAGGACATCAAGTTCAAGTTCTACGAGATGCAGGTCGTCGAGAGATGCGAGGCCTGCGGCAAGGTCGCCACCTTCGAGAGGACCCTATCCGTGACCGAGGCCTGGAAGTCGGCCCAGTGACCGTCCTTCGACTGGGTCTCGGTCACTGGCCGGGAGGTCGCGGCCTCGTCGTTGACCGAGATGAAGCGCGATGCTCACTCGATGAGCAGCAGAGCGAAGGACACGATGTTGGCGTGGACGATCTTGCCGTACTCGAGGTCCTTGCACGGTATCGTCGATATCTCCCATCCGGCGTTCCTGACCGTTTCGAAGACATCGATCCCCGCGGCCTCCATGCTCGGCCTCACCTTGTCCATGTGCCGGCACAACCGCTTCATGCTCCGGTCCACCGGTCCGGCGGCCTCCTCGGCCACGCAGTGCTCGCAGTAGATGCAAGGGTACGCCCCGAGCCCGAACGCCTTGTAGAACCCATCGTAGAAGGCGGTCTTCTCCAGCTTGTAGAGGGTATCGCTGATCCAGACGATGAGCTTCTTGTACATGGGGTGGAAGTCCTCGGGGATAGTGTCGGGGTCGATGGTCTTGATATCGGGCACGCCCTCGAAGCGGAGGAGCAGGGCGGTGCGGTACTCCCTGAGGACCCGCCTCGTCTCCTCCGGCGAGGGTGCGTAGGGCGGGCACCCCAGGTGCTTGGCATAGCCCTTGCACCCCCAGCTGCACTTGAACCTCACCCAGTCAGAGACGGTCACGCTCGCCGCCTCGATCTCCCGGGCCTCCGCCCCTGCCTCACGCGCCATGCCGACAAGCTTCCGGACCTCACCCTCAATATCCACCATGCGTTCACCCGCTCACGGTGCATTACTGAGATTCGAGCTGCTATGGCTTAAGGCTTCATCATGAGCGGCTCGGACCAGGCGAACGATTGAAGATCGAAAAAAAGAAGGGGGGCGGGCCTAGTGCTTGAAGAACCCGACCTCGCTCATGATGCGGTGGGCGGCGGCGTTGCTCGGGTTGTCCCCTCTGGCCACGTTGACGGAGACGTCCTCGCCGACGGCATCGGCCACCCTGGCCACGCCCTTGTTGGTGAACCCGGGGCACAGGAGGAACGATTGTATCCCGTCCTTACGCACAAGCTCCTTGCAGATGGTCACGGCCTCGTCCTCGTTCCTTACCAGGACGGTGGTCAGCGAATAGATGGAAGTCTCGACAACGCTTCTGTGCCTGACCGGGTCCGCGTCCGGCGCCATCGCCACCAAAGCCGTTCTGAACTTTCTCTCGGACATGACCATACCATCGCCAAAGGCGTATTTACCGTTCGCCACCACCTCCCGTGATCCGGCCGATAGGTCACAGAAAAGGGCGTGGCCGTACCGGACGAGGTCACAGGATTACAGGGGCATTTATGAAAAAAGGGAGAAAGGAGAGGCCGAGAGGCCTCATTTTGGCAGAGAGGTTCATCGGACGGTGAATCTCACCGACACGTCCCTGACGTTGCCGGCCTTGTCCACGGCCCTCACGGTCACGGTATGCGAGCCGTGCGACAGCCCGGCGAACGTATAGCTGGTCGTGGTCGATGACAACGTCGTCCACGCGCCGCTGTCCAGCTTGATGTAGTAGGCCGCTATCCCCGACCCCGAGTCGCTTCCCGTCCACTTCACCGTGACCGACGTCGACGAAAGGTAGGCGCCGCTCCTCGGGGTGGTGATGGTCAGCGACGGGGCTCTGGAGTCCACCTTGAAGGTGACCGAGGCGTCGACATAGTTACCGGCCTTGTCCACGGCCCTCACGGTCACAGTATGGCTGCCCTGGGACAGCGTGCCGAAGGTGTAGCTGACCGAACCAGAGGGGAGCGTGGTCCAGGTGCCGCCGTCCCTCCGTATCAGGTAGTTGGCGATGCCCGAGCTGGCATCGCTCCCCTTCCAAGTCACGGTAGGCTTGGCGGTGGTGTACGATCCGCTGGCGGGCGAGGTTATGGACAGCGCCGGGGCGGCGGTGTCGACGACGAAGGTGACCGAGGCGTCCTTGTAGCCGCCGGCCTGGTCGACCGCTCTCACGGTCACGGTGTGACCGCCCTGGGCAAGATTGGTAAAGGCATAGCTGCCGGTGCTCGAGGGTAGCGTCGTCCACGCCCCGCCGTCCAGCCGGACAAGGTAGTTGGCGATGCTGGAACTGGTGGAGCTGCCGGTCCACTTGACCGTCACCGAGGTGCTGGCGTAGACCGTGCCGCTCGTCGGCGCGGTGATGGTGACGGACGGTACGCTCGCCTGGACGGTGAAGGCGACCGAGGTCTCGGCGACGTTACCCGCCGCATCGACCGCTCTGACCGAAGCGGTATGGCCCCCTGCCGCGAGGCCGCTGAGGGTGTAGCTCGTTACGCTCGGCGAAAGAGCGACCCACGAGCCGCTGTCCGATCGGACATAGTACTGAGCGATGCCAGAGGTGCTGTCGCTGCCGCTCCAGGTCACCGTCACCGTGCTACCGACGGTCGAGCCGGCGCTCGGCGCGGTGATGCTCAGGTCCGGAGCGACGGTGTCCACGGTGAAGGAGACGGTGTCGTTGGCCTTGGCACCAGCATCGTCCAGGCAGGCCACGGTGACCGAATGATGGCCTTGAGCAAGATCGCTGAGAACGTAGCTGTTCGTCGCCGGGGGCAGCTGGACCGCCGTGGTGCCGTCCACCGTGATCGAGCAGCTGACGATCGAGACGTCATCGCTGACGTTCCAGTGCACGGCCACCGAGGTCGAGTTGATGACCGCCTCGTCGGCAGGGGAGGATATCGATAGCAGCGGATTGCCGGCCCTGACCACCACCGTGGCCGACGTGACGTTGGTGAACCCGATGGTGTTCGCCACCTGCATCCTCACGGCATAGTTTCCGCTCTGGGTGAAACTGTGGGTTGCGATCTTGGCGGTCGTCCAGCCGGTGTCATAGCTGCCGTCGCCATTCCAGTCCCATCGGACCTGCAGCGCCGACGACGTGTCCTGCTTGTCCGTGCAGGCCGACGCATCGAAGGCGAAGACGGTGCTCGTGTTCCCCGAGGCAGGGGTCACGGTGAACGACGCGTAGGGCATGGTGCTGGTGCCGAGCGGGTAACCGGCGGTGCCGGTCAGCACCATCGAGGTGATGGCCTGCCCTCCGTTATCGTAGATGGACTGTTCGGCGAAGGTGTAGCGCACCAGGGGGTACCTCGAGTTGTTGGCCAGTTCTCCCCAGTACAGGGGCTTGCCGTCCGCCTGGGACCATGCTTCCGGGTTGGCGAACAAGTAGATGTTCTTCGACCCGGTGGCCGAGGCGTAGTAGTGGCGGGAAGCGATCTCGAACGGGACGGTGCCGGTACAGATGTCGAAGTCGCTCTTCCCCCAGCCGAACATCGTGCCGAGCCCGGCCACCCCCATGGTGCGGGGGTGGGAGGAGACGCCCTTGGTATCGTTGGCGACCGAGCAGGCCCACGCATGGAAGGCGCTCTTGCCACCGTTGCCGCTCCAGTATCCGGAATAGACGTTGTTATGGTCCGGCTCGTTGAACAGGTCGTACCACGCGATGCCCGTGAGGCCGTCCAGCGCGGTCATGACGCCGGTGCTGTAGGCGATGTAGTTATGGTAAGCGGAGGTGCTATTGCTGAACACGGAGCCGGAGCCGCCGAAGGAGCAGGTCGGGTATTCACAGGAGCCGGCCAGCACCAGGACGACCCAGACGTTGTGGGCCTCGGCTGCGGCGACCATGGTCTGGAGCAGGGAGAGGAACGCGTCGTGATGGTTGGTCCAGGCGTCGTATTGTATGTTCGTTCCCCAGGTATCGCCGGCGCCGATGCGCAACATGTTGCAGTGGTAGTAGGAGAGGAGCGCGAAGTAGCGGTCGAAGAAGTGGGCCGCCGTGTCGTTGGGGGACACCGCGCCGTAGTGACCGGTGTCAGGGCCGTTGAACACCGAGCTCTTGCCCGCGTACTGGGTCTGACCCTCGATATAGGTGAGGATCGCGAACGCCAGGGCGGTGGTATCCACCACCCCGTAGAACTTGGAAGAGGGCGTCTGGCCGTCGACGAGGATGCTGGTGCCTTGGACGCTCACCCGGCCATAGGCGGAAGCGGCGGAGGCCGAGGTCAGGTCAGAGGTGATGAGAACACAGGGGATCAAAAGAGCCAGAACAGAGAGCACCGATAGAGCGCTGGTCAAACGTTTCTTCAAGAGCCTTCACTCCTTGGATGGATGATCGGCGCAGGTTGGCTGTTCAGGAGGGGGAGCGATACGCAGGGGGCGCAGGAAGTAGCGACGTTATGTGAGCAGGACATGAGAGATGAACATTGATTATCGTAGTAGATAAAATTAATGCTAGGCCATTTTTTGCCTGCCCCCGACGCGGTCAGCACTGGCATTTTCGATAGCTGCAAAAAGGAAGAAGCCTGGGCGGGAGGTCCCGGCGAAAGGGCGCCCAGGCGATGATGTGTGCCGGCTGACCCGACGGTAACCGACTAGAGGAGCGAAGGATGCTAGGCCTTCGGTGTCGATAGTGATCTAGGGCCAGGCCGGTTAACCGGGACCTGCTATCAACCTAGATAACAGTATTGCGATGGAAATCAGGTATGGATAATCATGGTCCGTTCTCTTCCACAAGAAAACATGGGGTCCTTCATGCTCGAAGAGCGGCGGCCACCGCAGTAGGTGTACTACAGCGATGACCGGACCGTCCTGCTCGTGACCGCATACGTCTCGTATGAGCGATAAAAACGGTCTCATCGGACCACACCGTCAGCACCCCGACCTGCCATGGGCAGCTGGTTCGCCATAATAAAATAGACCTTGAAGAGGTTTCGCGGCCCGGTCAGATCTTCTTCTTGGTCACCGTCTGCTCGACCTTCTTCCGGCCAAGGATGTCCTCGGACTCCTTCTGCTCTACCTGCTTCACTTCCGTGCCGCCGAGGAGCTTCTCCTTCACTTCGGTCTTCTCCTTCACCTTGGTCTTTTCCATCTTACTGCCTCGATGCCATGAATGGCACGCATGCTCGGCATAACAATGTATAATGGGTTTTGTCGCTACTTGAGCAGGAAGATGACATGATCGGCGCCGTACGGACAATAGGATGACATCGTGGAGCGGAAAATGCGGGACGATCATGTGCTGATGTCGTTTTCCAGGCGCTCCGGGGGATCGCGGACGGCGCACTTGCCTCGCATACCAAGAACAGGAAGCTCCATACCCTCTGTTGGCTTGAGTATAGTATATCTATATTGGGGGGGCACCAGTGAGCGACCGAGCAAGCCGAGATCGTCCCGAGACAGCGTTCGTCCTCTCCTGGATCGCAGGCCTCCCCATCAATCATACTTGCCTTCTCTCTGCTGAGCCTGATCGGCATGGGCGGCTTCTTCGTCGGGGCGGTGGCCGGTGTCGTCGGAGGCACCCTCGCCATCACCTGGTCAGAGGCTGGACGAGCGGGATCCTATTGAAATATCTCAATTATCGAACGTAAGCATGGTTAAATCCTAGGGACCTGCTTGCCCCCCTCATGCTCCGCGACAAGGTCCTAACAGTGTGTGCCTTGCTGTTGCTATCATCGCTTTTGATCACGATGATACCTGTGAAAGCCGTCGAGGCATCGACCTCCGATGTTATCCTCTCTGAGGATGCCGAGGAGGCGACCTACGACGAGTGGAACGCAAGGTGGACGCGGTCGGACCTCAACAGCGCCTCAGGAGACGACTACTTCTGCCGACTTGCTCACAATAACCACGGTGGATCGCATGCCATCTATGCCTCCAGGGTCGGCTTCAACAGCCACTATCTTGTCCCCGTGACCATGGCTGACGGGTCCATAGGCTATACTCAAGCCTGGAACGTCAACGCCACCGGACTGCCGGGTGAGACGTCGCAATCCCAGTGGGTCCCGAGGTACGACACCAACCAGGACTCCGTCATGAGAAAGGCAGTGGTCGGGGCATCGAGCTATGGCACCGTCACTCTGACCTTCTGGTTCTGGTCCGACACCGGCGCCTCTGACGCCAAGCAGCCGTTGACCGGCGCGAGCGTGGGCTACGACTTCCTGAACGTGGTCTACTGGACCGGCAGCGGTGATAGCTCTACGAAGCAGGTGCTATGGACCGATTCCAGCGCCCAGGCGAGCGCCAAGGGCTGGACCTACGCCACCGTGCAGGTGCCGAACACCGTCACCTACATCGGCTTCGAGTTCGTGTCCGGGACCACCGCCCCCCAGGGCGGCGACGCCTCCGACGCGTTCACCTCGTCCGGCGTCAAGGTGGTCGATGGCGGCATGAGGGAGGGCGTGTACCTCGATGACATCACCCTCACCGGGTCGAGCTCTTCCGATGGGCCGATCGCGATGGAGACGAGCGTGGACAACCTCGCTCAGGTGCAGGCTCATAGGAACTTCAACGTTCCCTACACTACCAACAACCCTACCGTCCCTATCGGCCAGGTAAGCCTTTACTACCGCCAGGGGACCAGCGGCGGGTGGACCCATTATGGCAACTTCACCTCTAGCCCCATATCGTTCACCGCCACGAGCGATGGCACCTACCAGTTCTACACCCGTGCATGGGACACGAACGGCGCCGGCGAATCCCAGGCCGAAGCTCCCGACGCTACGACCATCGTGGACACCACCGCCCCGACGACCACGATCAGCGTGACCGGGACGAGCACCGGTACCAACACCTACAGTGGCTCGGCCTCGTTCACCCTCGGCTATAACGATGCCAGCTCAGGGGTCAACGCCACCTACTACCGCGTGGACTCCGGTTCCTGGATACTCTACGACGATTCAACGGTCACGCTGACCAACGGGGGCGCCCACCAAGTACAGTATTACTCCATCGACCGTGCCGGGAACAAAGAAGTGGAGAAGAGCCAGGCAGTTACCATCGAGACGACGAACCCGGTGGTCACCTTCCCGGAGCCGGCCAAGAAGTTCACCTCCAGCACGGCGACCGTCAGGTTCCAGGTGACCGGTAGCTCGGACATCACCGAACTATGGGCCTCCCTGGACGGGGGTAAGAACTCCAGCATCGACTCGAGCCTGAGCTCGATCACCTTCACCGACCTGACCGCCGGATCGCATCGGGTGACCATCTGGGCGAAGGATTCCGATGGCCGCTGGGGCCAGAACATGACCACCTTCACCGTCGACCTGAGCAATCCGACGGACAGCACGGACAGCGGCATGACCCTGACCCTGGGCGACCTGAGCTCCTCCTACAACGAGGGGGACACCGTCCACCTGAACTGGACGTGCACCATCGAGAGCGGCGAGATCGACCACTTCTCGGTCCTGGTCGACGGAGACGTGGTTGCTACATTGAGGCCGCAGATGACGAGCTATGACCTGAACGGTCTGACCGTCGGTAGTCACGAGATATCGGTGCTCGCCGTGAACAGCAACGGCAACACCACCGAGCAGAGCGTGACGGTGATGGTCAGGGCGAGCGGCTCCGGAGGGTTGGACGGCGGCTCGTGGGGCATATCCCCGGAAATGCTCATCATCGGCGGGCTGGCGCTGTTCGGCGTCGTAGCGGCCATCGTGCTGGTCTACATGCGGTCCAGGAAGATGTACTGAAACGCTTTCCCCTTTCCTTTTCTATCTTACGTGAACGGCCAGCCGGACACAGTGTGTATCCTTTGTCCAAAGCCTCTGGACGACCGCTCGGCATGGGACCGGCGGGATTCGGCCTGAGCTCAAGAGAGCGAAAATAAGGATGTCGCCCCCCGGGCAGGTGCAAGCTGACGGGACGGGGGGCGGCTAGGAGGTACTTGGCACCCATCAAGGACTATCGACCCCGATGGGTTTGCTGCGAGGTAGATTTTGAGTGATTGAATATATTTTTATCTATTACAGATATCTCATTTGATAGTCAGCCACCCACAAATAGATTCGTAGGCTTGCAGCTAGACTCGGCCTCAACTGCCTTGCGGCCTTCAGCCTCATCGTCCGCTACATTCGGCTCGCTGACATGGAGCCTGCCACCGACTCGTGTAGAGAAGGAAGCGATGTTCCTCGAGGCGTTCAAATCGGCGTCCAGCGTGAACCCGCACTGGACGCAGGTGAACCGCCTTCCTTTTCTATTATTACTAGAGACGTGACCGCACTTGGAGCAGGTCTGAGAAGTATAATATGGATCGATGACCAACACCTTCTTCCCAAGAGCTTCTGCTTTGTATTCAACGAACTGACGCAACTGGCGGAAGGACCAGTTGCCTAACTTGCGGTTGAACGCCTTGTTCCTCTTCGGACCTCTTATCGAGGTCAGATCCTCGAACACAAAAACGTCGAACGGCTTGTTGACGATCTCATTGGCCACACAATGGTTCAAGTCCCTAACGAACCGTCTCTCTCGCCCGCTGATGTTTTTGAGCTTTCTTCTGGCGGAGCGAGTGCCTTTGGACTGCAGTTCGGCCTTGAGATGCTGATACCTACCTTTGACGTTCTTAAGATGTTTGGAGTTGAAGAACGAGTTGTCCGAACAGACGGCGATGTTGTTGATGCCCAGATCGATGCCCAGCCGCTTGTCGCCACCGTTGAACGGCGGAGCCTCGCCCTCGACCTGCACGTTCAGGAAGCAGGCATCCCGACCGAGGACTAATTGAGCGTTCTGCACCTTCCACGACTGATACTGACGATAACAATCGGCCAGGATGAATTGATATCTCATCCTCCCGAACACCGTGCTGATGGTACAGTAGCCGGACTCCAGAAACACGCTCAGCGTACGCTTGTCGTAGCGTATCGAGCTGAACGGCTTCTTTCGAATCATATGCTCGAACCTATCTCGCTTGAGCATGTCGCTCGCTTGGTCTCGAGCCGTTTGCACCAGGGCAGAGGGCAGCGAAGGAAATTCCTCTCGGATGCCTTTATAAGTCGCACGATGAAGCTGGGTTTTATTGTAATGCTTGTTCTCGTACCCCCAATCAAGAACGCGCTGGCACGCCTGGTTGAACACCGCGACCGTCTGCACCAGGTCGGCAGTGCGCTGCAAGCGTATCTTGATGGTGCGAAACATCCGATATCTGGCAGGACATTCGGCCATTATCTGATTTCGATTGCATTCATACTGCGATCGCGATTATGGGTTTTCTATGAATGTTCTCATAAAATGCCCACAAGCTAACGCGCATCAGAACGGTTCGTGGCGAGGGGGCTGTTCCTCGCTCCAACATCCTTCTCTCACCGGCCCGCTCGTCGCGCAACCATCATCTTATGGTCCGTTGAATATCTACCGTCGAACAACAGGGAAGGAGGCACGACATGGCAGAGTTCAAGCAGGACGATACCGAGAAGCAGGCAAGGAAGGAGGACCTCTACGCCAAGGTCCTGGATCTGAAGGACCTCATCTCGTATCAGCAGGGCACGGTGGCGAGCCGCATGCTCGTGAACAAGAAAGCGGGCACCATCACCATCTTCTCGTTCGACGAGGACGAGGGGCTGTCGGAGCACGCCGCGCCGTACGACGCGCTGGTCACCGTCCTGGACGGCGAGGCCGAGATATGGGTCGGCGGGAAGACCTTCCAAGCGAAGGCGGGGGAGAGCATCGTCCTTCCAGCCAACGTCCCCCACGCGCTCAGCGCGGTCACGCGGTTCAAGATGATGCTGACAATGATAAGAGAGTGAACCATGAGCGACAAGGACGGGGACTATTGCCAGGTGTGCGGAGGCATCTCTCCCGGAAAGGTGAGGACGAAGCTCATCGCCATCGGCGAGCAGGAGATCGGGATCGAGCGGCTGGACCAGATCATGGAGGAGGTCCGGGCGCTGGGTCTCAGGGACGATGCGGCCATCACTGCCGAGCTGCTGAAGCGGACCAAGATCTACAACTACGTCCCGACCAAGCGGTCGACGGAGTACGGCGAGGCACTGCTCAAGGAGTATAAGGGTCGCGGGAAGTAGGTGTGGTGGGTCCCGCAGCCTTCAAACGGCTCCTGAGCCGATCGTTTCTATCATTTACAATTCGGGAGCAAGAAAGCCCACGAATCAATTCATGGGATGAATTGCGACAAGTACTTTTATAATGAAACATAAATGTAGATAAAGATTAAATATCAACACGCCACCACTAAAGTGTTCCTAGTGAACTACCACATCATCTTCTGCCCCAAACGTCGCAGAAGGATACTGGTAGGTAGACTCAAGGAGCGACTAGAGAGCATAATCGGCCAGGTGGCCGATGAGCACGGATGGGATGTAGTGGCCCTGGGGGTCATGTCGGACCACCTGCATCTGTTCATTTCCGTGGACCCCAATTGCTCCCCGAACTCGGTGGTCAAAGCGTTCAAGGGCCGCTCCTCCCGTTTTCTTAGGGAGGAGTGTCCCGAACTGATGAAGATGTCGTCCCTGTGGCCCGCTCCTACTTCATCTCTACCGCCGGAAATGTTACGGCAGCGACCATCCAGAGGTACATCGAAGAACAGACCAAGAAGTGATCACATGCTCCTGACCTTCAACCTCAAGCACGGAAGGGATTTCAGTGGCGAGTTAGCGAAGGCCAGACAGGTCGCTCTGTTCGCCGTGCAGAACCGAGGTAAGAACCCGTCATCCAAGGACGTCAAGAACATCGGGCTACCCTCTGCCATCGCCAACCAGGTGCTGAGGAAGTACGGTCGTAGCGAGACGCTCAAGGTGGTTCGCCACGTGAAGCTGACAGTGCCTGGTCAGGGAGTAAAGCACAATGTGGAACAAAGGGAACTGTATGTACCTTGCCTAAAGCTCCTGCTAGATGTACGCCATCTTCCGAATTTCAAGAAGGTCAATCAGGTGGAGGTGGGCAACGAGTATGCCCACGTCAGCGTGACCATTGATGAGGTTCCGCTTCGGCAGGTCGAGCACTGGATGGGCATCGATCTGAACTCGACGAGCCACATCGCCGTGGTCGGCAACCCCTCGACCGGCAAGGTCCAGAAGTACGGCAAGGAAGCGCCGCACATCCACAAGAAGTACGGCAAGATGCGGAGGCATCTCTACATTCTTGGCCACCCCAGAGTAGCCAAGAAGAAGTTAAAGAGAAAAGAGAAACACAAGGTAAAGGATCTTAATCACAAAATTTCCAGAGAAATAGTGAACGAGGCCGCTCAGCAAGCGTGCGGTATAAAAATGGAGAAGCTGAGCGACATACGAAAGACCGCACGCCAGTCCATGTCGTCCAGGGAGTCGTTGCACAGTTGGTCTTTCTATCAATTGCAGAGCATGATAGAATACAAGGCCAAGCTGCTCGGCATCCCGGTCGTCTACGTTGACCCCGCCTACACGAGCCAGCAGTGCTCACGCTGCGGTCTCCTAGGCACCAGGAAAGGCAAGGACTTTTCGTGCCCTCATTGCGGGCACGTTGACCACGCCGACGCCAACGCGTCGTTCAACATCGCGCTGCGTCCCTCGTTAGAGGAAAGCGTCGGTCGATTGCACCAAGACAGGGATTGGTGCAAGGGCCGCATTGATACGCCCCAGGAGGCTCCGTCTTGACGAGGACGACCTCAGAATCCCACGGATTCATCCCTGGGAGTGTCAAAGCCATATTTCAGCATCTGGCATGTCCCGCCGTGCATCGATAGCACGATGCCGATCTGAAAGATCATATTGCCGACGAGAGACAGATGAGATCTCATGACGAACGAGATCCCCCTGGACAAGGCCATTGAACTATGCAAGGAATACAGGGACAAGCACACGGTCCGTCCGTTCAGCCAGTGCTGGGGCTGCCTGAGCTTCTCAAAGAGAGACCCCGCCAGGATGTGTTTTTACCATCCTCCGGAGAACCGCGGGTGCAAGTTCGTTAACGGCCTGTTCGATGGACCGAAATGACCCCTTGGGATGCGGTCGAGAGATTACCCCCTAGGTTAAAGGCCACGCCGGCGGGAGATCATTGGACGGGGTGCTGACCTCGCTCGCAAGTATTATCTGAAAATAGATACGTATTAATTATTCAGGGGACGGTAAATGCGGGCCAGATCTCTTCTGTCATGCTTGATGCTCACAGCGCTCCTTCTGCTGATGACCATGGTGGTGATACCGCCCTCGATCCAAGGGGCATGGTCGGACGGAGCGTCCCTGACCGGGAGCCCTGCCGAGGTGTTCAACGGGGAGTCCGTGACCTTCCACTTCGTGCTCACCCTCGCCCCGGTCGAGGGGACGACCTCGGTCAACATAACCACCGTCACAGCGCAGTTCGAGTGGGGGACGGTGAACCTCTTCTCCGGGAACGAGGTCGTCACCAGCTTCCCGGCGACCCTGGACTATGATGCCCCGGCCACCGTGCCTGGTGACCTGACGGCCGGGTCCCACCAGGTCACTCTGGAGGTCACCGCAACGGAGAACGATGGGGTTGAACCGACCACGGTGACCCTCCCGTACAGCTTCAGCTCATCGGATACCGCGCTGGGGGTGACCGCCTCGGCCGACGTGTACACGGTGAACGCCCCAGGCACGGTGAGCTTCACTGCCAACGCCGTCGGGGGCATCGCCCCGTACACCTATGCCTGGACCTTCGGGGACGGGAGCACCGGCTCCGGGGCGACGGCGAGCCATACCTACAACAACCCTGGCACGTACAGGGCCGGGGTGACCGTGACCGACGCCTACGGCTTGACGGCTAGCAGGGAGACCTCCGACATCACGGTCACGCCGCCCTTCCAGGTGACCATTTCCGCCTCCCCCACATCGGGACAGGCCCCGCTGAGCGTGGCCTTCACCAGCGCCCCGAGCTACGGGAAAGCTCCGTACACCTATCTCTGGCGGTTCGGGGATGGAACCACCAGCAGCGAGGCGAGCCCCGCCTACGCCTACAAGCTCCCCGGGGCATATGATGCCAGCCTCACCATCACCGATTCCAATGGGAAGGTGGCCACCTCCTCCACCGTCAGGATAGCGGCCTCCGAGGCCCCTGGCCTCAGGGCCAGCATATCGGTCTCCGCCACCTCGGGCAACTCCCCGCTGACCGTCGATCTCACCAGCGTCGTGGAGAACGCAACGGGCGCCGTCGAGTACGACTGGTCCTTCGGGGACGGGGCGAACAGCAGCGAGGCGAACCCCCAGCACACCTACTACGAACCAGGGATCTACACCGTCCATCTCAACGTGACCAATTCCCTGAGCAGGAGCGTGGTATCGGAGGAGCTCGAGATCACGGTGACATCGGAGAACGGGCTCCTCGTCAGCATCGCCCAGGGCATCAGCTCCGGCACCGCCCCGCTGAAGGTCCAGTTCAACAGCACGGTCATAAACGGCACCTCGCCGTTCTTCTACAAATGGGACTTCGGCGACGGAACGACCGGAACGGGCATGCAGCCGAGCCATACCTATGCCTCGCCGGGGACGTACACCGTCCGCCTGACGGTCACCGACTCGGACTCACGGGTGGCCGTGTCCAACGAGCTCGTGGTCAACGTGACGGCCGCCCAGACCAAGTCAGACGAGTCCTCGTGGGACTGGACCATGGTGGTGATGGTCGGCCTGATCGCCGCGTTCCTGGTGGCCGGCATATTCCTGGCCAGGCCCAGGAAATGATGCTGTCCCGACCGCCGGAGCGACGGACGATGACGGCGGCGCATAGGGGCCGTGCCCAAACATTTATCGGAGCGGGGCTCGAAGAAGCACACGAGAATAAAAGGGGGCGCTCAATGCAAGACGTCGGGGTGGAGGACAGCTCCAAGGGCTGGAACATGTTCATAAGAGCTCACTGGAAGGCGTTCACGCTTTTCGTCATCGTTGCCTTTTTGGCTTTGGTGTGGCTCGTATTGGTCTTCCTGTGGTTCGTCGGTCAGGCCCAGTTGAACGGCCTGGTGCCGTCGACGCTGGACCTGTGGACGATGGGGCACGTCGTGACCTTCCTGCTGAACCTGCTCTTCTGGATCATCGTCCTCGTCGGCATTCCTGTCGCCGTCGGGGCAGGTGTCGCCTGGCTCTGGTGGAAGAGGCTGCCGGTCGAGGAGAGAAGCATGTACCGCTCCTCCCGCAACCGCTCCCGAGGCTCTGACGCCGGGAACGGGATATCGCTGCTGGTCTTCATCGGCTTCCTGATCAAAGTGTACGTCGACGGCAACTGGAACGTCCCGGTCGCGACCTGGACCTTCGACTACCTCAT
>Ga0183100_1000526_pt1 | contig 29073 bp, 32 predicted proteins | sample Biomet2_FD_127789 | JGI IMG/M metagenome (GOLD analysis project Ga0183100, IMG submission 127789) | Microbial communities from bioreactor (seeded with anoxic lake sediment) at LBNL, California, USA - Biofuel metagenome 2 | ecosystem: Engineered > Bioreactor > Anaerobic > Unclassified ...
TAGATATCATATAACCTAAGAAATAGTATTGCCTTATAAAAGTAAAATTATTAATAATAAGTTGATAAATTATTAATTTTAAAAAAATATGTTATAATATCCATTAGATAATACATAGTGTAGGGGCAAGGAGGAATTTTTACTTGAATAATAATTTTGAATATATATTATTTGACTTAGATGGAACGATTACTGATTCTGGGGAGGGAATAACTAAATCTGTTCAGTATGCTTTAAAATCTTTTGATATTTTAGTAGATAATTTAGAGGAGTTACGTAAGTTTATTGGACCTCCTTTAAAAGAATCATTTAAAGAGTATTATAAGTTTGATGAAGAAAAAGCAAATCGTGCATTAGTAAAATACAGAGAATATTATGCAGACAAAGGAATTTATGAAAATAGTTTATATGATGGAATAATAGAACTTTTAGAGACGCTTAAGAAAAATGGGAAGATAATTATACTTGCTACATCAAAGCCAGAGGTGTATGCGAAACAAATTCTTAAGTACTTTAAGATAGATGAGTATTTTACTTTTGTAGCTGGATCTGACTTTGAAGAGACAAGAGTTAGAAAAGGTGATGTTATAAAATATGCCTTAGAAGGAGCTAAAATTTCTGATTTATCAAAGGTGATTATGGTAGGCGATAGAGAACATGACATCATTGGAGCAAAAGAAAATAATATTAAATCAATAGGCGTTCTTTATGGGTTTGGAGATGTAATAGAACTAACACAGGCTAGAGCAGAATATATAGCAAATAATACTAATGAATTATTAGATATTATTCTTTAAGCTAGGAATATGATAAAAAACAACAACATGCAGTTCATATTGGCTTGTTGTTGTTTTTTATATGCAATATAAGACATTTAAATTTATTTAATGAGATAATCATTCCTTGAAGTTTTCTTGATATTCAATTAAAATGATGTTAGTGATAGAAAAAATAAGAAAAAGTATAAATTGCTAGTAATAGTCTTTTTTAGAGTTAAGGGGGACAAGTAGCTTATGAGTCAGTTGAAAGAAAGCAAAAAGATATTTTTAAGTGGAGGATATATGAACATATCACCAGAAGCAGTTGAAGAGAAAATAGAAGAAATGAATGAGACGTTGCTAGTTTATCGTTCGGCTATAAAAGAAGTTAAAACTAAATTAGAAATTTTAGATGATGAGCTTAAAATAAGAAGAAAAAGAAATCCAATAGAATATATGAAGTCTAGAGTTAAGACACCAAGAAGTATTATGGATAAGTTACAACGTAAGGGACTTGAAATGAGTGTTAATTCTGCTAAAGAAAATTTAAATGACATTGCAGGTATACGAGTAATTTGTTCTTTTGTTGGTGATATATATGATATTGCGGATATGCTTAAAAGACAAGATGATATTACATTAATTGAAGAAAAGGATTATATAAAGAGTCCAAAGCCTAATGGATATAGAAGTTTTCATTTAGTTGTAGAAATTCCTATATTTTTTTCGGATCATGTGGAGCCAGTTAGATTAGAAGTGCAAATAAGAACAATAGCCATGGATTTTTGGGCAAGCCTTGAGCACAAATTATATTATAAAACAGCAGGAGAAAGTCCAATACATATTACAAACGATTTAAAAGAATGCGCAGATGTTATAGCATCAACAGATATGAGAATGCAAGATATACAAAGAGAAGTTGAAAAATTAAGATAGATAGAAAGAAAGTTAGGTGTAACAATGATTAAAGAACTTATATTAAAAAATAGATCATATAGAAGATTTTATGAAGACAAGCTTATTGAAATGAGTACTTTAAAAGAATTAGTGAACTTAGCAAGGTTATCACCTTCTGGAGGGAATATACAAGCATTAAGATATATTTTAGTAAATACAAAAGAACAAAATGATAAAATAAATAAACATATATTTTGGGCAGGATATTATAAAGATTGGGATGGTCCTAAAGATGGAGAAAAACCAAGTGCTTATATGGTAGTAGTTAAAGATACTACTGTTGGAAAAAGTTTACCACAAGATGAGGGGATAGCCGTGCAAAGTATTTTGCTTGGAGCAGTTGAAAATGGGCTTGGAGGATGCATAATTGCAAATATAAACAAGAAGAAATTAGCAGAAGCACTTAACTTAGATGAAAAATATGAAATTGCTTTAGTATTAGCATTAGGATATCCTAAAGAAGAGATAGTTATTGAAAACATCAATGAATCTGGGAATATAAAATATTGGAGAGATGAAAATGAAGTTCATCATGTACCAAAAAGAACTTTAGATGAATTGATTTTATAGTTCATTATATTAAACATTAACTTTTTAATGCTATCTATCAATATAGTTTTTCTAATAATAGATATAATTATGCATATTAAATATTAATAATAAACAATTAATATTTGATATAATAAAGTTATTTTGAACATACTATACTTGTAAATTTTTATAAAAGGAGATTAATGTGTATGGAAAGAAAGCACTATATTGTTGACGGATTAGTTAATGAAAATATGAAGACACAAGTTAAAAATGCACTTAAAAAAATTGAGGGTGTAAGCAATGTTTGTGTGGATCTTGGGCGTGGAAGTATTGAGGTAATGTACAATGAACCTGCTTCACAAGAGGAAATAAAAAGTTGTATAGAAAATACAGGTCATAGTATCCAATAAAAAAATAGTGAATATGCTTAAAGGGGTTGTTGCAAAATAGAAATTAAATTTCTAATAGTGAACAACCCCTTGTACTTGGTGAATAAATATTATACTAGAGAATGTTTAAATAAATTAGACATAAAGAAAGTCTCCTTAACAATATTTAGCGCTATAGTATAATGATAGACTAATTATATAAATAGATAAATAGATTTATGGATTAGAATAAAAAATTAAGCTGATGTGCAATTGAAAGGAAATAATTGTAATTATATTATGCAATATGGTATTATTAGATATAATTATAAAATGAAAAAGGAGTGATATAATGCCACATATTATTGTAAAACTTTATCCGGGTAGAAGTGAAGAACAAAAGATGAGTCTTGTAGAGAGTATTACAACAGTAGTTTCTGAAAACTTAAATTTGAATGAAAGTAGCATATCTATTGCAATTGAAGAAGTTCCAAGTGAAAATTGGGCAAAAGAAGTTTATAAAAAAGATATTATTGATAATCATGAGAAATTATATAAAGAACCGGGATATAGACCTAAAGAAAATGAATTTGAGTAGGGATAATTATGGGCTATACTGTTATGAATATAATTAATAAGTCAATAGAAATAGAACTTAAAAGGAAAAACATATTAATTAAATCTTTATCAAAAACTATACTAAAAGAAATCTATAAAAATCAGCGTAGCTAAATTTAAATGCTACGTTATTTTTTTAGAAGAGTAATTTTATTTTATGAATTGTAACCTCACCTAAATCAAGTTTCACTTGACAAAGTAGAAAGGAGGATAATATGATAAAAAATAATATTTTGAAGAATTTATTAATATTTTCACTTGTATTTCTAGAGATAAAGGGATTTTTGGGAACTAATGAGGTGAAAGTAAATGCAGAATCTAATGGCTGGATAAATGTTAATAATAGTTGGCGCTATTACAGTGGTCCTACTATAAAAACTGGATGGACGCAAGATAATGGATATTGGTATTACTTAGATGATAATGGAATGATGAAAACAGGATGGATTAAAATTGAAGGAAAATGGTACTATCTTGATTCTTGTTCTGGGAAAATGCTAATAGGATGGATTGAGGACAATGGAAATTGGTATTATTTAAATAGTTCTGGAGAAATGAGAATAGGATGGCTTGAAGATAATGAGAATTTGTATTACTTAAATGATTCTGGTGTAATGGTCAAGGATGCTTATATTGATTCATATTATTTAGATGCAGGTGGAGTGTGTAAAAAAGAGCCACAGCATAATAGATATGACAGAAGATGATACTATATAACACATAATTTGTATTTCTCACAGATGGGTTACAATTAATTTTTGCAATGTTATTAATAGGACTCGGTTTCATGGCTGCGATATCAGCTTTAAAAAATTATTTGGCAAAAATAAAACTGAAATTGTAGGAGCAGAAGTATAACAACATTTTATTAAATAATTAAGACAATATACGTAGAATGTTAAAAAAGACCATTTCAGAGTAATTTTTAATTAAAATACTCTGAAATGGTCTTTATAATATTTTTAAGCAGTTGTAAAAATATAAAATCTATAATTATTGTCCTATAAGTTTATCATTTTCAAAGATATGTCCTGTTAACCAATCATTTAGAAGTTGTAGTATACTGATTATATATTCATCTTGATCTTGATCAATCTTTGAAAAATCAACATCTTTAATTCTTTTTATAAATGCATCATGTTCAACCTTTTGAGTGAACATTCTTTTGTAATTAATACTTTTCATATATTCTTCTTCAGCATTAAAATGAAATACAGTATAGTTTTGCAGTTCTTCAATTAGTGCCACTATTTTATCATATTTATCAAGTGTTAAATCATTTTTCAATAAAGTATAAGTTTTATCAGCTATTTCGAAAAGAACTTTATGCTGTTCATCAATAAAACCTATTCCAGTTTTATATTCTTCTTTGAATTTATACATTAAATAGTACCCTCTTCCTCTAAGATATATTATAATTATTATACATCTAATTTTTACAATTGACTATAAGTTATCAATAAACAAATTTAAAAATAAAGGGATTTTAGTTCTTTTTATAGAAGTATAGTTATATAGGGAAGATAATAAAAATTGTAGGGGATGAAGTTATGAGTTGGAATTGTGCAGTATGGCATAGTAATAGCGTTAAAAATAAAGAAGATGCAGAAAAATTATATACTAAGCTATGTGAAGGTAATACTTCATTAATAGGACCAACACAAAGAATACAAGAGTTTTATGAAGAATTAACAGCAAAACATCCGGAAATTGATGGTTTAAGTGAATATGAGATTGATAATTTAGATTTATGTCCATGGAGTATTGCTTTTGATAAGTCAGAAGGACATATTATTATGTCGTGTGTGTTAAGTAAAGCTGAGTATGTAAATGTTTTAATAAAGGAACTGGCTAAAAAATATGAAGTATCTTTTTATGATCCTCAGAACATAACTTTTGTTTATAACTAATAAAAAAATATTAATCTTTGATAGTGTTGGGAAAATATGGTATTATAAACAGGCGGTTATAAATTATAAGTTTATAAATTTAAAACTTGTTGGGTATAAGAGAAAAATTTTAATATTAAGGAGGATATAAAATATTATATGGTCAAATTAAAATATTCTGCTTTATATACTGACAATTTAGGATGTGAGCAGGCATTAGTATATTTTTTCAATGGAGAATTTCAACTTAAAGTTAGAGGGTGCACTTTTAAAAATGACAGTTTGAATTTTGATTTTTATTCTAAGAATTCTAAAAAAATTAGACATCTTTTTTATATTAAGGATGATGAGTTAATAGAATATGTTATAGATATAAAAATTCCTTTAACATTATCTTGTGATAATAAAGAATGTATAAAAGAATTTTTATTGCGTGTTGAAAGGCATAAAAATTATTATAGTAATTCACTTTCAATTTATTTAGAAGGTGTAGTTTATAAGGTTGAAGGCTATGATTTACAGGAATTACTCATTAATATGAAGAAAGAATTGCCTGAAGAATATAATATGGAATGTTGTTTTTCACAGGTGTTTGGAGTATCTTATTTTGAAACCGGTGAGGAAAATACTTTTTATTATTTAAAAAACTTTAAAAAAGAATGTGAAATAAACCAAAGCAAGGATTATTATTCAAATTTATTTAACGTTGAATACAAAAAAGAATTTAACAAACTTCAAAAGGTTCCAATCAATTATATTTGTGATGAGTACTGTTTAACTTGATTTTATATATTTAGATTGAGAACTATACTTATGCATAATAGTTTTGTTATTTGTATATAATAGAATGAACATGACTTTATAAATTGTTTTAATTAACTAAAAGAGATAGCATATATTATGTATGCTATCTTTTTGTAAATGCTATAATATTAAATATAACATCAAAGAAAAAAACGGAGTTTTATTACAGGGGCACAATATCCAAGAGTGGTGTAGCCGTTATCTCCAAATTGAAGATGTGGAAGTGCTATGGATGATAGCTATTAGGTAAATAAATTAGGCAATAATATATATGTATAAATAAAAAGAAGTTAAAAGAGTTGTCTTGAATGCAAAAACTTATTTGTATTTAAGGCAACTTTCTATAGTTAGGCATATTCAAAAAAATAACAAGTCACAGTATGTTAGTCTACTTTCTATTAAGATGAGATGCCCATTGTGGGTACAAGTTTAATTAAATTCAGCTAGAATATAAAATTCCACCTGAAAAGTTTTACTTAGTGTAATAAGGAAACTCGACTCGTATATACTCGCTGTGTACATTGCAGCTTTGATTTTTTATTTTCGTTTATATGCCTTAAATTATAAAATATAGAATAATTTAAAAAGTCAAGTCATAAAATTATATAAGTATAAGTAAGGATTGTCGATTAATTTTGGTAATAAAGTATTTCTAAAACAATTAAATTGTTAAATAAAAATTATAAGGAGGAAATATTGTGAATGAATATGAGGAAAAGTTAAACGAAAATAAGAACATAATATTGAGAAACATAGAACAGGGTAAAAAAGCTGGGGTTAATAAGGTTTCAGCTGTTTTTGCCATAAGCAAGCGAGATGAGATTAGAAAAAATATGGTTACAGATTTGGCTACTTGGCTAATAACTGATGGGTATAAAGTATCTCTTAAGGAGGGTGAATTGGAAATATTAACAATTGAATGGGACTAAAACATAAAGTTAAATAAATTGGAGTTTTGTATCTCTTACATAAAGTGATTCTTAGCTTGGGATGGAGTTTTCTTATTAGCAATATAATTTTCCGCCTGAAGCTTAGAAAAACTTATCCAGGAGCGTGCAGCTGTTATCTCCTAGTTGAATAAGTGGGAGCGTTACGGATGCTAGCTATCGGATAAACTGAGGAGATATTGAAATAAGGCACATTCAAAAAAATAACAAGTTAGTATGTTAATCTATTTTGTCTTAAGATGAGATGCGCCTTATGGGTACAAGTTTAACTAAATTTAGTTGGAATATAAAATTTAGATTCTCACTTTTACACATTTACTCACGTTGGCATGTTCACCTAATAGCCTGCTATGAGGCAAACATACCTCCTTGTCTGATGCAAAATATACATAGCATCTTTGATTTGTTATTTTCTTTAACGTGCATAAAGTGCAATTTTCAGGTGAAGTTTTATACTTCACCTGAATTTAGTTAAATAGCTAGAACATCAGATAAAATTGTGTAATTGAACAAAATTTACTATTAAAATATAGAAAAATATAATGTCATCTTATGAATAAATAAAAGCAAGCATGATTTTTATAAGTTTATCGTAATATATAAGGCTAATTTTTAGTTTATGGTGGTTGAAATAACACTTATATAATTATATAATTTTAATAAAAGGAAGGGGTGAAAGCTATGAAAGTTGAGTTTTGTCTTATAGATAGTGGTGATATCGTTTTTACAAAAGAATCAAAAGATTTAAAAGATGTAATAGACGTAATTACGAAAGTTGGAACGGAAATAAATTTGTTTTTTAGCAAAGATGATTTCATCCATGGGTATGTACAAAACATAATGTATCAAGTTAATGCAGAAAGTAATGATGAAAGTTTAAGAGTATACTTTTCGAATGATTATACGAAATCTAAAAATAAAGAAAGAATATCTAGTGAACATTTAAGTACTACAAAACTAAACGCAAAGAAATAATGTAACTTGTTATTTTCTTTCACATGAATTAAAGCAGTAAGTATAATTAATCAAACTTACTGCTTTAATTCTTATGTCTAATTTATTTTTTTATATGAAGACTTAGTAGGAATAATGTGGTAATATCAAACGTGTATTATTATTAAAAATATTTTTATTCACTAATACTTAAAAGTAGTTTGTAATTGTAAAAAATATCTTAATTTTAGTTGTATTAATAAGAGGTGATATATATTAAAAGAACAAAAAAAAATATAAAAAGGAAGAAGAGAAAAAGAAATACTTATATATTATTAACTAAATTAATATTGTGTATAGCTGTAGTCAGTACTGTGTTTGTAATTGTTATTAATCATAAAGAAGCTTCTAAAAAAACTGATGCAATAGTTTCAGAAACAGAAACAGAAACAAAGAGAGATCCGTTTGATGGCATTCCGGTAATAAATGATAACAGAGGAGTACCCGTAATTTGTTATCATTCTATAAATAAAGATCCTTTAGTGAAAAGTCCGATTATTGTTTCAGAAGAAAAGCTTAGACAACATCTTCAAACTATTAGGGATGGAGGATATACGACATTAACAATGGCAGAGCTTAACGATTATCTCTTCAAAGACAAGCCAATACCAGAGAAAAGTGTAGTTATAACTTTTGATGATGGGTATAGAGATAACTATAATAATGCATTTCCAATTTTAAAGGAATTTAATATGAATGCAACAATTTTTGTTATATCAAGTTATTTAAATAGAGACTTATATTTAACATCTGAAGAAATAAAAGAAATGAGTGACTATGGAATTGATATAGAATCTCATACAGTTAATCATTTTAAGCTGTCTACGTTATCCTATAATGATCAACTTAAAGAACTTAAAGATTCTAAAGAAGCTATAGGAAATATAACTGAAAAACCAGTTATTTCGGTTGCTTATCCAGAAGGGGAATTTAATGAAAATACCGAAAAAGCTACACTAGAAGCTGGATATTCTATGGGATTTACTATTAAAAGAGGATATGCTGATAGAAATGATAAGCAAGCTGAATTAAATAGAATATGTCTAGACTATACTTATGAGCCTAATAATATTATAGATGTACTAAAAAACTTACCTAAATAATTTAGATGTTAAATAAGGCATAATAAAACCTCGTCTGACGCAAAATATACATCATATCTTGGATTTGTTATTTTCTTTCATATGCCTAAGGAAATAGCGTTTTAGTTTTAAATTAGTTGATTATTTTAAACTTTAGATTAAAAAAATAAATAATAATACGAACAAAAAGAAAAATTTATTATAAAATGTTCTGTTAAAATTGACAAAATATAATATAAATTATAGAATAAACATAGCAATGATGCGTTCTAAATATTAAATCCAATTCAATGCGAATTGGATTTAATATTTTAAAAGAGGTATCTTTAAAAATAAACTTATGAATGGAGTAGATAGGCATGAAAGCAATATTAACAGTAATTGGTCAAGATAAAGTTGGTATTATAGCAGGAGTTAGTCAAAAAATGTTAGAATATAGCATAAATATATTAGATGTTAATCAAACTATAATGCAAGGCTTTTTCACTATGATAATGGTATTAGACTGTAATGATATGAAGGGCAGTTTTGAAGATGTTCGTGCAGGACTTACAGCTGAAGGGGAAAGACTTGGGATAGAAATAAAGATACAAAGAGAAGAAATATTTCAATCAATGCATTCACTATAATTAGGAGGGGCTTATGAATACTAATAATATACTTGAAACAATAAAAATGATTGAAGAAGAAAGACTTGATGTGAGAACTATAACAATGGGTATTTCATTACTTGATTGTATAGATCCAGATGGAGATAAAGCTAGAATAAAGATATATGATAAGATTACAAAATCTGCTGAACGTTTAGTAGAAGTTGGTAGACAAATAGAATCAGAGTTTGGTATTCCAATAGTTAATAAGAGAGTTTCAATAACTCCAATGTCAATAATTGCAGGAGCTACAGATGAAACTGATTATGTGGAATTTGCAAGAACTTTAGATAGAGCAGCTCAAACTTTAGGAATAGATTTCTTGGGTGGCTTCTCAGCCTTAGTTCAAAAAGGTTGCACTAAGGGAGATAAGATTTTAATTAATTCAATTCCAGAAGCATTAGCAGTAACTAAAAAAGTTTGTGCATCTGTTAACGTAGGATGTACAAAATCAGGAATAAATATGAATGCAGTAAGGGATATGGCAGAAGTTATAAAGAGAACAGCAGAACTTACTAAGGATACAAAGGGCTTTGGATGTGCAAAATTAGTTGTATTTGCGAATGCCGTTGAAGATAATCCATTTATGGCAGGGGCTTTCCATGGTGTTGGAGAAGCTGAAAGAATTATAAATGTTGGAGTAAGTGGACCAGGAGTTGTTAAAAGAGCGCTTGAAAAAGTAAGAGGAGAATCTTTTGACGTTGTTGCTGAAACAATTAAGCAAACTGCATTTAAAGTTACGAGAATGGGTGAATTAGTTGCAAAAGAAGCATCAAGAAGATTAGATGTACCGTTTGGTATAATTGACTTATCTCTTGCACCAACACCAGCAGTTGGAGATTCTGTTGCAGAAATTTTAGAGGAAATAGGTTTAGAGCAAGTTGGAACTCATGGTACTATTGCAGCGCTTGCAATGCTTAATGATGCTGTTAAAAAAGGTGGAGTTATGGCATGTAGTCATGTAGGTGGTTTAAGTGGAGCTTTCATACCAGTATCAGAAGATGCAGGAATGATAGATGCAGTTGTTAGTGGATCATTAAATCTAGAAAAATTAGAAGGTATGACATGTGTATGTTCAGTTGGTCTTGATATGATTGCAATTCCAGGAGATACACCAGCATCAACAATTGCAGGTATGATTGCTGATGAAGCAGCAATAGGAGTAATTAACAATAAGACTACAGCTGTTAGAATAATACCAGCACCAGGATGTGTCGTTGGAGATATGGTTGAATTTGGTGGTCTTTTAGGCACTGCACCTGTAATGAAAGTAAACGGAAAATCATCAGAGTTATTTGCGAGCAGAGGCGGAAGAATTCCAGCTCCTATACATTCATTTAAAAACTAGCTTAAATGATATTTAATTAAAAAAATATAATGATTTTAAGCAAACGAATAAAAATGGTGAAAAAATAATACATACATAAAATGAATATAAAATGCATGGGAAGTTTATAAATTAAACATCCCATGCATTTTTATATTAAAAATTTACTTTGTCATTCAGTATCTTATCTTATTGTAACAAAGTTTTTTTGTATAAATATAGATAGAGACTTCATCATTAGTATTTTTGTGATAAAGAATAATTTTAGAAATAAAAGTAATAGCTATACAAGCTTAGAAGAAAAATAATAGAGGTAACCAAAATAAAGAATTAAATCCATTATTAAATCCACAACAGTTATTGCAACAGCATCTACAACAATTTCTAGGGCAACATCTACAACAATTATTCATAGTTCATTTCTCCTTTGTATAATTAATCTTTTGTTATAGTAATAATATATTCAACATAATTAAAAAGTGTTACACAATCAAGCGTATTCAAGAAAATATACTGAGCATCTTTGGACTTTTATTTTTATTTCATATGCTTAAATGATACAGAATTAAGTTCCTTTATGTTATAATAGCGAAAGAGAAAATTAAAAACATAAGAAAATTAAGTAGGTGGAAATATGGTAAATGAAAAGAAGTTTTTACCCATAAGTAAAAAAGACATGAAAGAAAGAGGCTGGGATGAATGTGATTTTATAGTAGTCACAGCTGATGCATATATAGATCACCATAGTTTTGGGACTGCAATTATTTCAAGAGTTCTTGAGAAACATGGATATAAGGTGGGAATAATAGCTCAACCAGATTGGAAGACTAATTATGATTTTCAGAAACTTGGAAGGCCTAAGTATGGATTTTTAGTTAATGCAGGAAATATGGATTCTATGGTTAACCATTATACTGTAAGTAAGAAATTAAGAGAAAAAGACCTTTATTCTCCAGGTGGAGAGATGGGACTTAGACCAGATAGAGCCACTATTGTTTATTGCAATAAAATAAGAGAAGCTTATAAGGATGTTAATATTGTAATAGGTGGAATTGAAGCTAGTCTTAGAAGATTCGCTCATTATGACTATTGGAGTGATAAAGTAAGAAAATCAATGCTTATTGATAGTACAGCTGACCTTTTAATTTACGGTATGGGTGAAAAACAAATTGTAGCAGTAGCAGAAAGCTTGAAAAATGGAGTAGCTGCAAAGGACATAACTTATGTACGAGGCACTTGCTATGCTACAGAAAGTTTAGCAGATGTGCAAGAGTATATTGAAATTCCTTCTTATAAAGAGGTTTGTGCAGATAAATATAAATATGCAGAGGCTAGCAAAATTGAATATGAGGAACAAGATTCAGTGCGAGGACATATTATTGTACAAAAGCATGGAAATAAATATGTAATTCAAAATAAACCGGAAACACCTTTAAATAGAGAAGAATTAGATGAAGTTTATGCATTGCCCTATATGAAAAATTTTCATCCTATATATGAAGGAAAAGGTGGAATAGCTGCAATTGAAGAGGTTAAATTTAGTACAGTAAGTTCAAGAGGATGCTTTGGCGATTGTAAGTTTTGTGCCATAACCTTTCATCAAGGGAGAGTTGTTCAAAGTAGGAGTAAGGAATCAATATTACAAGAAGTTGAAGAAATTACACATCTACCTGATTTTAAAGGATATATACATGATGTTGGTGGTCCTACTGCAAACTTTAGAAAACCTGCATGTAGTAAACAATTAGCATTTGGAGCTTGCAAAGCAAAAGAATGTTTATCACCAGCAGTTTGCAAAAATATGGATGTAGATCATAGTGAATATTTAGATTTACTGAGAGATATAAGAAAAGTTCCAGGCGTTAAAAAGGCATTTGTGCGTTCAGGACTTAGATATGATTATATAATGGCTGATAAAGATGATACATTTTTCAAAGAATTAGTTGAACATCATGTAAGTGGAAAGTTAAAGGTAGCACCAGAACATGTTTCAAAACAAGTTTTAAAATATATGGGTAAGCCAGCAGGGGAAACTTATGATAAATTTGTAGCTAAGTTTGAAAAAATAACCCAAAAGATTGGTAAGAAACAATATATAGTTCCATATTTAATGTCATCTCATCCAGGAAGCACACTAGATTGTGCTATTGAGCTTGCAGAATATTTAAGAGATATAAATTATCAACCAGAGCAAGTACAAGATTTTTATCCAACACCAGGAACACCAGCTACTACAATGTATTATACAGGGCTTGACCCAATGACAATGAAAGAAGTTTATGTACCAAAGACTAAGCATGAAAAAGCTATGCAAAGGGCACTTCTTCAATTTAAAAATCCAAAGTACTATACATTAGTATATGAGGCATTAACACAAGCTGGGAGAACTGATTTAATTGGAAGTGGACCTAAATGTCTTATAAGAGATAAGAGTCATGGGAATAGTGGTGGCGCTAATAGATATAGAGAAAACCAAGCTAAAGGAGAAAATAATAAAAACAATTCTTATAAAGGGACTAGGCGTACTAAAGAAAAGATTAAAAATAAAACTGGAAAACCAAATGATAAAAACTCATATGCACAAAGTAAATTTAAAGGCAAAAATGAAGGGAAAAATGAAAATAGAAATGCAGATAAAACTCAAACTAGCAGAGGGAAAAGTATTCCAATAGGTAAAGAGAAATCTAGTACAAGAAACAAATCTAGACGTAAATAAGAATTAACTTTGTTGTTTATATATTAAGTTTCTAATGTTGATAAGGTATAGAATTTTGATATAATAGTTACAGGGCATCTTTACTATTATTTCTTTTTGAATGCCCAAAGAAAACAATTTTAAGAATAATTTTAAAAAATAAATATTCAAATAGAAGGGGGACTTTAGGAATGCCAATAAGAATTCCTATAGAATTGCCTGCATTTCAGGTTTTATCTAATGAAAATATATTTATAATGAATAATGAGAGGGCTAATACTCAAGATATAAGACCGCTAAAAATAGCAATTCTTAATTTAATGCCAAAAAAAATAGTGACAGAAAATCAATTACTTAGATATTTATCTAATACACCATTGCAAGTTGAAATAAAGTTACTTCAAACTAAGAGTTATGTTTCTCATAATACACCATCGGAACATTTAAACAAGTTTTATAGTTACTTTGATGATATAAAACATGAAAAATTTGATGGACTTATAATAACTGGAGCTCCAGTTGAACAAATGGATTTTGAAGATGTTACATATTGGAAAGAACTTACTGAAATAATGGAGTGGAGTAAAACTAATGTATTTTCAACCTTCTATATTTGTTGGGGAGCTCAAGCAGGCTTGTATTATCACTATAATATACCTAAATATGATTTGAAAGAAAAAATGTTTGGGATATTTTCACATTGGATAAATGATGAAAAGGCTGATCTGACAAGAGGCTTAGATGATGTGTTTTATGCACCTCATTCTAGACATACTGAAGTTAAACGTGAAGACATCGAAAAAATTTCAGATCTTGAAATTTTATCTGAATCTGAAGATGCAGGTGTATTTATTGTGGCAACCAAGGATAGAAGAAATGTATTTATAACAGGTCATATGGAATATGATAGAAATACATTAAAAGATGAATATATTAGAGACAAAGAAAAGGGAGATAATATAGCAATACCTAAAAACTATTTTAAAAATGATGATGCAAATGAAACCCCTCAATATATATGGAGAGGTCCTGCAAGCATAGTTTTTGGTAATTGGCTAAATTATTGTGTATATCAAAATACACCTTATGATCTTAATACGCTTTAAAATATAATATGATTAAACAAATATGCATAAGAAGTATAGCTGGAACTCCAATTGTAAACTTCTTATGCTTTGTTTTATGCCTAAAACTAGACATTCCAAATAGCATACCAATAGCCCCACCCAAGATAGAAATTCCTATAAGTGTCTTTTCAGGTATTCTCCATTCTTTATGAATGGCTCTTTGTTTATCTATAAGCATAATAAAGAACCCTAGTAAGTTAATAATAAATAAATATGTTAGAAAAATTTTAAACATAATTATCACTCCAATATAATAGTGAATTTATTATTATGATATCATAATTTATATTGGAGTACAAAAATATTAATATTTAAAATCAGGCATCTAAAAGAAAATATTAAGTTAAAGATACGATGTATATTTTAAGTTAGACAAGGAAGGATCATCAATATTTTAAAGATATCACAGTTTATTTAGCCACCAAGAGTTATATCTTGCTCATTATACCAAGAAAGTGCATTATAAAAATCTTCTTCTTTAAAATCTGGCCAATAATTATCTAAAATATAAAAATCTGAATAAACTGATTGAACTGGTAACAAACCGCTTAATCGTCTTCGACCACCCCAACGTAGTATAAGATCTATTCTAGAAATATCCTTTGAATGTAAATATGGCTGAATGTGCTTTTTTGAAGAATCATTGTTTTTTAATAAGTTTAAATCCCATTCCCATCCATAATTAATTAAAAAATTTGCTTTAATTCCACCAATTCCAAACTTTTGTCTAGTGGTAAATGGTAATAATTCTTTAGGAAAGCAACTAGAGTCAGTGTTTCCTAAGACTAATATTTCACAGTTTTCTTTTGTTAAAAGCATAACTGAATCAATGCAAGCTTTTGTAAATGCTTCTTTTTGATTCCTAGGACGTTTTGTATTATCTATTGTAAAACCATAAAAGGTTATTTCCTGAACATTTTCTTTTTGGCATAATTTAAAAACTTGCAGTCCTGGATTTATTCCGTGATCATAGCCCTTATCTTTGCTTAATTCATTTGATAAAGCCCAGCGTCTATTGCCATCAGGAATAATACCTATATGTTTTGGTATTCGCATAATTTTATTTCACCTCTTATAATTAATATCGCGTTTAAGAGTATAACCAAATAATATTAAAAAATACATTAAATATAGTAAAAATCCTTTTTAAGGTCATTTTCTTTCTAGTGTCTAAAGCATATATTAGTAATATTGGTATTTACACCAGATACAGTTATTGAACTTACATTTAGTGGGAGATGTGTAAGTGGTTAAGGTTCAATTCCTATAATCATTACTATTTGGGAGGGATAGGATAATAAGATAGTATAGTAATTTACTCATACTATTGAAATGAACAATATTTGTATGACATAATAATATTACTGGAATATAAATTTCAAATAATGAAAAATATATTCTAAGAATAAAAAAGATGCTAAGAAGGGAATAAAAATGTTTGGAATAAAAAATGCGGATAAGAATAACACAATAAAAAAAGTAATTACTAGGAAATATAAAAATTCTAGAATAACAATTCTAGATGCAAAATTTAAAATCGTTGATGATAAAGAAGTTATGCTAGATGAAAATCAAGTGGACAAACTTTTTATGGAAATTAATAAGGCTGTTGAAAGTAATAGTTCAAAACATAATCCAAGTGATAAGAGAATACTTATTGCAAATGACGAGGATATTATTGAAAATCTTCTTAATAAGTCAAATAATGAAGAACCTAAGGAGAGTATATTTAAAGAAGAATTTATTGATATATATGTACCTAGATATACAATAGATCAGGTTTATTTGCGTAAAGAAGATAAAAAACAAATTATTACAGTTTTGAATATAAAAAAGCATGAAGAAAGAATTTATAATGAATGGGGATTTTCTGAAACTTCTTTAAAAAATAAAGCTATAGTTTTTAATTTCTTTGGTGCACCTGGAACAGGAAAAAGCATGGCTGCAGAGGCTATAGGTAGTTATTTAGATAAAAAGATATATTCAATTAACTATGCTAATTTAGAGTCTAAGTATGTAGGACAAACTCCTAAAAATATTAAAAAGGCCTTTGAAAAAGCTAAGACTGAGAATGCTATTCTAGTTTTTGAAGAAGCAGATTCATTCCTTGGCAAGCGTTTAACTAATATTACTCAATCGGCAGATTATGGTGTTAATATAACTAGAAGTGTTATGCTTTTAGAACTAGAAAAGTTTGATGGAGTAGTTATATTTACTACAAACCTTCTTTCAAATTATGATGAAGCATTTAAAAGAAGAATTCTTGCTAGTGTAGAATTTAAAGTTCCTGATGAAGAAGGAAGAAAGATAATTTTCAAGACGCACATGCCTTCTAAATTACCATTAGATGAAGGGGTTACTATCGATAGATTGTCAAAAGAATTTATAGATGTATCAGGAGCAGATATAAAGGATATAATCTTTATGGCAGCAATAACAGCATTAGAAAGAGAATCAGAAGTAGTTAGTATAGATGATTTTAAAGAAGTGTATAAAGATATAAAGAATAGATATAAATAAATATGAAAATTTCAAAATAGATGAGGCCTAAATATTAAACAGTTACCATAACTATTGCTAATAAAATTATATAAGGCATATGAAAGAAAATAACAAGATAAAGATATCATTTATATTTCAGATGAATTTAGTTGAAATTACAGCCCTAAGGGTTACCTCATCTTAAGACAAAATAGACTAGCATACTGGTTTCTTATTTTTTTGAATATGTCTAACATAGCTATGGGAATATATGAAGGAGATTAGTAATATGAAAAAATTAATTTCATGGAATGTTAATGGATTAAGAGCTTGTGTTAAAAAGGGTTTTGTAGAATATTTTAAAGAAGTAGATGCAGACATATTTTGTATACAAGAAAGCAAACTTCAAGAAGGCCAAATAGATTTAGAATTAGAAGGATATTATAGTTATTGGAATTATGCAGAAAAAAAAGGATACTCAGGTACAGCAGTCTTTACAAAGGAAGAACCTTTAAATGTGAAAATAGGTATTGGAATTGAAGAACATGATAATGAAGGAAGAGTAGTTACATTAGAATTTAATGAGTTTTACTTAGTAAATGTATATACTCCAAATTCAAAACAAGGTTTAGAAAGAATTGATTATAGAATAGTCTGGGAAGATGCTTTTAGAGTATATTTAAAGTCTCTTGAAGAAAATAAACCTGTAATAGTATGTGGAGATTTAAATGTTGCTCATAATGAAATTGACCTTAAGAATCCTAAGAGTAACAGAAAAAATGCTGGCTTTAGCGATGAAGAGAGAGGCAAGATAGCTGAGCTTTTAGATGCTGGATTTATAGATACATATAGATATTTTTATCCTGATAAAAAAGAAGTATACTCATGGTGGTCATATAGATTTAATGCAAGGGTAAATAATGCGGGATGGAGAATAGATTACTTTTTAATTTCAGAAAGTTTAAAAGATAAATTGGAAGATGCCAAAATTCATATGGAAGTAATGGGTTCAGATCATTGTCCTGTGGAATTAATTATTAAACTATAATATTATTAGTACAGATCCAAATGATTTAGAAAAAATGTAGCTTTATATGTTTTTATAGAAGTTAAATATGGATATTAAATACCTACTTCTCAAAGCTAATATTTGATATAATTTTAGGTACAATGAAATATAATTATATTAATATTGGTATAAATAAAGAATTTAGAACGAAAAAATATAGATAGTATTAAGATGTTTAAAGGATATTAGAAGTATTAATATATAGATTTAGGGAGAGGCTATATAGTATGAATATAAAGGATATAAAAGATAAAGTAAAAAATAACAAACCATACATTAATGGCTGGGAAAAAATGAAACGGTCATCTATAATTATTCCATTAGTAGAAATAAATAATGAAGTATTCATATTATTTGAAGTAAGAGCAAAAAAGTTAAGTAGCCAACCAGGTGATATATGTTTTCCGGGTGGAAAGATAGATGAGAACGAAACCCCTAAAGAAGCTGCACTAAGAGAAATGTTTGAAGAACTAGGAGTTAAAAATATTGATATTATAAATGAATTAGATACTGTCGTTAGATATGATGGTATAATAATTCATCCTTACTTAGGAATTATTGAAGATATTCAAGAAATTAATATCAATGAAAGTGAAGTTGATCATGTATTTTATATTCCTCTAAATTATCTTTTAAATCATGAACCTCTGGAAGTAATTAGTAAATTAAATGTTGAGAGAGCAAAAGAGTTTCCGTATGATTTGATTGTTAACAAAGAAAAATATAAATTTAGAGACGCCAACTATAGATATTTATTTTATAAATATGAAAATTATAATATATGGGGAATTACAGCAGAAATGTTGAGGGACTTTTTAGATAAGTGTAATTAACCAGTAATAAATTAAATGCTATAGCTAGATATTTTCCTATTTCATTATTAAAAAATTTGAATAATAACTTGACAAATACTGATCTGTTAATATATTATATAATATATAAAAGCAACGGAGCATTTATTTATATAGATGTTTTGTTGCTTTTTTTTATTTGCTATAACTGATATATCAGTGGGATTTCAATGAAGGGAGAGATAAATCTGTATCAGGTTGATAAATCTTATGCCAAAGAAATATACAAACAAATTAAAATGGATATTTTAAATCTAAAAATAAAAGATGGAGATTTTCTTACATTAGCTGAATTAGCAGATAAATATAATGTAAGTAAGACACCTGTGAGAGATGCATTAGGAGCATTGGAAATTCAAGGATATCTTAAATCTTTACCAAGAAAAGGCTATTTAGTAAAACCTGTAACACAGAAAAGGATAAGAGAATCTTTTCAAATGAGATGTATTTTTGAAAAAGCAGCTGTGAATTTAGCTGTTAAGATAGCTAGTGATTCAGAGTTGGAGGAAATATTAAATTTGGCTATGGAATTTCCAGAAGAGTTACAAAGCAATGAAACAAGTGGATTTAATAAACTAAATGGTATGTTTCATATGTTAATTGTAAGGGTGACTCATAATTCGTTATTAATTGAAATGTTTGAAGGAATTATGGAAAATCTTTCACGAATTCTTAGGATAGATTGTAAGTATGTGCAATTTACAAATGAAAAAGTAGATCATATAAACATCGCAAAAGCACTGGTTGAAAGAGATGGCAAAAAGGCAGAAGAATTGGTAGCAGAACATATTTCTCATTTAGAAGCAAGATTTTATACAAAATAAATAGGCTATAGTATAAGATATAAAATTTGTGGAAAGCTTTTTATTAAAATAAGAATTTTTTTATTCTTAACGATACTACAATTAGAAAAAAATTTATTGGACTTAAAAAATTATTTGGTTTATAAAAAAATTAAAATAAAATTATTATGCAAAATCTTAAAAAGTTTTGCAATTTAAGGAGGAACAAACAATGAATAAAAAATCATTAGTAGGAATTTTATTAGCATCAGTAATGTCAGTAGGAATAATGTCAGGATGTGGGGCAACTAAAAATGATTCGGCAAAAAGCAGTGATGGAAATAAGAAGTACATAATTGCATGTGATTCAAAATACGCACCATTCTCTTTTGAGGAAAATGGAAAATATAGAGGCATAGATGTAGATCTTTTAGATGCAATTGCAAAAGAAGAAAAAATTGAATATGAATTAAAGCCAATGGATTTTGATGGAATAATTCCAGGAATTACATCTAGTCAAATAGATGGTGCTATAGCTGGTATGAGTATAACAGATGAGAGAAAGAAAGTATTGGATTTTTCAGATGGATACTTTGTTTCAGGATTATCACTAGTTGTTAATAAAGATAATACTTCAATTAATGGAGAGAATGATTTAAATGGTAAAAGTGCTTCAATTAAAAAAGGTACAGCAGGAACAAAATTTGCAGAAGAAAATGAATCAAAATATGGATTGAAATTAAATTATTTTGATGATTCTCCATCAATGTTCCAAGCAGTTGAAAATAAAAATTGTGACTTCTTATTAGAAGATTATCCTGTTATAGCATATAAAATCAAGGCTGATCCTAACTCAAAATTAAAAATTGCTGGTGAAAAATTAACAAGTGTAGATTATGGTTTTGCAGTTAAAAAAGGTGCAAATGCAGATTTATTAAAGAAGTTTAACGAAGGACTTAAGAAATTAAAAGACAATGGAGAATATGACAAGATAATTAATCAATATATTGCCAAATAAGGTGTGCAAAGGAATTTAATAAGTCAATGATACTAGTTTATTTTCTTTTAAGAGAAAATAAACTAGTATATTGATTGACTGTTTTCCATAATATTAATTTTAAATGAAATCACCAGAGTATTTGACAAAAGATGTGAATTTCTAAAAATGAAGGAAGAAAAAAAAATTAATTCATAATTAGAAATATGTATTTATGTTAAAAGTAGTTTGGAAAATTCGAATACATAATAAAAAATGAGGCAGTTAAACGAAATGAATTTCATTATAGAAGTAGTTAAATTATAATTAAAACCTAGTCTTTATTGACAGTTTTTGAATTAAACTATATAATGGGTGTCGTGTGGAAGCAAAAAAATCAATAAAAAAAATTTATTGTAATTAAAATTAAATCAACATAAGTATAAAACAAATTAAGTTTTTTAATTTAATTTAATAAATCGTTAGGGGGAAGTAAAAATGAACAAAAAATCATTAGTAGGTATCTTATTGATATCAGTAATGTCAATAGGCTTAATGGCAGGTTGTGGTTCATCAAAAAGTGATACAAAGGCAGATGGGGGAAATAAAAAATATGTAATTGCATGTGATTCAAAATTTGCACCATTTTCATTTGAAGAAAATGGAAAATATAAAGGTATAGATGTAGAAATTCTAGATGCAATTGCTAAAGAAGAAAAGTTTGAATATGAATTAAAGCCAATGGATTTTGAGGGTATAATTCCAGGAGTTACATCTAATCAATTAGATGGAGCTATATCGGCAATGACCATAACGGATGAAAGAAAGAAAGTATTAGATTTTTCAGAGGGATATTTCGTATCAGGACTATCAGTAGTTGTTAATAAAGATAATACTTCAATTAATTCAGTTAATGACTTAAATGGTAAAAGTGTTTCAATTAAAAAAGGTACAGCAGGCGCAAAATTTGCAGAAGACAATGAATCAAAATATAAATTGAAATTAAATTATTTTGATGATTCTCCATCAACGTTCCAAGCCGTTGAAAATGGAAATGTTGATTTCTTATTAGAAGATTATCCAGTTATTGCATATAAGATTAAAGTAGATAACGGTTCAAAATTAAAAATTGCTGGAGACAAATTAGATACTGTTGATTATGGATTTGCAGTTAAAAAAGGTCAAAATGCAGATTTGTTAAAGAAATTTAATGAAGGACTTAAAAAATTAAAAGAAAATGGAAAATATGATGAAATTGTTGCACAATATATAGCAAAATAGTAAGGAGAATGAAACATGGAAATCTTTCAATTGTTTAAAGAGAGTTTGCCAAGTTTACTTAGCGGGCTTTCAGTAACGATAGAACTTGCAGTTATATCATTGATATTGGCTGTAATATTAGGAATTGTATTGGGAATATTTAGTATAAGTACATCTAAAATATTAAAAGGTATAGCTACAACATATATATACATAATACGTGGAACTCCACTTATGATACAAGCATTATTCTTGTACTTTGGTCTTGGGCAAGCACTTAATATACAATTTGATCCTATTTTAGCTGGTATAATAACTCTTACTGCAAATGCATCAGCTTATATGGCTGAAATATTTAGAGGTGGAATTCAAGCTGTGGATAAGGGACAAATGGAAGCAGCAAGGTGTTTAGGACTTGGCTATTCAAAAGCTATGGTAAAAGTTATTTTGCCACAAGCAGTTAAAATTATGATTCCATCTATGTTAAATCAATTTATCGTTACATTAAAGGATACTTCAATCCTGACAGTAATAAGTGTAAGAGAACTTACAGAAAGCGGGAAAATTATAATTGCTAGAAATTATATGGCTCTTCAAATGTATGCAATTGTAGCAGGTATGTATTTTATACTAATTACAGCTTTAACTTTAGTATCAAGTTATATAGAAAGGAGATCAAGTCGTGGTAATAAGCGCTAAGAATATAAAAAAAAGTTATGGATATGTAGAAGTTCTTAAAGATATATCAGTAGATGTAACTGAAGGAGAAGTTCTTTGCATTATAGGACCTTCAGGTTCAGGAAAGAGTACTTTCTTAAGATGTTTAAATGGTTTAGAAGAAATTCAAGATGGCAGTATCACAATATTAGGACAAGAACTTACAAATAATAAGTCTATAAACAAGTTAAGAGAAGAAATAGGAATGGTATTCCAATCATTTAATTTATTTCCGCATTTAACAGTGCTTGAAAATATGGTACTTGCACCTGTAGAATTGAAAAAAATGAGTAAAGAAGAAGCTACTGAAAAAGCTCTTAATTTACTAGATAAAGTTGGATTAAAGGATAAGAAAAACTTTTATCCAGGTACATTATCAGGTGGGCAAAAGCAAAGAGTTGCAATTGCTAGAGCACTTACAATGAATCCAAAGATAATGTTATTTGATGAACCAACTTCAGCCTTGGATCCTGAAATGGTTGGAGAAGTTCTTAAGGTTATGAAGGATTTAGCACAAGAAGGAATGACGATGGTTGTTGTAACTCATGAAATGAATTTTGCTAAGGATGTATCCGATAGAGTTATCTTTATGGATAAAGGATATATATTAGAAGAAGGACCACCAAAAGAAGTATTTACAGCACCTACAAGTGATAGATGTAAAGAATTCTTAGATAAAGTAATTAATAATTAAATACTGTAGAATAATGAAGAGTATTGTTTCAATCAAAAAAAGACAAATGAATTTATAGAAGCAATACTCTTTTTTATTTAATTTGATTAAAAAAAGTATTAATATAAAAGATTTATAAAATTATTCTAGGAGGAAGGAAATGTTATTAGTTAACTCTAAAAATTCAGAACTTAAAAATATAGTTATTTTAGCTACTGGTGGAACTATTGCTGGTACTGGAGAAACTGGAAGAACAACTAATTATAAAGCTGGCGATTTAGATATACAAGCATTAATCGATAGTGTTTCTAATATTGATAAAATAGCTAATATATATGGTGAACAAATAGCTAATGTTGATAGTAATGATATCACTGTTAATGATTGGTTAACTCTTGTAAATAGAATAAATGAACTTTCAAAGCAGGAGGATGTGGATGGATTTGTAATTACCCACGGTACTGATACTTTAGAAGAAACGGCATATTTTTTGGATTTAACTGTTAAAACAAATAAGCCAGTTGTATTAACAGGAGCAATGAGACCATCCACTGCAACTAGTGCTGATGGACCATTAAATTTATATCAAGCAGTAGCACTAGCTGCTAATGATTTATCTAAAGGACAAGGATGTATGGTTGTTTTTGCTGATGGGATTTATAGTGGAAGAAATGTTCAAAAGGTTAATACATTCAAAACAAATGCTTTTAATTCCATTGAATTCGGTTGTCTTGGATATATGAGAGATAATACACCTTATTTTTTCAATAAATCAATAAAACCACATACGATTGATTCACAATTCGATATTTCAGGATTAAATAAATTGCCGCAAGTTTCTATTGCATACTTTAATATTGATGCTGATCCTTTAATTATTGAGTATTTAGCAGAGCGGTCTGAGGGACTTGTAATTGCAGGTGCTGGGTGTGGTACTTTTAGTTCAGCTTGGCTAAAAAAAATTGAGGAACTTGAGGATAAAGGTATCCCTGTTATAAGATCTTCAAGAATAGGTAGTGGGATTATATTAAAAGATTCTACTGTAGATAAATCTGCTAATTGTATTCCTAGCAATACGTTGGCACCTTCAAAAGCTAGAATATTACTTTCATTAGCTTTAACTAAGACAAAAGATTATTCTGAAATAGAAAAAATTTTTGCAACATATTAAGATATCTAAAATTTACTAAAAGGTAACATTAATCTACATTATAGATTAATGTTACCTTTTTCTTTATTTGATTCTGTCTAATTGCGAGAAAAGTATAGGTTGGGAAATTAAAATTTAAAGGTAACGAGTGTTTCAAAATAAGTAGAAAATCTTTTTTAAGCACTTCTTTTTATGTGCTTCGCACTTTTTTTAGAAGTGCATATAATAAATTAAATTAATATAAGTATATAGGATTGATTTTATGAGTCAACATTGTATAAAAAACAAGGATTTTATTCAAAGAATATTGAAAACAGGAAAGCTAATTGAGTTTGATGAAGCTTCAAAGATAGTTTTAATAAGTGATGTTCATAGAGGGGATGGAGGATATGCAGATTCTTTAAGACAAAACAGAAATATTTATAAAGCTGCCCTTGGATTTTATTATGAAAATGGCTATAATTTAATTGAATTGGGTGATGGGGATGAGTTATGGAAAAATATAAATTGTTTGGATATAGCTTATAATTATAAGGATATTTTTATTATATTAAATGAGTTTCATGAAGATAATAGATTGTGTTTAGTTTTTGGAAATCATGATATAGTTAAATCAAATCCAGAATTTATAAAAAAACAAGAAAAAATCTTTGAGGCTACAGCTCATGGATTTGGACATGAAATGATAAAACTTTATAAAAATATAAAGTTTTATGAGGGGGCTATACTTAGATATACTCCTTTAAATAAAGATATAATTGCATTTCATGGACATCAAGTTGATTGGATTAACTGTGATATGTGGAAAAGTAGTAGATTTTTAGTTAGATATGTATGGAGATTTTTAGAAGGAGTTGCTGGTTTTAAATCTCCTATTAGTCCAGCAAATAATTATGATAAAGGAAGTAAGATAGACAATATACTTAAAAAATTAGCACAAAAAGAAAGAAAAATGATTATTTGTGGACATACACATAATGATATATTTCCTAATCCTGGAAAGGGGCTTTATTTTAACGATGGTTGTTGTGTATTTCCATCAGCAATAACGTGTATTGAACTAACTAATGGAGAAATTTCTTTAGTTAAATGGGAAATAGAAGTTGGCAATAGAGATATTTTATATATTACTAAAAGTATAACAGGAGGACCTAAAAAAATACAAAAATATTTAGATTACGCCGAGAGATTTTAATAAATGAAATATTTTAAGTATATAAAACAAAGTTGAAAGGTGGTGGACTTTAGCAGAGATTTAATATTAGTATATTTAATCTCACTAAAGAAAGGTAATTATGAATAAATTAAGTGGCAAAGTTGCACTAATTACAGGTGCATCAAGAGGAATTGGGAGAGCTATAGCTATAGAATTTGCAAGGCAGGGAGCAAGTATAATAATAAATTACTCAAATGATGATGAAGGTGCAAAAGAAACTTTAGAAGAAGTAAAAAAAGTAAATGGATATGGAATTATAATAAAAGGGGATATATCATCTTTTGAAAAGTGCAATATAATGGTTGAAGAAACTTTGAAGATAATGGGTAGAATAGATATTTTGGTAAATAATGCGGGTATAAGCTACATTGGATTATTTATGGATGCCACAGAAGAAGAAATTCAAAGAATTGTAAGCACTAATCTTTTAGGAGCAATGTATTTAACAAAACATGTCCTTAAAGATATGATTTCGCGGAAAAATGGAAATATAATAAATATTTCTTCTATATGGGGAGAAGTAGGAGCATCTTGTGAAGTATTATATTCAACTACAAAAGGTGGAATAAATTTATTTACAAAAGCCCTTGCAAAAGAAGTTGCTCCTTCAAATATAAGAGTAAATTGTATTGCCCCAGGAGTAATAGATACAAAAATGAATTCATTTCTAGGAGAAGAAGAAAAAAAATCCCTAGAAGAAGAAATTCCTCTAGGGAGATTTGGAAATGCGAGTGAAATAGGAAAACTTGCAGTATTTTTATGTAGTGAAGATTCATCATATATCACAGGGCAAATCATGCGTGCAGATGGTGGATTTGTCTAGTCTTCTTTGTCTTCAGGTGACACTATTTTTTCTAGGTAGAAGTAAAATTCGACACCTCCATTTATATTTTGAAGGTTAAATTCACTATTATGAAGATGTAAAATATTTTTAACTATTGATAATCCAATACCTGTGCTATTTTTTTGAGTTCTTTCTCTAGATTTATCTAGTCTATAGAATTTATCAAAAAGCTTACTTATTTCGTCTTCAGGAATAGTTACACCCATATTTTGAACTGATATTTTAAATTTATCTAAACCTTCTTCAATATTTATATTAATATTATTACTTGGAGGAGTATATTTAATAGCATTTGTTATAAGATTAGTAAAAACCTGCTCCATTTGAAATGGATCTGCATAAACATAGCTATAAGGCGTTGAAGAATTAAAATTTACATTAAATTTATTTTCTTCAAAGTCAGGGTTATGTTTTTTTAGTACTTTCGTAATTAATCTGTTTATATTAAAGGCTTCGAGATTTGGTTTAGTGGTTCCAGATTCAAGTTTTGAAAGTTCTAACATATTAGTGACTAGAACACTCATTTTTTTAGATTCATCAATTATAGTTTCCAAATACATTTGGGCATCTTCACCAGATACAATACCATCTTTAAGGCCTTCTGCATAACCTTCTATTATCCCAATTGGAGTCTTTAGCTCGTGACTTACATTAGCTGTAAATTCTTTTCTCATATTATCCAATTGTCTTTCTTTTTCAATATCGTCTTCTAACTTTTTATTTTTCTTTTTCAGGTCTAGTAGTGCAGATTGAAGATTTTTTGATAAAAAGTTTAAGGATTTAGCAAGGCTTCCTATTTCATCCCCTCTATTAGTTTCACAAATTGCTGAAAAGTCCATGTTAGACATTTTATTTGCAGCATAAGTCAAAGTTACAAGAGGTTTAGAAATTAAATTTGAATAAATTAAAGCAAGTATTATGGAAACGGTAATTAGACCCCAAAATAAATATATATAAAATTCATTTATGACTTCAGATGCTTCTTTTATAGGTTGAATAGAAGAAACACAAAAAATAAGGCTATCATTTTTACTACGTAAGGACATGGGACTAACTACTCCAATTTTCTTTAGTCCACTACTCTTATTATCAAAATTTCTATACCGAGTTTGAGAATATGTAATAACTTGATTTATTAAATCTTTATCATTAATTAATTCTGTACCAAAAGCAGTTAAAGTATCAAAACTTTCCTTATCACCATTAATATTATTGGAAAGATATTTGATATCTCCATTTAAAGAAGTAACAATAATTTTAGCATTATTATCATTTTCAAATTTTTGAAGGGCTTTATATAAGTCAGAATCATTATCAATATGAAGAGAGTATAAATCATGAAATTTATTAACTTCTTGCACTAATGATATTGTTTTTTTATAAGAATAAAATCTTTCAAAGAAAAAAGCTTGTGCAAAGTATGTTATAAGCATTAAACCAATAATTAGAGATAACGTTATAATAAATAGTCTTTTAGATAAACTTTGCTTCATTTATTTAGACTCAAATTTATATCCACTGCCACGAACAGTAATGATATAATTTGCTTTATCTAATAATTTTTCTCTAAGTCTTTTAACATTAGTGTCTACAGTCCTAATATCTCCATAATAATCAATACCCCATACGTTGTCGAGAATATTATCTCTACTTAATGCAATATTTTCATTAGTAATCAAATATATCAAAAGCTCATATTCCTTTGGTGATAATATTATTTCTTTTTCATCAATTTTGACTTCATGGGAAAGCTTATTTATTGTAAGACCATTAAAGTTTTGAGAGCTTGAATCTAAGTTATCTCTAGTTCTCTTAAGAAGAGCTTTAACTTTAGCAATTAAAATCTTAGGACTAAAAGGCTTTGTCATATAATCATCAGTACCATAATCATATCCTTGAAGTTTATCTTCTTCTTCTCCTTTTGCAGTAAGTAAAATTACAGGAACAGTTGAAACCTCTCTTAATTTTTCAAGCATAGTTAAGCCATCCATAATAGGCATCATTATATCTAAAAGTACCAAATCAATTTTTTGGGTACTAAATATAAACAAGCCTTCTTCGCCATTTGAAGCTTCGAAAACATTAAAATTTTCTTTCGTTAAATAATCTCTAAGTAAAAACCTAATTCTAAGTTCATCCTCTACAATTAAAATAGATTTTCTCATTGTCATGTCATCTCCTTTATTTAAACTAAGGCACTATCAAAAAAATAACAAGTAAGCATGCTGGTCTATTACTTTTTTGAAGGTGCCTAATCTTATTCTCTTATTCATAAATAATGATACATTATAAATAAGGCAATAAG
>Ga0183100_1000527_pt1 | contig 29031 bp, 28 predicted proteins | sample Biomet2_FD_127789 | JGI IMG/M metagenome (GOLD analysis project Ga0183100, IMG submission 127789) | Microbial communities from bioreactor (seeded with anoxic lake sediment) at LBNL, California, USA - Biofuel metagenome 2 | ecosystem: Engineered > Bioreactor > Anaerobic > Unclassified ...
TGGTTACCTTTGCGAAAGAATCTCCATCACGGCCGCCGGAACGACCGAGAACCGCGCCGCGCGGCCCGGCGCCAGCTCGCCCAGGCTAGCGGCGTATGAAACGCCCCGGGCAAAAAACCGCGCCGGGTTCGACGTGACCAGCGCCAGGGCCTCGAACAGGCTCATGTCCGGCTCGTGCGACAGCACCCAGGCCACCTCGCCATAGGGGTCCAGATCGTCGTTGGAGCACAGGCCATCGGTGCCGAGGCATACGTTGACGCCCGCCCGCAGCAGGGCCCGCAAGGGCGGCGTGCCTTCGCCAATGTACTCGTTGCTGCGCGGGCACAGGCACACGGTGGCCCCGCTGCGGGCCACCAGGGCGATGTCGGCGTCCACGAGGGTGACGCAGTGCACAAGCAGGCTGTCCGCGTCGAGCAGTCCCAGCCGCGCGGCAAGCGTGGCCGGACGCTCGCCGGGAGCCTCGTAGTGGCTGAGCACCCCGCGGCTTTTGAGCAGGTCGAGGAACTCGCTCTCGCCGCGCAACAGCATGCCGTCCTCATCCGCATGCTCCGCCAGGTGCAGCGACCACGGCAGGCTCCCCGCCGCGTTTTTGGATGCCCGCAAACGCCCGCCGCCGGTGCTGTAAAGCGCGTGCCCGGCAACGGACATGACGCCCCGCCCGCATTCCGCCACATCTCGCACCTGCGGCAGCAGCTCAGCGGGGTCCGCCGGCACATCGTTGCCGATGACCTCGCGGAAGGATACGAAGCCCAGGCCGGAAGACGCCAGGATGGGGCCAATGCGCGCGGCGTTGTGGGTGCTGATGTCGGCCATGAACGCAACACCCTTCTGCTCCGCGCGGAAGAGTTCGGAACGCACGCGGGCGGCGTCGAGCTCGTACAGCGGCTGGGCCAGCAGGCTTTTCACCCAGGGCACGAAACCATCGCCCTTGTGCGTTTTGCCCAGCAGATGGCACATTTCCAGGTGCACGTGGCTATTGAAGGTGGCCGGGGCCAGCACAACGTCGCCCAGGTCGCGCGCAGGGCCCAAGTGTTCGCGCCGCATGTCGGCGTAGGCTCCCACGGCGAGTATCGCGCCATCCTCCACGACCACGGCGGCGTCATCCAGCACCGGCGCGCCGGGCGTCATAGCGGCCATTTGGGCCGCGCGCAACAATTCCGGCATCATCACTCCCTTATGCTCGCGGCCCGCGCGGCGCTCCACTCACAGAAGCCCATCCGCGCGCTGTCCGCATTGCCCTCGCCAAAAAAAGGGAGGCTTGCGGCCTCCCTTGCGTTCTACATGGACGGTATCTTTTCCTGCGCTTCCGTCAGGAGGAATGTTCCTTCCTGTATCCACTTTTTGAGCGTTTGCGCTATCTCTAGCGACATGGTGTGGCTCGTCACGGGCACGGTCTGCGTCTTGCGCTCGTTGACGATGATGGTGCCGCTCTTGAGTTCCTCGAAGGTGACGTAGCCCATGACCCGCTGGCCCCCGGTGGGATAGTCGAAGCCGTAGTCCTTGATGGGCACCTGGATGTCCGCGTCGGAAACGCCGGTGAACCAAGCCATGTCCTCATCCAAGATGGGGATGGGAATGCCGACGCCCAGGTTGAGGGAGCAGCCGTAACCCACAAGCGACAAGCCGCGCACGTAGCGCGCGTCCATGTGCTTGAGGTCGCCCTTGAGCATGAGCGTGCCGGCGCCGCACAGGGGGATGCCGCGCTCGTTGCGGGGGGGCTTGGGGTTGTGCTGCGTGCCCGCGCCGATGACATAGCCCACGCCGCCGCCCATAAAGATGCGCGTGCCCAGGCCGATGGTGCGAAAGTACGGGTCGTTCAGCAGCGGCGAGAGCTGCCCGGAGGTCGCGTAGTTGGCGTTGCGGCATTCCGGCCGCAGGGGGCCCATATATGTATAGATGGTGCGGCCGCTCATATTCACGGCGCAGTTGTAATTCTGATAGCAGTTGCGGGGATTCAAAAGCTGGGCATAGGCCAGGCTGGCGAGGGTGACATCCTTTTCCAGGTCGCGGCGGGGGTAGCAGTCCGTCACGTAGCTTTTGGCCCGCAGGCGCACGGGCTTGCCGCGCAGCAAGTCCTCGATGACATGCCCGCCGCCGTAAGCGAAACGGCCGGGGTAGACCTTGTTCAGCGGATCGTCCGCGCTGGGCTCAGTGGCGCCGAGGTAGGCGTCCACTGCGGCCAAGCCGCCCATGCAGGGCACATTGTTCATCCACACCTGGCTGGCGCGCATGAGCGGCGGCTCCTGCCCAAAATTAAAGAGCATGCCCGAAGAGCACATGGGCGAAAACGTGCCGGTGGTGACCACGTCGACCTCTTTGGCGGCCTTGGTCTTGCCCAGGCGCTTCACGGTCTCCACCATTTCCTCGGCGGTGAGGACGACGGCCTTGCCCTTTTTGATGCGCTCGTTGATCTCGGCGATGGTCTTACTGTTCTTGACTGCCACGGAAGCTACTCCTCAGCTGCGGACCGGCCTGCGCGGCCACGGTCGTCAAATCCGGCCAGTTCAGCGGAATAATCCGGCGCGCGGCGGGGTTTCTTGCGCCGAAGGTCCTCCTGCACACGGCAGACCGGAGCAAAACTTTTGCGCACTTTGGCCTCCCCGGCCGCAATAACCAGTGTAAACGCCATGTGCTTGTTCTTTTTTCCGCTCATGCCCACATTCCCGCCAGCCGCGCCAATATTCTCCGCTCAAATATCCCGCCCAAAGCGGGCCGAAGGAGCGGATCAGGACCGACCGGCCATTTGAACACATTATGGAAAACCTGGCCACAATCTGTGGAAAAAAACAGTGTTCCAGGCGCTGTCCAACATGTCCCAAAACGCTTTGGAAGGCAATGATTATTCCCGGGCGACGGATGCTCTTTCGCTTGGCATCGAAAGGGTTTTGCGGTATAACGACCGGCATTGGCGCGCGATGTTTCGCCCGCCGATTGAACCCAAAAAATTATCCTTGTTTATCCACAAATTGCACGCCACTGTGAGGCATTCCCGGCCGTGAAGAAAGCCCTTCGTGAACATTTGTCCGCCAGTTGCTCCGAGCATGAGCTCAAGCGCTGGTTCGATCCGCTGGGGATCGAACTGTCCGAGGGCGGGCAGGAAGTGCACGTCACTTTCCCGCACAGCTACTTCGCCCAATGGTTTGCGGGACGCATGCAGGACCGCTTCGAGGCCGAGCTCTTCCGCTTCCAGGGCCGCGCGTGCGACATCCGCTACATCACCCCGGCCACGCGCCGCGCCGGACGGCCTTCCAGCGATAACGGAGACGCCTCGCCCAGTGGTGAGACGACACCGAGGCATGCGCGCAAGCTAACCTTCCCTTTTGACGCACAATACAGTTTTGAAAGTTTTTTAACGAACTCAAAAAACTACTTCCCACTGGAAACTGCCCGGCAGGTCGCCCGGTCCGAAGGAGCCCAGTTCAATCCCTTCGTCATCTGTGGCAAGTCCGGCTCGGGCAAAAGCCACCTGCTGAAGGCCATCGCCAACGAGATAGCCAAAACCCACCCGATGGAGGACATCCTCGTCACCACTGGCGAAGGGTTGCGGGCCATTCTCTCCGGACCGGATATTTTGCCCGCGCGAGAACATGTGTACCGCCACCGCTTTTTGCTGGTGGACGACATCCAGTGGCTTGCCGGCGACGAGCGTCTCCAGCAGGAGTTGCTCGTCATATTCAACCAATTTCAGGATGCGCGCAGGCAGATGGTTTTCACCTGCCAGGACCGCATCGGCGCATGGGATGAGCTTTTGCCCACACTGCGCTCACGGCTTGAAGGCGGCCTCGTGGTGGGCCTCAAACAGCCGGACATGGAAGTGCGCGTGGCGCTCATTCAGGAGCGCGTGCGGGCAAAGAAACTGCCGCTGAGCAAAGAACAGGTGCTGACATTGGCCCAGCGCTTCCAAAATTTCCGGGCATTGGGCGGCATCCTCATCAAGCTGCTGGCCTTTCGCGAGCTGGTGCGCCGCGACATATCCGCCCGCGACTTCGAGCAGATCCTCTCCAACACCGAGGAACGCGACCAGCCGCAAATAACCGTGGACATGGTCATCGACACCGTGTGCCAACACTATCAGGTAAACAAGAAGGACGTGCTCGGCGAGGACAGGCGTCAAAACATAGCGCTCGCCAGGCAGGTCGCCATGTATCTGTGTCGGCACATGCTCGGGCTCTCCTATCCGGCCCTTGGGCGCTCCTTTGGTGGCAAAGACCACAGCACGGTCATTTATTCAGTTAAAAAAATACATGAATTACAGGAAGATGCCAAGGAAATGAAACAGGTGTTGAAAGATTTGAAGCTTCGTTGTCGGCAACCGGCCTAGAGGTGTTCCTCCCCCCCGTGAAACGCTCGGCTGTTCCTGTGAAGCAACAAGGTTTGTTCCAAATAAAACTTTTTAAATTAACATGTTGCAACAGTTGCGAACAAAACGGCGCGGCTAATAATAGCCATCAAGGAGAATATGTATGTTTGTTAGGGTAAACCGCGACGAAATCATTGAAGGCCTCCAGAAGTCCGCCGGCATCATTCCCGCCAAAACCGGCGCCGCTTTTTTGCGCAGCATTTGGCTGGAAGCCGAGGGAGCCAGCCTCAAAATCATGTCCACGGATTCCAGCCTGGAATTCTGCGGTGAATATCCCGCCCAGGTGGAGACTGCCGGCCGCGTTGGAGTGCAGGGCCGCGCCTTCTGCGACCTGGTGCGCAATCTGCCCAAGGGCGAGCTGGTCATCAAGGCAGATGGCGAGGGCAAAAACGTTCTGATTGAGCAGGGCCGCCGCAAATACAAGCTGCCCGCCAACGAGCCGGAGTGGTTCCAGGCCTTCGCCCCCTTCCCCGAGGGCGAAACCGTGTTCTGGAGCGGCGACTTTCTGCACGAGGTCATCGAGAAGATTGGCTTCTGCATCAGCGAGGAGGACAGCATGGAGGCCATCGCCTGCCTGTACCTCAAGCCGGAGCAGGACGCCGCGGGCAAACGCATTGAGGTCTGCGGCCTCAACGGGCACCAGTTCGCCATGTTCACCTTTGTGAATGACGACATATTTGGCCTGCTTCCTCGCGAAGGGGCGCTGATTCAGCGCAAATACCTTTCTGAGCTTAAAAAGTGGCTCGGCGCGGATGAGATAGAGCTTGCCCTGGGCGAAAAGCGCATGTTCCTGCGCACGGGCGACCACCGCGAAACCTTCAGCCTGCCGCTTTCCTTCTACCAGTATCCGAATTATCAGGGCTTCTTGTCCAAATTGAAGGACCCCGAGGCTTCGCGGCTTACCGTGAACCGCCTGGAGCTCATCGACACCCTGGAGCGCATCCTGATCTTCAACACGGATTCCAACCGCTGCACGTACTTCCTCTTCAGCCCCGGGGAGGTTGTTCTGTACAGCCAGGGCCAGGACGTGGGCACCGCCCAGGAGCCGTTGGCCGCCACCTACCAGGGCGATCTGCAGCGCATCGCCTTCCCAACTAAGAACCTCATGGAGATTCTGAGCCACTACGCGTCCGAGGAAGTGACCCTGACGCTTACCGGAGCCGAGGCGCCTTGCGGCGTCTCCGGCGTCAAGGATCAGAATTACAATGTGATCATCATGCCCATGATGATTCAGGAAGAGACGTATTACGCAGAGGAAAACGCCTAAATGACCGACAAGGAAAAGAACGCCGCGGCCTATACCGCGGACAGCATCACTGTTCTGGAGGGCCTTTCCGCGGTCCGCAAACGCCCGGCCATGTACATCGGCTCCACCGATGCGCGCGGCCTGCACCATTTGGTGTACGAGGTGGTGGACAACGCCATCGACGAGGCCATGGCCGGGTACTGCACTCGCGTCAAGGTCACGCTGCACATGGACAACTCCGTCACCGTTTCCGACAACGGCCGCGGCATTCCCGTGGACATGCACCCCAAGGAGCACAAAACCGCCCTTGAGGTCGTCATGACCATCCTGCACGCGGGCGGCAAGTTCGACAACAACGCCTACAAGGTTTCCGGCGGTCTGCACGGCGTCGGCGTCAGCGTGGTCAACGCGCTTTCCGAAACGCTCATCGCCACGGTGAAACGCAACGGCCGCGCCTACCAGCAGACATATGAGCGCGGCACGCCCACCGGCCCCGTGAAGGAGATCGGCGACGCCACCGGCACCGGCACCAAGGTGCGCTTTAAGCCCGATGACGAGATTTTCGAGACCAATCAGTTTGAATATTCCATTCTCAAAAAGCGCTTTCAGGAGCTGGCCTACCTGAACCGCGGCATGGAGATCGAGTTTCTCGACGAGCGCAGCGGCGACCACGACCTGTTCAAGTTCGAGGGCGGCATCCGCTCCTTTGTGGAGGACTTGAACCAGGGTCAGACCGTTGTTCACGACGTGATCCACGCCATCGGCTCCAGCGATTCCGGTGAGCACGGCACCGTGGTTACCGAAATAGCCGTGCAGTACAACCAGGGCTACAAGGAAAACGTCCAGACCTTCGCCAACAACATCCGCACCATCGAGGGCGGCACGCACCTGGCCGGCTTCAAGACCGCGCTCACCCGCGCGCTGAACACGTATATCCAGAAGTCCGACCTGGCCAAGAAGATCAAGGAGAAGCTCGCGGGCGACGACGTGCGCGAGGGTCTGACCGCGGTTGTGAGCGTGAAGCTGCCCATGCCGCAGTTTGAGGGCCAGACCAAGACCAAGCTTGGCAACTCCGAGGTGGCCGGACTTGTGGCCACGCTGGTGTACGAGAAGCTGACCGCCTTTCTTGAGGAGAACCCCAAGGACGCCAAGGCGATCATCGAAAAGGTCGTCGATGCCGCCCGCGCCCGCGAGGCGGCGCGCAAGGCCCGCGATCTTGTCCGCCGCAAGGGGGCGCTGTCCGACAACGCCCTGCCCGGCAAGCTGGCGGACTGTCAGAGCAAGGACCCCAGCGAATCCGAAATCTTCATCGTCGAGGGCGACTCCGCAGGAGGTTCGGCCAAACAGGGCCGCAACCCGCGCATTCAGGCCATTTTGCCCCTGCGCGGCAAGATCCTCAACGTGGAGAAGACCCGTTACGACAAAATGCTCGGCAACAGGGAAATCCGCGCGCTCATCACCGCCATGGGCGTTGGCGTGCCGGGCAATGGGCTTGACGACGACCAGGCGCCGGATTTCAACCGCCTGCGCTACCACAAGATCGTCATCATGACCGACGCAGACGTGGACGGCAGCCACATCCGCACCCTGCTGCTCACGTTCTTCTTCCGCCAGTATGGCGAGCTCATCGAAAAGGGCCACATCTACATCGCCCAGCCGCCGCTGTTCCGCGCGCACAAGGGCAAGTTTGAAAAGTACATCAAGGACGAGAAGGAGCTGCATGCCTTCCTGCTGGCCCAGGCGGAACGCGAGCTCACCGCCACCACGGCCAACGAGCCCGTCGAAGGGCAGGAGGTCCCGGCGGAGCCCCGCGCCTTCCAAGGCAAGGAGCTGCGCCGCCTGCTCGACATGATCCGCGCCCTGAAGGACCGCGTGCGCGAGGCGCTGCACATGGGCGTGGAGGAGCCGCTCTTCCTGGCCCTGGTCAAGGCGCCCACCCTCACTCCGGCCTCTTTTGACGAGGGGCCCGTGGAGGAGCTGCTGCACCATGTGGTGACCGCCGGCTACGGCGTGCACATGGATGTGGAGCAGGGAGAGGATGAGACCGAGCGCCGCAACTTTGTCGTTTTCACAAACGTCAACGGCCACCGCACGCGCCTGGGGTTGGAGTTTTTCAACGCCAAGGCCTATATCAAGGCCCAGGAAATGTACCATGCCCTCATGGCCGACTGCGGCGGCGACGCCTTCAGCCTCTCGCGGGCCGAGGTCACGCCCATCCGCGTGACGGGCTTTTTCAACCTGCTGGCCACCGCCCTGGACGAGTGCAACAAGGGTTACACCGTGCAGCGCTACAAGGGCTTGGGCGAGATGAACCCGGAACAGCTGTGGGAAACCACCATGGATCCGGACAAGCGCACCCTGTTGCAGGTGAAGGTGGACGACGCCGAGGCCGCCGACCGCATCTTTACCGAGCTCATGGGCGATTCGGTGACGCCGCGCCGCGAATTCATTGAGCGTAACGCCATGACTGTGGAAGAACTGGATATTTAGGGGCTGGCAGGGAGCTGGACAATGGGGGCGCTGCCCCTAATCCCCCGCCAAAGGGAATGATTTCCTTTGGAATCCCCGAGTTATTGGAGTGTGTTGTAGATACGCTTGGGCATCCCCCACGCTTCCCTCATACGGGGAGTCCAGGGGGCCTCAGGCCCCCTGGTGGAGATGGGGGTCGGGGAGAAGAGGCGCCGCCTCGTCCCCCGGTTCCATCCAGCCCGCCATATACGGAGGATATTCGTGAGTCAGAACGTCACCCTTGAACGCGAGATGCAGAAATCCTATCTGGAGTACTCGCTCTCGGTCATTGTGGGCCGCGCCATTCCCGATGTGCGCGACGGCCTCAAACCCGTGCACAGGCGCATCCTGTTCGCCATGCACGAGCTCGGCAACGCTTACAACCGCGCTTATAAAAAGTCCGCCCGCGTCGTCGGCGACGTCATCGGCAAATACCATCCCCACGGCGACACGGCGGTCTACGACGCCATTGTGCGCATGGCGCAGGAATTTTCCATGCGCGATCCGCTGGTTGATGGCCAGGGCAACTTTGGCTCCATCGACGGCGACTCCGCTGCTGCCATGCGTTATACTGAAGTGCGCATGTCCAAGCTTTCCAGCGAGTTTTTGGGCGACATTGAGAAGAAGACCGTCGACTTCCGCCCCAACTACGACAACACGCTGGAAGAACCCGTGGTGCTGCCGGCCCGCGTGCCCAACCTGCTTTTGAACGGCAGCTCGGGCATCGCGGTGGGCATGGCCACCAACATTCCGCCGCACAACCTGGGCGAACTCATCGACGGCACTCTCTACGTGCTGGACAACCCCAATTGCGGCCCGCGGGATTTGCTGCCCTTCATCAAAGGGCCGGACTTCCCCACAGGTGGCATCGTCTTCGCCGGGAAGGGCCTGCTTGACGCCTACACCACCGGCCGCGGCTCCATCCGCATGCGCGGCGTGCTCAACGTCGAGGAAGTCAAAAAGGGCGGCAAGGAGAACGTGGTCATCACGGAGATCCCCTTCGCCCTCAACAAGTCCAGCCTTGTGGAGAAGATCGCCGCGCTGGTGAACGACAAGAAGATCGAGGGCGTGGCCGACCTGCGCGACGAATCCGACCGCAAGGGCATCCGCATCGTGCTGGAGCTCAAGCGCGGAGCCATAGCAGAGATCGTCATCAATGCCCTGTACAAGTTCACGCCGTTGGAAACCTCCTTCGGCATCAACATGATGGCCGTTGTGGGCAACCGGCCGCGCCTGCTGAACGTCAAGCAGATCCTGTCGCATTTTCTGGAGCACCGGCGCGAGGTGGTCATCCGCCGCACGCGTTTCGACCTGGACAAGAGCGAGGCCCGCGCCCACATTCTGGAAGGCCTCAAAATCGCCATCGACAACATCGACGAGGTGGTCGCCCTCATCCGCGCCAGCAAGACTGTCATTGAGGCCAAGAGCGGCCTTATGGAGCGCTTTTCGCTCACCGACGTGCAGTCCCAGGCCATCCTCGACATGCGCCTGCAGCGCCTGACCAACATGGAGCGGCAGAAGTTGCTCGACGAGCTTGCGGAACTCATGAAGCTTATCGAGTACCTCAAGAGCATCCTGTCCAACGAGTCCGTGCTCAAGGGCGTCATCGGCGACGAGCTGCGCCGCATCCGCGAGGAATACGCCACCGTCCGCAAAACGCAGATCGTGGCTGACGAGGCTTCCGACATCGCCATCGAGGACCTGATTCCCGACGATGAGGCGGTCATCACCCTCTCGCGCCGCGGGTACGTCAAGCGCACAGGCCTTTCGCACTACCAGCAGCAGAAGCGGGGCGGAAAGGGCATTGCCGGCGTTTCCACCAGCGACGGTGATTTTGTGCACACCTTCCTGCTGACCAGTAACCACCAGTTCCTGCTGTTCTTCACCAACCAGGGGCGCATGCTCCAGCTCAAGGCGCACCAGGTGCCCGAGGCCGGCCGCTACGCCAAGGGCGCGCATATCAACAACCTGCTGCCGCTGGACAAGGATGAATTCATCACCACGGCCATCACCTTGCGCGAATTTGCCGAGGACCGTCAGTTCCTGTTCATCACCCGCCGGGGCATGGTGAAGCGCACCAGCGCCGCCCTGTACGCCAACAGCCGCTCCACGGGCATCCGGGCTGTCAGCCTCAAGCCCGAGGACGAGCTGATGATGGTGTGTGACGTGCATAACGACGCAGAAATCCTGCTCATCACCGAGCAGGGCACCGCCATCCGCTTCGCCGTCTCCGAGGTGCGCCCCACCGGTCGCGCCACGGAAGGCGTCAAGGGCATAGCCCTGCGCGCCAAAGACCGCGTCGTCGCGGGCGTCGTCACCGGCGATCCCGACCGCTCGCAGATTCTGACCGTAAGCGAATACGGCTACGGCAAGCGCACTCCGCTTGACCAGTACCGCGCGCAGTCGCGTTCCGGCATGGGCATCATCAACATGCGCGTGACGGAGAAGACCGGCAAGGTCGTGGGTGCCGTCATGGTGGCTGAAACCGACCAGATGGTCGTCATCTCCAGCGGCAACAAGATCGTGCGCTTCCCGGTTGCCCAGGTAAGCCTGAACCTTGGCCGAGCCACACAGGGCGTTCGGCTTGTGAACCTTGGTGAAGGCGGCGTGGTGGCTGGTTTCGACTTGGTGCAGCGCCAGGGTCTGGACCCGGTGGAAGGCCTCGACATCGAGGGCATTGATGAGGTGCTTCCCTCCGAGGAGTAAGCGGTAATGACCCGCCTGCGTCTCTCCGCTTTGGTTTGCGCCCTGGTCCTGGCCGCGTTGTGCGCGGCCTGCGGCCGGGGCGCTGACCTGGGGGCCGAGGTTGACCTTGGCATCGCCCGGGACGCTTACTCCAGCGGGTATTTTCTAGAAGCCGAGACAGCCTACGAGCGCTATCTGCAATCAGATCCCCAAGGCCGCCACAGGCTTGAAGCCTGGACCCGTCTTGTGGAGATATGCTCTGGCGTCATGGGCGACCCGGACAAGGCCGTGACCTTGCTGGAGACGGCGACGCTTGAGTTTTCCGGCAGGCCAAAGGAAAACTGGCCGTTGTTGTTTCGCCTGGGCGAACTGTACGAGCGGCGCGGCCAGCGCAGGAAGGCTTTGGACGTTTGGGGGCGCTGCCTGGATACCGCTGGAGGCGACACCGCCAAGATAGCGCAGGCCCAGGTGCGCATGGCGATAGCCAACAGGGCGCTCGGCAAAACCGACATTGCGGTCGATCTGCTGACCCAGGCCATTGCCAAGGCCCCCGACACGGAGTCCAAAAGCCGCGCCATGTACGAGTTGGCGCAGACGTATTCCCTCGCGTGGAACTGGCCCAAGACCATCGCCATGCTCGACGGCATTTTGGCGATGGACAAGGCACCTGCGGAGCTCAAGGTGATGAGCACCTTTCTGCTGGCCGACGCGTACGAGGCGGAACGCAACCTGCCCAAGGCGCGTGAGCTGCTGGTTTCCATCAAGGACAGCTACCCCAATCCAGAAGTCGTCATCAACCGTCTCGCCAGCCTTGGCCAACGCAACGAGAGCCCGGCCGTCGCCCATTTGCAGCCTGGCGACTCCCCCCCGCCCGACATGGCCAACGCCGGCAGCGCCGATGTTAAAATGCGCCGTGTGACCGCGAAATAGACGCCACAGGGTTCAAATGCGTCATGGGTTGTCGCAATGGGCGGCAGGCGTGTATATCTTTTTTGCGGATGTCCGATAAGATGAACCCGGACCCGGCGACAGTCGTCGGAATTCCGCACGGACTTGAACAAGGCGGATACTCTCATGGCGAAAAAAGCGGAAAAGGCTCCGACCGAGGAAGTCGCTCTGGACGGCGAAGCCCCTAAGAAGTCCAAGAAGAAGCTGATCATCATAATCGTCCTTGTCCTTGTGCTCCTTGGCGCACTGGGCGGCGGCGGCTATTTCGGCTATAAGTGGTGGATGGGCAAAAAAGCCGCCGCCCCCGCTGCGGAGAACGCGACGGAACAAAAGGCAGACGCCCATGGCGCTCCGGCGGAAGGCGGCGAACACGGCGACAAGAAGGATGCGGCAGGCGCCGCTCCCGCCGCCGATTCCGGCACCATCGTGAGCATTCCCCCTCTGCTGGTGAACCTGGCGGATCCGCAGGGCCGCCGGTATCTCAAGATTGCCCTGGATATCGAGATGAAGGACAAGCTTGCGGGCGACGAATTGAACAAGAACATGCCCAAAGTGAAGGACGCCCTGCTTTTGTTGCTTTCAAGCAAGACGTACGACGATCTTGCAACCCTTGAGAACAAGATTCTCCTCAAAAAGGAGATTGTTGAGAGGCTGACCTTGGTGCTGGGCGAGCAGAAGGTCCTGCGCGTCTACATTACCGAGATAGTCATCCAGTAGGTCGTCGGGCGCCAGGCGTCCGGCTTGCGTCTGCACGGGTTTTGCATTAAGTTCGGGAGTGACTCGCGCAAAGGGCTTCTTCCCTGCGGGTCGAACCCTTAGCCCATGAGAGGTCAGCATGGCTGACGACAACGACCAGGACAAACTCGCCGAGGAATGGGCCAACGCCCTCCTTGAGCAGGAGCCGGCCCCGGCGGCTGGCGGTGAGGCAGCCCCGTCTTCCGACCAGGCCCTGGCCGACGAGTGGGCCAAGGCCCTGGCCACCCAGGAGGCCGACGACGTCAAGAAGGACAAGGACCAGTCCTTTCTGCGCACGCAAACCCATGAGCCTGAATTCCGCGACATGACGGCCGAGCACAAGGCTCAGCGTCAGAATCCCGGCACGAAACGGGATTTGGACTTTATCCTCGACATTCCCCTTGAGGTTTCAGCCGAGCTGGGGCGCACGCGCCTGCTCATCAATGAACTGCTTCAACTTGGGCAAGGATCCGTTGTCGAGCTGAACAAGCTCGCTGGCGAACCGATGGAAATCTTTGTCAACGGCAAGCTGGTCGCCAGGGGCGAGGCTGTTGTCATCAACGAGAAATTCGGCATCCGCCTGACGGACATCATCAGTCCCATCGAGAGGGTGAAGCAGCTTGCCTGATCAGCTTTTTTTTGACATCGTGAAGATGGTTGTTGCGCTCGCGTGCATCGTGGGCCTGATCTTTGGCGTCGTGCTTGTTTTGAAGCGGGTTATGCCCGGGGCTGTGCGCTCCGCGGCCGACCGCGTGGACTTGCAGGTCCTCGGGCAGTTGTCGCTTGGTTCCCGGCAGCGCGTTTGCGTGTTGCGTGTTCAGGGCCGTACGCTTGTTGTCGGCATTACCGAGGGCTCCATCAACACCCTTGCGGAATTGTCCTCCCAAAGCTCGGCCCAGAAGGAAGCTGATGATCCAAAAATCTTTGCTGATCTCTTATCTTGGCGCAAGGACGGCCAACAGCCGAGTGACGGACGCCAGCCAGCTGAGAACGCCGCCCCAACCGCTTCTTTCAGCCTTGGAGAACGCAGCAGCGCAAAGGGTCCCGCTCAGTTCGACGACCCCGGCGAGGGTCCGACCCTTTTCGCCCCTGGTGAACGCTTTCCGCGCTAGTCTGCCCGCGCTTTTTCTGGTTGCGCTGCTCTTGCTTCCGGTCCTGGCGCAGGCAGCCCCTGGACCTGCCTCCGCACAGCCAAGTTCGCCCACGCTCACCATGTCCCTTTCCGCCGGTCAGTCCGAGCCCGGCAAAGTTTCCGTGATGCTGGAGCTGATGTTCCTGTTCACGGTGCTTTCCATTGCGCCTTCCATTGTGCTGACCATGACCTCGTACACGCGCATCATCATTGTTTTCCACTTCCTGCGCCAGGCCATGGGCACTCCGCAAATGCCCCCGGCGCAGATTATGGCTTCGCTTGCGCTGTTCATGACCATTGTCATCATGGGCCCCGTCATACGCGATGTGAACACGCAGGCCCTTCAGCCTTACCTCAACGAGGAAATAGGCTTCAAGGATGCGTTGGACCGCGCCCAGGTTCCCATCCGGGCCTTCATGTTCAAGCACACGCGTGAGAAGGACCTCTCCATCTTCTACACCATCACCAAAGAACCTCGGCCGGAGAACAAGGAGCAGGTGTCCACCATCATGCTCACCGCCGCCTATACCATCAGCGAGCTTAAAACCGGGTTCTCCATAGGATTTCTCATCTACATCCCGTTTCTCATCCTTGACATGGTCGTGGCGAGCATCCTGCTCTCCATGGGCATGATGATGCTGCCTCCGGCCACTGTGGCCTTGCCCTTCAAAATACTGCTGTTCATCCTTGTTGACGGCTGGAGTCTGCTCATCGGCTCCCTCGTCAACTCCTTCGGCTGAAGGGGCGCGCCGTGGCGATTACACCGGAATTCGTTGTCGGCTTCGCTCGCGAGGCTATGGAGCTTACCCTTGTCATCTGTTTGCCGATGATGGGGGTCGGGCTGGTTGTTGGCGTGCTCATCAGTATTTTCCAGGCCGCGACACAGATTCAGGATGCGACGCTGGCCCTTGTTCCCAAGCTCATTGCGATGTTTATTGCTTTAATATTGGCTTTCCCATGGATTATGGACAAAATGATAACGTATACAACAAATCTTCTCATCAATTTGCCCACTTACATACGATAGTTTTAAGCAATCGCTCGCTTTTGCCGCAACCTTGCCAAATCCTCCCCCCCACGCTAGAAGTGATGCGACGCGCCAACGCGCTGAGGTTTCACATCCGATGAGCAACCAGCCGCCCAAACTCCCTGGCGCCTTTTATGCCAGCAAGACCGGCGGGAGCTATGCGCGGGATGCCGCTCTCATCGCTTCCGTTCCTGTGTTTTTACCCGCGCATGGTGATATTTTTGGCCTTCGGGTTGTCAGTCGCAGCAGCAACCCTGCGAATTTTTTTATGGTTGACCGCTGTCCTTTCACAACGGTTTTTACGGTCATTTTGGGCAACGTCCTTGGTGTGAGGTCATCCGAGAAGCCTGTCGCCCTCCTAGATAGCCTGGGGCGCGTTTTACGGCGTCTTGCGCTTTCAGGGCATGACCGCAAAGCCTGCGCAAGCAATCTGGCCGCTTTTTTGCTCTGCGTTCGGACGGAGTTTGCGGTCCTGAACAAAGTTTGTGTTTTTTTTAGGCAAGGCTGTTTTTGCTTCCGCGTTCCGTTTTTTGGACGGAGCCTTCCTTTACACCCCCCCCGACACATTGAGGACACTCATGAGCCGCACCAGGCTTCTTAACAGCCTTTCCGCCCGTCCCGGACTTTGGGCCTTTGTCGTTGTCGCCGTGGGCACCGCCCTTCGGCTGTGGTTTGTTTCCACCAGTCAGCTTGGGCTTGTGCAGGATGAAGCCCAGTACTGGGACTGGACCCGGCATATTCAGCTCACGTATTACTCCAAGGGTCCACTCATCGCCTGGATCATCCGTTGCGGCACGTTTTTGTTCGGCGATACCGAGCTTGGCGTGCGCATAGGGGCTGTTGTCGGCATGGCCGCCTTCCCAGGGCTTTTGTGGATTCTTGTGGCACGGCTGTGGAAGCGGCCTGTTGCCGCGCTGTTCTCCATCTTCGTCGTCGCCGTTGCGCCTCTTTTCCAGGCTTTGGGCGTGCTGATGACCACGGACAACCCCTTTGTCTTGTGCTGGACGGTGGCCATGATCGCCCTCTACCTGGCATCCACGCCGGACGAGCAGGGACGCGACCGGGGTTTGTGGCCTTTTGCCTTGCTCGCCGCGGCTTACGGCGTGGGCATCCTCGCCAAGTACACCATGCTCGGCCTTGCCGGCTTGGCTGTTCTCCACGGTCTTGTGCTTGCGCGTCGGCATGTTTTGCCCCGCCGGTTCTGGCTGCGGCTCGGCTTTGCGCTTGCGTGCGGCATAATTTTAGGCTTTTTGCCCACCTTGATTTGGAATATGGCCAATGATTTTGTTGGCTATAAGCATGTCTTGTATCTCATTGGCATTGAGGGCAAGGGGGCCCAGCACTTGTTGCGCCTTTCGCGCGTGCCTGAGTATGTTGGCGCGCAGCTTGGCTTTGAGCTGCCTTGGTGGTTTGTGCTCACGCTTATCGCCGGTTGGCGCGCCGCCCGTCGTTGCCTGACCAATCCATCACGCACCTCTGATCAAGTCATCGCCATTCCGATCGCTCCGGCATCGATTTTGACTGTCTTCTTTTGGCCCGTAACCCTGTTTTTCCTGGCGTGGAGTTTTCACACCAAGGTTTTGGCCAATTGGAACACGGTCAGTTTCGTTGCCGGCGCTATTCTTTGCGGGCTCGAAATCGAGCGCTTGATGCTGTCGAACATGTCCATCGCTGGTTGGCGTTGGCTCAAGGCTGGCGTTTGGGCAAGCGTCGCACTGACGCTTTTGATCCACGTGCAACAAATGCTGCCGATTCCGCCCTCGATGAATCCGGCAAACCGCCTCAAGGGTTGGCGCGACATGGGGCAGCACATGCATGAGGTGGCGCAGACCCGCTTCGATGATCCAAGCCGCGTGTTTTTCTTCAGCAGCGTCTATGACATAACCTCCGAGTTGGCGTTTTATGTTCCCGGCCAGGCGCAAACCTACTGCTTGTGGAGCACGGACCGCCGTATGAACCAGTATGACCTTTGGGGAGGGCCCAAGGATCGTTTTGGCTGGGATGCCGTGCTGGTGCTCCGGGGCGACGCTCCCAACGCTCCTGTGGAAGTTGCCGACATGTTCCTCCGTGTTTCCGGCCCCTTCCGCTATGTGGCCACCTATCGCGGGGTGGCTGTCCGGCCTTTTTACTACTACCTTTGCTATGGCTATACCGGCGTCTGGCCGGTGCAGGATAACGCGCCTTTCTAGCCTATTTTATTTTCCTTCATTTTTTCGCAGGGTTTTTGCTTGTTCTTTTGTCGCGTCCAATGTTGGCTTGTTGTGCTTTGATGACAATCCTTGACATTCTTTGACAACCGGTGCACACACCTATACATCGGTGTCTTATGGATGACATTGACGCCAACGCGCAGGATCCAACCGCCGGTTTGCCCCGGTTGTTGACCATTCGAGAGGTGGCCGAAATTTTGCGTATCCACGCAAGAACGGCCTACAGACTCGTTAAGGATGGCCACGTGGCGGCCATACGCGTTGGAACGCAGTGGCGGGTCACCGAGGAAGCCTTGCATGACTACGTGGCCACAGGCTGGCGGCACTGGAAGCCCGAGCCCTCCCGGACACGCGGCGGCAAGCTTCCCAAGCAGTATAAGCTGCCCTTGGACGACACGGATATTTAGGAGAGCGCATGAACCGCACCCAGCTGCAAAATCAGGCTCTGGCCCCTCGCCCGGTGACTTTGCCGAACGATTTCGGCGCACCCATCGGCATTACCGCCAGCATGGTCGCGGAGGACATCCACTTCAGCACTGCCACCGGCGTGCTGACCGTGGAGAAGCTTTACCGCACGGTTGAAGGAAAGACGGGGTATGGCATCATCTCCGCCTCAGGCGATACGCGTGAGCGCCGTGCCTATTTGCTGGAAGAGCAGGGCGAGACCATCGTGGCCGACAACGGCAACTTTGTTGTTGAGCTGAACGTCGCAGACATGCATGAGTTCCTCGTCATGGCTTTGCAGGCTGAAGACGCCCGGCAAACCGTGGGAGAGCATGTGCAAATGCGGCCCGCAGTGAACGAAGACTAGTCGCGGTCCACAGCCGCAACGCAAGACGCCCGGCGGATTCTTCCGTCGGGCGTCTTTTTTGTCCAAGGCCCTGGCTGGGGGCCAGGCTTAAAGAGCCTTTTGCTATGCTTTGGAAGGCTCTTGGCCGTTTTTGTCCTTCACATTCCCCATGGATTCCTGGCCCGTGGATTCGAGCACGGCGCGCCAGTAGTCGGATTCGGTATTCAGCTTCTTGCGTTTCATGGTCACCAGCTCAAGCGGCACATGCACGAAGCGCGACTGCAGCCGACTGACAACCATTCCGGTTTTGCCCGCCATGGCCGCATGCACGGCGTTTTGCCCCAAAAATCCGCAGTAGACGCGGTCGTTGGCGTTGGCCGGAACCGAGCGGATGATGTAGCTCGGATCTATGAATTTTATGGTGACTTCCATATTGCGCGTTTTGAAATGCTCTTTCATGCGTCCGATGAGGAGGGCGCATATGTCGCAAAGGACAGGGTTGCCGGAGACGTCTTGCCTGCCGCTGGCCTCGCAAAGATGCTGGCCCGCGCCCTCGGCAACCACGAGGACGGCGTGCTTACGGCCTTTCAGGCGTTTTTCCAGTTGGTCCAGCAGACCGTCCGGTCCATCAAGCGCGAAGTCATTCTCCGGCACGAGGACGAAATTGACTTCCTTGAGCGCCAATGTGGCTTGAGCTGCGATGAATCCTGACTCGCGTCCCATGACTTTGACCAAGCCGATGCCGTTGAAGGCGCCTGTGGCCTCCACATGGGCGCAGGCTATGGCTTCAGTCGCTTTTTCCACAGCGGTGTCGAACCCGAAGGAGCGGCTGACGAAGTTGATGTCGTTGTCGATGGTCTTGGGGATGCCGATGACGCTGATGCGCGCGTTTCTGGCTTTAATTTCTTGGACGATGCGTGCCGCGGCCTTCATGGTTCCGTCGCCGCCGATCATGAACAAAACGCTGACGTTCATCCGCTCCAGGGCGTCCACAATCTCGTCCGCAGCCTGGGGACCGCGTGACGAACCGAGCTCTGTGCCGCCGAACACGTGAAAATTGCTTACGTTATTAGGTGTCAGCTCAATGATGTCATGCCCGTACTTTGGAATGAACCCCTGCAATCCGTAACGGATTCCAATGACCGACGCCACGCGGTAATGGTGGTAGGCGTCCATGACAATGGCCCGGATGACATCGTTGATGCCTGGGCACAGTCCACCGCATGTGACGATGGCGCATTTGACTTTGCTGGAGTCGAAATACAGCTTGCTGCGGGGGCCAGCTTTTTCAAACTGCAAAGGCAGGCCGTGTGCGCCGTCGACGTCCGCTTCTTCCTCCGTAAGATTCAGCTCCAGGCGCTCGTCCAGATCGACAAATCGCGCGTGGTGGAGAGGGGAGGGGATCTTTGCGGCTCCCAGGGATTGTATGCTTGTATCGAGCACATTTTTTTTAGCGCCTGCTTTCGGCATGGTGCATCCTCCATCGCTGCTGGTTTACGTCACCTTGCGACATCGCATAAGCCGATTCCATCGTTCTTTTCAATTCTAACCGATTTTATATTCCGGGCAGGGCGGTTATGGCCGCCGCGTCTGTGGTTTCCAATGATTGGCGCAAGGCTTGCGGCGTGGGCGTGGCCGCACCGACTTGCGCGACGACGATTCCCGCCGCGTGGTTGGCCAGCACTGCGGCGTCGAGCAGGGAAGCGCCCGCCGCCATGGCGAGCGCCAGTGTGGCGATGACCGTGTCTCCCGCGCCGGTGACATCGAAGACCTTCCGCGCGAAGGTGGGGATGTGCTTGGCTTGCTCCGGTCCTTCAAATAGCGCCATGCCTTGCGCCCCCAGAGTGATGAGCAGATGCCTGCACGCCAGACGTGCAAAAAGCGCTCGTCCAACCTTTGCCGGGCCATAAGGCCATGCGCAGGCGATGCCCGCGCCTTCGCCGGCTTCCTTGGTGTTCGGAGTCAAAATGTCCACATCGTGGTACAGGTTGTAGTTTTGCGGTTTGGGGTCGACCAAAATGCGCGGGCGCACGCCGCCACGGCCTTTGAGCGCTCGCAACGCATCCATGATCGTTTGCGTGACGAGCCCTTTTCCGTAGTCTGAAACAATAATAATGTCATGGTGTTGGGCTTGATCCGAGATGATCTCCAGCAAGGCACCAACGATGTGTGCCTCCAGCGGATCGGTGTGCTCGCGATCAACTCTGACAATTTGCTGATTTTGGGCGATGATCCTGGTTTTGCGCGTTGTCCGACGGTGATCGTCGTGAACGAGTGCTGTGTCCACGTCGCTCTTTGTGAGCAGGCCATTGAGCACCTCGCCGTCACGATCGTTGCCTATCAGACCGATCATGGTGGCGCGGCCCCCAAGGGCCACGATGTTGCGCGCGACGTTCCCCGCTCCGCCAAGAAGGTATTGCTCGTCGATCACCTCAACCACGGGAACCGGCGCTTCCGGCGAAATGCGTGTGACCGTGCCGAACGTGTAATGATCGAGCATGACGTCGCCCACGATCATGACGCGCTTCCCGGCGATGTTTCGCAATAATGCATCCATTTGCGGTGTGATCATTTTGCCTCAGCTCTGCGCTGCTCAAGAGACGCAGGGAGAATTATTCGGAATGATTCAAGTGCGTTTCTTATGATGATGATCTGGTGATTACTGTGATCAATCAGCGGCGATCCCAAGCTTTCGTGTGAGTTCGCCGAGTTGAGTGGCGGATTGGTAGTGGATGGCAAGGATGCCGCGTTCAAGGTTCCCGGTGATCTTGACTTGCTCACCAAGAGCGTTTTCCAACTGTCCTTGCAAAGCAACCAGTTGTTCATCAAGCATTTTGGTTCCACGTACACCGCGTGGAGCTTTACCGCGTGGCTTTTCGCTGCCGTAGAGTTCTTCTGGTGCGGCAAGCCGACCGTTTTCCTTGACGAAGCTCGCTTCCGCCTCGGCCTGGCGCACGGAAAGGTTGAACGACTTGATGCGCTGGTAAAGATCATGACAAGAGTCCGCATCCACAGACATGATTGCCCGGCCATGCCCGGCGGTGAGGACCCCGGTCTGAATGTCCACCTGTATGTCCTCTGGCAGATTGAGCAAACGCAGGGAGTTGGCCAGAGCTGAGCGGCTTTTGCCCACTTGGCGCGCCAGTTCCTCCTGACTCAGCCCGAAGTCTTTGAGCAACTGTTGGAATCCGCGGGCTTCCTCGATGGCGTTCAAGTCCGCGCGCTGAAGGTTCTCTATGAGCGCAATGGCCAGAGTTTCCATGTCCGTGAGCACGCGGACAAGAGCAGGGATTTCAGTCAGACCGGCCATTTTAGAGGCGCGCATGCGACGTTCGCCCGCGACCAGCTCATAGGCGGCATCTTCACCTGTCAACGGACGGACAAGCACCGGTTGCAGAACCCCTTGCGCTTTGATGGAGTTGCACAAATCCTCCAGCGCTTCGGGATCGAACTCCTTGCGGGGTTGGTTCGTGTTCGGTCTTATGGCGGCAATGGGCAGGTGCTTAACCTCCGCCGAGTTCACCGATTCCGGTTTTATGCTCCCAAGCAGGGCATCCAATCCACGTCCCAAACCGCGTTGACCTATGGCCATCGTTATCCTCCAATATCGGTGCTCCGGCTTTATTGCGCCGGCTCTTGCCAGATTTGTTCCTGGGCACTATACGTTCGTCACTACATCCACTGGGAGTCATGCATGAACGCTTCTCTGCCCAATGTTCAGGAACTTTTCGACGCCGAAGGCAAATCCCTTGGCGTCATTCTTGGCCCGGAAGCCTGGGCCCTTGTTCGCGAGTTGGTGCTTGCGCATTACGCTTTGCCCACGCAAGCGTGTGAAGTTGCCGAGCCCATGGACGACTGGCGCGATCTTGTTGCCTTTTGGGATTTCAAGTACCCCGTCGATCTCGATGTCAAATGCACGTTGTGCGGCAATGAAACCAGCGATTGGGAGCATGATGCGCCGAGGAAATTTCAGCTTACCGCTGCGAACCTCGGCGGGCTCGTCACGTTTCGCTGCCTGGAGTGTCAGGCTAAAATCATGAAGCGCCATTTCAAAGACACCATTAAGGTCGAGGTCAAGCCCTTCATTCCAGAGAAGTGCGCCCGCAATCTCGGCCGTCCCGAATAACCCCGGCTATTTATCTTCTCCCCCCACCTTGCTGCGCACAACTTCTTGCGCAAGGGCCATGTACGCTTCGGCACCGCTTGAGCGTATGTCGTAGGTGATGACCGGCTTTCCGAAGCTTGGCGCCTCGGAAAGCCGCACATTGCGCGGGATGATGACCTCGAACAGGTGCTGCGGCAGCGCTTTACGTACTTCGTTTTTAACCTGCCAAGACAGCTTGTTCCGCTGATCGTACATGGTGAGCACCACGCCAAGCACCTTCAGGTCCGGGTTCAGGCGCTTTTTCACCAGTTCAAATGTCATGAGCAACTGGGAAAGTCCTTCCAACGCGTAGTACTCGCATTGAAGTGGCACAAGCAGTTCTTTTGCCGCGCACAGCGCGTTTACGGTCAATATCCCCAGCGAGGGGGGGCAATCGATGAGGATGAAGTCGTAATCATCCTCAACGGAGGCCAGAAGGTCCCGAACGTAATATTCACGGCCTAATTTGTCGGCCAACTCAATTTCCGCGCCGACCAGGTCTTGTGTTCCCGGCAGCAACGAAAGAAATGGAATCGCGGTTTCGACAATGCACTTGCGCACATGATCCGGGTCGAAGAGCGCCGTGTAGATGTTCGCGCGATCATCACCCGGGTAGAAGCCCAAGCCGCTGGAGGCGTTGCCCTGCGGATCGCAGTCAACAAGGAGAACACGCTTTTCCATCACAGCCAGCGAAGCACCAAGATTCACCGCCGTCGTCGTTTTGCCGACGCCACCTTTCTGATTTGCAACAACAATTCTGCGCGCCACACGACCTCCGCTCGATAGCAGATTACGTTTCACGTGAAACATTGGCCCGAGCTGGGCATCTGTTTCACGTGAAACACGACCGAATGATCACAGGGTAATTGCCGGACGCGCTAAAAGCAAGCTTTCGGCGCGCCCGGCGAGAAGAAAACTAGACCTTGAAGTAGCCGCGGTACCAATCGACGAAGTTGGCAATGCCGGTTTCGATGCTTGTCGCAGGCTTGAAGCCGACATCGCGAACGAGGTCGTCGACGTTGGCTTCGGTGGCGGGAACGTCGCCCATTTGCATGGGGAGGAACTCCTTAATCGCCTTCTTACCCAGGCAGTCCTCCAGCACTTCGATGTAGCGGGAAAGCTCGACAACGTTGTTGTTGCCGATGTTGTACAGCCGGTACGGGCTTGGGCTGGTGGCGGGATCGGGGTGCGCACCGGACCAGTCCGGGTTGGGCTCAGCCGTGTGCATCGTCACCCGGACCACACCTTCGATGATGTCGTCGATGTAGGTGAAGTCGCGGCGCATCTTCCCGTAGTTGAAAACCTTGATTGGCTCGCCGGCAATGATCGCCTTGGTGAACAGGAACAGCGCCATGTCCGGCCGCCCCCAGGGACCATACACGGTGAAGAAGCGCAAACCCGTGGTGGGCAGACCGTACAGGTGGCTATACGTGTGGGCCATCAGCTCGTTCGACTTCTTGGTGGCGGCGTAAAGGCTCATGGGGTGATCAACATTGTCATGGACGCTGAGCGGCATGGTGGTGTTGAGACCGTACACGGAGCTGGAGGAGGCGTAGGCGAGATGCCCGACCTTGTTGTGGCGGCAGCCTTCAAGGATGTTCAGAAAGCCCACAACGTTGGAGTCTATGTACGCGCGAGGATTCTCTATGCTGTACCGGACGCCGGCCTGGGCGGCCAGGTTCACCACATGGGTGAAGCCGTGCGTGGCGAAAAGTTTGGCAACGCCGTCGTTGTCGGCCAAGTCCATGTGGGCGAATGTGAACTTGGGGTCCGGGGTGAGCATGTCCAGGCGGGAATGCTTAACCTCGACGGAGTAGTAGTTGTTGATGTTGTCCAGGCCGACGACCTCGTGGCCCATGGACAGCAAGCGGCGGGAAAGGTGGAAGCCGATGAAGCCGGCGGCTCCGGTGACAAGTACCTTCATGTTGAATCCTTCTTCTCGGTTGGGGTGAAGTGCGCAGCTTTACCCGCGAGGGGGTTTAAAGGCAAGCTCAAGCGAGCTTGATGGACTTGATATGCTCTAGAGCCTTGTGCAGCTCATGAGGAAGCAGGGTGACCAGTTCGTTCGGTTCGGGCGCGGTATGCACCAAAACCGGCGGCGTCTGACCCTCTTGTGGATACAAGGTCCGGGCGCGGTCGGCCGGGTGCGCACCCAGGCAAACGATGTGACGGATGTTGAAATGCGCAACGCCAGCGGCGAAAATATCCGCGGCGAACAGTGGCCCGGGAGTCGCGCCCGTGGGAAAGCCGATGGGCCAAAACAACGTGGTGCCAGCTGGCCATGCAAGGTAGGCGAGCATGCTTTGCAGCAGCCTGCGCCGTGCGGGATCAGCGTTTCCGGCCATGTCGTCGGCCAGTGATGCATAGGTGATGATCACGCGCGGGATGGTGCGCACGCGAGCGTAAAGCATGTGCCAAGGTTCCGGCCAAGCGTCCGGCGTCATCATCAGCACGGCGGAAGCCGTGCTGGGAGATGCGGGAGCTGCGGAAGGGGAGGCGGGAACTGCGGAAGGGGAGGCCTGAACCGTCGCCGCCGCGCGTGAATCACAGCTAGCCTGAGTCTGCTCCGAGCTTCGGACGGATGAGAACGAGCGCGCCAAATCAGAAACGCTCAAGCCGCCGGGAACGAACAACAGCTCAAGCCCCGTCTGTGCGAAGGGGCGCAGTTGCTCCGGCAAGTCTACAGATGCTGCAAAAGATCCCATATGCGCCAGGCAACCTCGGTTTTTGGCAACTCTGGCCACTGCTCCACACGGCCGGTGCGGTCCAGAACAGCCACAACATTGGTTGCGGCGGCAAAACCGCTTCCTGGCACTCCCACGCGATTGGCCACGATGAGGTCAAGACGTTTTTCGGCAAGCTTCATTTTGGCCTGGCCAAGCACATCATCTGTTTCGGCGGCAAACCCGATGAGGAGCTGTCCCTCGCGCTTCGCCGCGCCAAGGCTGCGCAAAATGTCCGGGTTGGGGGTCAGGGCGATTGACGGAGCGCCGCCTTCGACGAAATCACGTTTTTTCAGCTTCCGTAAAGCGCCGCCGACAGGCGGAACAGGACGGAAATCCGCAACCGCGGCGGTGCAGCAGATTATGTCCGCGGCAGGGAACAGATTTGCGGCGGCGGCCTGCATTTCAAGGGCGGTGCCCACACGCATAACGTTGATGCCGGGGGGGAAGTCGAAATCCGTTGGACCGGCGACGACATTCACGGTGGCGCCGCGCATCCACGCGGAAACGGCCAGGCAAGACCCCATGAGCCCGCTGGAGGGGTTGCTGAGGTAGCGCACGGCGTCCCAGGGTTCGCGCGTGGGGCCAAGGGTGATGAGGACGTTCTTGCCCGCAAGGTCCTTGGGGGAAAGGGCGCGCAGAACCTGGGCGAAAATGTGCTCAACGCGGCACAGGCGTCCCTGGCCCGTATCGCCGCAGGCGACGTTTCCGGCGTCGGGCCCGGCGGCGATCGCGCCGCGCTCCAGCACGGTGCGCCAGTTTTCCTGGGTCGCCAATGCGTTCCACATGTTCGGATTCATTGCCGGGGCGAGGATGAGCGGGCCGCGAAAGGCCAGCGCCTGGGTGGAGAGCATGTCGTCGGCGATGCCGTGAGCGATTTTGGCGATGCAGTTCGCCGTGGCCGGGGCGATGACCAGGGCGGCAGCGCTGCGGCCCGGGGTGAGGTGGGCGAAGGGATCGTCACCGAGGCCGCCCGTCGGGGATTCGTCAAACATCGCCGTATGCACGACGCCCGCGCCAAGGGCTTGAAAACTCGCGGGTCCGACAAAGCGCTGGGCGGCTGCCGTGAGCGTCACGCCGACATCGATCTGCGCTTCGACCAGCAGGCGGAGAAGCTCAAGGCTTTTGTAGGCCGCAATGCTGCCGGTGACGCCAAGGTGCACGCGCCGGCCAAGAAAACAGGGGAAACGCAGGTGCGCCGTGTTCAATTGTTGATGTCCTTCTCGGTGAAGCTGTCGTGGCTGCCAGCAGGGGCCGGGGCGGGGCCGCGTGCTGTGCCCGGGCGCAGTTGGGTGCGCGCCGGGGCGGCGGCGGAGCTGCCCGCCTTGTACTCAAGGGCGAACACGGTGGCCTTGGCCTTGAAGCCGTCCTCAAGTTCGATGATGGCCGCCTTGTTGGACTTCTCGAACACAAGGATGCTTTTCTTGGACCGGACGGAGGAAACCTTGCGCCAACCGTCCTTGATCATGTTGTTCTGGAAAAAATTGATGAGATCGTCGAACACGACGCGGCCTTGGAAAATTTGAATGCCCGCCTTGAACTGCTGCGTGTCGAAGGAAAAATCCTCATCCGTGGCATGGTCCATGCCGTTGGGAATCAAAATGTCATCAAAAAGATAATAATAATTAGGGTTTTCGTAAGTCTCAGCCTGGCCGCTCTGCGACTGGGCGGAGTCGGAGTTGGCATGGGTCGTATTCAGGCCGGAACAGGCGCTGACAGCGACGATGAGGCCTGAGAGCAGCATGAATTTCAGGGGTGCGTGCTTCATTGCGCGTCTCCTCGGGGTTGTCTGCGGCGCGTGGTCCGCAAGTGAAGGAATACGTGCGGCAATCTATAGGAAAGCGGAGGAAAGCTCAATCACCGCAAAACGAAGGGGGCTGCAAGGAAGGGACGCTTATGCGGGGAAGAATCAATCGACCGGCGCGCCAAGGCGCTTGAGGTGCGCATGCAGAAGTTCGCGTTCCTCGCGCAAGCGGCGCAGCTCAACCTCCTGGGCGGAGAGCCTGGCCTTGAGATCCGCGTTGTCGCTGGTGAGGGTGAGGGAAATCTCCTCCATCACCGATAGCTTGGGCTCCATGTCCTTGATGCGCTCGGCCAACCGCTCCACCTGGGCGGAAACATCGGCCTGGCCCTGCCGGGACACGCGCTTGAGGTTGCGCGCCAAAAGCACAAAGCCGTTCTTCAGCTTGTCGATGTCCGTCTGGTGCGAATCAAGGCTGGTCTTTTGTTCGGCAAGTTTGCCAAGAGCCTCGGTGAAATGGGCGATGGAGTTTTCAAGAGCGTTGGACAACGCATCGGAAAGCGCGTCCGCGAGATTGGCGGGCAGCGTTTGGGCTACAGCAGGCAAGGCTATCGGCGCGGTGGCGGGTCCGACTTCTATGGTGCGCGGAAATTCGCGGCGCAAAAAGTCCTCAATCTCGGCGGTGATGCGTCCTTCGGCGTAAAGTTCGCTGATGCGCTGGAAGATGCCGACGGCTTCTTCTGGGTAGCGTGTCATTCGGCCCAGGCGGCGGCCGGAAAGGTAGTCCTTGAACAGGGCGGCATAACGGCGCGCGGTGGGCGCGGGAATACCGGTGCGTTTGGCGATGTCGCTTAAGGCCATGAGTTCCATGCCCCGTGCATATCAGGATCAGGCTCAAGATCAAGGGAAAATTAGCGTCCTGACTCGGTTTGCGGCGACGTGGCGCGCGCCTGGCGAGCGTGAGCGCCGCGTGGGGGCTTGCGATCAGGCGAAGAATGGATAGGATGCGGAAACAATGCATACGCACCAAGCACCACCAGAAAATTTGGATATTCCCGTCGAGTTCCGCCTGTCGAGCTACGTTTACGAGCTGCCCGAGGAACGCATCGCGCGCCGCCCGGCGGAGAGGCGCGACGGCTCGCGCCTGCTGGTGGTGGACCGCGCCGCGGACGAGCAGCGCCTGGACGACTTTGCCCGCTTGCCGGAGATATTGGCGCGGCGCTTCCCCAAGGGAGCGCTGATGATTGCGAATAATTCCCGGGTGTTTCCCGCACGTATTTTCGGACGCAGGGCCACGGGGGGCAAAGTGGAGCTGCTGTTGCTGACGCCCTTGCCGCTGCTTCACGTGAAACCTTTGCCTGACGGAAGACGATGCGCAGAGGCCGAGGGGCTGGTGCGCACAGCCAAGCGCATGAAGGAAGGCGAGGCCGCGTTGTTCGACGCGCCGCTGACCGTGACGCTGCTGGCGCGCGGAGACTTTGGCCGCTGCCGGGTGCGCCTGGAGTGGGAAGGCGATCTCCCAGAAATTTTCAACAACATCGGGCATATGCCGCTTCCGCCATATCTGGAGCGGGAAGACGACGCCGCAGACCGCGAACGGTACCAGACCGTCTACGCCGACGCGTCCAAGGCCGGCAGCGTTGCCGCGCCGACCGCCGGGCTGCATTTCACCCCGCAGGTGCGCGCCGGTCTGGCCGAACACGGCATCGACTGGGCCGAGGTGACGCTGTACGTGGGCTACGGCACCTTCAGCCCCGTGCGCGAAGGGGACATACGCCAGCACAAGATGCACGCCGAGTACGTGGAGGTGCCGGAACGAACGGCCGCGGCCGTGCGCCGGGCCAAGGCGGAGGGCGTCCCCGTCGTCGCGGTGGGCACCACAAGCGCACGCAGCCTGGAGGGCATGTTTGCCGCGAGCGGAAAGGTTGCGGCCTTCGCCGGGGAAACGGACATCTACATCCTGCCCGGCCGAAAGTTCCAGGTGGTGGACGCGCTTCTGACCAATTTCCATTTGCCAGAGTCCAGTCTCCTGATTATGGTTTCGGCCTTGGCTGGCCGTGAACGCATCATGGCCGCCTACGCCTTGGCGCTCGCCAGCGGACTGCGCTTCTTCTCCTATGGCGACGCCATGCTCATCGTGTGAACCGAGCAATACGACAAAGGCCCGCGGCGCGCTTGCGCCAGTGGCGAAAGGGGTGAGCAATGTCCCGAATCACCGTATCGGAGGAGCGCTGCAAGGGGTGCCTCCTGTGCACCCAGGTCTGCCCGGTGGAAATCATCCGGCAGAGCGAGCGCATCAATCAGCATGGGTATAAAGTGGCCGAGGTTCCGGCCGAGGACATGGAAAAATGCACTGGATGCGCCTCCTGCGCCACCATCTGCCCGGATGTGGCCATTGAGGTCTGGCGCGGCAAAAAGCCCAAGAAGGCCTCTTAGGAGGGCATATGGCAGGCAATAAGGAACGACTTTTCGTCAAGGGCAACGAGGCCATCGCCATGGGCGCCCTGGCTGCGGGCTGCCGTTGTTTCTTCGGCTATCCCATCACCCCGCAGAACGACATCCCGGAGTTCATGAGCAAATACCTTGTCGAGGCTGGCGGCCAATTCGTCCAGGCCGAAAGCGAGGTCGCCGCCGCCAACATGCTGCTTGGGGCGGGGGCGTGCGGCGTGCGCGCCATGACCAGCTCCTCCAGCCCCGGCATGAGCCTCAAGCAGGAGGCCATCAGCTACATGGCCGGCAGCGAGGGGCCCGCCGTCATCGTGAACATGAAACGCGCGGGGCC
>Ga0183100_1000528_pt1 | contig 28973 bp, 29 predicted proteins | sample Biomet2_FD_127789 | JGI IMG/M metagenome (GOLD analysis project Ga0183100, IMG submission 127789) | Microbial communities from bioreactor (seeded with anoxic lake sediment) at LBNL, California, USA - Biofuel metagenome 2 | ecosystem: Engineered > Bioreactor > Anaerobic > Unclassified ...
TCCCCCCCGTTCGCCCGAGACAATCGGGGCGACTGTATCAATCCCCGTGGCGGGGCGCATCAGGTTGCAGGCGCAGGCGTCCACACCGACATATTCCTTATAAATATGCTTTTCGTGGACGGCCCGGGTAATCAAATGGCCGTATGGGGCCAGCATGAACCGGCCCAGCTCGGAACAAAGAGCCACGTCGCCCATCCCGGCGGGGACCAACACTTCTTCATAGACCTTTCGCACGCCCTCACCGATGGCGGCAATGTCGTTTTCCGGCGCGTCCGGAAGATAGGGAATGCCCACGCCGCCGGAGAGATCAATAAACGTGATGTGGCAGCCCGTCTCCTCTTTTAGCTCTACCGCCAGTTGAAACAGAACCTTGGCGAGAGCCGGAAAGTATTCGTTGGAAAGTGTGTTGGAGGCCAGGAACGCGTGGAGCCCGAACTCTCTGGCGCCCTTGGCGCGCAGCAGCTTATAGGCCTCGGCGATCTGGGCGCGGGTCATGCCGTACTTCGCGTCGCCGGGGTTATCCATCACCTGAAACCCCTCCCGGGTCTCGCCCAGAGTAAACATGCCGCCGGGATTGTACCGGCAGCAGACCTTTTCGGGAATATGGCCGATGGACTGCTCCAGAAATTCCACATGGGTGATATCATCCAGATTGATAATGGCTCCCAGTTTATCCGCCAATCTGTATTCCTCGGCGGGGGTGTTGTTGGAGGAAAACATAATTTCTTCGCCCCGGATGCCACATTTGTCGGACATCAGCAGCTCCGTAAAAGAGGAACAGTCGCAGCCGCAGCCCTCCTCATGGAGGAGCTTCAGAATCGCGGGGGTGGGAGTGGCCTTCACGGCGAAATACTCCCGGAAGCCGCGGTTCCATGCGAAAGCGGCTTTCAGCCGCCGGGCGTTTTCCCGGATACCCTTTTCATCATAGATGTGGAAAGGTGTGGGGTACTGGGCCGCGATGGCGTCCAGCTGGTCTTTTGTCACAAAGGGCTTTTTCATTGGGAAACCTCACAATTTAATTCAAGTCCGTTCCTTCTAAGAACGTTTCTATTTTAATGCGGATATAGCTGGAATGTCAAGGAAAAACGCGAAATATGACGAATGTGATAAATTTCATACGCACATCGTTTTATTCTATGAAAGTTAATCCATATATCGAAATCAACGGTTGAAATTCCCCCTCCGTTCGCCTACAATGAAGGATAAAAAGAGCGGCCCCAAATGGGCGAAAGGAGCGGTCATATGGAAAAGATAACGGTCAACGCAGTGGGAGAGGCCTGCCCCATCCCTGTGGTCAAAGCTACAAAGGCCATGCAGGCCATGAAAGAGGCCGGAACACTGGAAGTTTTGGTGGACAACGACCCTGCGGTTCAGAACCTGAGCCGTATGGCGGCGGGACACCACTTCGCCGCGAAGGCGGAGGAGCGGGGAAACGGCGTCCGCGCCGTGGTGATTGACGTAACCGGCCCAGTGAGCCCCGTCGAGCTGAACGCGGCGGACTATGCCTGTGACCTGCCCGCCTCCGGTGATTTTGTGGTGGCGGTGGACACCGACGCCATGGGCCGGGGCAGCGACGAGCTTGGGAAAACACTGCTGAAGGGCTTTTTGTTTGCGGTGAGTCAGCTCCCCAGTCTTCCCAAAACCATTCTGTTTTATAACGGCGGCGCGCACTTGACCTGCAGTGGGTCCACCTCACTGGAGGATCTGAAGAACTTGGCGGACAAGGGTGTGGAAATCCGCACCTGCGGCACCTGCCTGAATTTTTATGGGCTGACGGACCAATTGGCGGTGGGCAGCGTTACCAATATGTATGAGATCGTGGAGACGCTGGCCAAGGCCGGAAAAGTGGTCAAGCCGTGATCTATCTGGATAACGCCGCCACCACCCGGCCCAAGCCTCCTGTGGTGGGACAGGCTATTCTGGCCGCGCTGGAGGGTTTTGGCAACAGCGGTCGGGGAGCCCACGACGAGGCTCTGACCGCTGCACGGACGGTTTACGACGCCCGGGAAAAGCTGGCGGTGCTGTTCGGCTGCGACAGGCCGGAACGGGTGTGCTTTGCCCAAAACTCCACGGAGGCGCTGAACGCGGCCATCACGGGTCTGTTCGGCCCTGGCGACCACGTGATCTCCACGGACCGGGAGCACAACTCTGTCCTCCGGCCGCTGTACCGACTGCGGGCGCAGGGCGGGGAAGTGGATTTTGTCCCCGCTGACCGGCAGGGGCAGATTGATTATGCGAATTTTGAAAAACTGCTGAGGCCTAACACCAAAGGCGTGGTCTGTACCCATGCCTCCAACCTCACCGGCGACGTTACGGATCTTGTCCGGGTGGGAGATTTCTGCCGCGCCCACGCTCTGGTATTCGTTCTGGACGCATCCCAGACGGCAGGGGTGCTGCCCATTGACATGGCGGCACAGGGTATTGGCGTGGTGTGCTTCACCGGGCACAAGAGTCTATACGGCCCGCAGGGGACCGGCGGACTGTGCGTGGGCGCGGACGTGGAGCTCCGGCCCTTTAAGGTGGGCGGCACTGGCGTGCAGAGCTTTTCGGAGACCCAGCCCATGGAGTATCCCACCCGCATGGAGGCCGGGACTCTAAACGGCCATGGCATCGCGGGACTGAATGCTGCGCTGGACTGGCTGAACGAGGCGGGAATGGACCGTGTCCGTGCCCACGACTGCTCTCTGGCCCGCCGGTTTTACGGAAATGTAAAACAGCTTCCCGGTGTAACGGTATACGGCGATTTTTCGGCGGAGATCCGTGCGCCCATTGTGACCCTGAATCTGGGGCAGAGAGACAGCGCCATGGTCTCCGACGAGCTGGAGCACCGGTTTCACATTGCCACCCGCCCCGGCGCCCATTGCGCGCCAAGACTTCATAGTGCGCTTGGGACGGAAGAACAGGGCGCGGTGCGGTTTTCCTTTGGGTACTTCAACACGGAGGCGGAGACGGACGAGGCTACCGCCGCCGTGAAAACGCTGGCGGAGGAACTGTGATGGAGGAAACGGTCTGCATTGTGACGTTTCCCACCACTGCGGGGGCCATGGCCATGGAAAAGGCCTGCCGCGCCGAGGCCCGACCGGGACGGCTGATCCCGGTGCCCCGCAGTGTCACCGCAGGGTGCGGTATGTGCTGGATGGCCCCGAAGGACAGCCGGGAGGTTCTGGAAGAACTGGTGGTCCGGCGGAAAATTCAGATTGACGGTATATACGACATGGCCATGCCGCGGTGAGAAGCTTGCTGCGCAGTAATGAGGAGCGAATATGGATATCGCAGGGAATTGCGGCGAGTGCGTCCATTTTGACTATGACGAGGAGACGGACGCCAACTTCTGCAACATGGACCTGGACGAGGACGAGATGGAGCGCTTTTTGCGTGCCGATGCCCGCGCCTGTCCGTTTTATCGCCGGGGTGGCGACTATGAAACCGCCCGACGGCAGTAAGCCAAAAGGTCATAAATCATCAGTGAGTCGGGGGGGTCCGCGGGGCCCCCCCCCCCCCCCCGGGGGGCGGCGCGGCCCCGATGCCATCGAGGCCGCGCCGGCTCCCGGCTTATATTTCCGAGAGCAGCTCAAGCAAATTCCGGTCCACGGCCAAAAGTCGCTGGCGAATTTCCGCTTGCTCTTCGAAAGGACGTTTGCCCAGGGCGTCCGTACGCGCCCGCATCCGGGCAATCCGGCCTTCCAGTTCTCCAAACAACACATCCCAGTCGATCCGCGGTGCAGCCTTGGCGACATCCACGGACACCACCGGTTCGGCCCCGGGCGTCAGCGTATATTCTTCCAGGTACCGGGGAATGCGCACCGTCACCCCAAATTGTTCCCGGATAATGCCAGCCAGGGTATCGAGGGCTTTTTGCTCGCCATGCACCAAGAAAATCTGGGGATGGTTGACTTTAAAATAGGACAACCACTTCAGGATCTGACTTTGGCCGGCATGGGAAGAAAATCCGCCGATAGTCGAAATCCGGGCATTGACTGCCACTTCTTCGCCAAGCAGTCGGATTTCCTTGACCCCGTCCACTATTTTGCGACCGGGCGTACCCATGGCCTGGAATCCGACGAACACCACGCTTGCCTGTGGACGCCACAGGTTATGGCGCAGATGGTGTTTGACCCGGCCGGCATTGCACATGCCGCTGGCGGCAATCACAATGGCCGGACCGGTTAGCGTATTAATCTCGCGGGATTGTTCCGTGGTCTGGGTAAAACGCAGGTTCGGCAAGGATAACGGATTCTCGCCCCGTTCGAAATAAGCCCGCGTGTTGGCGTCAAGATACTGAGGATTGCGCGTAAAGATCTCAGTGGCCTTGATTGCCAGGGGGCTATCCACAAAAACCGGCATATCGGCCGGGATCTTACCGGCCTTAAGCAGCAAGTGCAGACAAAAAAGCACTTCCTGAGTACGCTCCACGGCAAAGGCCGGGATGATGACCTTGCCACCACGCTCATAGCTGTACAAAATGGCCTGGGCCAACTCCTCGCGGCTATCGGCTTCGTTTTTATGATCCCGGTCGCCGTAGGTGCCTTCCAGAAAAAGATAATCCGCATCTACAGGCTTGTCCGGGTCATTGACAAGCAGTTGGTCCGGCCGGCCAAGGTCGCCGGAAAAAAGCATCCGCGTCCGGGAACCGTCTTTTTCAATGGACAGTTCAATAAAGGCCGATCCCAGAATATGGCCGGCATCATGATAGATGGCCGTTACGCCCGGGGCCGGAGAAAACGGCTGGCCATAGGGGACGGGTTCGAGCAACGCGGCAGCCGCCGCCGCATCGGCCCGGGTGTACAGGGCTTCCACCGCCCGACCGCCATGACGACGACTCTTGCGGCTGCTCCACTCGGCCTCCATCTCCTGGATGTGGGCACTGTCCTCAAGCATGATACCAAGTAAATCGCGGGTCGGCGGCGTACAATAGATCTTGCCGGAAAAGCCGGTCCTGACCATGCGCGGCAATAACCCCGAATGGTCGATGTGGGCGTGGGTAATCAGAAAAAACTGCATCCGACGCGGCTCGTACACTGTTGTATCGAGATTGCGGCGTTCGATGGTCTCGTTGCCCTGATGCATGCCACAGTCGATGGCAAACCGGGCGGTATCGGTTTCAATCACGTGGCAAGAGCCGGTGACGGTGCCGGCCGCGCCGAGAAATTTGACCTTCATGAACCCTCCCCAAAAATGTCGGGCCTCTCGGCCGCGTCGTAAAAGACCTCGTCCAAGGGGGTGATATCGCTGCAAAGAGACGATCCCCGGACGTCAAGGATATACGCCGTTCACCCGCAGCTGAAAAGGCCCACGCCAAAAGCCCCCCGACCGCACAAACGATCGGGGGGCCTGACGCCTGCCGTCAACAGCCGGACCGAAGCCCGGGTCGAACATCAGCCTTCGTAGTAGGATCGCAGATGCTGGCTGCGAACCGGATGGCGCAGCTTGCGCAACGCCTTGGCTTCAATCTGCCGGATACGTTCCCGGGTGACGTTAAAGAGCTTGCCCACCTCTTCCAAGGTGTGGTCGGATTTCTCGCCAAGGCCGAAGCGCTTGCGCAACACCTGCTCCTCACGCGGGGTCAGGTCGGAAAGCACTTTGCCGATCTGCTCGCCGAGCTTGGTGTTGACCACCTCTTCAGCCGGCGCCAAGGCCTTTTTATCCTCAATGAAATCACCAAGGCTGGAATCTTCCTCGTCACCAATGGGAGTTTCAAGGGAAATCGGTTCCTTGGCGATTTTAAGCACCTTTTTGACCTTTTCGAGCGGATAATCCATACGCTCGGCGATCTCCTCCGGGGTAGGATCGCGGCCCAATTCCTGGACCAGATACCGCGAGGTGCGAATCAACTTGTTGATGGTTTCGATCATGTGCACCGGAATACGAATGGTCCGGGCCTGATCGGCAATAGCGCGGGTGATCGCCTGACGAATCCACCACGTCGCGTACGTGGAGAATTTGTAGCCGCGCTGATACTCAAACTTATCCACAGCCTTCATAAGGCCGATGTTGCCTTCTTGGATAAGATCGAGAAACTGCAGGCCACGGTTGGTATACTTCTTGGCAATGGAAACAACCAGTCGCAGGTTGGCTCGAATGAGCTCCTGCTTGGCTCTCTGGGCGGCGTTGTTGCCACGCTTGATACGCCACAAAACTTCTTCCAGCTCCGTGACGTTATGGCAGCACTTATCCTGCAGCCGATCCAGAATCTCCATCTTGGCCGAGAGCATTTCCTTAAACGAAAACAACTCTTCGACAGTCAACCCCAGGGATTCGGAAGCCACCATTGGGTTGACCTCGCGTGCGTCAAGCAGTGCGAAGAGTTCCTGAATTTCTGACTGAGACTTGCCGACGGACAGAATGTAGGCCGACAGATCCCGCTGGCAATTGTGCATCTGCCGGACATAGTCGCCGACGATCTCAATAATCCGGTCAATCAGGGTTTTTTCGAGTTTGATGTCGCGAAGCCGGGTAACGATCTCATCCTTGAAGACCATGATCTCCTTTTGGATGCCATACACCCGGCGGTCAAGACACGCGCACAGGTCAAACTTGCTGTAGATCTTGCGCTTCTTACGAAAGGCCGTTTTGACTTCTTCGAGCAGGAAGATGACCCGCTGGCGCTGGTTCATTTCATCTTCGGAAGGATCATCCTCCTCGATAGTCTTGACCACATCCTTCAACTTGATCCGACCGATTTTCAGGTCTTCCCCCACCTGGATCAGTTCTTCCACGGCCACTGGCACTTCGACCAGGGCGTAAAGGACCTCCATCTCGCCATTTTCGATCTTCTTGGCGATAACGACCTCGCCCTCGCGATCAAGCAATGGCACAGCACCCATCTCGCGCAGATACATCCGCACGGGATCGGTGCTTCGTGAGGAATAATCGAGGGAATCCTCGCTTTCGGTCAGTTCCAGATCATTGTCCGGAGTTTCATCCGGCTCTGCGGCGGTTACCTCAATCTTGTGGCCTTCCTTGTCGGTATCGACAAGGTTGATGTCGAGCTGATCGAAGATGGCAATAACCTCTTCGAGCTGCTCGGGATTATTCACCTCGGAAGGCAGGGCTTTGTTCACCTCGTCAAAGGTGAGAAAACCTTTTTGTCTGCCTTTGGCGATGAGGGTTTTGATTTGTTGAATTTCCTTGAGATTACTCATCTCCCCTCCCGGAAAGGGCCTGTAGTTGCCCGAGAAGCCGCAGGGCTTCGTCACTTGCTCCCTGTTCCTGCGCCCGGCGGATGGCCTCCATGATGGTCCGCCGCCGGTCGTTTTCTCGGGCATCATGGAGAAAAACGCAAATTTCCTCAAAAAAAACAGCAGCTTCTTCGTCGTTTAAAGGGGGTTCCAGCAACTCCTTGGCCCAAAACGTCGTTTCAGCCGCATCGAGCCTTGTAGCCAGCTCGTCAGGGTTTTCCCCAACAAGTTTTAAGAAAAACTCCCGGGTCGCCACCGATGCAAATGCATCGCCCAGCCCTTCCCGGACCAGCGCCGCCAGATAATCCGGCCGACGCACGGCAAAGGAAAGCAGCTGGGCGTCCCTGGGAGATAACTCCAAAACATCCGACCGGGGCGGTGCCTGTCGGACCGGCCCCCGGCTCCGCCCTGACTCCGTAGCCAGAAAGCGGCGCAATTCCATCTCCGCCAACCCCAATCCCGAGGCAATGCGGGGGATAAAAACGGCCCGCAATCCCTCGTCACCAAGGTCTTTTAAAAACGTGACCGCCCAGGCGGCGATATCCTTGGGCGCGTACGTGTCCCGCACAACCCGCAGACAAAAGACCAACCCGTCTTCGGCCCGTTCCAGACACTGTTCGAAGCCTTCCCGACCCTGGGCGTGCAACAGGCTGTCCACGTCCTCGCCATCGGGAAGCGGCACGACCCGGCACCCGCCCCCCAGCGACAAAATCATCTGGGCCGAACGCAACGCAGCCTTGCGCCCGGGCGGATCGCCATCAAAGACCAGATCCACCCGGGGGGCAAACCCAGTCAGACGCCGCGCCTGCTCATGCGTCATGGCCGTGCCAAGCACACCGCAAGCGTCGTCGTAACCAAATTGATGCAACGTGATGACGTCGATATAACCCTCGGTCAATAGAGCCCGACGCGACTTGGCCATAAAGGGTCTGGCCTCAAAAAGCCCATACAGGTGCTGTCCTTTGGTATAAATCGGCGTTTCAGCGCTATTTAAATACTTTGGGTCGCCCTCCCCCATAATGCGGCCGCCAAAAGCGATAACCCGTCCGCCGCCGTCACGGATGGGGAACATGAGCCGATTCCGGAACCGATCCCAGGTCCGGCCGTTATTGCCCATACTGAGAAGCCCGGCCATCACGCCGGCATCCTCGGAAAATCCCCGCGATTTGAGGACGTTTAAAAGCCCCTGCCAACCTTCTGGACTCACGCCCAGGGCAAAACGCTCGATCATCTCGGCGCTGATCCGGCGTCCGGCCAGATACTCCCTGGCCATAGTCCCTTCGGGCCGGCCCAGGACATACCGGAAATACCGATCGGCCAGATCATGCATGGCCAGACAATCGTCGCGTACGCGCTTGCGCTCGGCCGCCCGGGGGTCGCTTTTGACCCGCCCAAGATCCACACCGACTTCTGCCGCCAGTCGTTCCAGGCCATCCCGGAATTCCAGACCGTTTATGCGGCAATAAAAATCAATGACATCCCCGGAAGCCTGACAGCCGAAACAATGGAAAAATCCCTTTTCGGGGTGAACGTTGAACGACCCTTTGGTCTCTTGATGAAACGGACAGGGGCCAACCAGCCGATTGCCGACCGGCCGCAGATTGACGTACCGGCCGATCACCTCGGCGATGTTGGCCCGAGCCTTGACCGCCGCCACCGCTCCGGAATCGTGCTTCATGGCTGCGTATGTGGGAGAAAGCTCTCTTTGAAAAAAGAGGGGCTTTCCCCGCGCCCTTTTCCCCAAAAAACATTTGACGGGGTTGGCGAAGACGGGTTTAAATTCATGGAAGCCTTTGGTTACGAAGTCTGCTCCGCAGCACGACACCGTGTGCCCGTCACCTCTCCTTCCTAAAACACGAAAAAAAATCCCTTCCCGTCGCCCGCCCTGCCGCCTTGCGGCAACCGGCCCTGCGCACGGCCCCACCCCAAAAGAGGGGCTTGAGGGATTTTTCTTCCAGTACGGCCCCAAGCAGCCTGATCCAGGAGCGGGGCTCTGCCCCGTTGCAATCTATTTCAGCACAACCATGGTCATGCCATCGCCGCCACGATCTTCAGGAGCCAGGGAAAAACGCGTCACCTGGGGGTGTTCCCGCAGGAGACGATGCACTTCGCGCCGCAATGCCCCGGTCCCTTTGCCGTGGATGATCTCCAGTTCGCTATGCCCGCGTAACAGCGCGTTATCAATAAAGGAAGCCAGTTCGCTTTCAGCCACGTCCGCTCGCATGCCACGCAGATCAAGGACCAATCCAAGCCCGTGCATCCCGGATGGTCCCGCTGCGGCGGCAATGACGGAAACACTGCCACGCTTTTCCGGCTGGGTGCTTACCGACGCCATATCCGCGACGCCAACCCACAGGCTCACTCCACCAATATCGACCTTTGCAGCCTGTCGCTTAAGGTCTTTCTCCCGAATTGTCGCCGTTTTATTCCAACTTACGATGCGGACCGTGTCCCCGGAAGCCAGGGAAGCCAGATCAACAGCGGCGTTTTGGGGTTGTGCCGCTTCGGCGGGCCCACCGGTTATAGCATCGCTTTCTTCAATAAGTCTTTTTCGCGCATCGGCAAGGGCCTTCTGGGCTTCCTTGCGCCCGATGCGCCCCTCCTCGTGACGACGGGCGATACCGCGCGAGAGGTCACGGATTTCCTCGACCAAACGATCCTGGACTTTTTTCAAACCTTCCTTGAGCTTTTGGATACGCTGTTCTTCCTCCAACCGCTTGGCGGCCAGGGCTTCCAGCTCTTGCTCACGGCGCAACGCCAGTTCGTTTAAGCGGTCAAAAATCAGTCCCGCATCGCTCCCCTCGAGAAGTAAATACCGACTGGCCCGATCCAGAATTTCCTCGGGCAGCCCATGCTCCCGGGCCACATCCAGGGCGATGGAAGCCCCCACCTGATCGTAGGCCAATCGATAGACGGGTTTTTTGGTTTTCGCGTCGAAGAGCATGCACGCCGCCCGGACACCGGGACGGGACAGACCATAAGCCTTGAGTGCCGGGAAATGGGTGGCCGCAGCCAGATAGGCCCCACGATCCAGCAACCCGTCCACAACAGCCTGGGCCAGAGCTGCGCCCTGGGAAGGATCGGTGCCCGCGCCGAACTCATCAAGCAACACCAGGGTGGCGGCGTCGATCTCCGGCCAAACCCGGGAAAGATGCCGAATCTGGGCTGTAAACGTGGATAAATGATCTTCCAGGCTCTGTTCATCCCCCAAAAAGACGAACACCTTATGGAAAAACGGCAGCCGGCTGCCTTCCCCGGCCGGGATGGGCAACCCGGACAGAGCCATGACCGCAAGCAATCCCAACGTTTTCAGACAGACCGTCTTCCCGCCGGCATTGGCCCCGGTGACAATCAACGCCCGTTGTTCCTCGGCCAGGGTCAGATCCTGGGAAACGACCCTGCCGCCGGACAATCCGGCCGCCAACACCAGCAAAGGATGGCGAGCCGCCAACAAATGCACGGCGTTTTGTTCCGCCACATCGGGCAGGGAGCCGTCGATCTCATCGGCAAAAGCGGCTTTGGCCCACAACACGTCGCATTCGACCAACAACCGATACGAGGCGCTGATTTCGCGGCGCTCATCCCGGGCCAGTCCCGTCAGGAAGGCCATGACCCTGGCTTCGGCCTCGCGCTCCTCATTTTTCAGTTCCTGGAGGCGGTTATTGACCTCGACCAGGAAAAAAGGCTCCACATACACCGTCTCCCCGGTCTGGGAATAGTCGTGAATAATGCCGGGCATGCGGCCTTTGAAATTGGTTTTGAGCGGGAGGACATAGCGGTCGGAAGAAATGGTGACGTAGTCGTCCTGCAGAAACGGCCCCATTTCCTTTTCGCCGATGAATTCCTTCACCCGGGTCAGAATCGTCTGGTGAATGCTGCGGATTTCCTGGCGCACGGAAAAAAGCTCCGGCGAGCTTTCGTCGCGCAGCCGCCCTTCGACGGACAAACACCGGTTGAGGGCCGCATGGGTCTTTTTCGGCCAAGGCGTTCCCGCGACGCTCTCGCGCAGCAACGATTCGACGGCCGACTCCTGTCCCAAGGCATCCTTGAGGGCTGCCACCCGGGCCAAAACATGGAACAGGGCCACCAAGGCGTCGAGATCCAGCGTCTGGCGTTCGCTTTCCAGGATGGGAAACAGCGGTTCGAGGTCCGGAAAAGGGGTGAAAATAAAGGCGGCGTCGCGCCGCAATTCCAAAGCCTCGGTGAGCTTGCGTTGCTCCCTGGCCAAAAGGGCCGGATCTCCAAACGGTGTCAGGAGCCGGCAGGCAGTCGCCGCCGGTTCAGAAACGGCCAATTGGGACAGCCGTTCCAAAACCTTAGGAAACTCCAGTAACGAAAGGGTTCTGGATTCCATAAAAAAAGAGGTGGGGATACGAGATCGATCAGGAAGCGAGACGCGCCTTGACGGCGCTGCTGACCCGCTTGCCGTCGACCTGCCCCTTGTGAGCGGCCAACACCGACTGTACGACCCGGCCCATGTCCTTCATGCTTCGGGCGTCCAGTTCGGCCACGGCCGCGTCGACGGCGGCGAGGAGCTCGGCGTCGGTCAGGGGAGCGGGAAGATAGGCCACAAGGATAGCCAATTCCCGCTCCTCTTTTTCGACCAGATCAACCCGGTTCGCTTTGGCGAACTGTTCGATCGACTCACGGCGCTGTTTGGCCTGTTTGGCGATGACGTCAAAGAATTCATCGTCAGACAACGGACGTCGCAGCTCCACTTGAAGCATCTTGGCGGCTGCTTTCAGCATACGCAGGACACTTACAGTGAGCTCTTCCCTGGCCTTCAGGGCCGCCAGATAGTCGGATTCGATTCGGGCTGTAAGATTCATTACATCATGTTGATTTTGCGCATTTTTTTGAGTAACCGCTTACGAGCGGCGGCCTTTTTCTTCTTGCGCATGACGCTGGGTTTCTCAAAGTGCTGGCGTTTTTTCAGCTCAGAGAGAATCCCGGATTTTTCGACCTGCTTTTTGAAGCGGCGAAGGGCCACATCAAAATTATCGGATTCGTCAAGGTAAACTCCGGGCACTGAAACTCACCCCCTCTTTGGGAAATTCCCTGCGACAAAAAAAGTCAATTAGCCAAAACTTGTCGCTGTGTCAAGAACCATCTGGTCCCGCATGAAAAACCGCCCGGCCAAAACCGGGCGGCGGCAGAGTTCCGAGACCCAGGCAAAGATTACTGGTGGCCGTGCGCGGCAGCCTTCTTCGTGTCCAGAAAAGCCTTCACCACGCAATAGCCCATGCCGGATGCGAGGATGAAAAGGACAATATAAAGCACACTAAAAAACACAAAATGGTCGGGCTGCCACCAGGGCAAATCCTGCGGCAAGGGGCTGTGGATGGTTTCACCATGTAACATAGGGCTTCTCCCGGGGGTAATTATTGGATGGCATCCTTAAGCAATTTACCCGGCCGAAATTTGACCACCTTGGAAGCCGGGATATCGATCTCGGCGCCGGTGCGGGGGTTACGGCCGGTGCGGGCCTTACGCTCGTCCACCAAAAACGTGCCGAAACCCGTCAGCGTGATTTTTCCTTCACCAACCAGTGTCGCCTCAATCGCCTCGATAAAGGCATTCAGGGCACGTTCTGCATTGGCTTTCGTCAGCCCGGTCTTTTCGGCAATTTTTCCAACCAGATCAGCCTTGGTCATCAGTCCTCTCCTCCTCGGTTGAACGCCGTTCGCAGGCAACGACGCAATGCTCCCGATCCTCTCCCTCGGTCATCTCCCAAAAACGTAGAAACAAGGACACAAACCCTAGCCTCCCCGTGGCAATGACGGTTTCCCTGTCCTTGTTGCACGCTGCCTGAACAAACAATTCCGCGAATGGCACGAATGGGCAAACCAAAATCGATTTCAAGCCCAAAGTCAAGAGGCCAAGCGCGTTTTCAGCAATCTGGCGAGCCCCGCAAGTTGTTTTGGGGACAAAACTTCTGGTCGATCTTGGGTGCGGATTCCCTCCTGCTCGCAATACGCCGCCACAGGATCGTCCCACCATTTTTTCAAAATACTACCTAACTGCTTGCGACGCAAGGAAAAAACAAATTTAAGCAACCGAGCCAGGGCGACCGGCTCCTCCGGGCGCTCCGTCTCCGGCAGTGGCACAAGGGACACAACGGCGGAATCCACCTTGGGCCGGGGACGAAAAACCGTCGGCGGCACCTTGAAACAATACCGCACCCGGGCGAAGCCGGCGATCCAGGCGGTCAACGCCCCGTACTCCCGGCCCCCCGGAGACGCGGCCAACCGCTTGGCCACCTCATGTTGCACCATAAAAACCCCGCAGCCAAAGTGGGATGCCCCTGCACAGAGATCCCACAAAAGCGGCGATGCAATATTATAAGGCAGATTGCCGATCAGCTTGACCCCCGGCAGATGATCAAGCCGTCGCCAGTCGAGACGCAGGGCATCAACGAGGGCCACTGCCACGCCGGGATATTCCCGGGGTAGCCGCGCCGCCAATTCGCGATCCTTTTCCAGAGCCAGATACCCTCGGGGCCCCGCCGCCAGAATATGCCCGGACAGGGCTCCCCGGCCCGGCCCGATTTCGATCACCGTGTCTTCTGGACGGATCGCCAGAGTGGCGACAATCCGGGACGCCGTATTGCCATCCACCAAAAAATTCTGCCCCAGGCTCCGCTTGGCCGGAGCAAACGACTCCCGCCCCTCCTGCCCTGAAGCCTGCATCCGCGCGTCCCGAGTAAAGTCGTTTTCCTGTCGTCCCCGGCTCATGCCCCCTCCCTTTCCAATAAATCCTGTTTGAGGGCCCACAGCACGTGAAATCGGGCCGCAGCGGCGTCCAGTTCCGGTTGCGCCGCCGCCAGCCGGGCCGCCAGGGTCAGCCCTGGACAGCCAGATCTGGCCAAAAAGAGCAAGGTTCGCAGGGCCGGAAGGGAAATCTCCCGACCAAGCCCCGCATAGACAACCGGGTACTCTTTCCCCCGATACACCGCCTGCCCGACGCGACTCCAGGTCAACCGGACCGCATCCGACAACAACGCGCTCGGATACTCCTTAAAGACATCTCCATAGGCCATGGCCATCGGGTGACGCACGCCGGCAAGCTCGTTCCGATCCCCAATGGGTTCGCCCGACAGGCGTTCCCACACCGCCATATGGGCAGCGATTACAGCGTCCCAGGTAAAGCCGGCCAGGACCCGATCCCGCCCGGCCCGACCCATCGCCTGACGCAGTCCAGCATCGCGGACCAAAGCGGCCAGAGCCTCGGCCACGGCGGGCACATCCACGGCCAACCCCTGAGCCAGAAAAAGATGGGTATGATTGTCATAGCAAAGCGGGGCCAACAGATCCTGGGGATCGGTATCAGGCGCACCAAATGTCGGAGCCAAAAATCCCGTTTTCCCAGGCACCACGATGTCACGGTACCCGTCGTAGTCCGAGGCGACGACCGGCAATCCGGCCGCCATGGCTTCGAGCAGGGTCAGACCGAAGGTTTCCTGGGGATTGTCGGCCAGCGAGACAAAAACATCCGCCAGACCGAATAACGCACATTTTTCCGTATCCGAAGGCCGTTTGACCAACCGAAAGGGCAGACCGATGTTGGCGGCCAGCGCGGACAGCGTCTCGGTAAAAGGGCCGTCGTCATCATCCGTCCAACCGGCCGCCACCAGACAAAGCCCGGCAGGATCAATGCCGGCGGCAATCAGACGCTGGATGGCCCGAAAAAGCGGCAATAAGTCCATTTTGGAACTGTGGGAAATCCGGCCGAAAACCAGCAACACCGTAGCGTCCGCAGCGATCGTGTACCGGCTTCGGGCTGTGGTGCGCGCCTCGCCGGTCAACGCCCCCCAGGTCGTCGCATCCACGCCAAGCGGAATACGAACCAATTCCGGAGCCGGATAGGCCTGGGGCGACAGCCCATAGCTTTGGCGCAACCCCGCAAAGATGCTGGCCACCACGGATTGACCGGCGCGGGAAGTCGTCACAATGGCGTCGCGACGGGTGGTGCCCGGCCACAGGTGGGCCAGGAACTCCCGGACATACTTGGAATAGCTCAGGGAATGCGTTGTCCCCGTTATAGGGAAAATGGTTTTACCCCAGGCATTGCGAGCCGCCGCCAGCCGCGCCTGGGACGTGATGCAATCCGAAAGATGAAAGACGGCATACGGTGTGGCTGTCAGGGCGGCAGGCAAATCCCGCCGTGTCAGGACCTGAATTTTTTTTTGCCCGGCCAACGCGGGATAGCGCGCCGTAAGGAGTTGCTCCTGGATGTCACGCTCCCGTAGGGAGGGCATAAAAAAATGATAGGCGTCGAAGCTATCGGCCCGCAACAAAGCATCCAAAAAACCCGTATTGGCGACCTTGCGCCCCATGACGGCTCCGGACTCGACAAAGGGGTCGAGAGTACCCCAGATTCGTGGCGTGTGCATGGCGGCACGGAGCCATACCTGGCCCGGCTTGTCAAACGACAGGCAGGAATTGCCGTTGGTCTTTGTTTTGCATATGTCAAGCGGACAGGAAGAACCGCTTCCCTTCGCGGGGGCAAGGAGACCTGGTATGACGCGCGGCATGCGATCTGAGCAAGTCTGGGGCATTGGCCTTTCCGAAGAAGCCAGGACGGCAATTCCTGCCGCTTTGGGCAATGGCTATCTTCTCCGGAATTGGCTGGACGGCGAATACCCCGCCGAACGCGACATCACCCGAAATGCGCCTCTTGTGATCTTCGCGGTCAAAAAAGCCTGGGAGGCTTTGCCCAGCGCTGTCCGAAAACGACTGGAAGAATGGGAAGTTCCCCAGCGCGTGCTGATACTGACGGCTCCCCATGCAGTGGCCGATTTCGAAGAACTCCTGGACAACGGTTTTCTTTCCGCCATCGCCGAGCCCCTGTCCGACAAAAAAATTCGCGATGTCATCTTCCGGGCCAAAGAAGTCAAAAGTCTCTATGATGATATTTTCCGCATGACCCGCGAGATCATGCTTGAACGGGAACTGCTTGCCCGAAAAACCGATCTGGAATTGTTTTTAAACCGCATTCTGACTCGGGCCAGCGAATCCCTCGATTCGACGATCATCCTGGACAATGCCCGTGAGGATTTGGAACTCCTGCTGCCGCTTCAAGGCATCATGGGTACCCTGTGGCAGCGGGACGAAACCGGCGACCTGGAAGCGGAACTCTTCCTTGAACCGGATATGGACCATGCCTCAGAACGGCATTGGACCGAAGAACTATTGCGGCAAGCCGCAAAACTTGCCGGCACCCCCATGCAGGGCTACAAAACAACTTTCCTCGGTGGTAGCGCCGACCGCGAATTGATTGGTATTCCCGAAAAGCCTGACGAGCTTATCAGCCTGCCCTTACGGGCCGGTGGTCAAGTTTTCGGTCTCCTGATCCTCTACCGGGGCCAAGGCCGCAACTTGGGCAAGGACCAAGTTCAGGCCCTTTATGCTGCGGTAAACCACTTGGCCCTGGCGCTCAAAAATGCCGCATTATTCAGCCAGATTAAACTTCGGGCCGATCACGACGGCCTGACAAGCATCCATAATCGTCGCGCCTTGGACGAGCGACTGACGGAGGAATTGCGGCGGCATCACCGCTACAGTCAGCCATTGAGCCTGCTTTTGCTCGATATTGATCATTTCAAGGGCATAAATGATCGCTTCGGCCATCTTATTGGCGACCATGTCTTGCGGGAATTGGGACGTCTGTTATCGGAAACGCTCCGCAGCACGGATTTTACCGCCCGATATGGCGGAGAGGAATTCGTGGTGATCCTACCCCAGACCACAGAGGAACAGTCGCGCGTCCTGGCTGAACGCCTGCGCACCGCGATTGCCGAAGCCCAGTTTGTCCATGCCGGACAATCCTTCGCCATCACTGTCTCTATCGGCGTGGCCGCCCTGCCTCCTGGCGTATTGGCCAGTCGTAAAGACGTATTAGATAAGGCCGACCGGGCGCTGTATCAGGCAAAAAACCTTGGACGCAATCAAGTCTGCACCACCCTGGGACCGGTTTCCCGAACCGGCGATGGGTTGGCTGCGGCCAAGGCCGGCTAGCACGGGAGAGACAACGTATGGACGGCGGCCCTGTTTCCGCCATCACGTCCAATCCATCTCCTATGCTACAGCCCCGCCACACTGAAACTGGGCCATGACCAAATTGCGCTTGACACTTTCGACGGGAACACATAGATATCTTTTCCCCTTGGGCAATTAGCTCAGCTGGATAGAGCGTTGGCCTCCGGAGCCAAAGGCCGGGCGTTCGAATCGCCCATTGCCCACCATAATGAAATCAAAGGGTTACGACCAAAAGTCGTAACCCTTTTTTCGTGCTTGGCTAACAGATTGCTAACATCGTTGTAATAAACGGGGCTGTGCGCTACGCCCGAACGATGAGTATTAGGAAGCACATCAAAACCAAATACGAAGGAGTGTTCTACCGGGAGTCGACCGTCAAGAAAACCGGAGAACAAGTAGACCGCACCTATACCGTCTGCTACCGCGACGCCGCCGGCAAGCTCTGCTGGCACACCGTTGGCAGGCACTCCGCAGGCATCAGGGCACCCTACGCCAGCCAAGTACGCCGGAAGTTGCTCGATGAGGTCGCTGCAGGGAAAAACCCCACGAAAATGCGAACTCTCACCGTCGGCGAGGCCGTGGACGCGTACCTGCAATGGGCGGAGGGTGAGAAAAAAAACACCGGGCCGGACCGCAACAGGTACAATCTCCACCTGCAGGCCAGCCTGGGCAATGTGCCAATCGCATTTGTAACCCCGCCCATGCTCACGGACCTCAAACAGCGCCTGGGCAAGACACTCGGCGATCAAAGCCTGCGGCACTGCTTCGGTTTCCTGCGCCGGGCCGTCAACCACGCCATCGACGCCGCGCAACTGGGAATACTCAACCCCTTTGCCGTTCGCCGGGGCGGGGCTTTCCAACTCCCCAAAGCCGAAAATGCCGCCGTACGATTCCTGACGCCAGAAGAGGCGCATGGCCTCCTGGAGGAACTCCAGCGCCGCGCCCTCCAGGTCCACGACATGGCCCTGCTCTCGCTCAAGACAGGGATGCGCGCCACCGAAATCTTCAGCCTGCAAGGGCAAGGGATCGACGAGGCTGGCCAGCTCCTCCACTTCAAAGCCAAGGGGGGCACCATGCAGCATGTGCATGCCCCTGCCCCGATCCTCGCCATGCTCCGGGCGTATGATCGAACGCCGGCGGAGTATATCTTCCAGTCCCGCGTTGGCGGCCCGTTGCGTTGGGGCATCAGTGAAACATTCGACCGGACGGCGACAGCCCTCAAACTCAACGAAGGCATCACGGACTCGCGGCGCAAGGTCAGGTTTCACACCCTGCGCCATACTTTCGCCAGTTGGCTGGCCCAGTCCGGACAGGTCACACTCCAGGAGCTTATGGAGCTTATGCGGCACGAACGAATCGAGATGACTCTGCGCTACGCCCACCTGATCCCAGGCCATCAGCGGGACAAATTGCGCATCATTGAGAAGCTGCTGGGCGATCATGATGGTTAAACGCCCCCTGTCGTCGTAATACGGTGCTTTTGAAAAAAGACTTCCAGCAGTTGGCGGTCATAGTAGACGCTTGAACCGACCTTTTCATAGGCCGGCCCGGTGCCCTGGCGTCTCCAGCCCTGCAGTGTCTTGACCGGAACGCCATACTCTTCGGCGACATCCCCCTCTTTGAGCTTGAGGCGAGGGGACCGTGTGACCACCGTTGTTTCATGGCCGGCCGGGTCCGAAACGCTGACCGTGACATTGAGTCCGCCACCCATCGTGGAAGCCACCTCTTTGAGGAGATCGTGGACCGCCCGGATCCTGTTCCCAGGCTCCAGCACGAAGACCTTGCGACGGGGGCCTGCGGACAGGATCACGCCATTGCTGGCCGGTTCAATGACAATGGGTTCAATGAGTTCAGGGGTGGCATCCATATGTCTAAACCTCCACCAGTTTCAGCAGGCCCATAATTGCCGTTACGGCTTCGTGTCCTTCGCGCACAATGTCCGCCCGCTCGCCAGACGACAGATTGTCATCCATCAGGGCGGCGGCCGTCGTAGCGATCAGCTCCCCGAACTCGCGCACAGCGACAAGGCACTGCTGCTGCACGGGGCCCAGGTCGCCAGCATTTGTCGGCGGCAACTTGATAAAAACGCCATCCCGTTCCCGGGCTAAAAAATGCAACGGGGTGTCCGAGTCTGTCACATCCATCAACGGGAGCAGCTTATCCGCGCCGAGCTTATGCCCGGGCTGGCCGGATAGCTCGCTCATCATGGTGGCGTATCGCCAGCCCAGCATATCCGCGATGGATTCGGATCGAATCCCCGACGGCGCATGCATCACGAGCTTGTGCAGGATCGGGGTGATCGGGGGATAGTTTTGGCGAACCATGCGATTTCTCCAATGTATTTAGCGTGGTGTACGATACGAAAACGGGCTAGCGAGGAAAACTGGCAGCGCTAGCCGGCTTGATGGTTCTTTTTGGGCTTGGGTCCTGGCGGCACGTCAAGGGGTGTGGGAAGGAGTTCGGCAGGGAGGTTGGGATAGGCATCCCGCAACGCCGTGTGGTTGCCCACGGGCATCCTGGAGCCCTGGAGAGCCTTTTGCACGGCGTTTCCGGTAACGGGGCGGCCCGTAACCCCCCGCATATATTTGCCCATTTCTACCCAGGTGATGCCGTTTTGAGCCTTCCAGACGCGCAAGGCCCGCATGCGGACATCGGCGTCTTGTGCGGTTGTCGACGTTCGGTTATTATTGGAAGTAATTTGCATACACGGCCTCTAAAGATGAGCTGATTCAGGGAAGATCCCAAACGACTCGTCAAGAAAATGCATCCACGTGGGGCAAGGGCCGCAAGAATTAAGGAAGTCTGGGCACTTCCCGGCAAGAAGATCGTCTACGCTGGGCTGTTTTTCTATGCCAATGGCCTTCTCGGCCAGAAGGCGGAACGGAAGTTGTTTGGTGGCCATGATCACCACTCCTGTAGATTTGTGTTTGACGCACGAAAATCTGTGTTTCGGTTCGCTCAGTTAGGAGAAATTTTCTTAAATAGTCAAGAAAATTTCTTTAAAAAAATGGATATATTCTATGAAATGGGAAGAAGCATTTGAAATAATTAAGAAAATAATTGCCGTGGTTTTAGCCAAGGAAGGCAAAAAAGCAACGATAGCAAATGCGGCGGAACTATTTGGGGTCAAACCACATATTTACCAAGCATGGTCAAAGGGGCAGCGTCCGAGCTTTGACGAGTTAGAACATATTGCCAGGATATTGGATTTATCGCCACGCTGGCTGCTTTTTGGGACAGGAACACCGCAGGAAGATTCTCGATCAGCAACATTCATTCCTGAATACGTTGAAATTGGAGATACTTTAAAGGAACTTATTGAATATTTGCCAGATTCATTTTTAGGTATCGCCAAAGCTGGAGGTATATCTGAAGATGATCTATTAAAATATATTAATAGCTTTTCTCTCCCATCCTGCCTGACAGTCGCTAGATGGATTCATACTTATCATATTAATGCAAATTTTCTTATAGCTCAAATTGGAAGACCATTTTTGACTGATTCTGAATACAAAGAGGAAGGTGATTTAAATAACCTTCGCGAGCGGCGAGGCGATTTTATCGATGGGAAATCTACTGTTACGGAAGATGAACTTGATGAAAAGCTTGCAACGGCCCAGCGCACCATGTTGACTTATGAGCGGCTCATGGAAAGGCACAACGCTTCGCCAGAAAAAATCGTTAATGGACTTGAAGCCATCGCCATGGGCAAAACGTTTGAAGCGAGGGTGGAAGCGCTGGAAAAAGAAAACGCCGAACTGAAAAGCCAATTAGAACGCCAGGATTCGAACACCGCGAAGGCGGTGGGTGCGGACGGGTAATCTGATAACTATTCTGCGTCATGTAGATTCTAAAACGAATAATGTCAAATAAGTAATAAACAGCCATCTCCGGTGGCGGCAGCAAGGCGAACCGATCAGGACCATTTCACATAATAGCTTCATTGAGCCCGGATATAATTCCTGGAAATATATCTAGGGACCAACACAATGAGAGGATGCTCTATGCCTGCTCAAATCCAACTCGACGCCAATGGCCAACCGCGCAATCGCGCCCTGAATGCCCAACGTATCAGGGATCGAGGCGTCGATGAGCTGCTTGGCCTGTGCAAAGGCATTGTGGCCGATGGCGAAGTCAGTGAAAGCGAAGCTCGGTTCCTCCTGCAGTGGCTTGAAAGCAACCAATCCATCGCCCTGGACTGGCCCGGAAACGTACTCTATGCCCGGACCTATGAATTCCTCCGCGACGGACGCCTCGATGCGAACGAACGCGCGGAACTGCTTGAACTGCTCACCAAATGTTCCGGACACATCCCTGGCGCCTGCACCGTCCAGGCGGCAACCACCCTCCCCTTCGATGCTCCACAGCCCCCTCTCGAATTCGATAACCACATTTTCGTGCTGACCGGAAAATTCGCCTATGGCACGCGTCACGAATGCACCGAGGCCATCCTCGATCTGGGCGGTTGGGTACGGCCTACCGTACTCAAAGACACAGACTTCGTCGTTGTAGGCACCCTGGCCAGCAGCGATTGGGCGCACGCCAGCTATGGCCGTAAGATCGAAACCGCCCTGCAATGGAAACAACAAGGCGCAGGGGTGAAAATCGTATCAGAGGATCATTGGGCCGAATACCTTATCAGCTTATAGGGCGAGTGCCATGCACATCCGCTTTTTCACCACCCCCATGGTCGCCCTGACCATCCTTTGCGGGAGCCTCTTCGGAGCAAGCCCCAGGACCGCCGACGCCGGGCCGCCCTGCGTCACGAAATCTGGCTGGCACTATGCGATCTCGGAAGATGTGCTGGATATGGCCGGAAAATTCGTTCAGCAAGGCGACAAGGTCGCGTTCGGCAAGCTCATTGCTACTGGGAAACTGCATCCCATGAAAGCCGGCATTCCGGTCTACCTTGATCCCGGTGGCGGCTTCGGACACGCAGCAATTCGGTTACCCGGCGCGTTGGGGCACGTCTGGGTGCTCAACGAAGCCATCAAATGCGGACCATAACCGCCCCGCCTGCTCCACTTATGCCGCTGCCGCCGCTGGCAACGTCATCTCGCAAATCTTATCGATAACGGCATCCTGCTCGGCTACCACGCCCCGGGCCACGGCCTCCAGAGTGGCAATCGCCGTGGCGCTGGCATCATCCATGGCCACGGCCTGGGGCAATGCCGGCTGGAGGCGTATCGCACGATCCCCCAGGAGCGCCTGGCATTGATGCGCCGCCGTGTCGGATTGCCCGTCAAACATGCAATCCAGCAGCGGGCGCACCCAGGATGCCAATCCCCAGCCCTTGGCAGCATCATAGAGATATGGCCGCTCGATTTGCCCGGTGCCGAGCGATACCATGGCCATGTCGGCCAGTCGGCCCGCCTTGGCGGCCTGGGCCAGGGCGCACGCCGAGGGATTGTTGGCGTAGAGGCCGCCGTCTACGAGGCTGGCCACCTCGCCGGCCAGGGATGTGATGTGCGCCGGAGGGAAATAGGTCGGCGCGGCGGATGTGGCCCGGGCCACGTCGCGCAGATAGTAATCTCGTCGGGCATCGCCGCCGGCCTTGGTGGACTTGAACAGGACCGGGCATCGGGCCTCGATATCATAGGCCGGGACGAGCAATGCCGTGGTGCAATCCGAGAGTTTGCGGTCGCCGAAGACGTCGGCCAAGGCGGCCTCCAGGCCGGCGGCGCTGTACTGCGGCCCCCAGAGCCCGCCCCCAGTTGCCAAACGATGCCCCAGGACTCGGCCGAAAATCTCCCGGCCCCGCTGCCGATAGAGGCTGGCCACCTGTGCCGCAGGGATGCCGGCCGCCACGGCGCAGGCGATGATGCCGCCCGTACTGGTGCCCGAAACCAGATCAAACAATTGGCCGGCCGGGCGACCGGCCCTGGCCTCGATCTCGGCCAGGATCAGGGCCGGGATCAAGCCCAAGATGCCGCCACCATCAATGCAGAGCAGCCGCCTCATGCCGCACCTCCCAAATCGATCACGATGGCGGCCACTGTCTCGGGCGTGGTACACGCGTTGACGGCATCTTCCAGCGCCTGCCTTTTGCCCAGGACTGGGCCGGCTACCGCCGACCACGCGGCGGCATTCGCCAGTATGCGCCGGGCCAGTTCGGCTACCCGCCCCTCGGGAGTCTCGCCGAGGCTGGGACGCTCGGCGGCCATCTGGCGAAGCAGTGGCGCGGCGGCTGTAGGATCTGTCGCCAGTGTGGTCGCCTCGGCGATCTGCTGGGGCCAGGACAACACCTCGCGATCCGGATATGTCATGGTCAGCGGTGCCAATGCGGCATCGCAAGCCACGTTGACGGCAGCGATTTTAGCCGATTTTGCTTCGGCCAAAACGACGGCCTCATCCACCGGAACGGTCGGGAGCGGGCCGACCATCCACGCCCCCATGTACCAGTGGAGTTCCTGGTCGGCGGCCACGGCCGGCGGGGCGATAGGAGTGCAATCCATCGGCACCGGATGCCGCGCCGGGATATCAACGGCCGCGCCGGTCTGTGTATTGTAATATATTGCCATGACTACTCTCCTTTAATGTATTTGTGCAGGCCAGTTGCGGACGGGGGCAGGCTCGGAAGCGAAAAGCAGTCGTCAGGGAGCACCGTACCCGTCGCCCCAGGGTTTGGCGTATTGGCAGTGGTTGACCACGTTGGGGCAAAGTAGTCTCCGTTAAAAAACATCGGTGGGATACAATATTGTGCTGCTACTGGAACGTTAAATGTTAGAATGTTATCAAACTTGTCGATTATGGTCATGCCTGCTGAGCTAAATATAGCTAACAGGTTACCGTCCGCGATAACTTCCATCTGCCCAGTTGGCACGTTGGCAAAAACCGATGGGACTGCCCCAGAAGTCAAGTCAGAAAATTTTCTTGCCCTGTACAACAGCGACCCGCTATATGGCACACCCCAATAATAACCGTTGAAAAACGTCACTGCTCCGCTAAATGCCAGGAGTGTCGTTGCCCCCCCACTAAAAATTCGTTGGAAAGTTGCGCCGCCATCATACGATATTTTTACTACATTTTGGTTTCCAGATGAGGTGTACCATACATTGTATATGAAACTATCCTCTCCAATCGAAAACAGAAATGTATTAATATCTGATGTGGCGAGTAGACCGAAGGATATAACAGTTCCATTTTTATCAATTGATATGTAGTTTCCCCCTATTGTTCTTTGATATACGATTTTATCACCAATAGAATTTACGGTGTACCACGCGTTAGCAACGCTAGCCATAACATCTACTGTCGATTCTGTGGGTTGACCTGTCCCGTCTAATGCCCACTGGATAACTTTTATGAAAGAGTCAGTGTTATTTGTGTAGCTAAAGTATATATAAAGAGTCCCAGCCCTTACGTAGGCGTTTTGAATTTTTACTGAGAAGTTCCCTGACGAAAGGGTGAGGTCGGCGCTATAGGTAGACATGTTGTAAAACGTTAGAGTGCCAGTATTTTTATCTTCAGTGTAAGAAAAAAATACTGTGTGGTATAGGTAATAGTTCCCTGAACTCATCCACGCGGTCAACCCGCAAAGACAGCATGAATGGATAAAGAGACCGTCAGAAATTTTTCTTGACGTAAGAGAGAACCCCTGGCTGATAGTATTCGTTCCAAGATACCCATTTGCGGAGAATACAAACGGGAATAAAGTCTTACCTGTCGGTTGAGCTATAACGCCAGAAGGGATAGCTATCGCTCTGAAACAAGGTTGCGCAGAACCAACCCCAAAAAACAGTATAAATTTTGAATTTGTTTCTATACGTTGATACAACCCACTAAGTAATAGCTTAAAATAACTTGCATATACAGCGTCTAACACCATCTCTGTATATACAGAATTCGGGTCAGACGAAGCATTAAATGCCAAACAAGACTTTGTTTGCGCTGGAGTTCCCGCAACAATATTCCCTTTGCTTGACAGAGACACAAAATCCGCAGGCGCTGTCATCAAGTTGTTCGCTGCGGTGACAGAACTCCATGTCTCCCCATTGTCGGCAGAGTATAAAATCCCTGGTGTGCCGCTGTTCCCGGCCCGAATAATCTTCCCGTCGCTTTTACGGCCTACGTGGTAGCTGGACGTAATGACAAGCCCAGAAGACCAAGTGCTTCCACCATCTGCGCTGAGATAGTAGCTTGTCGCTGCGCAAACACACAGCTTTGTGCCGCAATAGAGACCTGTTACGGCTCCGTTACCCCACGGGATGACCGTGGCTGTAACGAAGTTCGTCGTGGAATAGAGCGACGACCCGGACGCAAAAAAGTAAGTTGTGCCTATTTTATCAACGTAATTTATCGTTGTCGCGAACGACGTGGATAACGTTGTCCAATTTACACCATCAACTGTCACGGCAACAAGGCCGTTGCTGCCGAAAATGATCAAACTTCCGTCACTAAGGCGTTCGATCTGGAACGTACTGTTGAAATCCACCATAAACCGGGGAGTCCACGTCAAGCCGTCAGGGCTGGTGTAGATTCCTTTCTTGCACAGCATCACAAACAAATCGCCGCAGACTTTAACGTTTATGATGTTCACAAACGGTACGGCCATGCCGAACTTGAAAAACGTGTCTGCCCGGAAGCCGTTGTTCGCCAACGCATCCGCCAGAGCAGGCCAATCGGCCTTTTTGAGGTAGCCGCCTTCGGCCAGGACGTATTTGTCAACCACGGCCGCCGATGCGGCCATTTCGATGACCGAGCCGACCGGGAGACTGTTGGCCTTTTCGCTCGAGAGAACCTTGCCTAAATTGACCAGATCCGGTGCATTACGACCCATACCAAAACTCCTTATGCGGCCGACTCGACGCCATCCACGGAGACGCTGACCGTGGCGGCAGTTGCGTATGCGTATATTTTTTGCCCAGGGGACAGCGTCCGACCTGTGCGCTCCAAGGCCCCTGCATGTGGCAACGGATAATCATACTCCACCCAATGCGCATCACCAGGGACTGTACCAAACGTTACAGCGAACCCAACGTTACAGGGATCTCCTCTGTTGCAGAGGTTAATATTAAAACCGATACTTTCACCTTCCGGGCAGGTATAAATCTCCGTTATAGTCATGGCCGGCAATGCCACCGCTGCGATCAGGCCCATTGCATCCTCCTATGAATTTGACAAAAAATGCTGGACTACAGTCCCTGCCGTTGCCCCCGACTCCGGGACGATCCGCGCCGCCCATGCGGCGTACGTCCCCGCGCCCGTGACGGTGTCCGCGCGCACCGTGGTGGCCCCGGTCGCCGCATCGTAGGCGAGGCAGATCCCGCGCATCTCGACGCCCGCAGGATCTGCGGTGGCGCAGATCGCCAGCCGACATCCCGGCACAATGGCCAGCCCGGCCGGCAGGGTAAACGTATGGTTGCCCAGGCAGGCGACCATGCTCGTTGTCGAGAGGCCTGTAATGGCGGAGCCAACCAACCCCTTGGCCTGGGCCGCATAGCTCCGGGAGCGGTCGGCCTCACTGGAGGATCGGTCCGCCTGCTGCATCGCGCGAGCGGCCTCGGCGGCAGACTGTTGCGCCTGCACCTGTGCTGCCGTGACCGAACCAGCCGCCGCGTCGCGCATGCCCAACACCTCGGCGCTGACGGCCGCCAATTCGGTGATAAATTTGGCCAGATAGATGCCCATATCCGCGATATACTGTACGAAGGCGTCACATTTCGGCCAAAATTTTGCCTCGCCCTCCGCCCGCCTGGGCGGATCTGGCGGCACTGGCGGGGTGGATATTGTCGCGCTCATCAAGGCACTCCTCTGATTTCAATCGACATCGTGGATATAACCGGCCCCTCAACTGGCGTTTTATGGCTGAGCACCCGCCCCAGGATGATCCCTCTCTCGAACGGTTTAGCTTGCAGTGTTGTGGCATTGTTGCAATCGAAGACAGCCAACTTACCAGAGACTGACTCAACGATACCGACAACATCATCGAGATTCTCAGTGTCGAAATGAAGGTCGATACTGCCCGTCTTGGCTATAGGACCGGGGGACATTGTCATTTCGCCCCAACGACCCTCATCATATGTCGACCAATCAACAGACCCGAATTCACTTCCATAGAGCGTGTTCCCGATTTCGTGCGCTTGGCCGATAATGATCGTACCCACAGACGACTTGCTCTCGCCAACGCCATGGATAACCATCCGCAGCTTTGATTGTGCATACATGGGGAATGACTGCACGAAGTCACGGCGATAGGAAAATTTTCCAAAAAAATACTTCCACCAATTTGATATCCCGAAGTTATATAGAGACGTTGCGTTCGATACGATGGCCGAACCCGTACCATCATACAGCTCAAATCCAACCGTACTAGCATTCGATAGTCCGAAGACAGCAATGGCGTCACAACGAGAAAAATCAAACGTCATATCGATCGAGCCGTCAGCAGCGCTTGCGGTAGCCCGTGTGCGGATGGCTCCATCAAATGGAGCCCAATCGTTGCTGACACCCTGGTCGCTCCATACAGGAGTGAGCCCTGTGCAGGTGTCAGCCGGCCGCTTGCCGGTATTGTCCGACAGGGCCTTATAGTTATGGTGCGTGTCCGCCTGTCGCACGATCGTGCCCGACGTGTATTTTTGAGTTGCATCCCAAACAGGGGCGCTCTCAATCAAATTGGTAACAAGAATGATCTCTGGGGTGACCGTTTTGGAGTCTATGATCCTCATGAGGTCGCCCCTTGACTGGACTGCCGCAATTGAAATGCGGTCGATGCAAGGTAGTCTGTAGCGGAGGATATTTTGTCTAACTTTTTCGAAAGCGCCGTGGACATTTTATTAACAGTCTCGGCCAACCGCTCCAGACTGGCCACCACGGTTGCGTCATTACTGCGTGCGAGGGTGCTGCCAGATCGGAAGGCACTCGGGGCATAGGTATCATCCAGCAAACCGACCGCCCCGCCTGTTGCATACCCTGGCAGCAGCGCGGGGCGAGGCAGCGACCGACTATTGATTGAATCTAAAAGACTTACACCGTAATGCTGCACAGCCTCGGGCGTTACAACGTACTCGCCAAGCCGCAGCATGGCCGGCAAAACATCCTCGGCGCTATACCCAGGGATGTAGCCGCCGGCAGCGTAGCCGGGAATGTTTTCGTACTGGCCGTATTCGGCGTAATGCTGCTCGGGGGTAAGCCCCGCCGCCGCGATGGCCGCCGCTGTTTCAGCAGCGGTCCACGAATGCCCACCCTCATTGGTTGCATTCAGTTCTGCAGTTTTCGCCGCAATATAACTCGCCGTGTCGAAACCAGATGCAGACCCTCCGGTATAGCCGGATCCAGCGCCGATCCCTTCATTACGACCGTATTGATCGTAATGCTGACCAATTGTCAGGCCTGCGTCGGTCAGGGCCTTGGCGACTTCTTCGACCGTCCAGGCGCGGCCTGTCGTGGCAGCGAGCTGGGCCGCCTTGGCTTGCAGATAGGATGCAGGATCTAAAAAATCTAAATTTTGACCGTCCGTGCTCCAATGGTCGCTCCCGAAATAACCGCTAAAATTGTAGACCCATCCTGTACTGGTGGGGTTGCTGGCCTCAAGCGTTGCATTCGGATCCAGCCAGGATAAGCCCTCCCCTTGCCCATATTGTTTATAATGTTCCAGGGGAGTCAGGCCGGCATCAGCAATCGCATTCGCAACGCTGCTTGCGTTCCAATCCGTTCGCCCTTGGTATCCCTGGGCGTTCAGCTGGGCAGCTTTGTCTGATAAATACTGGCTCGTGGCTTTAGCCCCGAGCTGTTCCGCCGCGACGCCGCTTCCGACGCC
>Ga0183100_1000529_pt1 | contig 28897 bp, 17 predicted proteins | sample Biomet2_FD_127789 | JGI IMG/M metagenome (GOLD analysis project Ga0183100, IMG submission 127789) | Microbial communities from bioreactor (seeded with anoxic lake sediment) at LBNL, California, USA - Biofuel metagenome 2 | ecosystem: Engineered > Bioreactor > Anaerobic > Unclassified ...
TGTTAAAAATGAAACAAGTATAATAATATAAAGTATAATAATATAAGAGTAATTTTAATGTAGATTTATAATATACTGTATAGTTAAAAGTTTTGTATACTTAGCAAGCCTTTATATCCGTATAAAATAAATGATATAAAGGCTTATTTTAAATTATGCTTAAACTCCTATTTTTAGCCATAATGGGAAAAAAGTTTTTCTGTAGCAGTACAAGATTTTTTAGTTTTTGTTACAATTTGTAGCGAACTATCTACTTGTGCATTCAACTCATTTAAGGCTATAAGAGCTAGAACACAAAGAAAATATCTATCTGAAAGGATAATTATTTTTTTACTGATGGGTTAGATTTTATATTTTTGAAACTAAAATCTTTATACATTTTCAAATAACATTCTAGTGTTGGCAACATTTTGAGATTGGAAACTTTCAATTATTTTGCATAAAAAGATAAAACAAATTCTGCAACTTGTATACTTAGATAATATTTAAAAAAATCTTGAACAAAGCTATTTTAGCATCATCAGTCGCATTCTTAAACTTGACTTTTTATTAGTCTTATTCAAAGACATCTTATACTTTTTCATACTCACTACACCTAACCTTTAACTTGTTTAAAGATTATTTATATTTTATATAAACATATTGTTTTTATTATAATAGCTATAACCTGCCTTTATATTAATATATTTTTTAAGGTATTTCCTAGGAAATAACCTACTAACAAATTAATATCTTTAATATTCAAATTATCTAATTTTTTAAATGATTTATTTTCAAATTGTGTCCTCCTTGTATACTTTTTTAGTTGGTTCTCACAATTGGATACTTTTCATCAGATTATTAGATTTCAAATTAAAATTCTTGAAATATATTTTTAAGCTTGGATAAATACATTTCTTTATATCTAAAAAGATTTTTTTATAGGTTTTACATAATATAGTTCGTAATGTAACTCAGAAATCTGACAAAAATAATAAAAAAAATTTAAAAATTAATTTTAATTCGATTATATATTTGCGTTAAATAATTGTGAAATTGTGAGAAAATGCTACAATTATCTAGATTTTCCTATGATGAGTGAGCTAATTCATCTTCTTCAACTTTGACGAATTTTTATTTCCTGTGTTAATTTGTTTTAGACAGATCTTGTCATGTGATTTTGAATGTTTGTTAAAGCAAAAATATTAATTTAGCTATAAAAAACTGCCTTTTAATATTTAAACAAACAGTAGCAAAATCCATTGTAGATGGCCATTTACAGAACATCCATATTAAGCTTAATAAATAAGATTTAACAAAATATTTATTATTTCAGGAGGTTTATGTAATGATAAAATCAAAAATTGGAAAATTTGTTTTAATTGGATCTATAATTTCTAGTTGCGTATTAGGTAATTCTCAAGTGGGTTTTGCTGCAGATAAAAGTATGGATTATAAAGATAAGTATAGTAGCTCAATTATAACTCGTTATGATATGTCGAAAATACCTGCACAACAAAATAGTGATCAATTTAGTGTACCTAAATTTGACTCGTCAACTATAAAAGATATAGCTTCAGCAAAAGGTTATGATAAGTATGGCAATTTAATAGATTTAGATGTATGGGATAGTTGGCCATTACAAAATGCTGATGGAACAGCGGCTAATTACAATGGTTATAACATTGCTTTTGCTTTAGCAGGATCTCCTAACGACTGTAATGATACATCTATTTATTTATTCTATCAAAAAATAGGTGATACATCTATTGACAGTTGGAAAAATGCTGGTAGAGTATTTAAAGATAGTGATAAATTTGATTCAAATGACGCTATTCTTAAGTATCAAACACAAGAATGGTCAGGATCTGCAACTTTAACTAATGATGGTAAAGTTCGTTTATTCTATACTGATTTCTCAGGTGCGCCTGAAGATGGTGGAACCGGTGCCGGAAAGCAAACTTTAACAACAGCTCAAGTTAATGTATCTCAACTAGATGCTGATACGCTAAAAATTGATGGTGTAGAAGATCATAAATCTATCTTTGATGGTGGAGATGGTACAATGTATCAAAATGTTCAACAATTTATTGATGAGGGAGCTTATACTTCAGCAGATAATCACTGCTTAAGAGATCCACATTATGTTGAAGACAATGGTCATAAATACCTTGTATTCGAAGCTAATACAGGAACAGAAGACGGTTACCAAGGTGAAGAATCTTTATATAATAAAGCTTACTATGGTGGAAGTGAAGTATTCTTCCAATCAGAAAAAGATAAACTATTGACTGGATCTAATAAAGAAAAAGCTTCTTTAGCTAATGGAGCATTAGGTATTATTGAATTAAATGATGATTATACATTGAAAACAGTAATGAAACCATTAGTAGTATCTAATACATCAACAGATGAAATTGAACGTGCTAACGTGTTCAAAATGAATGATAAGTGGTATTTATTTACAGATTCAAGAGGATCTAAAGCGACTATTGATGGAATGGATGCTAAAGATGTCTATATGCTAGGATATGTATCAGATTCCTTAACGGGTCCATATAAACCATTAAATGATAGTGGACTTGTATTGCGAATGGGTCTTGATCCTGCAGACCTAACATTTACGTACTCTCACTTTGCTGTACCTCAAGCTGAGGGTAATAATGTGGTTATAACAAGTTACATGACAAATAGAGGTTTCTATACAGATCATCATGCTACATTTGCACCAAGCTTTGTATTAAACATTAAAGGTACAAAAACATCAGTTGTACCAGATAGCATCCTTGAACAAGGACAACTTACAATTAATTAAGTAAAAGTATATATATAAACATAATTAAATACATAAATTTAAGAATATCAGATGATTTCCCAAAATGCCGATTAAACATCGGCATTTTTTACGAATAAATATATAACTTATTCTAGATTAAAATGTACAGGAAGAAATATAACCACAACTAGAAAATAAACGAGCAAAGTGGGGGAATTAATTTGAAAAAAAGAGAAATTAACAAAAAAATATATAAACCATTAGCTACTTTAATAATCTGCTTGGGGATATTATTAATTACATGTTTATTTTTCTATCCTCAAAATAAGAGTATAAATAAAATATTGCTTTCTAAAAAGCTGAACTATAAGGCTACATATCATTTTACAACACCTGATAAATGGAAAAACGATCCACAAGCTCCTGTATTTTTTGATGGAAAGTATCATTACTACTATCTCTATAATCGTGATTATCCAAATGGTAATGGTACAGAATGGCGAGAAGCGACATCTAGTGATTTAGTGCACTGGGAAGATCAGGGGGTAGCTATTCCTAAATATACGAATAAAAATGGGGATATATGGTCTGGATCAGTAATAGTTGATGCTGAAAATACGGCAGGCTTTGGAGCTGGATCAGTTGTTGCTGTAGTAACACAACCATCTAGCAATGGTAGACAACAGGAACAATATCTTTGGTATAGTACGAACAAAGGTAGAACGTTTAAATCTTATAGTGATCAACCTATTATACCAAATCCAGGAACAAAAGATTTTAGAGATCCGAAAATCATCAGGGATCCTAATACTAACAAATGGATAATGCTCTTAGCGGAAGGGACGAAAATTGGTTTTTATGAGTCTGATAATTTAAAAAATTGGCAGTATACAGGTAGTTTTTCCACGCAAAATATAGGACTTGTAGAATGTCCGGATCTCTTTATGATACAAGCAAATGATGGAATATACAAATGGGTTCTAGGTGTTAGTGCAAATGGAAAGTCTTCAGGAAAACCAAATACTTATGCATATTGGATAGGAAATTATAATGGAAAAGAATTTATAGCAGATCAAGGTGAATCGCAATGGTTAGATTATGGTTTTGATTGGTATGCAGGTGTGACGTTTGAGAGTGGAAACAACAATGATAAATTCACGAAACGTTATGCTTTAGCCTGGATGAATAACTGGGATTATTCAAACAATACACCAACAGTGCAGGAAGGTTTTAATGGAATGGACTCGATTGTGCGCCAAATCAACTTGAAAAAACAAGTGGATGATACGTATAGCCTAATCTCACAGCCAGTTGAAACCTTAAATAATCTGATAACTTCAACGGAAAATTTAGATAAAATAGAAGTAGTTGGATCGAAAACACTTCAAGTTGAAGGTGAAGCGTATGAACTTGATGCGGATGTAAGTTGGGCTGATGCCCAAAATGTGGGACTTAGGCTTCGAGAATCAGCAGATAAAAAACATCATATTGACGTGGGGATTTTTGTTGAAAATCAATGTTCTTATGTTAACAGAAGTTTTACAGGACAGCCCGACAAAAGTCGAAAATATGTTGAAAGCAGAGCACCATTTGACATAATTAACAAGAAGGTTCATTTAAAGATTCTAGTTGATAAAACAAGTATAGAAGTATTTGTTGATGATGGGAAGGTTACTTACTCAAGTGAAGTATTTCCTAATCCAAGTGATAAAGGAATAAGCCTTTTTTCTATTGGTGGTAAGTCAATTTTTGAGAATGTTGTAATTAAACACTTTGATTAGACCAATAGATAAAATAAAAAAAGATCTTTAAAAGAAATGAATTAAGTTAGATAATTGCAGAATAGAAAAACTCTAATAAAATTTAATCATCCAAATCGTAATTAAATTTTTGTATTGGATAAGTTGGCATGTTTAAATAAATAAAAGGAGAAGCTTGTAGTCTAAAAAAATAAAAAATATTTGTTATTTTAGAAGGAGGTTTAAGTAATGATAAAATCAAAATTTACTAAATTTGTTTTAATTGGATTTATAATTTCTAGTTGTGTATTAGGTAATTCTCAAGTAAGTTTTGCTGCAGATAGCAGTATGGATTATAAAGATAAGTATGGCACTTCAATTATAACTCGTTATGATATGTTGAAAATACCGGAACAACAAAATAGTGCGCAATTTATGGTGCCTCAATTCGATGCAGCAACATTAAAAGACATTGCTTCGGTAAAAGGCTATGATGAGTTGGGTAACCTAATCGATTTAGATGTTTGGGATAGCTGGCCAATGGAGAACGCTAATGGTACAGTAGCAAATTATAACGGCTACAATCTTGTTTTTGCTTTAGCAGGAGACCCTAAAAGAGTATGGGACACACATATTTACTTGTTATATCAAAGAATAGGTGAGACATCCATTGATAGCTGGAAATGTGCTGGCAGAGTATTTAAGTATGACGATCAAATAAATTCAAATGATCCTATTTTAAAAGATCAATTAGAAGAGTGGTCAGGTTCTGCAACATTGACAGCTGATGGAAAAGTTCGTTTATTTTATACAAGTAGACATCCTTGGGCACCGGAAAGAGGATTTTATGGTAAACAAACCCTAACGACAGCTCAAATTAATGTATCTCAACCAGATGCAGACACTCTTAAAATTGATGGAGTACAAGATCTAAAATCAATCTTTGATGGTGGTGATGGTACGATTTATCAAAATGTTCAACAATTTATTGATAAGGGAGTTTATCTTTCAGGAGATAATCATACTTTAAGAGATCCACATTATGTTGAAGACAATGGCCATAAATACCTTGTGTTCGAAGCTAATACAGGAACAGAAGACGGTTATCAAGGTGAAGAATCTTTATATAATAAAGCTTACTATGGTGGAAGCGAAGTATTCTTCCAATCAGAAAAAGATAAACTATTGGCTGGACCTAATAAGCAAAAAGCTTCTTTAGCTAATGGAGCATTAGGCATTATTGAATTAAATGATGATTATACATTGAAAACAGTAATGAAGCCATTAATAGTATCTAATACAGTAACAGATGAAATTGAACGTGCTAACGTGTTTAAAATGAATGATAAATGGTATCTATTTACAGATTCAAGAGGATCTAAAGCGACTATTGATGGAATAGATTCTAAAGATGTCTATATGCTAGGATATGTGTCAGATTCCTTAACGGGTTCATATAAACCATTAAATAATAGTGGGCTTGTATTGCGAATGTGTCTTGATCCTGCAGACCTAACATTTACTTACTCTCACTTTGCTGTACCGCAAGCTGATGGTAATAATGTGATTATAACAAGTTACATGACAAATAGAGGCATATATACAGATCATCATGCTACATTTGCACCAAGCTTTTTATTAAACATTAAAGGTACAAAAACATCAGTTGTACCAAATAGCACCCTTGAACAAGGACAACTTACTATTGATAAGTAATGGTCATAAGCTAAAAAATTATAAAATAAGATTAAAGATTTAAATTAAAAAACATTTAAAAATATATATAAAATGCCGATTGAATATCGGCATTTTATATATATGAATTTCTAAATTATTACAGATTGAAAGCATATTAAAAATATATATGTATAATTCTAATGAAGTAACAATGTTCCAGTTGACAGGCTACGTTGATTGATATAGAATAAGAAATACAAGATGAACATTCTTTGAAAATTGAATTTGTTTTTAAACCATCTTCAACCTGGGGGCGTTTTGGCTTCGACGGGGGTGGGATAGGGTTTGTTAAGCGAGTCGAGGGAAGCATGTGTCCTCGCAAATCAAGTATGCAACAATGTAAACGCAGAAGATAATTTTGCAATAGCAGCTTAGTTTAAAGCTGTTCATCAGCCCTTGCTGCCTACGGCTTGGATAACTGGTGTCATTAAGTAGGAAACGAAGTTTAGCAAAGCTTTGAGCTAAAGGGGTATTTATGAAGCTACCGGAAAGTATAGCCTGTCTAAGGGCGATGCTTTTGGGGAATCTTAAAACTTAGACTGCACTCGGAGAAAGGCAAATTCAGCTGCTTTCGGACAGGGGTTCGATACCCCTCGCCTCCACCATTGATATGTACAAAAGATATGATAAGGTTAATAATAACCCTATCATCATAAACTTGAACTGATTCTACATAGGTGTTAATGATTACTTTTAAATCATTAGCGCTTTTTTCATTTATATCATTAATATATTTAATTAAATACTGCTCAATTAATTTTTCGTCAATTTTATTGTTATTCATTGTAGTAGTAATTTCATTTATATAGCTTAATACTTTGACTTTTTCAGCTTCGAGATTATCCATTTTCTCTTTGAACGATATGTGAAACATTCCTTGAGATATAGCAGCGACTATATTGTCTATTTCAAATTGAAGTTCTTTAAGACGCTTTTCTAAACATTTTAGTTCATCAGTATTCGAAGTCATTACTTTCTCATAATAAGTTATAAGTTTTCGAGTTAGACTTTTTATTGAAGATGTATTTAATATTTTATCCTTTACTACATCTAATACTATACCTTCTACAAAGTCTCGTGAAATATTTTTAGCTGTACACTGTTTGGTTCTATATCTGGTTCCACAATTATAAGTGGAATATTTAGTTTTATTTCTGCCTGAACAACTTGTATGGCCTATCATAGCTGAACCACATGAACCACAGAATATCTTCCCAGATAATATGTATGATTCTTTAGCTTTATTAGAAGCATTTCTTTTATTAACACTAAGTCTATTTCTTACTATATCAAAAGTTTCGTTATCAATTATGGCAGGAATACCGTCGTATATTCTAATGATTTCATCATTATTTTTAGCTTTATGAGAATTTCTTTTGCCATTAACAGCCTTGGATGATTTATTAAAAATATAAGTACCCATATATTTTTCATTTCTAAGTATATCTGATAAGCTATTTTTGCCGAAAGCTTTTCCTAGCTTAGTTTTATATCCCAATTGGTCTAGTTTATCAATAATCTGATTATAACCATGTCCTTCAGAATACATTTCAAAAATGAGCTTTACTGCTTTGGATTCGGCCTCATTTATAATATATTTTTTAGTAATAGAATCTACATCATATCCAAGGGGAGGAGTACCACCAGTATGCTTACATTGAAGAGCTGTTTCCTTCATTCCTTTCATAACTTCTCTCGCTAAATTCTTAGAATAATATTCAGCCATACCTTGAAGAACTGATTCAAGTATGATACTTTCAGGACTATCATCTAGGTGTTCAAGGACTGATATAAGTCTTACGTTATTCTTTTTTAAAATTCGTTTATAATGGGCACTGTCATATCTATCCCTCGAAAAGCGATCAAGCTTATGAACAATTAATGCGTCAAATAAGCCAAATTCGCTATCGTTTATCATTTCAAGAAATTTAGGTCTATTATCAGTTGTAGCTGATTTAGCTTCATCAGTATATATTTTAGTGATAATCATGCCTTCCTTTTCTGCGTATTCCTTTATAGCTCTAATTTGTGCATCAATAGATTCTTCACGTTGATTATCTGAGCTATATCTTGCGTAAATTGCTGCATTCATATATTGCAATCCTTTCTTTAAAGTTTGGAATTAGTTTTTAGATGATCAACTATACCTATAACGGTTATATTTGATTTTTTAAATTCACCATTAGTTACGGCAAAGCTATCAAAATCATTGTTTTCAGCTTGGAACAAGTGCAAATTATTCAATTTTTTATATCTTCTTATATAAGTCTCATCATCTTTAAGTATTAATACAAGATCATTGTGAGAGTATGGTTTGTTAGGGATTATAAATACCAAATCTGATGGATAAATCCTTGAATTAATCATGCTTGTATCATCTACTTTGTAATAAAAGCAATTTGTATAATCGTATTTTAAAGATGGCATAATGCATTCGTATCCATATATAGTATCAATATTAAAAGATAAAGTATCATATGGCAGCAAATAGGATACAATGGGTACTTTAATTGGAGATAGATTTTCAATGTTATGTGATTTTTTGTATTTTGAATTTAGATTCGTTCTTACTTGTTCTGTTTTTTCATCAACAAAGTTATCATAATCATCATCAAATCCAGGACCTTCTGGAAAAGTCATACTGATAAATTGATCTGGATTAAGTTCATAGCCAGCAGCTAAAAGAAGATGGACTTCAGATACATCATTAGCAGCAGATGCTGCTATTTTTTTTATTATTTCAGGAGAAGGAGCTTTATCAAGTTTACAGTTTAAAAATTTAGATATGTATGGTCTTGCAACATTACATTGCTTTGAAAAGTCTGTAATACTTCTATTCGACCCTATTGCGTTTTTTAATAATTCGCTAAATCGTTCTTTATCAAACATATATTATTCACCTCGTAAATAAGTATACAATATAATTATATTGAATACAAATAAATATTTTTTTGTAGCCTGGTTTACAAAGTGGTATGTATGTGCTAATATGTAAAACAGGAACGGAAAACATGGTCAATTGTAACTTGAGATACAATTAACTGCAAGTTGAATGACAAATCCGACATCTTTAAATTAAAGTTAATGGAGGTGAATACATGGAAGTTTCAATAATATCAGTTATCTATGATAGAAAATCGAAAGAAAGAATAAAGGAGGAGCTATTAGGTGAAAAGAATATAGAGCATGGCTTTGATAAACAGTTTATTAAAGTTTTAACGGAAGGAATAATAGAAAATGGGATTTTAAAAGTAAACAGTAGACAATTAAATAATGTTGCGTAGAAAGGATTGTTAAGAATGATAATAAAAACTGCAAAAGATAACTATGAAAAAATAACATATGATGTAAATGATAAAAATTACAATATTATGAATCCATTTAATTCTATAGAATTTTTCAATATTCATATACAGAATGACAATTTAGAGAGTATACCTAATTTTGTAGAAAAATTAATAAATCTTATAAGAGCTGAGAATACAGATTGGGGAAGCAAAGAAGTTTATTTGAGTTTTGATGAGATAGAGTATCTTATAGGTAGTGCCAAGGTTTTGCATGATAGATATGCCGAAGGGATTGTTTAATTGAGGTGACTTATATGATTTTTAATAATAGCGTGTGTAAATCAATTGATGAATTTAATAAAGATATACTTATAAACAAAATCGAGAAATTAATTTTAAATACTATTGAAAAACAAGGATACGTAAGAGAATGTGATATCTTACAGTTACATGAATTAAATGATATTTTAGGTGAACTAGTGGTTAAAAGAACTGTAAAAAAGATAATAATAAAAAACAATCTTGTGAGAATGAAAATGTGTGTGTGTAATAAATATTTTAAAAATAAAATTTCTTCTATGTATCTTATAACCAGGAAGACAATAGAAGAATATAACAAAAAAATTGCTTAATAGGAGTGTGTAATTTATGAAGATAGAAAAATATTATCAAGTAATAAAAGAAATAGGTTTTTATGATGAAACCATAGCTAATTTTGAAACATACGATGAAGCAAGTGAATTTATAGCTTTAGTGGCAGAAGCAAATGGATTTGTAGAAACAGATAGCTGTGATTCTCTATGTGGATATGTACATAAAAAGAGGGAAGAATACTTATTCTTGAATTATTACAAAACAATTATTTATGAAGATTTTAATGAATATAAAAATTCAATTAACCATTTAAACAAAATAAGTGAAATGTTGGCTAAAGAAGGTATAAAATCGGAAAGATATCGTGATAAATTATATGTTCAGTATAAATTTGGTCAGTTCTTTGAAGTAAATGGATTGGTGACAAAAGAAGAGATTTACGAAAGACTAAACAGATATAAGAGTGCATGATTAAACTAAAATGACAATATTGAGGGCTCTTTTGCAATTATAGCAGAGGAGCCTAATTTTAAAAGGTTAGATTAAGAAAGGGAGTAATCTAATGCAGGATGTATTTCAATATGGAGAAGAATGTACTACAGTTTCTCCTAATCTTGCTAAAAGCATAGGACTTAATGAGGCAATAATTATCCAAAAACTCAATGATTTAATTAATAAGAATAAACATGATGATAAGTATTTTAAAGATGGTTCAATTTGGACTAAACAGTCTGTAGCAACCTTATGTGAGAAATACTTTCCTTATATGAGTTTAAGCACTTTAAAAAGAACTATATCCAAATTGAAGAAGTTGAATTTAATAAAGATAAAGAGATTTGATAATAAAGAAGCAAAGAATAATACTAATTGGTATTCTTTAAATTATGAAGATATTGAAAGCATAATTTCAAAAGAAGATGAGCATATAGAATTAGGAGAGTCAGTTGTTTTAAGAAAGGGTCAAAGTGAACCAATAATTGATGAAGTATTGATTAGAGAACTTGAGGAGATTATTTTGTAGAACTATCTTTGCTATATGATAAGTCCCAGATAAATATGAGTATTATATATATAAACATAGATATATCAATGCTTTAAGGAAGATGAAAATGGGGGGATTAGTTTTTATATGGAGGTGTATTTATGGCTATAGATGCTGTTGAAATATATATTAATGGTTTGAAGATTAGGAGAAGTGGCATAACAAAAAAGTTGTTAAAGGATGAAATCTTTATTAGTAATTTTAGTGTTTTTAAATATATTCCTCCTGAGGATAATGATTATAAAGGCTATAGCTATCAAATGGATATAGAAGATTCAGGTATCTATATAAAGTATTATCCTGATTATAATAATGGTGAGCTAAGACTTAGATTGAACATTCCTAAAATAATGGGAGGTACAAATATTTGTTCTTTATTTTGTGTAAATATACAGGAGTTGTTTCAAAAAGTATCTTTTAAAGTATGGCCAATATTAGACTTAACAATGGCTCCTCACTTAAGATTTTGGTTTGTATCTACATTTGAGTGTAATATAGATATTATTGATGATAAGGCAAAAATTAATGCAATATATTCAGTATTAAAAAAGACTTCTTCAACATCAAAATATTATTTAGCTAAGGCATATGATACTGGAGGAAAGACTAGATATTATGTACCTAAAAGGGCAAAGCTTGAATCAAGTGATGTAGTTATTAAGGTTTATTATAAACTACTACAACTCAAAGAGTGCGATAATGGGTTTAATATAATTGACTTATTTAATGGGTTTAGAGTTATTAATCTTAAGCCTGGACAAGATGTTTTGAGGATTGAAATTACTAAGAGCAGAGATAGTATTTATAATGATTTCAAACCAATAGTTATTAGTCAAAGCAGTTCGAAATTATTAGAGGAGTCTATTAGTAAGCCTAGAATTGGCACCTTTGAACAAATATTTAACATTAAATATCAATTGAAAATTATAAAAAATGTATTAGAAGGATTGAATTTAGATAAGAAAATATTAACCTCTAATGCTTTAAGAAATCTAATAAGAAATAATGCAGCCTTGAGTAAAGAACTTATGAAAGATTACTGGAATGTAATTCAACATGAAAATATTAATAATAGTCATAAGAAGAAACTAAGTGATTATATAAAAAGAAAATGCTTAAATTATATTTTGTCTTCAGGATATAATTATTTATATGCTGATATAGAAGTAGAGCCTATTAGAATAGAAGATATAATAAAAGCCTTACCTGAAGTACAGCAAAGAGAAATTAAAACATATAAAGAAAGCAACATATTTAAAGATATGTTGTTTTATAAGTCTACTCCTCAGAGAAAATATAAAGGTAAGTGTTATTAACTATAATTAAAGTATATGGAAGGCTCAAATTTGAGCTGTCATAGCCTAGTTAAAAAAAGATATATTGATGCAAGAGAGTTAGTGCAAGTTACAGTAGATATTGATTATGAAATATGAGTAGAATCAATATGATGTTAGTTTATACAAGTAATATATTATTTAATATAATCTTTGAAGCAGTTCTATGCCTTCTAGGGTATATTGAATTAGTATCAATAATACAAAACATGTCTTGTGGTTAAGTATGCTTTAAACAAAGCGTATATCGATTTAAAAGACATTATATATGAGAAAAAGCCCCACTCGCAATTAAAATGAGGAGGCTTTTTCTTTAATAATTACTCCTAAGTTACGTTGACAGCAATAAGCAGGTATTATATAGTGCTTGGCTCAATTTGAACCTGGTGTAGATAGTACATTAGCTGTGTCTATAACTTTTAAGTATAATTGTATCATTTTGATACATAGGTTCATATTGAACATTAGCATATCCTAGTGCTATGGGAGAAACTATGAAGATCTCATCACAAAACACCAGAAGGTCATTTTGAACCATTCTATATGTATATAAAATATCTAGATAAACAGTTGCATATAAATATTTATCTATAAATGTCTACATTGTAGATATTTGTAGATGTTAATATATATATAATGCTATTGATTGCAGCAACATGACTATAAAAGATGTGACTTCTACTTTTATCATAGAAGAATTATGTTATCTCTATATATTGCTGTTTAAGTAATTATTATAGCTATGAATGCATTTTAAGAATTATGAGTAGCATCTTGAATTTCATTGGAATTATATATTTCTTTAATGAGGTTGGAAAAGAATTTATATGATTCAAGTATCATAGGCTTAAACTCCCTCGTTTTTATTTCTAACTCCTTTCTGCCAAGCTCGGTGATGGTATAATACTTCTTATCATCCTTTATCTTTACATTCTCTATAAGATTGTTTGTTGTGAGTTTGTTTAAAATTGGATAAAGTGTTCCATGTGAAGGCTTCCAAACAGCAGAGCCTATAGTATCTTGTAGAAAACCTAGTATTTCTTTACCATATAGAGGTCTATTCTCTTCAGCTAATATATGAAGTGTGTAGAAAGATAAGAAGTTTGAACTGGACATCTTAGTGGGGAAAAGTCTTGTGTATTCTGCCTTATAGTCATGCTTAGGATCAATCTTTTTAAGTTTTTTATGGTTAGCTAAAGTTGAATTTTTTACAGATTTTTGTTTGATTTTCATTATGAATCTCCTTTTAAATTTAAAAATATTGGTCCATCTAACACAGTTATAAGGTATTGTTAGCTTTATAAAAGTCTTTAACATACCAATAAACGGTGATAAAGGAACCACAAATGCCCTGCCAAGGGCAAAATCTTTAATCAAAAGAATGGATGATTAACAGAATCTCATAGTGCAAGATAACATAGATTTAAGAGAGAGGAGTTATGCCGAAGGCTTTAAATAATTCAGAATGAATTACCTATATCTATAGAGGGGTGGGGCATGAAACTAGGAAATGTATTTTAATTAATGTAGCCTGGTACTCAGAGAAAATATATATAATTTTTATAAATGCAATAGGTTTAATTGAAATCAAAATATTTTCAGTGGTATGTTTAATTTTTTTAGTTTTGGATAATAATAAAAATAGTTGTTTGCTTCCAAGAGATTAATAAGGTGGTAGCTAGATATATATTTTTTCATCCTTACTATCTACTTTAAATTTAATATCTTGGAATTTAATATGTATGTTTACAGGGTGTTTAGAATTACATACTATTTATATTGTTAGCAAGAATACAACTAGTATTATGTCTCATATGCATTAGATAATTGCATATGAGACAATACCAACAATCATTAGCAAGGTAAATTAAAAGGTAATTAGTGATAATTGATTTCTTTTGGTGAGCTTAGCAGTGGTTTACAATTTGACTGTAAAAGATGGAGGTAAGCTTAATATTTGTGGGAAAACTTGTAGCAATATATAAGCAGATGTTTAACTATTGAAGAATTTTTTGATTTAAAGTGTTTAGAAGAACGTTGTTTAATATAGAATAGTTTAGTAAGAATTCTTGTTAGTTTTTTATTATTATGTTCTGACAAGGATATAGAAGAGATGTCAATTCCGACCTCTTTGAAACTTAATTTATAGAGAAAAACATTTATAAATAATAAATGTTTTTCGCTGTAAACTAGTTTTAAGATTTGATAACTATATTTTTAAATTTACGAAGACCTCCATGTTTTACTATTCCATAATATAATTTAGTATCATATTTAAGTATATCTTCTTTACGTGGAAATTTTCCGAGTTCATCAATTAAATTTAATATTTTATCTGTAACTTTTTCAAGAGTCCAGTAATTTCTATGCTCTCTAAGTGGAGCAATTCCTAGTTCTTGTCGTGCAGATGATAGAGTACCATAGTCAAGAAGTAAATCCTTATAAAACTTTTGTGAGTATTCTTTTATGTCATTAGATGTTAAAGCAGATCCTTTTTCATTTTCTAATTTTAAAAAAGTTTGTTTTTGAGTTTTGTGTTTGTTTTTAGAATAATTGCTTTTTATTTTTAGTGGAGAAGTTCTTAGTGGAAGATAGTTACTAATTTTATTTAATATATCATTTTTTGACATATTGTCATAAATATAAATTAGTTCAATTTTTTGAGCAGTACATTGACGCTGTTTTTCTTTATCAAGTAGTTTAATATAGTTAAGATACTCACTTGGGGACATTCCCTTCATTTTAGCGAAATAAGGAATCTCTTCCTCGTGTTGTAGTCCTTGTACTTCTATAGCAACTCTATATTCAGGATAATATCTATCTAATTCTAAGTATTTTTGTGTATTAGGGTTAATTAAATTAATACCATATTTACGATAGAGAGATTTTTTTCCATTATCTTGATAAACATCAGTTAGGACATATTGATCGAGTATAAACTTAACTTTCTGTTCCAAGATAGATTTAGGATTTACTTTAAATTCAATCTTCTTTTGAATTGCAGGTAGTCCGCTATGGTATAAACATATACCAGCATATAATCCAGCAGGTCCATACTTCTTTATATCTTCAACACTGGGAAATACACCTATTGTATTTTTAATTATTAATATTTCTTTTCGTATATTTTTGAAGTTACGCCAATAGCCATCTTGTTTCATTAGTTGTGGAATACCTAGCTTATCTCTAACATTTCTATATCCACCATGATATTTTTGTATAGCGAACTTTATCCCGTGTTTAAATTTATCTAAAGCATTAATTGTTGGGAATTTTTTATATACATTTATATAATCATTTATAACATTAACTACATTAGTGAAGTCTTCATAATAGCCATTAGGAACTTGAAGTAAATTAAATTTAAGAAGCTTTCTAAAATAATTAATGCCCCCAGCTTTATTGATTTTGTATAATAAATTTCCTCGCTTTAATTTTCTTAACTCATTCATAGTAGGAAAATGACTTAAGATATTAATTATTTTTTTTAGTTCTTTGCTGATATATTTATCATTATTATTCATATAGTTATCCTTTCAAATTAAATATTTTTAGATAATATTATTTCCTAAAAGACCTTATAATATGCATGAAACGTATAAATGTGAGACTAAATAATATTATTTAAGAAGTAATTCAACAAAATTGATGAAGTTCAATGAATTAGAAATTTATATTCTTAATAAAGAGGTAGGAATATTAGTGTTAAAACATATTAAGCTATATGTAATTATGGTACAATGTGGATATAATGAGAATACATAGTATTTTTTATTTAGACACATAAAAGTTAGTTAAAATGGTATTAATATATAACTATTGTACATTAGTTTAAATTAAGGGGGGATAATGTGAACAGGAAAAAAAGAGAATATAAGAATTTAGGGGCCGGTGATGCAACACCGTATTGGTATGAGTGGTATGTTGGATTAAATTATGTTATTGATTTAATATCTCCTAATTCAAATATAAAATCTGTTACATTTCAATCATCAGAATCTCAAAAGCTTGATGATGTTGTTGTTATGTATAAAAATGAAGTTAAAGAATGCATACAAGTAAAAAATACCAGAGAAGAGAATAAACTAGGTTTTGAAACTTTTATAAAGAGTTACTTACCACAGTTTGCAAAGGAATGGAAAGAACTAAAACTAAAGCATGGCAAGAGTATTCAAGTTCAGTTATTTTCGAATAAGGTTTCTTCAGGGGTATGGTATGGAAACAAAAATACTGAAAGATATAAAAGACCACCATTAGACAAGTTCTGGATGTATGTTCATGAAGCAAGTAAAGAAGCGAAACGTATAGCGGATATAAAGATGAGACCTAAAGATAATTGGGATAAAGCATGGATAAAATGTATTGAGTCATTAGAGGGATTGAATAGTGGTACAGAGGATTTAAGGCTAGAATTTTTAAAAAGTTTTGATATCAGATTAGGACAAGCTAATTTATTTTCATTAGAGGAAGATATAATTACATCAATTAGTAGCAAGTACCACATAGACCTAATGCAATCTAGAAAGGTATTTGATTCGTTAATTGCTGAGCTTCCCAAATGGACTACAAAGGATGGGAAAAGAAATAGTACAGAGGAAGTAACTCATGAAGATGTTATAAAGGCCTTATTCATAAGAGGAAATGAAGAGTGTAGTAATCATCATATTCCTGTAACTGCTGACTTCTTCGAAAGTAGAAAAAAATTTATCAATGACTTAATTAATAGTTTAAAAGAAACTAATAAGAAGGTCATATTTTTAAGTGGTGAGCCTAATGTTGGTAAAACCACAATAATAAGCTATCTATACAATGGGTATACAAATATAATTGATTTTAGGTTTTATGCATTTAAGCCTTTAATACCAGGATCAATGTTTATAGGTGCAGACAAAGGAAATAGTTCTCATAGAGGATTATGGGGAGATTTGTTTATTCAAATATTTGATTTAATTTCTAATAAATTTAATGATTATTCAAAATTTAGAATTATTCCATATATTGATTGGATGGATGATGTAAAATTACAAACTGAAACACTAAGGCTATTAGGAGAACTAGCTAAGGAACTGAAAAGAAGAGTTATAGTTGCAATTGATGGGATAGACCATGCGGCTAGAAGCAAAGAAGAAGATAATTTTTTGAATAAATTTTGTAGCCCGGAAAGTATTCCACAAGATGTGTGTTTTTTGATTGCTGGACAACCAATTGATGCTTATATTAATGAATACCCTATATGGTTTAAGAATAAGGAATATGTAGATTACTATCAGGTACCAAAGATAATTGAAAAAGACATCACTCAATTATATAATTCGTCTAAAATAAATAAAGATAATTTAGATAAAAACTTATTAATTAATATTATTCAAAAAATATCACAAGGTAATACATTAAGCGCTGTATTTTCAATTAGAGAAGCTGAAAAGTGTTCAAGTATTGAAGAGCTAGAAAAAAGATTATTAAGTAGAAAGCTTAGTGATGGAGTTGATAATTATTATGAAGAAATATGGAATTATTGTATAGGAAACATTAATGTTCCAGTAAGGGAAAGCATAGAAATAAAACTAGCTTGTATATTATCATTTTCTATTTCAAAAATTTCAGATGATGTTTTATGTGAAATCTTTAATGAACTAAGTTTAACAGAAGAAGATTGGAAGTTTATATTGCGCAAGTTAACTCCATTAATTTGTGAATATCCAGATGGATTTGTAATTGATATTAATGATGTACGAGTATTTTTAAAAAAGAAAATTAATAATATTTATAATAAAGAGTCTGTAAATGATGTTAAATTAGCTTTAGCAAAATATTATTTAAATGCAAAGAAATATATTTATGAGAGACATGAAGTGGTGTATGATTTATTAAGTGAGACTCAATATGGTTATGTTCTTGCAGAAAACTTTAATGTTGAATTTATGATGGAGGCTTTAATTATTAAGCAACCTTTAAATAGTATAAGAAAACAATTGGAGTTTGTAATTAAGGTTGCTATATCAGCTCAAAGATGGGAGCTTATTCAGAGTATTTTTTGTGCAATAAGGACTTTTGAACAGTTTCAAAAAACTGTAAATTGGAATGATGATGTGTATAGGGAAAATAGAAGGTTTCGCTACTTATATAAGAGTGAAATTATAAATAGAATTGAAGTCGAATATAATGCATCTGTTCTAAATGAAATTATAAAAGATGCATTTGACTTACATAGATTAGGTGAGTTAAATAGAGTTAAAGGAATAATATCTAATCATTTTAAAAATAAGAGTTTTACAGTTATTTCAAAGACATTTGTAGGAGATGACAATCAGAATTTTTTATTAAATGAAAGTAAACAACGTCTTATATTTGATTTTGGGAGAATATGTAGGTATTGTGAATTTTCATTAGATATTGAAAAGGATATTTCAAGTTTTGATAAAAATGAACTTTTCTTTTTGGAGTATTATTTAAACGGGTGGTTTGAAGCATCTACAGACTTTGAAAATATAGATTTAGAAAGTACAATTCCCGAAAATTTTATTATACCTACAGGGGAAGTGTTTTTTAAGTTTTTAAATGTTTTAGCAAAAGAAAATTATTGGACATACTTATTTAAAGTAATTGATAGCTTAGTTATTACGGAGTTCAATAGACCAATTATTTTACAAATTGGAGTTTGGTATATACAACATTGCAAATTAGAGCAGCTAAAAGTTATAAAAAATATAATATTAAAAGATAACTTTGAGTGCTTGAAAGGAATGAGATGGAAAGATGAGTATCCAACAGAATATAAATTAAAAGCTTATTGTAACTTATTTTTTTTATTAGGTTATAACAAAAAAGAATGTTTAAATATTGATAATGTTATTAATGAATATTATATACATTTGGAGTATTCAGAAAAGGATTTGTTAAGAACTATTCTTAAAATAAATTTCAAGATAGGATATTACTTTAATCTGGAATCTGATAAGAGTAGTTTTGAGTTGGAATATAAAGTAATATTAGAGTCTTTATTAAATTGGAAGGGTAGATATACCAGTCATATGTCAATGTCAGAAGTTTTGAGTGATATATTATTAAAAATGATAAGCCTTGGTGAAGCATATGAAGAAAGTAATTTTCAAGGAATTGTATTTCAAATCTTTAAGGATAAAATCAACCTACTTAGTAATGAGGGGGCATGGGATTATTCTTTGTCACCAATTTTAATTTCATTTTTACAAAAAAGAGGAGAACAAAAAACACTTATAACATATTTGAAGAATGTTTCGGATACTAAAGGGCATTTATGGAGATTAAGTATTGATGAAAGAAGATATATTTTAAAAGATGTATTAAAATGTTGTAATAATTTAAATATGGATAATAAATATTTAGATTTTATAAAAGAATGGGATCAATGGTTTAGTGTTGGATACTCCGGGCATAAAGAATATATTTTATTTGATTTATTAGAATGGTTGAAATTACTTTTTGAACGTGATTCAAAAAAGTGGAAAGCATATTTTAGCGATGTAATGCAAATTTCAGAGATAATTAATAGGTTTGCCGATAATCGCATTGGCTTAGAGTTAGATATTCTTTTTTCTGTAGCTGCCATAAAAGAATCAATAAGTGCAGTAGGAGATATATTTAATTCTAGACACATATATATAAAAGACAAAGTTTATGTACTTTCAGAATTATTCCAGAAGCTATTAGCAGATAATTCAATTAAATTAAAGGATACAATAGTGTTATGGAATTTTATTTATAATAGTTTACATGGTGATAGCTATACAGATAAAGATGAGCTAAGTAAGCTTAAAGATGCTATAATAGATTATTTAAAAAAGAATAATTATCCTAATGAGATGTTGGATAGTTACTTATGTATTAATGAAGTGAATTATTATAGTTTATACACTTCAATATGTGATGTAAAACAAGAAGATTGTGTATGTGAGACTTATCAAGATTATATTACTTATATAGAAGAATTATTTAGTAATGAAAAAACTGTATGGAAAGAATGTTGCACTTTTATAAAACTACTTAAAGTTAATAGGCCTAAAAATACCAATGAATACATTAATAGAATTATTAATTTATTAATAACAAGAAAAAAATCTTATGAATGGAGAGCAGATGGTGTTTATGATGTATATAAAGCTATTTTTCAATTTATTGATGAAGATATTGAGTGGCTTTTATTGGAGAAAAATATAGAGAAATTAGAAAATGAAATAAGTATTTCAAGGTGGGTATATTTAATTGGAGATGTGATCCTAAATACTTGTTTATTACATGCTGAATCATTTTCAATTGAAGAGATAGAAAATGTAGTTAGAGCAATAATTGATATGCATATTAGATTTATTTCAGGTAATTATAGATTTAATTACATAAAAGACAATATATTAATTAAGGGTAATAAGTTAGAAACGTGGGAAGAATTAATTCAAGAACTTAATTAACATAAATATATATTAGATTTATTGTAGAAAACTTTAGGGAAAGCAGCAATTTTAAATGGAGAGATTAAAGTTATTTAGACATTAATAAGTAGATTAGTTTAAAAAATTTCTAAAAATAATTAAGTGTAATTGTATAGTTTTAACATGTGCTAGTTAGTGAATATTTATTTTTTCTTGAGCAGAAGGTATATCCTTCTGTTTTTATTTTAAATTGATGAGCATTAAACTAAGAACTACATTTTAATATACTTGACTTAGTATCGAGAGAAAATATGGATAATTTTCATAGATATATAATTTTTTATAAAATAGAAACTTGCATTAATAAGATTTTGTAGAATTATAATGTATCAAAAAAAGTATAGCTTGATGGTGCATGAACTTTAAAGGAATATAGATATTCTAAAACAGCATTAATAGGTTGCAAAAGTATTTCACCAGGTTGAAGTAATTTAATGATACAAGTTGTAAGAATATAAATATAGGAAGTGACCTCTTTTTAGAGTTAATAATTGATGGTAGTGAATTTGGTATTTTAATAATCTCATTTTTATAACTATGATTATTTCTTTTTTAACTTGATTTAGAGGTGTGCTTATTAAAAACATATGTGCCTTTATATTTTTCATTTTGTAGTAAATTGCTTATACTATTTTTTGAAAAGGAAATACCTTTCTTTGGTCTATATACTGATTTAATTAGGTCACGTATAATATCAACATATCCATTACTATACATATTAAAGATTTTTCTTATAATAACTGATTCTCTTTCGTTAATCACATAGGTTTTATCTTCTGCTATATCATATCTGAGAGGGGGAATACCTCCATTATGCTTCGCTTGATATGCTGTTTTTTCATTCCTTTCATAACCTCTCTTGAAAGATTTTTCGAATAATATTCCTCCACTTATCAAACCTTTCCAAATTATTGCTGACTCAATCTGGGGCTTTCAGTATGAAAAACTAGGTATAAATATTTAAAATGTAGTAAAAAATAAACTATAAGTATTAAAGCAATTTTACCTTTAATAAGTAATTTATTTTTTAGGATTACCACATTAAGCCAGCAAGCTACGCCTATAAAAAAGGTGGGTTTGAGAGTTAATCTAATAATTCTACTCGATTAATTATAAAGAAAATTATTTTATGTTGATATAAAACTTATGTAATTAAAAAATTTTATTCTTTATACCCATAAAGTCAAATGAAAAGAGGGATAAAATGAATGATAAAAAAATTAATAAGAATTCATCTTCTCAATTTCTTAATACTGATGGCGGCAAAACCAAATCAAATGCTATTGAAGTACCATCTATCACTTTACCCAAAGGCGGGGGAGCAATTAAAGGGATTGATGAAAAGTTTACTGTAAACGCGGTTAATGGCACCGCTTCTTTTTCTATACCTCTTCCTTTCTCAAATGCCAGAGGTGCTTCACCAGCGTTGGATTTATCATATAATTCCGGTGCAGGAAATGGTGCTTTTGGATTGGGGTGGGCCTTGAGTTTGTCATCAATAAAGCGTAAAACCGATAAAGGACTGCCGCAGTATTTGGATGATATTGATTCGGATACATTCCTTTTTTCTGGGGCAGAAGATCTGGTTCCAGAATTAAAAAAAGAGACAGATGGAAGCTTTAGCACAGATACTCAGGGAAACTACATAATCAAAGAAGAGCCTTCTACAGATGGCAACTTTACTATCCGATTCTATAGACCAAGAATTGAAGGCTTATTTGCTCGGATTGAGAGGTGGTCAAGCAAAACATCACGTGAAATTAAATGGAGCGTAATTACGAAGGAGAATGTAACCACACTTTTTGGATGGAGCAAAAACTCAAGAATTTGTGATCCAAAAGATCCCGACAAAATATTCGAGTGGCTGCCTGAATTTGTCTTTGATGATAAAGGGAACTGCTCGCAATATATTTATAAAAAGGAAGATGAAACTGGATTTGATGATACTCTGCTTTGTAACAGGAACAGACTTGAGAATGATGAAATTATCTATACAAACCTTTATTTAGAGAAGGTTTTATATGGAAACAAAACGCCTTATTATAAGAAATTCATTGGTCCCTATCCCTTTGAATCAGACTATATGTTTCAAACGGTGTTTGATTACGGCGAGTATGAAACTAATACTCCATATGAAAAAACTAATAATTGGAATGTAAGAAAGGATGCTTTTTCTGATTACAGAGCCGGCTTTGAAATTCGTACAACAAGGTTATGCAGCAGGGTACTATTGTTTCACTACTTTAATTTAGATGAATTACCAGGAGAATCAGCTTTAATTAAGTCATTGAATTTTCAATATGATACTTGTGACAAGGAAGGCTTTACTTTGTTAAAATCAATTACTGAATATGGATATATAAAAAAGCCAGAGTCAGATGGAACTTACGCCTATACCTATAAAAATCTTCCGCCTACAGAATTTGAATATCAAAAACATGAATGGAATAGAGAAGTTATCACTTTATCATCAGAGGAGCTTGTTCATGCACCATCAGGGATTGATGAACAACAATATCAGCTCATTGATTTGTTTAACGAAGGCTTGCCTGGAATACTTACAGAGCAGGCCAATGGTTGGTTTTATAAGCACAACCTGGGGGATTGGAATTTTAAACAGGGAAAGTTGGTTTCAACTGAACTTTCTTTTGAACAGGCAAAGTTGGTTTCACCTAAACCTTCTTTCATTGGTTTAGGGAGACAGTTACAATTAATTGATTTGGATGCTGACGGTGGAAAACAGCTGGTAACCCTCAGTACAGAACCAAAAGGATACTTTGAATTAACTGAAGAAGAAGAATGGCAAGCTTTTCGTACTTTCAAGAATCTTCCTAACATGAATATTCAGGATGCTAATATCCGTATGATTGATCTAAATGGAGATGGCAAACCGGAAGTATTGATTACTGAAGATAATGTATTTACATGGTACGAATCTTCAGGCAGAAAAGGTTTTGAAGGAGTGCATAAAACAGTAAAACCTTTCGATGAAGAAAGAGGTCCACATATCGTATTTGCCGACCTCAAACAAACCATCTTTTTAGCAGATATGTCCGGTGATGGGATGACAGATATTGTAAGGGTTCAAAATGGTGAAATCTGTTACTGGCCAAATCTCGGGTATGGAAGATTCGGGACAAAAGTAGCCATGGATAATGCTCCAGTCTTTAATTATCCAGACTTATTTAATCCTGCTTATTTACGATTGGCAGACATAGACGGTTCAGGTACCACCGATATCATTTATTTTGGGAAAAATAAATTCACCTGCTGGATGAATTTGAGCGGAAACTCATTCAGCACTGTACCATTTGAAATAGATGCTTTCCCAGAAGTACATAGCCAAGCAAAAATCACAGTTGTTGATCTTCTGGGTAAAGGAGTATCTTGTATTGTTTGGTCAAGTCCACTTTTAAAGGATGCCCACGCTCCTTTAAAGTATATCGACTTGATGAACGGCAAGAAGCCTCACATTATGGTTTCTTATAAAAACAACTTTGGTAAGGAAGTTTCTCTTGAATACACTCCATCCACTATGTTTTACATTGAAGACAAGAAGGCAGGAAGACCATGGGTAACCAAACTGCATTTCCCTGTCCAATGCATTTCCAAGATTGAAACAAGGGATGTTATTTCTAGCTATAGATTTGTAAGCACATACAAATACCATCACGGTTATTACGATCATGCAGAAAGGGAATTCAGAGGCTTTGGAATGGTAGAACAAACGGATGCGGAACATTTCGAAAACTATGAAAAAGGAGATGCCAGCAATATTGTGGATAGGGAACTGCATCAAGAACCTGTCATCACAAAAAACTGGTTTCACACAGGGGCTTTTTTAGACCGGGAAAAGATATTACACCAGTACACTCATGAATACTGGTATGAAGAAATGAAAAGACAGGGATTTAAGGAAAAGAATAAATATGAACAACTATTGCCTGATGCAAAATTAATAGCTACTAAAGGAATAGATGATTCAGTTGTTGAGCATCTAAGTCTGGAAGAGTGGAGAGAAGCTTTAAGAGCATGCAAAGGAATAGCACTCCGTTCGGAGATATTTGCTCAAGATTCTCCTGAAAATCGAGAAAAAGAATTAACACCATATTCAGCGTCTAGTCATAATTGTGTTATTGAATTGCTGCAGCCCAAGGGACATAATAAGCATGCAGTATTTATAGTTAAGGAAAGAGAAGCTATAACTTACAATTATGAGCGAAATATCGAAGATCCGCGTATTTCTCATAATATTAATATTAAGCTGGATGAGTATGGTAATGTCTTGGAATCTGCTTCAGTAGTTTATCCAAGATTGATTTCAGAGACTGATAATAATTTTGCTTCTTTGCCTGAGGATACTAGAAACGCACAAAAACACACTTACATAACTTATACAAAAAATAGTTTTACAAGAGATGTTATAGATGATGAAAGCTATCGTCTGCCCATGCTCTCTGAAACTAAGACATACGAACTGAAAGATGGAATTAAAAAAGTCTTAACTAAAGAAAATACAATCAATTATTATTCAGTTGAGGATTTTGAAGATGTAATTAATGAGTCAAGTGATATAGCATACCATGAGATATATAAAGAACTAGATTCTTTAGCTTCTAATAAAAAGTTTCAAAAAAGGTTAATTGAGAATGTGCGAACCCTATTTTACAATGAGGATCTTACAGGACCTTTGCCATTAGGAATGATGAATTCAAAAGGCCTTGTTTATGAAAATTATCAATTGGCTTATACACCGGAGCTTCTGCAGGATATTTTCGGGGAAAAGGTAAATGCATATCAGATTAAAGCGTTAATGGAGGATGGTAAATTCAAACATAGTATAGATGATAAGGGCAATACTGATGATAAGTGGTGGGTACGCTCCGGAATCATGAAGTATGTGGACTCAGATAGGGAAGAAACAGCAATAGATGCCCAAGACCGGTGCTGTTTACCTATATCATATATTAATCCTTATGGTTCAGAGACCAAGGTTAAATATGATGATTATATGCTATTTATTAAAGAAACAGAAGATGCTCTGGAAAACAAATCAATGGTTCACAAATTTAATTATAGAACTCTATCACCGCAACAAATGAAAGATATAAATAATAATATTTCCGAGGTAATCACTGATGAATTAGGGTTAGTAAAGGTCATGGCACTCTACGGAAAGGGCGATGAGGCAGATAATTTAATCGGACATAATGAATTTATAACTGATGATGAAGAAAAAGCTTTATTAAATAAGTTTTTGAATGAATCGACATCCGATAAGGTATTGACAGTAGGTAAAGCACTGCTAAAGAATGCCACAGCAAGATTCGTTTATGATTTTGATGCAAAACCTGTTGTGGTTGCCTCTATCTTGAGGGAAGAGCATTTTATAAAGAAAGTCGATTCACCTGTACAGATAAGTTTTGAGTATTCCAATGGACTTAGGCAGGTAGTTATGAAGAAAGTTCAGGCAGAGCCGGGACGTGCTAAAAAAGTCACCGTCAATCCTGATGATACTTATACTATCAGTGATATTGATACTTCCAAATTAATACCAGCACAACTGCGATGGATAGGCAGCGGCAGAACAGTGCTGAACAACAAGGGTAATCCTGTAAAGCAATACGAACCCTATTTTTCAGTAACGCACAAATACGAAGACTTGAAGGAACTAGTGGAAAACGGTGTTACATCCATACTTTATTATGATGCCATAGGACGTTTAATAAAAACTGATTTTCCAGATGGGACCTTCAGTAAAATTGAATTTAATTCATGGCAACAGAGCTTTCATGATCAAAATGACACCATTAATAAAGATTCGCCTTGGTATGATAAACGCATCAACCACAAGATTGATAAGGAATTGAGTGACTCATGGAAAGATCCTGAAAAAGAAGCGAATGCTGCAGAAAAAGCATTTAAACATGCTGAAACACCTAATGTTCAACATTTTGACACTTTGGGAAGAACGATTCTATCAATAGAGCATAATAAAGATATAGCTACAGATGAAAGTAAATATTATGAAACTAAAGTGAAACTCGACATTGAGGGCAATCTTCTATGTGTTAAAGATGCCAGAGGCAATCAAGTTATGGGATACAAATATGATATGCTTGGCAATAAGGTTTTTCAAAAAAGCATGGATGCGGGAAAACGTTGGCTTTTAATAAATGTAATGGGAAATCCACTGAGAACCTGGGATCAACGTGATCATGAGTTCCAATACTTTTATGATGAACTTCATAGACCGACACTAGGCAGAATAAAGTGTGCAAATAGCAGCCTTGATAATATTTTTGACAGAATAGTTTATGGAGAAACAGAATTGAATCCTGAGGCAAATAACATCAGAGGAAAAATAGTCCGTCATTACGATACAGGGGGATTGATTGAAACTCCAAAGTACGATTTTAAAGGATCACCTGAATTCACTAAACGTAAATTATACAAATACTATAAAACCGTTGCAAATTGGGTTAGTGACGATGCATCTTCATCTGACCTTGAAGATGAAGTTTTCGAAATAACAACTTATACTGATGCACTTGGAAGAATTAAAAAACAAATCATGCCTGATAAAAGCATAATTACACCTAATTATAATGAAGCTGGATTGCTTAATAGTGAAACAGTTACTCATATGAATATAAATCCGGGCAACACAACAACGTCCACGGCAATTACTTATATAAGAAACATCGATTATAACGAAAAAGGTCAGAGAAGTGAAATCACATATGGAAATGATGTAACCACTAAATATTACTATGATAAAGAAACTTTTAGACTTAACAGATTAGTATCAAAAAGGGGTAATGGAGAACTTTTGCAGGATTGGTATTATACCTTTGACCCGGTAGGAAATATAACTTGTATAAAAGACAAAGTAAATCCAACAGAATTCTTCAAAAATCAGATGATTACAGGAATTTTGGAATATACTTACGACTCCCTTTATCGTTTGAGAGAAGCAAAAGGAAGGGAAAATAATGCTGCAATGTCTTTTGGAGATTGCGATAACTGGAATGATGCCCCTTTCATGCATGAGTTAAAAATAGGAGATTCAATGGGAGTGTGGAACTATACTGAAAAATATAAATATGATGAGGTAGGCAACATTCGTGAAATATGGCATCAGGGAAGTAATAACAACTGGACAAGAAATTATTATTATGAAGATATAAATAACAGGTTAAAAGGTACAGTGGTTGGGAGAAAAATTGACTTACAGAACGAAGAACTTTATTCATATTCCTACACCCATCATCAAGAACATGGATATATGATCAAGATGCCTCATTTGGACGATATGGACTGGAACTTCAAAGAAGAACTGGTAAAGACAATCCGCCAGAAACGGAATGATGGCGGTACACCAGAAACAACTTATTACCAATATGACTGGCAAGGGCAGCGGATACGAAAAATTACCGAGAATCAGACCAATGAAGGTGATATACCCAGCAAAAAAAATGAGCGGATTTACATCTCTGGTTATGAACTTTATAGACAACACAGCGGCCCAGATGCAGGATTGGAACGCACAAGCCTGAGCCTTATGGATAAGCAGCACCGTTTTGTAATGATAGATACCGAAATCAAACCTAGGGCAATATTGGGCATACCTATTGGGCGAACCAGTCCCTCCAAAACAGTACGGTATCAGTTGCACAATCATCTTGGCTCTGCAGCATTGGAGTTAGATGATACAGCGAGGGTCATCAGCTATGAAGAGTACCACCCTTATGGCACCACCGCTTATCAGGCTAAAAATGTAGCCATAAAATGTGCTGCTAAACGTTACCGCTATACGGGGATGGAGCGGGATGAAGAGAGTGGGCTGGAGTACCATAGTGCGAGGTATTATGTGCCGTGGTTGGGGAGATGGCTGAGCGTTGATCCGATTGGGATTGGGGATGGGGTGAATGTATATATATA
>Ga0183100_1000530_pt1 | contig 28887 bp, 21 predicted proteins | sample Biomet2_FD_127789 | JGI IMG/M metagenome (GOLD analysis project Ga0183100, IMG submission 127789) | Microbial communities from bioreactor (seeded with anoxic lake sediment) at LBNL, California, USA - Biofuel metagenome 2 | ecosystem: Engineered > Bioreactor > Anaerobic > Unclassified ...
ACAAAACCTGTTCCGCCAGAACAGCCTTTTCGACACCGGGGATTCTGGGAACAATCGGGTTCCCGCCCTGAGCAAGGAATACCCCGCACGCACCGATTTTCTTGCACTCATCCACAGTTCCTTGTGTGTTCAGGCGCACGTCTACGCCCCATTTTTTGAGTTCCGCTTCCTGTGTGTCAATCAATTCGGCCAGTAGTTCCTTGTGAGGAGGAACTGAACCAAATTTAATGGTTCCGCCTAATCTGTCACTCTTTTCAAACAGCACCGGTTTGAATTCTCTCTTGGCCAAAATCAGTGCAGCATGCATGCCGGCCGGCCCTCCGCCGATGACAGCCACAGTGCGCCCGTTTCCATCTTTTACAAGCCTGTCGTCCCCATGGGTCGATTCCCGTCCGAGAATTGGGTTGACCGTACATTCAATCGGTCTTCCCTGATTTGCCACGAGAAAACAGTTCATACAGCCAATGCATTTGCGGATTAAAACATCCTCGCCGCATTTTGCCTTGTTTGCCCACTCGGCATCGGCAAGCAGTCCGCGCGCAACGCCAACAAAGTCGGAAACTCCCTCTTCAAGAAGCGCTTCGGCGAAAGCTGGATGTTTGATCGTATTTACGGCGATTACCGGAATCTTGACGTTTGCTTTAATGTTCTTAGCAAGGTGTTTTTTCCAACCTTCCGCAAAACAGGACGGTTCAATGATGGTCGCTCCGGATTCATATGTTCCGCAGCTCACATTCAGGCAGGCAACACCAAGGCTCTCAACATATCTTGCAATATGGATGCAGTCTTTTTCGTCAAGGCCATCTTCAATAAATTCGCTGCCGTCGATGCGTACCGAAATCGGATAATCGGCACCACACGCAAACCGTATCCCGATGATGATCTCTGTTAAAAAGCGCATACGGTTGAAGAAATCACCGCCGTATTTGTCCGTACGTTTATTGGTATGCGGGCTTAAAAACTGGTTGACCAGATATCCGTGAGCGGCATGGACTTCAACTCCGTCAAATCCCGCCGTCTTAGCGATAAAGGCACCCTTCACAAATTTCTGCGCCATTGCGGTAACTTCCTCCGTAATGAGTTCCCTTGGCATTTCACCTACGATTTTGCACATTACCGGTGAGGGGGCGACTATTTGCTTTCCGTGCAGAAGTCTGCTCATTGTCTCATTCCCCGGATGGTGGAGCTGAAGAAAAATCTTTGTGTCGTGCGCATGCACGGCCTCCGCCAACCTGACAAGACGGGGAATGTGTTTAGAATCCGTTGCACACAGCTGGTTGCTGGTGCCGATTCCCGTCTCCTCGTCTATCCGGCAGATTTCAGTAATAATCAGTCCACATCCGCCCTTCGCCCGGTCGGCATAGTACCGGATAATCTCGTCGGATGCTTCCCCCGTGGAGGATGCAAACCCTGTCCCCATTGCAGGCATAACGATTCTGTTTTTCAGTTCAAGTTTTCCGATTTTCCCTTTTTCAAAAAGTTTCGTATACTTCATGAAATCAACCCTTTCCCACATAAATTTTGGCCTTGTTTTGCAAAGCATTTCTTGCCAACAGTTAGTATGTTAATAATATAACACACTTTACGCTTGAAAGATATGGACTGCTTATACAAAACACTTGCACTTTTTGTGCTTCGTGACTAAAATAGTATTGGGGTGATGAATATGCTGCTTAACGAAATACTTGAAAAATTAACTGCAAAATTAAATGCTAAGAAACTTATTATTGGATACAACACACAAATTTTTGAGCTAAAAGAGCTTACTCCGGAAACTACGCCTGGAAAATACGAAACTGATGTTTTGTACTTTGTGCATGATGCAAACCATCTTGGAACCGCGATTCCTCAGAATCTGGTTTACGCAGGCGATGCTCCGGATGTAATTCGCAAGCTGTTTGTTAATTCGGTGCAAATTGATACCGTCGATTATGAGTCCGCCGTAAACCTTGCCGGTTATGTTTTAAACAAGGCGTACAGGATGCAGGCTCTTTATTCGTCTATGCTGCAAATGATCTTTGACGGAAAGGGAATCTCCGGTATCCTGAGCGATATTGCTGACAGAGCCGAAAGTTCCATCATTGTGATTGACTTGAGCGGCAAAGTTTTGGCTCACTCGGCTCCACTCCGGCTGGAAAATCAACTTTGGATGCAGTGCGTAAAACAAGGCTACTGTCCGACGGAATTTATGGAACATATCCGGAAACTCCGGCAGGAAAAGGGGAAACAGCCTGGCTCGGACCCATATGTTTGTTTCTGCGAAGAGATGCAACTTTTTTATCTGTGCAGCAAAATTACACGTGACGACACACTTTTCGGCTATATTTTTATGATTCAGCGAGGTAGTGAGTTTGGTGCGGACTGTTACGAAACACTATCTCTTGTCAGCAGAACGCTGACAGAAACGACGTTAAAGAATCAAGATAAAATCACCCTTCACTCACACCTTTACGGGGGGATACTGACCGACATGCTAAATGGGATTACGGAAAAACAGGCAACCACCCGCATTCAGGTCAGCAAGCTCGTGTTTCCTTCCTTCATGCGCGTATTGACGGTCAAGCCCCTGTATTATCATGGAGAGGTAAGCCTCACTGCATCTATTCAGTCGCAGCTCGAGTATATTTTTCAGGTTGAGCAGAGTATTATCTACCAAAAATCGGTTGTACTTATAATAGATGTGCAAAAATGTCGGGAAATCTCGCAGAATCAATTGGAACAGCTTAGAACACTGTGTGAAAAAAACTATCTGCTGGCCGGCATAAGCAATTCTTTTTCCAATCCTGCAAAATTCCAGGAATATTACATGCAGGCGGAAAAAGCCTCCATTCTCTCACAGAGGATGGAGGCAGACGGCTCAGTACACAACTATGTGGATTACGCTTTTTTTGATATGCTGGACGCCCTTCCTGAAGAGCTGCGGCTTATGTGCTTCTGTCATCCGGTTTTGCCGCTTCTGAGGGATTATGACCAGTGCAAAGGTACGAAACTATATGAAACACTACGCACATATACACTTACCGGATTCAACCAGAACAAGACAGCTGAGCTTCTCTTCCTGCACCGCAATTCGCTGAACTACAGGAGGCAGAAGATTGTGGAGCTTTCCGGAATTGACTTTGAAAACCCGCAGACAAAGTTCCTTTTGAGTTATTCCTTTGCAATTGATCTTTTTCTCGAAAAAAACACCTTGTATTCATGATCAAAACGCCGGGTGTTTTTGTTTTGATTCTATCACTTCTTGGTGTGTCTGCCCTCTGCATTTTGATGATATCTCTCCAAACGTTAATGACGGCATTATCCACTATTGTGCGGATAATGCCGTCATTGGTTGTGCTGAATATTAATGATCTGTGGTATTTATAAAATAATATTATCCCTTTACCGCACCTACGACGATGCTCGACTGAACCTGATCACTCAAAAAACAATATATTATAAGCGTTGGAATCGTCGCAACAACCATGCCCGCACCTATGCAACCCCAGTTTGTGGAATATTCGCCAGCGAAAGAAAATATCCCAACCGGCAACGTACGGAAAGCTGCACTGTTGACAAATGTGTTAGCAAACATCAGCTCGTTCCATGTGCCCAAAAATGTGAAGATTGAAACTGTCGCGATTGCCGGTTTCACAATGGGCAGGATTATTCTAAAAAACACTTTATAAATATTGCATCCATCAAGATAGGCCGCTTCTTCGATGTCTTTTGGTATCGAACCATAGAAACCACATAAAATTATAATGCTCATAGGCACCGCAAATGCAATGTAAGGAATAAGCAGCGCCCAGTAGGTATTGAGCAGCTTCATATTGTTAAGAACCAAAAACAGCGGAAGCAGAACTGCCTGCAAAGGGACCATTATGCCCAATGCAAAAAGCGTATACGAAAATTTCTTTAACTTCCAGTTTAATCTGGTTATCGCGTATGCTGCCATGGCACTTAAAACACCTGCGACAACGATCGTGATCAGTGTGTAAAACATGCTGTTTAAGAAGTAATTCAGCAGACCGCCGGAGAAAAGTGCCTGTGTATAATTGCCCCATCTCCAGACCATTGGCAATGCGAGAGGATTGCTCCCATATATTTCATTGTTGTCTTTCAGTGAAAATTCAAGAAGCCAAAACAGCGGAAATATTTGAATTAATGCAATGACAAAAAGAACAGCAACCAAAATAACCCGTGAAGGCTTTACTTTTGTTTTTACTTTATCCATTCACTAACGCCCCTTATACCGCTGATGCTTCAGCTTCTGATTTTTTAAACAGTAACTGGATAATCAGTGTAGCAACCAAACATTCGATAACGATAAATACCGCCTGCGCACTGCCGTATCCATATGCTCCCGCGCTGAATAGATTTGAATACATGACGGTGCTGGGCAATTCTGTGGAGTGGAATGGTCCGCCGTTCGTCATAGCAAAAACAAGGTCGAATGACTTAAATGAGCCCGTCAAAGAGAAAATTAGACAAACCTTAATCACCGGAGAAAGCAACGGAATTGTTATTCTTGTCATTGACTGCCAACCGGTTGCTCCATCTATCTTTGCGGCTTCGTACATATCCCCTGATATTGCCTTCATGCCCGCATACATGATCAGAATGTACTGACCAATAAACTGCCATATTGCCGGTATTACAGTGCAAGTAAATGCAGTACTTGTATTTGCCATCCAAGGCTGGACCAGTTTTGATAATCCAACAGCCTTTAGCACCCCGTTTAACAAACCATAGTCTGCATTGAATATTCTAAGCCAAAGTTGTGCTATTACCATGCTGGACAAAATTACAGGGATGAAATAAACTGTGCGGAAAAACTTCTCGAATTTGACACCATTTGACAAAATCAGTGCAAGTATGAACGCAATTGGCAGTTGTATGAAAATAGAAGCTGCCGCCAATATCAAGGAATTAATTAACGCCTGCCTAAATACAGGATCTGCGCTTACGAGCTTTTGATAATTTGCGAGTCCATGGAATTGCATTGCTCCAACGCCATTCCATTTAAAAAGTCCTAAATATGCGCTTATAAAAATCGGTATTACCACTATCAATGTATAGATGATAATCGTTGGCAACACAAAAACAACTATGGAGCGTTTCTTATACATTAACTTGTTCAATACAATCACCTTAATTTTTAATGAGAAGCCCTCATTTACAAACGTAATGAGGACTTCTCATTAAATCACTTATTGATAGAACTATTCTTACTTAATGGATCAGTCCCAAGAGGCGTTCTCATTTTTAACAAAGTCATCCGGGGTAATCTTATTGCCAAACAGCCCCTCAACGTCATCTTGGTGAACTTTTGTCTTTGCACTGTCAAGGAATGTATCCCATGCAAGAGTGCTGGAAGTGCATTTTTGAGTCAGTGTATTAATTTGCTTGAAAACATCATTCCAACCGCTTTGATCAATCGTGCTGTCTTTCCAGCCATCAAATCCTGAGCTTGTTTCCGCCGCGTATTTGCCCATTGCTTTATTGATATATTTCATGAAAGCAACCGATTGTTCAGGGTATTTTGTGCCCGCGTTAACAAGGAAGGACTCTGTGAAACCACCGCAGAAGTTTGATTCATCGCCCTTACCACCGGTAATAAGTGGCACTGCCAACGCGTCAACCTTGCCTTTTACTGTTGAGCCGTCAGCATAGACATTGCTCGCAACCCAGCTTCCGCCAATTCTCATTGCGGCTTTGCCGGTTGTGAAAGCTGTATCTGCATCGGTTGAGCCAGTGGCAAGTGTGCTGCTTCCAAAAGCGCCTGCAGCAACAAGTTCCTGTACCTTCTTAGCCGCATCTGCGAAGCCTGTTCCGGTCATCTTTGTTTTGCCGTTCAGATAACTGTTGACAGCCTCTGCACCGTTTTCTCTCATTGCAAGATATTCGTAAATGAAGCATGCATTCCATGCATCTTTTGTGCCATTCGTTATCGGAAGGATTCCTTTATCTGACAATTTCTTGCAAGCCGTCAGCAGCTCGTCGTATGTAGTAGGTTCTGTAGCGCCAGCCTGTTGAAATAGATCTTTGTTGCAGTACAGGACCATATACCATGAGAACATCGGCAATGAATAAAGTTTTCCATCGAATTTAAATGCGTCAGTTGAGCCTGGTTGAACTTGATCCAACGTACCGTCCTTGACATAATCATCGATTGCTAATATTTTACCGGCCTCTGCAAGGCTTTGTGTTTTCCCTGGGCTCCAGTCATAAAATACATCGCAGTCGGCTGAATTTCCGGCAAATGCCGTTGTCAGTTTTGTCTTATATGCCTCCGTAGCAAGTGCATCAGATTCTATTTTTACATTCGGGTTTGCCGCTTCATACGCTGTGACCGCAGAGTTGTAATCTTTTTTCAAAGCGTTTGAGTCGTCAGACCACTGATGCCAGACTTTAAGTGTTATCTTTTCGTCTGATTTGGTTGATACAACAGTTGATGCGGAAGATGCTGCAGCAGGACTTGATTGTGAACAACCTGCGCATGCCATCAGTCCCATAACCATAGTGCCCGCCAAAATGACTGATAACGCTCTTCTTGAATGTTTTTTCAATCTCTTGACTCCCTTTCCATTGTTTGAAATTCGCACGGCCGTTTAAATTTCCTTGATCATCATTATACAGTCTTTTGAAATTTTTCAAATTCATTATTTTGATAAAACTGTATAATATTTTTACTATTGTCATTATATTTATATAACAAATAACAATTACAGGAACCAAACAAATAAAAAAGACTTGTGTTATTTTTTCTTCACCGCAGGCAGGGAGAAAATATCCCGTTTATATTTTTATTTTTCATGAATTTTTTTCAGAATCAAAATGTTTTTAAGCGTTGCTGGATTAGGCAATTATGGGAACCTTAAGATTGAGCCTTTTATATTCTTGAATCGATTTTCCCGTGTACTTCTTGAAACAGATACTGAAATAATGAGAATCGTTGATTCCTATTTTTTCGGCAATCTCATAAGCTTTAAGGTTCGTATTGTTAAGATAATCAAGGCTTTTGCTTATGCGAAGCCCTGTAATATAATCGGTGACATTTTTATTTGTTTCCTTTTTGAACACTCTGCACAGGTAGCTGGGATTAATGTACACTTGCTCAGCAATGTTCTTAAGCGAAAGTTCGCTGTCGGACAGCGAGTCGTTAATGACTTTTATCGTCTTCATCACAAGATCGCTATATTTTTCATCTTTTGGAAGACTCGGACTATGTATTAAACCGCTTTGTATGGACTGATATTCTCCATTCAAAGCTCTTTTCTTTTCGATGCGGCTTTTTATTCTGAGGCTGACGTTAAGCAGTTCCTGCTTATCAATCGGCTTGAGCAGGTACTCGGCAACCCCTATTTTGATGGCATCCTTGGCAAAAGAAAAGTCCCTGTGACCGGTGATGATTACGATTTCCATATCAGCGTACAGCTCTCTGATTTTTTTGGACATCTGCAATCCATTCATAAACGGCATACATATATCGGTGAAAATTACGTCTGGCGTATTGGCTTTTATCGCTTCCAACATTTCTTCTCCTGAACCCGCCTCACCTACGATTCCAAATCCCAACTCCTCCCACGGAACACTGTATTTAATCAATGTCCGTTCCAGATATTCATCGTCCACAAGGAAAGCTTTAATCTGATCCATTCCTGTCCTCCTTACTCATTTTAGGTATATTGAGCGTTACTTTTGTTCCCTCATTTACCGTACTTTCAATCGACACAGGGTTTTCAACCCCGTAAAACAGTGAAATTCTGGTTATCGAACTGTAGATACCAAACCCGCCTTTTTGCCTTGTGTCCTTTTTGCTGATGATCTCCTCTATTTTTTCTTTTGTCATTCCGGCTCCGTCGTCCTCTATTTCAAAAACGATGCTGTCATCATTTTCATGCCCTTTCAAGGTAACCGTTCCCCTGCCATGCTTGTTACGAACGCCGTGCGTAATCGCGTTTTCTACGAACGGCTGTAGAATCAGCTTCAGTATGCTATGACCAAGCATCCCGTCGTCAATTTCATAAATTACATCAAAAGAGTCTTTGTACCTTATGTTCAAAATCTGGACGTAACTTTTTATACAATTGATTTCATCTTCAACGGTAATAACATCTTTTCCGCTGCTCAAACTGATGCGATAAAAGTTTTCAAGCGCTTGTGTAATCGTATACGCGCTCTCGTTATCCTTAATTAAAGCAAGCGCGCTCACAGCGTCAAGAGTATTGTATAAAAAATGCGGGTTTATTTGCGCACGAACAATACTGATTTCGCTTAATCTCAGCTGCCTTTGTTCATCCTTCACCTTTTGAATCAATTTTTGAATCTGTTCAACCATGATATTATAAGACCGTTTCAACTTGACAATCTCATCGTCTCTCACAAGTTCAATCGGAATTTTTTGAAAATTTCCATTTTGTATGCCAGCCATGTATTTCTTCATCTTGGAAAGCGGCTTAGTGATAATTTTAGTAACATAGATTTGACCGATGCAAAGGAACAAAACATTGATCAATATTATCAGCAATATAACCATTCCGGTACTTTCAAACTGCTTTGAAAGCTCGCTCATCGGCATTATGCCAATAATCCGCCAGTCCGAACAGGAAGATTTTCTTGAAGTCAGAATAACCTTTTGCCCGTCTATTTTTTCAATTGCATAGTTTGTACTGCCAGTCGACTTTTTAATAAAATCAGAAACAATCGTATTTTCGGCAGTAGTGTTCTGTGTAATATAGTTTCCATTGCTGTCGACAATAAAAAACTGTGATTTATACTGTGACCCAAGTCTACTAAAAATATGGTTTCCGAATGATTTATTGATGTTCATTACTAAAACACCGATTGGCCTATAATCGTCGGTACTATACACCATTCGCACAAGCGACACGGGCATATCGTCGCTGCCGCTTTGAATTAATTGACCGTCATTCAGAACCCAGACGGGGTAGCCTTTGGCTTCCTCCACCGTATTATACCAGGATGCCTTTTTTACGTCATCTGACAACACTTTTGATCCCGTAATCCTGCTCATATAATACGAATTGTTGTAATTGTCAAAAAGAAATGCGGATGATATGTCATCGCTCGAAAGTATCATATTGACAAGGCTTTTGCTGATATCATCCTGAATCGACGGGTCAATTCCTTTACGATGTGACTTTTTCAGTGCGCTCTGAACATTGTTATCAAAAAAAACATAACTTGAAAACTGAGAAACATTTGAAACAAGATAGGACAGATTTTGATCCAGAGCTTCTAACGTCTGCTGCGCGCTCGCACTTGTCTTTTTCACAATAACAGCGGAATTAATGCTGTTAAATGCCATTGAAGCAAGTGCTATTGATATACAGAGTATTGTTATGTAGTACACACTTATCTTAGTCATCAAATTTGACTTTAAAAACTTTACATAGAATTTTTTGGGTGTGAAATTAATCTTCATTCCGCTTTCGTACCCCCAAGTCAATAATGCTTTCAGTTCAATTTTTTCGGCATGAATTCCTCTCAATCAAGTTCACTGGGATTACATAACGCGCATAATAATCCGCGTCACCTTCGATGGCGTCAATCAGAATGTTCACTGCATTTGTAGACATAACCTCTATTGGCATATGCACAGTAGTCAGCGCCGGTTGAAGATAGGACGAAATTTCAATATCATCGAAGCCGACAATGGAGATATCATCTGGAATTTTCAGTCCCATCTCCTCCAGTGCCCTCATTCCGCCCATTGCCATGCTGTCATTGCCAAAGAAAATTGCTGTCGGTTCGCTTTGCGCCATCAGTTTTTTTGTTGCTGTGTAGCCGCCCTCGCGCATAAAATCTCCCCTGACAATCATTTTGGGGTCAACGCAAATTTCATGTTTGGTCAAAGCCGCTTTATAACCATCCAGTCTGTCTGTTGTGGAAAGTTGCCCGGCATAGCCTGATATATGCGCTATCTTTCTATGCCCAAGATCAATCAAATACTTTGTGGCCTCATACGCTCCGTTAAAGTTATCGGCATTCACAATAATGCTGTTTTTAATGTTTTTATCATCTTTTTCAAAAGATCTGTCTATTAGAACCGTCTTAAAACTGCTCTGTATAATATCATCAATTTCATTATCGTTCTGCTGGCCTATAAAAATCCCACCCGAAATCGTCTCGTTATAAAAGACATCCCGTACATTTTTAAAATCACTTGTTTTACCAATCGCGAACACAAGCACGTTGTACCCTTTTTCGTTTGCGTTATCGATAACTCCGCTCATAAACGGCGAAAAATATGTACTCATGGATACTTTGTGGCCTTCCGTATTGTTCTTTTTATCCACCATAAAAAGGCCTATCGTCTTACTTTTCACACCGGCAAGCACTCTTGCCGACGCGTGCGGTACATAGTTGTATTTTTCTATAATTTCAAGAACGTGCTTTTTCGTCTCTTCCGGCACATTCGTATAATTGTTGACTACCCTTGAAACGGTACTCCTTGACACGCCTGCCAGCTTTGCTATTTCATTGCTGTTCACCAAATCCCCACCATTCTTTAAACGCGTGTTTATCGCTTATTGTTTATATCATACAGCTGTTGAAACTTATTTTCAATATATTTAATAAATATTGTTTCAAATTTATGACTATTTTTATATGTATTTAAATACGTATTGCATTTGTCAGCTTTCTGATGTATATTATTATTAATTTTTATAAACACGCGTTTATATAGCGAATGTGGAAATAAAGGAGTGCAGTTTTATTATGCTTCGTGATTCGGTCTGGAACTTTATTGACAACCATGCATCTTTCTCACTTAACAGCCCTGATGAATTCAGCTACCTCTACTTTCCTCTTGCAAACGCGGCGGGTATGATGTCCAGCATAACGCCGTCCCTTTCCGGTGATGTGAAAACCGGTCAAAACACTTTTTTGACAACACCGGTTTCCGCTGAGGAACTACATACGTCGCGGTCAACACGCAATTTCTGGATTTATAAGGATGGTCTGGGTGCATGGTCAGCCACCGGTGTCAGTGCGCAGCAAATAGCCCGCCGCGGCACGGGTGAGGAAACCTCATGCCTCAAAGCAGGTTTTTTATGGCATTGCATGACCCGTGAAAATTCGGCAATGGGACTTAAATCGGAGGTCATTAGCTTTGTCCCTTGTGAAAACGACACTGTCGAGCTTTCCAAAATTGTGATTACAAATACCTCGGATACCGATGCGGTGATTACTCCAACCGCCGCCGTTCCCATTTATGGCAGGTCGGCTGATAATTTTCGCAGCCACCGTCATGTCACCTCATTGCTCCAGCGCACCAAAGCTGATCAATTTGGCGTAACGGTCACACCGACCATGCTTTTTGACGAGAACGGACACAGCATCAATCACAACACCTATTCTGTAGTTGGTGCTGACGGCGACGGCAACCCGCCAATTGGTTTTTTCACCGATGTCGAAAGTTTTATAGGTGAGGGTGGCACACTTGACTGGCCACAGGCTATTGTTGAAAACAGTGCTGCCACTGCCGCAAATGCCTGTAACTCCGACGGCTATGAAGCGATTGGAGCACTTCGATTTAGTACTGTTACGCTGCATCCCGGTGAACAGGCCGTATTCATACTGGCTCTTTGCGTTAATGGGGATAATATTGGAAAAAAATACCTGACTGAAAAAAAATTCGACAAATACCTTAAACAAAATATCACGTACTGGGAAGATAAGCTGAACGTGAATTTTAAAACTTCCGACCACAGTTTTGACATGTGGATGAAGTGGGTTTCATGCGAGCCCGTGCTCCGCAGAATTTATGGCTGCTCATTTTTGCCGCATCACGATTACGGCAGAGGCGGCAGGGGCTGGCGTGACCTTTGGCAGGACTGCATTGCCCTACTCATAATGGAACCTAAAGAAGTAAGCGAAATGCTCTTTCAAAATTGCGCAGGGATGCGCTTCGACGGAACAAACGCGACTATTATCGGCAGCGGCAACGGCGAATTTATAGCCGACCGCAATAATATTGCAAGGGTCTGGATGGATCACGCTGCCTGGCCGCTTAACACAATTTCATTTTACATAGACCAAAGCGGCGATCTTGATTTTCTTTTAAAAGAGCAAACATACTTTAAAGATAAACTGACCTTGCGCGGCAAATCCAAAGATTCACAGTGGGATGAAGCATATGGAACAATTCTTATGTACCGCGGTTCAAAACAGTATGGCGGCACAATCATAGAGCACCTGCTCATAGAAACTATTACAGCGTGCCTTAACGCAGGAAAACACGGTATGCTGCGTCTTGAAAACGCCGACTGGAACGATGCACTTGATATGGCAGCCGAGAACGGAGAGAGCGTTGCTTTCACATCAATGTACTGCGGCAACTTGAGGGTACTTGCCTCGCTGCTTAGCAAACTGAAAGAGAAAAAAGGCATTGACCACCTTGAACTTGCCAAAGAAATACAAACGCTTTTTGAAAGCATCACCACAACAAGTACGCCGGAGGTCATGCAAAAATGCCTTGTCGGGTTCTGTAACTCCTGCACACATGAAATTTCCGGCGAAAAACGCAGCTTCAAGATTGACGACATAATAGGCAAGCTTGAAGGCATGGCCGAACGCATGTCAACGCTGATTATTGAAAACGAGCAGGTGAGTTCAAAAGATGGCTTCACGTGGCTCAACGGATATTATGACAACGATGGTGCGGCAGTGGATGGCGAAATTAACGGCAACGTCTGCATGACACTTACCGGTCAGGTTTTCCCCATCATGTTCGGCGTTGCCGACGACAAACTCGCCGCAGAAATAGCCAAAGCCGCCGACAAATACCTTTTTGACGCTTCAGCTGGCGGTTATCGCCTCAATACAGATTTTCGCTCGCTTAGAATGAACTTGGGGCGGCAATTTGGCTTTGCCTATGGGCATAAGGAAAACGGAGCTGTCTTCAGCCACATGACGGTTATGTATGCAAACGCGCTTTACAAACGCGGCTTTGTTCACGAGGGTTTCAAGGCGCTTGACACACTCTGCCGACATTGCATGGACTTTAAAACAAGCCGGATTTATCCCGGCGTCCCTGAATACATAAACCCTCGAGGGCGCGGTATGTACCATTATCTGACCGGAGCGGCAAGCTGGCTCATGTTCACCTATGTTACGGAGGTATTTGGCATCAAAGGTGAGTTCGGCGATTTGATTTTTTCACCTAAACTTTTGAGTTCTCAATTTGATGAATCTGGCGATGCATCATGTGAAACGCTCTTTGGCGGCAGAAAGTTCAATGTAACATATCACAATCCATTGCATTTTGACTATGGAAGTTACAAGATTTTTAACATTACGCTTAACGGATGTGCCATTGACAGTGAAAACGGCCGATTCAGAATAGCCTTGGACAACATCAAAGCCCTCCCAGCCGACAAAACAAATCATGTTGAAATTTATTTAAAGGAGACTTTTTAAGATGATAGACGAAAAGCTATTGCAAATCAGTTCTTACAAAGGCGAGGGCTATCTGCCGCTCGTTCATTATGAGAAATGGCGGGTTGCGGAACTGCGTTACTGTGACGAACTGCTCCCTCAGAATATTAAAAAGCTTCAGAGGCATGACAAAACTGATGAAATATTCGTGCTGCTCGAGGGTAATTGCACCCTGTTTATTGCAGGCGGTTCTGACAGTATCGGTGAGATTTATGCGCAGCAGCTTATGCCGCTTCAAATTTACAATGTAAAAAAGGGTTCGTGGCACTCGCACACGTTAAGCCCCGATACTACTGTTTTAATCATTGAAAATGACGACACCTATGATGACAATTCCCCCGAGCAGGCGCTAACGCCGTCACAGCAAAAAAGGCTGATTGAGCTGTCAACAAATAAATCTGATTGAATTTTAATTTCATGCGCCACGACTATTTTTAAAGCAATTTTATTTAATTGTACCGAGCGATTTTTTCTCCTTTTTCATTTCCATTCTCCTCAATCTTCTGTAATTCATTCGTCGAACATCCAGATGACCTGTGATTCCACCTCTAATGTTTGTCGTATATAGGGAAAATTAAATACAAAACCGGGATGCTGCTCCTTGACGAGTAACATCCCGGTTTTGCTATGTGGTATTATTGTGATTTATTCCAGCTCAAACGCACCTGTATACAGCTGATAGTATTGACCCTTTTGTTCAATGAGCTGTTCATGGCTGCCCCGTTCGATGATAACACCATGCTCAAGCACCATAATGGCGTCGGAATTTTGCACGGTAGAAAGTCGATGGGCGATGACAAAGACGGTTCTGCCCTCCATCAATGCGTCCATGCCCTTCTGTACAATGGCTTCTGTCCGGGTATCAATGGAAGATGTCGCCTCGTCGAGGATCATGACAGGTGGGTCTGACACCGCCGAACGGGCGATGGAAATCAGCTGGCGCTGTCCTTGTGAAAGGCCGCTGCCGTCTCCTTCAAGCACAGTATTGTAACCATTCGGAAGCATACGGATAAATCCGTCTGCGTTTGCAAGCTTTGCTGCGGCAATACATTCTTCGTCAGTCGCGTCCAGTTTGCCGTAACGGATGTTATCCATGACCGTTCCTGTAAACAAATTGACATCCTGCAGAACAATGCCGAGAGACCGACGAAGGTCGTCCTTTTTGATTTTATTGATGTTGATGCCATCGTAACGGATTTTTCCGTCGGCAATATCATAGAAACGATTTATCAGATTTGTAATCGTTGTTTTTCCCGCGCCGGTTGCACCAACAAACGCGACCTTCTGGCCGGGCTTGGCGTAAAGCGTAATATTGTGCAGGATGGTCTTACCCTCATCGTAGCCAAAGTCCACATCAAAGAAACGAATGTCACCCTGTAGCGGAGTATAGGTTACCGTGCCGTCACTGTGAGGATATTTCCATGCCCATTTTTCCGTCCGCTCTTTACATTCTTTGATTTTTCCGTTTTCCATTTTCGCATTGACGAGCGTAACGTACCCGCTGTCCTGTTCGCTTTCTTCGTCCATCAGTTCAAAGATTCTGGACGCACCTGCAAGTGCCATGACCACCATATTGAACTGCATGGAAACCTGTCCGATCGGGTTGATGAAACTGCGGGACAGGGTAAGAAAGGAAATGATTGTACCGATTGTCAGGGCATGCATGCCGGTGAGACTAAGATTTTGAAAACCTGCGATACCGGCGGCGCCTCCAATTATTGCAAGAAGCACATAAAGCATATAGCCCATATTTCCGACAACCGGCATCGTAATGTTTCCGTACTTGTTTGCCTCGGTAGCGCAGTAGCAGAGTTCGTCATTCTTTTTGTCAAACTCTTCCTCAACCTTTTCCTCGTGACAGAATACCTTTATGACTTTCTGCCCGTTGATCATTTCTTCGATATAACCGTTCACGTCGCCCAAAGATTTCTGCTGTTTCATGAAGAAGGTTCCGCTTCTGCCCACGATGGCTTTGATCACTTTAAACAGAAGGAAAGCAAATAAGACAACAATTGTGGTAAGGCCGACACTCAGATAAAGCATCGCAAAAAACGATGTTAAGATTGTGACAAGTGATGAAAACATCTGCGGCATGCTCTGAGAAATTGCCTGGCGCAGAGTGTCGGTATCATTCGTGTAGCGGCTCATCACATCGCCGTGGGTATGTTTGTCAAAATACCGAATTGGAAGGGTCTGCATATGCGTAAACATTTTGTCACGAATTTTTTTCAGTGTGCCCTGCTCAATAACAACCATCACTCTGTTGTAGAATAATGTTGCAAGCACTCCGACAATATAGATAAAGCCTATAAAAAGGATTGCCTGGAACAGGCCTGTAAATACCGGGTTCGCCTGTCCCAGCATTGGGACGATGTACTTGTCAATCAGAATCTGAAGGAACAAAGCGGAAGCCGTGCTTGCACCCGCACTCAGCAGGATGCAGAAGACAACGAAAACCAACTGGATTCTATACTCCGCTATATAAGAAAACAGCCTTTTAATTGTGCCGGGTTTGAATCGTTGTACCGGAGTTCTGCCATGTATCTTCGCATTCTCCTTCGGTGGTATCTTACTCATGAAGAACACCTCCTTTGTTCTGCGAATCATAAACTTCTCTGTAGATTTCACTGGTCTCAAGAAGTTCGTCATGAGTACCGATCGCATTGATTTTGCCATCGTTGAGCACGATAATTTTATCAGCATCTTTTACTGAGGCAACGCGCTGAGCGATGATGATTTTTGTCGTATCCGGGATGTCATTTTTTAACGCCTGACGAATCAATTCGTCGGTCTTTGTGTCTACTGCGCTGGTGGAATCATCAAGGATTAGAATTTTGGGATTTTTCAGTAGAGCCCGCGCAATGCAAAGCCGCTGCTTCTGGCCGCCGGAAACATTCGTGCCGCCCTCATCAATACAGGTGTCGTATCCGTCCGAAAATTCCCTGATAAAGCCGTCGGCCTGGGCCAACTTGCAGGCATGAATTATTTCTTCATCCGTCGCGTTTTCATTGCCCCAGCGGAGGTTTTCTTTGATTGTACCAGAAAATATAATATTTTTCTGCAGAACCATTGCCACCTGATTACGCAGGGATTCAAGATCATAATCGCGCACGTCAACACCGCCAACGGTTACTTTTCCGTCCACGGTATCATACAGGCGCGGGATCAGCTGAACCAGACTTGATTTTGAGGAACCTGTACCTCCGAGAATACCTACCGTTTCGCCTGACGCGATGGAAAGATTGATCTTGTCAAGGACAGGCTTGTCGGATTTTCTGGCATACAGAAAGGTAACATCTTCAAAGGTGATCGAACCGTCTTTTACTGTATGTACCGGATTCTCTCCGTTTTTCAGATCGCTTTCCTCATTCAGAATTGCCGCAATGCGTTCTGTCGACGCATTGGAAATGATGATCATGATAAACACCATGGAAAGCATCATCAGGCTCATAAGTATCTGCATTGCATACGTGATCAGGCCAGCCAAATCACCGGTCGAAAGCCCTGCAGCCGGATTGTTGCCGCTGGCGATGATTTCTTTTGCGCCGAACCAGGAAAGCAGCAACATGCTGGCATAAAGGCAAAACTGCATCAGCGGCATGTTGAACGCGAGTCTTTTTTCCGCCTTAGAAAAATCTTGAAAAATCGTTTTGGAAATACCAGCAAACTTCTGATCCTCATGATCTTCGCGGATGTACGATTTGACCACCCGTATACCCAGCAAATTTTCCTGTACAACATTGTTCAACCGATCATACGTATTAAATACCCGCACAAAAATCGGGTGTACATGCGACATGATTAGCCACAGCCCGAAACCGAGCACCGGGATTGTTACAAGAAAGATCAGCGATAAATGGGCATTGATTCGAAAGGAAAATATCAATGCGAAAATGATCATTATCGGAGCTCGTATTCCAAGTCGAATGAGCATTTGATAAGCGTTCTGCACATTGGTGACATCGGTGGTCAACCTTGTGATGATACTTCCGGTTGAAAATTTATCGATATTTGAAAAAGAGAACTTTTGCACGTTACAGAACATATCATGGCGCAAATTCTTTGCAAAACCGGAAGATGCTATGGCCGCGCTGCGTCCTGCGAGAGCGCCGACCAACAGTGAAATGATCGCAGAGAAAAAAAGGGCAAGCCCAATCCATAAAACATTGGTCATGTTTTTCTTACTAATACCATAATCGATAAGATATGCCATCAGCGTGGGAATCAGAATTTCAAGAAACGATTCAAATATTACGTACACTGGGGTAAGAATCGTGTCTTTTTTGTATTCCCGCACGCTGGACAAAATTTTTTTAATCATAAAACAGCTCCATAAGGTCCGCCTGCGTGTTATTAACGGGCAGGCTTCGTATTTGTTATATTGTCTTTCATTCTTTGAATATACGAGTGCAACGTTTCCAATTCTTCCTCTGTAAACCCTTTTGTAAGGGTCCGCTCCATTATTTCCGTGTCTTCCCTCATAAGACCTTTGACTTCATATGCTTTCTGCGTGAGAACGATCTTCTTCAGGCGCGCGTCGTGGGCAACAGCCTGCCGTTGAATCAGGCCCTTGTCTTCCATCAGCCTGAGAACCTTTGACGCTGTTGATCGTGCAATGGTGAAGTGCTTCTCAATATCCCGCTGATAAATATCTTTATCTGCATTTGCAGAAAGGTAACCAATAATCCATCCGTTGTTGCCAGTGATGGTCTCAACTTCTCTTTTGTGAGAGGAAAACTCAAAATAGCGGTGAATCAGGTTGTTGAGCGAGTGAAATTCCCTCCCGATCCAGATTTCATCCATACTGCACTTCCTTTCAACTATATGTTTTATAGCTTACAGTGTTATATAAAACTGTTGTGTATAAAACATTATAGTAACATTTGCATTGCCTGTCAATATAAATATCTATGTAATTCAAAAAGTTAGTTCTTCATCTGCCCTAAAATTAAAAAACCGCCGCATCAAACGATACGACAGTTTTTTAAAATCCATAATAGCTTGGGGCATTTTATGAAAACAGGGTGCCCTTGTGTTATATCAGGAAATTAATTTCAAGTCCGTCTCTGTTCGTCGGCTCGAAGCCTTGCCTGCCCGTTCTTTACGAAATGGCCACATTGAAATTGCTGCTTGTATTTGCAGTTATCAATTCTCTGTTATCAGGCTTTTCACATCGCGTCTCATGCTCAACGGCGTGCTTTTCGTAGGTTCGCCTACGCGGAAAAGCATCTGTACCGTGCCGCCATTTGGCGCGTATGCCTGCTTAAATTCGGTATAGGGAACTTTCATCTCTGGATATTCCTCCAAGATCTGACTGAGCGGTTGCATGACAAGACCCAACGTATGACCAGTCAGCACAAGCTTGCTGTATAGCATTCCGCTTTTAACCTGTTCTACGCGACTATTGTCGGTCGATACGATCATCGCATAAGCGGGTGTGTTATTAACAGAAGTACGGGTATAGTCGATGAAATTCTGGGATGCGGCTTTTCCGGTGTTCATCGAAGGAAAGAGCGTGACTATTCCCTGCAGGATATTCTTCATAAAGCCAGAAGTACCTTGTCCCTCCACCGAATAGCCGTAGCGGTATTTGTTTTTTTGGTATTCATTCGCCCTGAAGATAACATTGGATTCATCCATGACGCGAGTCACCCCCGCTTCAATGGTTGCACTTTTGAGGGAATATTCGCTGATTTTATTCATATTTTTCTTATCCTGAAAAAGCTTTATTGATGCGCCGCTTTCGGTTGAAAGCGATTCGAGGGCAGATGCCTGTGTCGAAGAAAGCTTATCTGCTTTATAGGCTTCTCGGTTGGTATCCGGCAGAAAAGTGGCGTTATAGAGCAAACTGCTTTGGGGCTGAGCTTTTGCTATCGTGATTTTTGCTACTGGTTTTATATCCATACTTTCTGCAAGATGTGATTCATCATACGTACCATTGGGAAAAAGGCTGATTTCGGTGTGCCAGCCTTCTTTTTCCCCTGCCACGGCGACATATTCCAGAAAAGTGCCCTGTGAGATCATCATTTGGCGCGCGTATGGGTCTACCTCTTTTGTCATGCGTAAGCTGTCGGCATAAAGATAGAATGTCATCGAACCAGACTCGTCAAGCTTGATTTTCCATGGTTGCATGTTATGGTTGCTTGCCGCGAGTAGGCCGCTGGATGCAAGTCTCACCCTCGGGTCGGAATATGTCGCGGCGTAATCCTTTGACCATGGTTCCATATACGTTTGCTTCATAAAACCTCCGCTGATCATAAAAAGAGCGGCTACTAAAACAATGCATAGGCTGGCAATACCGCCTAATACAAATGCCGCAACTTTAATCTTCGATTTCCTTTTCATTCTGATTCACTCCGTTTCTGCTGATCATACGCATGATCATCTCAAAAGATGCCGTCACAAAATCCTTCGGATCTGTTAGGTGGTAGTTTTTCAGGTAAGCGCTTTTTTTCTCCCCTGTGTTGAAGACACCGATTGTACATGCCCACAGAATCAAAGCAGACTGTTCACTTTCGAGCCCGCTGTGCAGGCTTCCCTCTGCCACACCTTTTTGCAGCGCACGAGAAAGGTATCCGAATATCTGTTCTCCCAACCGATAGCATTCAGCTTTTGATTCATCTGTAACACCGGTCTGGTCGTCAGAATCTTTTGTCTCGTATTCCATAATGGCTTTAAAATACTCCGGAAAATCTTTGCTGAAGCCGAAAAAGGTGAAAAAAATGCAGTGCAGCTCTTCGAGAGCGTTTTGAGGATGGCTCTCCGTAAAGCTTTTCCCAATCATTTCAATAAGCAGCTTGTATCCTCTAATCATAATTTCGAAATAAATCTGTTCCTTGCTGCTGAAATAGACGTAGACGGTTCGTTTGCTAAACTCCGCCTCTTTTGCTACTTCATCCATCGAGGCATTTTCATACCCCTTCGAAAAGAATACCTGTTCGGCGGCATCAATGATATCTTTTCGCTTAATTTCCTTTTCCTGCCGTCGGCGTTCTTCGTGACCCATCGTATTACCTCTCATTCATTACAGTGCAATTAAGTAAACTTTAAGTTTACTTAATTGTAGACCTATTCAAAAATTTTGTCAATAGGTTGCTACGCGCAATCAGTTTATTCAACCAAATGGAGGCAAAAAAACAGAGCAGTCGAATTCGACTGCTCTGTTAGTGGTGCGGGTGTTCTTACGGCATTTATTCAAAAAAGTCAGCAAAATCAAGGCTTCACGGGCAGTAAGTAAGCAGTGTTTACACTAAAATTCATGGTTTTAACTGCCGAGAATAATACAGGAAAAAGTTACTGGAACGTGATGACATTTTCAATGAGTAACTGTTGACATCTATTACGTATAGTGATATATTAATATTACAGTAAACGTATTAATGTGGTGGTGGTTTAAATTAGGGATAATATAAAAGGCGGCGCTTTGACGGAAACAACATTTCTTGTCCTGTTGGCTGCGTATAGACCTAATCATGGATATGGGATTATGCAGTTTATTGAAAAAGAAACGAATGGACGGGTTGTTTTAGGGGCTGGCACTTTATATGGCGCAATCAATGCCTTGATAAAGAAAAAATGGATTACCCCTTTTGGCAATGAAGCCGATAGCAGAAAGAAAGAGTATGTTATAACCGATACCGGAAGGCAGAAAGCGCAAGAAGAGTTGAAGCGTATGGGTGAAATTTGTGAACTGGCCTCGACAATTATTAAGGGGGAGAGAAATAAATGAGCAAAACAGTATTTCGATACTTTTTTGATTTTTTGGATGGACAGGAAAAATGGTTGAATAGCATGGCTGAGCAAGGTTACCGTTTAAAGAAATGCGGAAGGATGACATATACTTTTGACGAGTGTAATCCAAACGAATATGAATATGCCGTAGAGTTTATCGGGGATAAATCATATTCCAAAGGGAAAGATTACCGCAGGTATCTTGAAGGCTTAGGGTTTCGCACTTTCACCAAAAACATTAACCTAAATTTTTCTTATGGAAAAATAAAATGGCGTCCCTACGCAAAAGGCATGGGGCAGATTGCGACCTCTCCTGGCGGGTTCAACGAAGAGCTTTTGATTTTAGAAAAAAAGCGAGACGGAAAACCTTTTGAATTACACACAGATGTGCGCGATAAGTTGGACACTTACAAGACGGTTAGACGTGCCTATGTATGGGCTGACCTTTTGTTGTTTGGCTTAGCTGCCATAACATTTGTTCCCGGTAGTTCTTCGGTGTCCATTCCCATGACATGGGTTATTAGAGCTGTTATACTATTCTTTGGCATTCTGTTCGCTATCCCAACGGTGAAATATTCATCATTGGTTAACCAGTTAAAAGAAGAAAGTAAAACCTTTGCATAAACAAGACAGCAATATGAAGCCGTACTTTCAAAAAATAGCAATTTAATACTGGTTCATTGAGAAACCTAACTTAGACAGTTCACCAGGAAATCCTATAAGATTTAATTCACATGCGAGTATTCTTACAGCATCTATGACCTGTGAACCCGTATAAATACAAACAAAACTAAAGACCGGCGATTCAAAATCGCCGGTCTTTAGTTGGTGCGAGTAATAGGACTTGAAAGTAGTGCAATTTTCACACGTGTTTCGCGAGTCCCTTTGTTTTTCTGTCCGTAAAAAGTTTTTGAGTATTACTCCCAACCTGCGCTTGCAGGTTCTCATCGGTTATTCTCAACAAAAAACAGCAGCCTGACCCACTTGGGTCAAACTGCTGTTTTTGTCTTTTTGGTGAACATCATATCTACTAAGAAGAAATTTCACGAATTGACAGCCTAAATAATACCCAAATATTCAAAGTATTAATAGGTGAAAGCGTTTCCTGTAACAGCAATCATTGCCAGCAAAAGAGCAGCCACAAAGGAACCGACATAAATATTCTTTGTCTTCCTATAAAATGCAGTATTTAATATGGAGACAAACGTGAACTGAGGGACAACCGTTATTAACTTCATGCTGTATACTAAAGAGTTTGGATGACCATTTGGGAACGGTCCAAAGCCATAAAAGAATGGCGGATAATGGTTGATTTTCAGCCCCATATAATAGATCAGTACGATAATCGTAAAACCGCCTGCGCCAATAAGCCAACCAATAACGTATTGCTTCAATACGCCCAACTTACTATTGCTGTCCGCAGAGAGTCCCGCAGAATTGACACTCACCATATTAAGAACAGCAAAAGCAATAAGAAACATTAGCAGATATCCCCAAATGTACGGCAGCCTGGCTGCTGTAATCGGCTTAATTGCGAATATCCAGAAGCGGAAGTCTATATTGAACAGAGCATAGCATGAATTAACAATCACGTATATAGCAAAGACAATCGTAACTGCAAATCCTATCGCTTTTATAATCTGCATCCAGTTTATGCTGTCATTAAGAAGGCCGTAGCTCTGCAACGTACCACCATGTTTTTTACCATAAGCAAAGTGCCATATCAAAAATAGCACCAAGATTATAGCTGCATTGATAACTGTAAGCCATGCAAAATAATTGCTCCAATCCATTGGAAAAAGCTTGCTGGCCTTTATTGTTGTCAATGGCAGCCCTATACTATATAACGTTAGCATTGGAATAGCCATTATAAGGAGGATGCCAACCCATTTTAAAGGCTTGTTCATCTTAACGGAAGGCTGCTCTCCTTCATACACCAATGAACCAAATGACTTTCTGGAAAAAAGCACAAGGCCAAGACTTACTGCGAAACACAGCAATGCAAGGATTGCTAAAACACTGAAAGCCTCTTTAACCTGCCAAAGTTGGTTCGTTGACCCTAAATTTGTACCGGTAGGCATTGCTGATTCGAAGAAGCTAAGGAGATAGCCGACCGACTCCGAACAAACCAGATTCCCGATATGGCTTGTCGTAGGCGTATAAATAACACGGGCATTTTTTTGATCGAAAGATCCGTATACTTGACCGGCAACAATGTTTTTATCCGTATTGAAGAATTTTTTAATATAATCCTGCTGCAATAATTCATTGGTGTTATTTAGATGAGTGGAAAACAGAATCATTTCATCATTTTTTCCATCCAAATATCCGACACTGAATTTATAATCTTCAGAATTGGTCTTCTTCATCAAATCTAAGAAAGAACCAGAGCCCCAAGGCATAATTGCTTTAACATGAGCGGAATATTGAAGCGCAGCATTGGCAATATAGGATCCGCCCATAGAATGACCAATCAGGCCGATATTGTCCTGATCGACGAAATCATAAGAAAGCAATTGCTTTAAGCTGATTGCCGCGCCACCATCCATTGTAGTCGTCTGCGATTTCTTTTCTTTGGAACCGCCTGCACCAGTTGCGACATTGCCTGTTACATAATCTGAAAACCCGCTGCCATACTCATCAACACTGAGTACAACATAGCCCCTCCGTGCTAATTCCGAGCTGAAGTTTCCTACGCACTCAAGGTTATCTCCACCGCCGTGCATATTAAGAATTGCCGGAGCTCGCTTTCCTGCAGAAACGCCGTTAGGAATAAACAGCTGTGCTCTCAATATATTCCCGTTGCTGTCAGGATAATAGATATTTTTAACTGAAACTGTACCACTCCCCGAATTAAAGTAAGACGCAATGAACATGAATAAAAATACAAAAATAAGTGAAACTGCCATAACAATTTTGCTTTTGTTTTTGACCTTCATTTTTTCTCCTCCAATATTCCTTGATTTGAATCAATTGAAAACGCGAGAATGGTTGCCGCCGCTAAGCAAGTCCAACACCTTATAACTCTCAAATATTCTTGCGCAAATTTTCCTTTCAATGAATTGATTGAAAAACAGCAATTATTAAATACCGGCATTGACTTACACGCAAACTTACTTCTCCATTTTTTGTAGTTTGAGCTTTCCCAAATCAACAGCTATTTCACAACTAAAATTTCACACCCTCCACTGATTACATTATATATAGATAGTAAAGCCTTTGCAGTATCAAAAACTTTATTTCTCCCCTTTCAAAACCCATTCCATACAAAGACTCTATCAATAAACCTAATGGTATGTCTCTGCTCGTTAAATGCCCCCACCATGTTTGCGTATAATGTATTATCCAACATTTTTTGCTGCATGGATACGACGCTGGCTGCCAGCTTGATAGCCCGCTGTGTTTATCATAGTGATCTCTGAAAATATCACCACGTTATTTATAATGTTATCCTTCGAATTTTCTCGCATGAATCAGAAGTGTAGATTGACAGGTCGTTGGAAGGCTGGGATTTATTTCTATAGGATTTCATCAGGATATTCAAGCATTTTTGATAAGCGCAGCAGGGTTAATCTTCGGCGCACATACGGGCACAATTGCAAGGTAAGGTCTTTTAGGCTGTCTGGCAACCCAATTTCCGCCATGGTGGTTACACAGCCTGCCGCATTCAAAGTTTCTCTCATTTTTTCTGCATCCGGCAGTTTCAAAAGTTCCTCGTATATCAATGGAAGTTTCTGTTGCAACTCATCTGGGCAAATGCTGTCCAATATGTTCTGCCCGTTCTCTTCTAATATGTTTTGATATAATCCCTTTTTACCGAAGGTTTTTTGCATCAGCTCCGTTTCAAAGGCGCATGGTGCGGTCACTTTGCATTGGCCGATTTTTATCGCATTCCGGATCTGTTGATAACGCTCCAAGCACATAATCAGACCGATGGAGACTTTTTCCCCATGGAGCGCATCCAGACGGCCATTTAGGATTTCCATTTCCCAGAGATGGGACACATGGTGCTCCGCACCCGAAGCCGGTCGAGAGTTCCCAATCATCTGCATTGCTAAACCGGATAAAATTAGCGCATACATCAATTTTTCCGTGCTTTCTCGATTCTGCAGCTTAATCCCGTCTAATTCCGATTCAACTTCGTGAAGTGCCTCGAGCTCCAAATCGTAGATTTTGGTGCAGAAATATTCATTGGTAACAATATGGGATACTTTCCAATCCAGCAGAGCAGTGTACTTCCCCATCAAGTCTGAAATTCCGGATGCGGTTAAACGATAGGGTGCTTTTGTGAAAATATCACTGTCTGCAAGTACATAGATTGGAGCAACCGCCGGCATTGTCTTTTTTAATCCATGCCAAGTCATAGCCGCAACAACTGAAACAAATCCATCCACGCTTGCCGCAGTAGGAACGGAAACAAAGGGGATATTCCGTTCGTACGCGACATACCTTGCTAAGTCGTGAATTGTTCCGCTGCCAACAGCGATCAGTACATCAGCTTCTTGTGTCAGCTTTTCCTGCACAATTGCAACACATTGATCATTGGCATGCAGATTCTTTTCCGGGAGTTCTAACACTTCATAAAGTGAAAAATACTCTTTCATGATTTCTTCGGCAGCTTTTTTCGTATTTGTATCGCAAAGTATGACCGGCCATTTATAATCATGAATAAGGTCTTTTAGATATCTTGTTGCCTGCGCCTCAATAATTATCTTTTTTACAGTAAATTCGTGTTTTTTTCCACAACTGCAAAATCCGCTAAATTGCTGGAAATCTACCCGCACACCATTTTCCTTCTCTCGATCAGTTTCCTTATGTAAGGGGCTATTTGTTTCTATCCCATTCTGTTTATATCATGTTCGCTGTGTTTTTAATAAATTTCGTCGGATTATCTGCGTACTAAAGCAAGAATTTTTATAATATTGCACAGTTATTTTCACTTTCCTTTTCTTACTTTTGATTATATAATATACTTAATCCGTAAACTGCACAAGATATGGCGATTAAATTGAGAAATGAGCAGAAATGAGCAAATATATGAGTTTGGAGAGATATGATGGGAAACATACAGCGTGAATCGGAAATACTTCAGATACTGCGAGAGAAAACGTATGATACGGTAGAAAATCTTTCGCACGTTATACATATCAGTCCGTCAAGTATTCGAAGAGATTTGACTCATTTAGAGTCACAAGGGCTGATTCAGCGTGATCATGGCGGTGCATCGGTCCTTCCATGCATCCCTGGAATGGCTCCGTTTCTTTCACGGATGCATGAATGCAAGAAAGAGAAGTCATCTATTATACGCGAGGTGTCCGATATTATAAAACCACGCAGTACCCTGTATATCGACAGTTCCACTATGGCCATGGACATCTATCATTACCTGTCTTCGGATATGAATCTGACTGTATTCACCAATAATATGCTTTTGGCACAATTGTTGGCCGAAAAAAAAATAAAAACATACTGTATTGGCGGATGCATCTCGAAACGGAATGAAGTGATAACGACAGGAAGCTATGCTTTGGAAATGCTAAAAAATATCTATGTCGATTTTATGCTTTTTTCATCCTCAGCACTATCGGAGGACGGCATTATTTCCGATCTTGATGAAGATGAAACCGCAATCAGAAAACTCATGCTAAGCCATGCTAAAATAAAAATATTTCTATGTCATCATGATCGTTTTGGCAAAAACGCACCGTTTGGATTAACGGATATCCACTGTTTGGACTATATTTTTTCCGATTTTGACTTTCCGGAATGTTTTCAGGAGCGATATGCAAATGTAGCGTTTATCAAAGCCACCTCGATAAACAATAACTGATATTGCTATAACAGAAACAGGCTGACAGTATGTCAGCCTGTTTCTGTCGTTATGGGCACTCGAGGGTGCGCTCCCCTTGATTGGCAGCGTAGGTGGGTTGATTTTCGTTACTCGCTATATCCCATTCGAGTTCATACTCTGCCAGCGCCATGCGTCCTCACACATTTGATTAACGTTATACACCGCGCTCCAACCAAGCTCATCTTTCGCCTTCTGAGGATTAGAATAGCATTCCGCAATATCGCCAGATCTTGGTTCAACAATTTCATATGGTATGTGTTTCCCACAGGCTTTTTCAAATGCATTTATCATCTCTAAAACAGAATATCCGATACCCGTTCCTAAATTGTATATATGTACTCCACTACAATTTGCTTTTTTTTCGATCGCTTTCAAATGCCCCCGGCTTAAATCCACCACATGGATATAATCTCTTACCCCTGTTCCATCTACTGTATTATAATTATTTCCAAATACCTTGACCAGTTTTAATTTTCCAACTGCCACTTGAGAAATATATGGTAATAAATTATTTGGAATTCCCTTTGGATTCTCTCCTATTTTTCCACTTTTATGTGCTCCAATCGGATTAAAATATCTTAAAATTACAATAGAAAACCGCTTGTCAGAATAATAAAGATCGTTTAAAATTTGTTCGATCATCAATTTACTTGTTCCATATGGATTCGTAGCGGATAGCGGGAAATCTTCTGTAATAGGGACTGTTTTCGGTGTTCCATATACTGTAGCTGATGAAGAGAAAACCAAATTGAATACTTCATGATTCCGCATGATTTCCAACAGATTAATTGTTGATAATAAATTAGTATGATAATACTTAAGCGGTATTTCAACTGATTCTCCGACTGCCTTTAATCCAGCAAAATGAATCACCGCATCAATCTTATTGTTTTGAAAAACCTCATCAATTTTGTCATAGTCCAATAAACTATACTCATAAAACAACAGATTTTTTCCTGTTATCTCTTTAACTCGTTTTAAAGATTCGATGCTTGAATTGGACAAATCATCTACAACAATGACCTCGTGTCCCGCATTTAGCAGTTCTACACAAGTGTGGCTTCCGATGTATCCGGCTCCGCCTGTAACTAAAATTCTCATTATCATTCCTCCTGTCTTTTAGCATACTTCTCAACAATTTGAATCATCTGATCCATTTTTTGTTCCATCTCAGCTACCAGTTTAAACTGAGTGCGGCAACGGTCAAGATTTTGTTTGTCTCTACTGATTCTAAAATACACGTCACCCTGCAAATAATCGGTTAAGAATCGGATTCCACACTCAAAAGTCATCATTTTTGCACCCGTCGGCAGCATCTCAATCTCCTTTTTGCTGAGGCTTTTGCCGCAAGAATCCAGAAATCCTTTGGTATAAATATCAAAAAGATTTAAATCGAGAGAAACCTTTGATAAGTCCTGTTCATCTTCAAGGCCGGTACTGGCTCCAAAGCGGATGGAATCCCCAAAATCATTGATTGCAAGGCCTGGCATTACGGTGTCCAAATCAATGACACAGATTGCTTTTCCGGTTTCCCTGTCCAGCAAAACATTGTTCAACTTCGTGTCATTGTGGGTAACGCGTAAGGGAAGTTCTCCGCCGGCCTGCATGTTGACCAGCACAGCTGCGTCTTTTTCTCTGTCCATCGCAAATTTGATTTCAGCTTCCACTTCTTTTGCCCGGTCGCAAACGTCGGCATTGACTGCATCCTTAAAATCCTTAAAGCGCGAAGCCGTGTTATGAAAATTTGCAATTGTTTCATGAAGAGTATGAGCAGGATAATCGCTTAAAAGCCTTTGAAAGTTTCCGAAAGCAACGGCGCTCTGGTAAAAATCATCCGGCGTGTTCACTGCTTCAAG
>Ga0183100_1000531_pt1 | contig 28885 bp, 30 predicted proteins | sample Biomet2_FD_127789 | JGI IMG/M metagenome (GOLD analysis project Ga0183100, IMG submission 127789) | Microbial communities from bioreactor (seeded with anoxic lake sediment) at LBNL, California, USA - Biofuel metagenome 2 | ecosystem: Engineered > Bioreactor > Anaerobic > Unclassified ...
GCTTTTTTTCGTGGTTCTTTCCGGGGCCTGATGTGGTAACCCGCGCGCGCCTCGGCCACATGCCTGTCCGGGGCGTCCTGGCTCCACAGCACCACGTGCGCGTTGCCCACGCGGTTTCCAAGCAGCCGCACCGTGGCCTCGGCCAGCAGATCAACCGCGCCAGCCGGGCGCAGGTAGTCCACGCCTAAATCAATGGTGGCGATGCGGTCGTCCGGGCGGCAGCAGGTCCAGATGGCGAAACCGCCGCACACGTCAGCCAGTGTTGATATGACGCCGCCGTGCAGGGCCGGGCGCCGCGCGTCGCCCACAAGCTCCGGCCGGAAGGGAATGCGCAGGCGCGCGTAGCCCTCGCGCAGCTCTACGGTTTTTATGCCCAGAAGCTTGTGAAAGGGCAGGGCCTCCTCCACGAGATGTCGCATGGTTTCAAAATCCATGGCGTTTCCCTAGAGGATGTAGCGCGAGAGGTCGCGGTTCTCCACGATGTCGACCAGGCGCTCGCGCACATATTCGCGGTCGACCACAACCGCCTGGCCGCCCTTGTCCGAGGCCTCGAAGGACAGCTCGGCCAGGATTTTCTCCATGAGCGTGTACAGTCTGCGCGCGCCGATATTCTCCGTGTCCTCGTTGATCTTTTGCGCCATGGCGGCGATTTCGCGCAGGGCGTCATCGGTGAAGGTCAAGTTGAGCCCCTCGGTGCCGAGCAGGGCGGAATATTGCACGGTGAGCGCGTTCTGCGGCTCGGTGAGGATGCGGTAAAATTCCTCCTGTCCCAGGGCCGAGAGCTCCACCCGCAGGGGAAAGCGTCCCTGGAGTTCGGGGATGAGGTCGCTTGGCTTGGCGTAATGGAACGCGCCCGCGGCGATGAACAGGATGTGGTCGGTCTTGACCATGCCGTACTTGGTGTTCACCACGCAGCCTTCGACCACAGGTAGCAGATCGCGTTGGACGCCTTCACGCGAGACATCCGGTCCGCCGTGGTCCTGTCGGCTCGCCACCTTGTCCAATTCGTCGATGAAGATGATGCCGGTCTGCTCCACGCGCTCGCGCGCGTTGTCCTGCACCTTGTCCATGTCGATGAGCTTGTCCGACTCCTCCTGCACGAGCGCGTCGAAAGCGTCCTTGACCTTCATTTTGCGCAGGCGTTTTTTTTGCGGGAACATGCGGCCCAGCACGTCCTGCATCTGACCGCCCATGTCTTCCATGCCGGGAATGGCCATGATGGACATGGCCGCGCCATCCTGGCCGGATATTTCCAGCTCCACCATGCGCTCGTCGAGTTTGCCCTCGCGCCAGAGCTGCCGGAACTTCTCCCGCGTGCTTTCATTGGCGCTGGCTATGCCCGTGGCCGGAACCTGTGGCGAGGCCGGGTCCGGCATGGGGGTGAACGAATAGGACTGCTGTTGCGGCTTGCTGCCGGGCAGCAAAAGGTCGAGCAGGCGGTCCTCGGCGTGTTTTTCCGCGCGCACGCGCACTTTTTCGCGTTCCTCGCCGCGGACCATGGTCACGCCGATCTCCATGAGGTCTCGGATCATGGACTCCACGTCGCGGCCCACATAGCCCACTTCGGTGAACTTGGTGGCCTCCACCTTGTGGAAGGGGCTCTTGGCCAGCTTGGCCAGCCGCCGGGCTATCTCGGTCTTGCCCACGCCGGTGGGGCCCATCATGATGATGTTTTTGGGCGCAATCTCCTCGCGCAGTTCCGGGTCCAGCTTTTGCCTGCGCCAGCGGTTGCGCATGGCTATGGCCACCATGCGCTTGGCCTCGGCCTGGCCCACAACGAATTTGTCGAGCTCGGAGACGATCTCCCTGGGGGTGAGGGAACTCATTATTTCGCCTCCCGCGTCTTGGTCTCCACGTGGATGTGGTCGTTGGTGAACACGCACAGCTCACTGGCTATCTGCATGGAGGCCAGCGCAATATCCTTGGCGGTGAGTTGCGTGTGGCGTTTGAGGGCCCGCGCGGCGGCAAGGGCGTAGGTTCCACCGGAGCCGATGGCGGCCATGCCGTCGTCCGGCTCGATGACGTCGCCCGTGCCGGTGATGATGAGGATGGTTTCGGCGTCGGCGGCGAGAATCATGGCCTCCAGCTTGCGCAGGTATTTGTCCGTGCGCCAGTCTTTGGCCAATTCCACCGCGGCCCGGGTGAGCTGCCCGGAGTGGCTCTCCAGCTTCTTTTCAAAGCGCTCAAAGAGCGTGAAGGCGTCGGCGGTGGCTCCCGCGAAGCCCACGATGACGCGGTCCTTGTAGATGGTGCGCACCTTGCGCGCGGTGTGCTTCATGGCCACGCTTTGGCCCAGTGTCACCTGGCCGTCTCCGGCCATGGCCACGCCTTCTTCGCCAAGCACGGCGAGAATTGTGGTGCCGTGAATCTCCATTGCATCTCCTTCGGTTCAGAAAAGGCCATCAGTTCAAAGCAGGTTAGCCGATCCGGTTCAAGGAAGGTCGGGCGAGCCGAACAGGCGTTGCGCTTCGCCTCGCCAGAAGTCAAAGGCCGCATCGCCGCGCAGCCACAGGGCGGCCTCCCGTGCGAGCCCGGCCTTAAGCCCCGCGCGCAATGCGGCCAGAGCGAGGGGCGCGGCAAGGGCCAACGGGTAGCCGTAGGCCCCACAGCTTATGGCCGGGAAGGCCACGCGCGCAAGACCATGCGCATGTGCAAGGCGCAGGCTTTCGGCATAGGCCGATCGCAGCAGTTCCGGTTCGCCCGCCGTCCCGCCCCGCCAAATGGGCCCCACTGTATGGATGACGTTGCGCGCAGGCAGGTTGAAGCCCGCAGTGAGCACAGCCTGGCCCGCTGGCAGGCTGCCGATGCGGTTTGCGATTTCGCGGCAGGCTTCCAGAAGCTTGGGCCCAGCCGCATGATGGATGGCCCCGTCCACGCCGCCGCCGCCGAGCAAACCGGAGTTGGCCGCATTGACGATGGCGTCGGCGTCCGCACGGGTCAGGTCGCCTTGCGTAATGATGAGTGTGGCCGTGTCGAATGTCCAGCTGGGCATGCGGAATCTCCCCCGGCTCCGGCTAATTGTCCTCTTCGTCAGCCGGAACTGCGGCGCTGGGCTGAGCGTCCGGCGCGCCGAGGATGACCCGCCCCAGGCGCACATCGTCAGCGATGCGCGCCTTGAGCGCATCGAGGCTTTCGAACTTGCGCTCCGAGCGCAGGCGCTGCACGAAACGCACGGAAAGCTCCTGGCCATAGATGTCGCGATTGAAGTCCATGATGTGCGTTTCAAGGGTCAGGCCTGTATCACCGAAGGTGGGGTTGTAGCCGACGTTGGCCACCGCCTGGTGCGGATCGCCATCGAGCATGGCCCATACGGCATACACGCCGGGCTTGGGCAGCAGGGTGCCCTCCAGGCGCAAATTGGCCGTGGGGAAGCCGAGCATGGCGGCGCCACGCTTCATGCCGTCCACCACCATGCCGCGCACCTCGAAAAAACGGCCCAGCAAGGGGCGGGCGTCCCACACGTTGCCGGACTGCACGAGGTCGCGGATGCGCGTGGAGCTGACCACTGCGCCGCCCACGATGACAGGATTGAGCCGCTCCACGCTGAAACCGGACGCCGCGCCAAGCTGCGAGAGCAGCTCGAAGTTGCCTTTGCGGCCTTTGCCCATGGCGTAGTCGTAGCCGATGACCAACTCGCGCATGGAAAGCCCGTCGAGCAAATATTTGCGTACGAACTCCTCGGGCTCTTGCGCTGCCATTTGCCGGGTGAACTCCAAAACCAACGTCACGTTGGGGCCCTGCTTCTCGATGAGGGACAGACGCTGGCGTGTGTTGGTGAGGAAGGGCGGCGTCTTGGCTCCCATCAACACGGTCATGGGATGCGGGTCGAAGGTGACGATGACGCTGACCAAGCCGAGGGCCTTGGCCTTGGCGCACGTGCGGCCGATGAGCCGCTGATGCCCCACATGGACGCCGTCGAAGTTGCCTATGGTGACGCAGGAACCGGAAATCGTGTCTTTGAGCTCGTCAATGGAGCGTGCGGCGATCATGTGCGTGTGTGTGTCCTTGCTGGTGTGGCTGAAAAGCGCTATCCGCGGCCGAATCTGAACTGGAGCGACGGGGCGTTGCCGCCGGAATCCTTGCCGCCGCCGTCACGGCCGCCAGGCCCCTTGCCGCCGTCACGGCCGCCGCCCTTGCCTCCGGGGCCCTTGCCGCCGCCCAAGGCGCGTTGCAGCTCGTCAAAGTCCTGCTGCTGTTGCGGGTTGGATATCAGCGACTTGGCCTTGTCCTGATGGTAGCGGGCCTTTTGTTCATCGCGTCCATAGTGGAAGGAATAGGCGAGCTGCACATGCGCGCCGAAGATGTCGCCGCTTTCGCCCAGCATGCGCCCCAGATGGAAGCGCACTTCGGCATCCTCCGGCACCATCTTCATCACCCGCCGCATGAGGCTGATGGCTCCGGCGTAGTCTTTGCGCTCGGCCATGATGCGCGAGGTGAAGAACATGCTCATGGCGTCGCGCGGGTTCAAAATAACGGCTTTTTGCAGAATGGGCGCGGCTTTGTTCATGTCGCCCTGGTTGAAATAGAAAATGCCGGCCTCCCGCAGGACAAGCGGATCATTCGGGCCGCAGGCCAACGCATCGGCAAAGGCCTGGGCGGCGGGCTGTTGGCGCTTCAGGCGGTCCAGCGCGATGCCGCGTCCGGCCTTGTCCAGGCAGGTCTGCTTGTCCTTGGGCTTGTTGTCGTAATAGGCCAGGGCGGTTTCAGCGGAGCTCAGCCGCGCGCGCATAATGGTTTGTATGCGCAGGAACTGCTCATTTTGGAAATCGCGCGCCAGAATCGCGGCAGGCATGCGGCGTATGCGCTCGTTCAAATAGTCGATGCGTTCCGTAAGGCCGGGGTGGGTGGAGAGATAGGAGGGGATGTTGTCGCCCGACATGAACCAGCGCTGGCGGTTCATGATCTCGAAGGTCATGGGCATGGCTTTGGGGTTGTAGCCCGCGCGCGTCAGGTAGGAGAGGCCCACGTTGTCCGCCTCGTTCTCGTTTTCCCGCGTGTACATGAGGAACGCCGATTGTCCGCCGGCCACGGAGCCCATGGACAGCGCCTTGCCCAGGTTGTTCGTGTTTCCGCCTGAACCGGACGCGCCAAGCAGCACGCCGGCCACCATGCCGGTGATGGAGGCGATGTTGATGTATTTCATCTGCTCCATGCGGCGGGCCACGTGGTGTTGGGTCACGTGGCCGAGCTCATGGCTGATGACGGCGGCGAGTTCCGCCTCGTTTTCAACCCCGAGGATGAGGCCGGTGAAGATGTAGATGTAGCCGCCGGGGATGGCGAACGCGTTCATGGAGTTATTGGCCACAACCGCGCTGCGTATGGGGTAGGGCTGCGGGGGGAGCTGTGTCGCCACCCGGTCCACAACGCTTTTTACGTAAAGGTTGATCTCTGGGTCGTCCACGAAGCCCATCTGTTTGCGGATGGTTTCATCGAACTTCTTGCCCATCTCGATTTCATCGGCCGCGGTGATGGAGCCGAAAAGCGCCTGGGCCTGAGCGGGCAACAGCAGGCAGAGCATTAAGGCCAACACGCCTATGATCCGGAAGGAAAGGTGGCGATTCATGCGGCATCCGGTTGTTGCGGTCGCCAGGAAAGGCGGCGGCCATGACCTTGTTCTTCTAGCACAGGTCGGGAAAAGAAAAAAGGATGCGCACAAGACGCATCCTTTTTGAAAGAACGAGAGCGAGCAAGCGATTACTTGTTCATAATGTTCAGGAAATCGTTGTTGTTCTTGGTCTTGCGCATTTTGTCGAGCAGGAATTCCATGGAGTCTATGGAGTTCATGGGAGAGAGCACCTTGCGCAGAATCCACACGCGATTGAGCACCTCCTCGTCGAGGAGCAGCTCTTCCTTGCGGGTGCCGGAGCGGTTGATGTCGATGGCGGGGAACACGCGCTTCTCGGAGAGGTGGCGGTCCAGGTAGATTTCCATATTGCCGGTGCCCTTGAATTCCTCGAAGATCACTTCATCCATGCGGCTGCCGGTGTCGATCAGCGCGGTGGCGATGATGGTGAGGCTGCCGCCGGATTCAATGTTGCGCGCGGCGCCGAAGAAACGCTTTGGGCGTTGCATGGCGTTGGCGTCCAAACCGCCGGAGAGCACGCGGCCCGAAGACGGCGTGACGGCGTTGTAGGCGCGTCCCAGGCGAGTGATTGAGTCGAGCAGGATGACCACGTCGCGTTTGCGTTCAACCAGACGCTTGGCCTTCTCCAGCACCATCTCCGTCACCTGCACATGGCGGGTGGGCGGTTCGTCGAACGTGGAGCTGATGACCTCCGCACGGACGGTGCGCTCCATGTCGGTCACTTCCTCCGGCCGCTCGTCGATGAGCAGCACGATGAGGTAGACCTCCGGGTGGTTGGCGTTGATGGAGTTGGCGATGGTTTGCAGCATCATGGTTTTGCCGGTGCGCGGCGGCGCCACAATGAGCCCGCGCTGACCGCGGCCGATGGGGGCGAGCAGGTCGATGACGCGGGAACCATAGTTTTCCGCGCCGTTCTCCATCTGAAAGCGCTTGTTGGGATACAGCGGCGTCAGATTATCGAACAGCACCAGATGCTTGCTGGCCTCCGGCGGCTCAAAGCCAATCTCGCTGACCTTGAGCAGCGCGAAGTAGCGCTCGCCTTCCTTGGGGGGGCGTATCTGGCCGGAGATGATATCGCCCTTGCGCAGACCAAAACGGCGGATCTGGGATGGCGAGATGTAGATGTCGTCCGGCCCGGGCATGTAGGAATACAACGGCGAGCGCAGGAAGCCGAATCCGTCGGGCAGGATTTCAAGCACGCCCTCGCCGAATATCTGGCCATTCTGCGAGGCGCATTCCTGCAACAGGGCGAAGATCAGCTCCTGCTTGCGCAGATTGCTCGGATTCTCGATCTTGAAGTTGTTGGCCAACTCCATGAGCTCCGGCATGCTCTTCTGCTTCAGGTCGGTCAGGTTCAATTTGTTTTCAGAGGTGGCGAGGTATTCTTCCTCGACAAAGTCGGGCATGCGTTCCGGCGCGCGCTCCTGAATGCGTTCTTGTCCGCGTTCGATATTGCGGTCTTGATTGCGATCGGGGGTGCGGTCGGCGTTGCGTTCCTGACTGCGATCCTGGCCACGATCCTGACTGCGATCCTGGCCTCGACTACTCTTGTGGGATGGATTTGGGTGTTTTTCGCGGGGCATTGAAAGCCTCACGCTCCGTGGGATGAGGTTAGAGTAAGGTGCTTCCCTCACAATGAGGGGAAAATAACAGCTACGAAGTCAGTCTGGAGGCTGCGCTATCGGATGTGGTCATCCGAATTCCGCATGCATGCGGAATAGGCGGGGCATATTTCGAGCGAGTACCAGAAGCGGGGTATGTCCGAGTGGTATTCTACCTATAGCGGAAGGGAAACATGCCGCGCGAGTGCGCTGAAACTAGCGCCTACCCCAAAGGCCATGCGTTGACAAGGGGCTATTTGGCTTTTTGCAACTTTTCCTGCTGTTTTAAGATAACATCAGCGAACATCTCGTTGATATCGGTCTTGACGTCGTTTTGGTCTCGTCCAAGAGCAAAGGCCAGTTCCATTGAAACCAGCGTCATGGCCTGTTCCAGCAACCGGCGCTCACCGAACGAAAGCTCTTTGTCCATGCCGATAAGAAACAGTTCCTTCAGCACGTAGGCCACATCGGCCAAATCGACGCTTTTCAGCTTCTCGGAATATTCGCGGTAGCGGCGGTTCCAGTTCTGCCCCGTGTAGCCAGTGAAGTCGGAACGGTCCTTGAGAGACTCGAAAACCTCCTGCCCGCTGCGCAGGCTGCACACATGCCGGAGGCCAACGTTGGCCGCGTTTTTGACCGGAACCATCAGGGTGACGGAATTGCTAAGGATTCTGACTATGTAATAGTCAGCCGTACATCCGCCGATTTCCTGGCTGTCGATACGTTCGATGCGGCCGACGCCCTGTGCCGGGTAGACGACCAGCTCATTGATTTGAAACACAAAGTCTCCTTCCAGAAGGGGGGGATACACTTCCGGTGAATGTTCACACTACTCTAATGTGCCGGGAGTGTCCATGCCCTCTTTAGTCACGGCGGACTCTGGAAGGCGAAATGCGTTTATCTGCTGCACTGCCTCGGTCATGCCTCGACGCATGTACAGCGTCAGCCCTTTCAGTGCGGCCTGGCACACGGCGTTCACGGCGAGCATATCTTGTTCGCTGAAAGGCTCCAGCACGTAGCGCACGACATCGGCGGCAAATTGCGGTCGACCGATTCCCATGCGTAGCCGCAGAAAATCCGCTGTGCCCGTGAGTTCGACTATGGACTCTATGCCTTTGTGCCCGTTGCTGCTGCCGCCGCGCTTGAGTTTCATGCGGCCTAGGGGGAGATCCAGCTCGTCGTGGAGCACAAGCATGTCCCGGGCGGCAAGGCCGAACCGGCCGATGATTTTCGCCGCCGCGCGGCCAGACAGATTCATGAATGTCTGCGGGCGCGCCAAAAGGCAGCTTACTCCGCCAAGCACCAGCGAAAACAGTTCAAAGTCTCCCCCCGTCTGCAAGGTCTTGAGGGCCATGCTTTTGCGATCACGCGCCTGGGCGAGGATGATCTCGGCCGCGAGAAACCCGAAATTGTGGCGGGTGCGTGCGTATTGCGGTCCAGGATTGCCAAGGGCGACGATGAGCGGGGTGCTTTCCATGGAGGAGGAGGGCGCGTGGGCCCAAGGCTAAAGGAAATCGCCTGAAAGGCTGAAAACGGCGGAGAGGCTTGCGCCCCCCCGCCGGTTTGGCCAGCCGCCGCCCAACAACTGGGATGGGGCGGTGGCGGAGAATCGTTGTCGCCGGGACTACTTCGCGGCAGCGGGCTTCGCGGCAGCGGGCTTCGCGGCGGCGGGCGCTGCGGCAACGACGGGAGCCTCTTCGGTCTTGACCTCTTCAGCCTCCTGCGCCACAACGCCGACAACGGCGAAATTGTCCTCGTACACGGCGCGCACGCCCTCGGGCAGCTTCACGCTGGCAACGTGCATGTTGACGCCCAGGTCCAGGTCGGTCACGTCGATGACGATCTTTTCGGGAACGTCGAGCGGCTTGCAGACAACCTCAAGGGTATCGCGGAAGACTTCAAGCTGGCCGCCAAGGACGATGCCTTTGGCCTTGCCTTCGACAACGACGCGCACTTCGACCTTGATGTCGCGGTCCAGGTCGACACCATAGAAATCAACGTGGATGGGCGTGCTCTTGATGGGATCGTACTGCACGCTCTTGATGAGGCAGGGCAGGGCAGAAGTCTTGCCGTCCTGCTCCACCGAAAGGTGAAACACGCGGGAGTTGCCGAGCTTGCTGTGCAGCTTGGTCAGCGGGAGCATTTCGACCTGCACGGCGATGTTGTCGCCCTGCTTGTTGTAATAAATGCCGGGCACCAGGGTCTTGGTGCGGATGCGGCGGCAGGGGCATTTGCCTTTTTCGGCGCGGGGGCGCACTGCGAGGGTCATCAATTCAGCCATGTCGTCGTCTCCTTTGTGAAGCGGGCGGAGGCCGTCCACCCGAAATGTGTGTTTAGACGAAAAGAACGCTGACGGATGTTTCTCCGTGAACGTTCATGATTGCCCGGGACAAGAGCTCGGCCACGGACAGGACCTTTATCTTCTGGCACGTCCGCTTGCGGGCGTCCAGGGGGATTGTGTCCGTCACCAGTACCTGTGAAAAGACGGATTTGTCCAGACGCTCAATGGCGGGACCGGAAAGCACCGGATGCGTGGCGCAGGCGAGTATTTGCTTGGCGCCGTTGTCGGCCAGGACCTGTCCGGCGGCGCACATGGTTCCGGCGGTGTCCACCATGTCGTCGAGCACGATGGCGGTTTTGCCGCGCACGTTGCCGATGAGGTGCATGGCCTTGGCCTGGTTCGGCGCGTCGCGCCGCTTGTCCACGATGGCCAGTCCGGCGTCGAGACGCTTGGCGTAGGCGCGGGCGCGCTCCACGCCGCCGGCGTCGGGAGAGACGACGACGATCTCGTCTGACAGGTCGCGCATATAATCCATGAACACCGGCGCGGCGAAGAGGTTGTCCACGGGCACGTTGAAAAAGCCCTGGATCTGTCCGGCGTGCAGGTCGATGGTCATGAGGCGGTGCATGCCCGCAACGGAGAGGAAGTCGGCCACGAGCTTGGCGCTGATGGGAACGCGGGGCGCGACCTTGCGGTCCTGCCGGGCATAGCCGTAATAGGGCACCACGGCGGTGATGCGCCTGGCGCTGGCGCGCTTGAGCGCGTCGATCATCAGGCAGAGTTCCATGAGATGGAAATTGACTGGCGAGCTGGTGGGCTGAACGACAAACACATCGTCGCCGCGCACGTTCTCGTCGATCTCTATGCGGATCTCGCCGTCGCTGAACTGCTCGCGCAGGACATGCGTGAGTTTGCAGCCGATGTGCGAACAGATGGATTCGGCCAGGTCAACGTTGGCCGAGCCACTCAAGATCTTTAGATCGTCTGTGCAAGCCATTGTAGTACTTCCTTCACGTGCATGGCTGGGGTGGAAGGATTCGAACCCTCGAATAACGGGACCAAAACCCGCCGCCTTACCGCTTGGCTACACCCCATCGTCCCAGGGTCTCCACATGGACGGGCACGCCGTCCTGCCGCAGCGCATCTGCGGCTTCGCCCGCCAAATGGCCGTCTCGGAACAGGGCGGCGATTCCCGCTCCGCTTCCGCTCATGACTGCGCATACGGCCCCTAAGCTCAAAAGCCGCTCTTTCAAAATGCGCAAGCCGACGTGAACCGGAAAGACAACGACCTCGAAATCGTTCCGGGCCACCACAGGCGAAAGGGAAACACGTCTCTTATTCGTGGTCCCTGGGGTTGTCAAGCGCTCATTTTCGGCGCCGCCCCTGTTTTCCGCGTTGCGCGCATCCCACGCGCCGTAGGCCCATGGCGTGGAGACGTGTTCGTGCGGCATGGCGAGAACGAGCGTGAAAGCTGAAAGGTCGAAAGCGACCGCAGTGAGCATGTCGCCGATGCCGTTAGCCAGCGCAGGCCCCTGGGTAAGAAAAAACGGCACGTCCGCGCCGATGCCCGCCGCCAGCGCGCGCAGTCCTGCGGCGCCAAGCCCCGCCGCGCCCGCCCGCGCCTCAAGCCAGCGCAACATGGCCGCCGCGTCCGAGCTGCCGCCGCCAAGGCCCATGCCCGTTGGAATGCGCTTGGTGAGCCGCACTGCGACATCCGGCGCAAAGCCTGTCGCTTCACCGTACGCGCGCCATGCTCGCAGCACAAGGTTCTTGTCTGGTGGGCAGCCGTCCGGCTGGTCGGAAACGGAACAACCGCTTCCGGCGGGGGCGGCGGAAATTTCCAAGCTGTCGGCCAATCCCGGCACGGGCAAGAAAAGGCTTTCGATGTCGTGGTAGCCGTCGGCGCGTTTGCCGACGATGAGGAGGGAAAGATTGATTTTGGCCGGAGCCGAAAGTGTGTCGGGCATGTTCCAAAACGGGTTGCAGGGTGGGGGGGAGCAAGGCCCCCCCACCACTGCACGGAATGCTACTTCTTGTCCAGCGTTACCGCGCGGAAGAGGTTGTGCCCCTGCCGCTTGAGCAGCAGCATGACCAGCCCCTTCTGCTTCGCCGCCGCAATAATGGACTGGAACTGGGCGGTGGTGTCCACGGGCTTCTGCTCGGCCTGGATGACCACGTCGCCAGGCTGGATATCCACCTGTCCGGCCGGGCTTTGGGCTTCCACCTCAAGCACGAGCAGACCCTGCGCCTTTTGCAGGCCCAAAGCCTGGGCTTCCTCGCCTGCCTCCACAGGCCGCACGGAAAGCCCCAGCACCTTGGTGGCTGCGGGGGCGGATTCCTGTCCGCCGTCCTCGCGTTCGGCCACGAAGTTCGGCTTCCGCTCGCCAAGCGTCACGGTGAGGTTGACCATTTTACCGGCGCGCCACACGCCCAACTGCACCTTGTCGCCCGGGCGCATGGCGGCGATGCGGGAGAGCAGGGCGCTGGCGTCGTCTATGGGCTGCCCCGCCACGGTCAGGATGACGTCGCTGATCTTGACGCCGCCCTTGTCGGCGGGGTCGCCGGGGATGACCTGGGCCACCAGCGCGCCCTTGGGCTCTTTGAGGCCAAGCGCCTTGGCCGTGTTGTCGTCCAGCTCCTGCATGGTGATGCCGAGCCAGCCGCGGGTGATTTTCTTGCGTTCCTTCAGCTGAGCAATGATTTTTTCGGCCATGCTGGCGGGGGTGGCGAAGCCGATGCCCTGGCCGTTGGGTACGATGGCGGTGTTGATGCCGACGACGCGGCCGTCCATGTCGATGAGCGGGCCGCCGCTGTTGCCGGGGTTGATGCTCGCGTCAGTCTGCAAAAAACTGTCGAAAGGCCCGGCGCCGATGTGCCGTCCCTTGGCGCTGATGATGCCCGCGGTGACGGAATGGCTGAGTCCGAAGGGATTGCCGATGGCCAGCACCCATTCGCCCACGCGGGTTGTGTCGGAATTGCCGAAGGCCAGCACAGGCAGGCCGCCGCCCGCTTCAATTTTGAGCAAGGCCAGGTCGGTTTCCTGGTCGCGGCCGATGATCTTGGCGTCGTAGAGTTTCTCGCGGCCAAGCAGCTTTACCTTGATTTCGTCCGCACCGGCAACCACATGATTATTGGTGACGATGTAGCCGTCGGGCGAGATGATGAAGCCGGAGCCAAGCGAGCTCTGTTTTCTTGGCTGCATGTCCGGACCGAAGAACTGGTTGAACTGTTCAAAGAAGTCGCGGAATGGGCTGTTCTTGGGGGCGTTTTTAAAAAACTCGCGCATTTGCGAGTTGCCGCCGGCGACGTTCTTGGTGGTGCTGATATTGACCACCGCTTTGCCTGCGCGCTCGGCGAGGTCGGTGAAGTCCGGCAGCCCCGCTTTGGCGAGGGAAAGCTGCGGCAGCGCCAAAAGGGTGATGAGCGTGGCCAGGGCCAAAAGTCGTTTCATGCGTACCTCCGTATGCCGCCGCCACCCCGACGGCGTTTGTGGAAGTATAGGCCCGGTTTTGAATTTGTAAAGCGCACGGTCTGCGCGCATGTGGCTTATATAGCCCTTGATGCCCTGGTCGCAATTGTGTAGGACACGCTCTCCAGCCGGTTGAATGCCCTCGTAGCTCAGTCGGATAGAGCACAGGATTCCTAATCCTGGTGCCGCAGGTTCGATTCCTGCCGGGGGCACCACGTAATTATGGGCAGTTGGCGTTCAAGTTGACGCTGACTGCCTTTTTTCTTTTTGATTCTGTCGCCAAGCTGTCTCCAATTCGTGGGCGTCGGCCTGACGTTGAGCAGGCCATGAGCGCTCCCCCTCCTCGCGGCCGTGTCCTGCCCCACAACCATGAGGCGGAGCAGGCCGTCCTCGGCGGTTGTCTCCTGCGGCCCGACGCTTCGGCTGGCGCCGGATTCTCCAAAAGGCTTTGCACACAAAAGGCGGAAACGCCCGCCGAACTGCTCCGGCAAACGTTTCCGCCTTTAGTACGGGGGCTCTCAATGTTCTGTTATTTCCAGTTGTTTGTCCTGTTGGCCGTCCAGACGTGCAGCCTGCCGGACCTCGCGTAGACCAGGTCATCGCCGGACGAGCCCCCGATGAAGGTGTCCCCCGAGGAGCTCTGAACCACGCTGAGCATGCCACGGCTGTGGGCATTCTCGTCCAGGGAGAAGCCAATGTAACTGGCGTTGATCTTGTCGTCGCCCTTTCCCGTATCGATATTCACCTGCGACTTGCCATGGAAGAACGATGAGCCGATCCAGGAACTATTGATGGTGTCGTTGCCGTCGCCGGTTTTGATGTTTACCTGCGACGAGCCGCCTTCTATGGATGTGCCGATCCACGAAGAATCAATTTTGTCGTTGCCATCGCCTGTATCGATGTTCACCTGCGTGCTGCCGCTGCCAAGTGAGGTGCCGATCCAGCTCGACCTGACGGTGTCGTTGCCCTTGCCCGTGTTGATGTTGACCTGCGAGGTCGAGCCGCCGAAGCCCAGTCCGATCCAGCTCGCATCGACGAGGTCGTTGCCGTCGCCGGTGTCGATATTCACCTGATCGTCACCGCCCAAGCCGATAAAGGCCGCATGCACCTTGTCGTTGCCGTCGCCGGTTTTGATATTCACCTGCGAGCCGTTGGCCCCGATGAAGTCCGCGGAGATGGAATCGTTGCCGTCACCGGTGTCGATGGTGGTTTGACCACCAGTGGTGCCGATGTTCCGGGCCTGGATGGAGTCGTTGCCATCGCCCATTTTTATTTCGCCGCCGAGAATGCCGCCCTTGACGATGAGCGTGTCGTTCCCCGCCCCGGCGTCGATGGTGTCGCCCACGCTGTTCGCGGCCATGGTGATGGTGTCGTTGCCGTCGCCGCCGCTGATGTTCTTGGGCGTGTTGGGGCTCACGTCGAAGATCGTGTCGTTGCCCTTGCCGCCGGAGAGCGTGCCGCCGTCGGCCCCGATGATGATGTCGTCGCCGTCGGTCTCCTTGCCGGCCGAGTACGCGGAAATGTGCAGCTCGCTGTTCTCGTCCTCGTTGATGATCGAATCGCCGGTGACCTGGTAGCTCTGCGCCTCATGGTTGGCGTCGCCGCTGATATTGACCATGTAGCCGAGCTTCGCGGCCTGTCCTTCCGCTCCCGAGACGAATTGCGAGACGCTGACCTGCCGACCCGACTTGGTCGTCGCCGTGCCGAGCAGCTCCGTCGAGCCGGGTTCGAGCGGCTTCTCGACGATCGCGCTCTGCCCGGGCTTCAGATACACCAATCCCTGGTCGGCGGACACGGTGCCGTATTCGGAGACGCCCGATGCGTCGGCGGGCGCGGTTGTGGTCGCGCCGTTTCCGGCGGCGAGCTGTTTGGCCGCATCGGAGAACTCGGTGGTGTCGCCCTGGGCGGAGGCCTGTGCTGCCTTGTCCGTCTTTTGGGAGTTGGTGCCAGTGGCCGTGCTTTTTGGGTCCGAGCCCGAGGCGATGCACTCGACCGAGGACATGCCGTTGTGCCCGGCGAACATGGAGAGGGAGACGATGTTGGTCATTGCGTACTCCTGGGCTGAAGGTGGGATCCCAGGCCGCGACAGGTGCGACGATGCGTGCGTCGCGGTCAATGCATGCATATCGGCACGTTATTCGTTAATCTTTAGATTACAGGTGAGTTGACAGAGGGAGGATGTGCGTCTCCCGCTGGTTTTATCGCCCTGCGTGTGGACAACCGCGCGAATCACTCCTATTCTCCAGCAGTATCGCAACAACCCAACCTTATTCCTTCCTGCACGGAGGTTCGCGATGTTCTTCAAGCAGTTGCAAACGCCTGGACTTGGCTGCTTCTCCTATCTCATCGGCTGCCCTGCGGCCGGTGTCATGTGCGTGGTCGATCCCCGCCGCGACATCGCCGAATACCTGGAGATCGCCTCGGCCGAGGGCATGCGCATCACCCATGTTTTTGAAACCCACGTGCATGCCGATCACGTGAGCGGCGCGCAAGAGCTGAAATCCGCCACCGGCGCGGAAATTCATGTGCACGAGAGCGCTGGCGTCGGCTACCCGCATGTTCCGCTCAAACACGGCGACAAGTTCCGCCTTGGCGCGGCCGCGATGGAGATTTTGCACACTCCCGGGCACACGCCCAATTCGATCTCCATATTGGTGACGGACACGCTGCGTTTCGACCAGCCGGAGCTCATCCTCACCGGAGACTTGCTGTTTGTGGGCGACGTGGGGAGGCCTGACCTGCCCGGCAACGAGATTTTGGGCGAGCAGGTGGAGAGCCTCTACAAGAGCCTGCACCATGTGCTGGGCAGCCTGCCGGATTCGCTGGAAATATATCCCGCACACGGGCAGGGATCCCTATGCGGGCGCGGCATGAGCGCCAAAAACAGCTCCACCCTTGGCTACGAGCGCCTGGCCAACCCCATGCTGCGCCACAAGAGCCTGGAGACCTTCCGCACGGCTGTGCTCACGGCCTTGCCCGTGCGGCCGCAAAGCTTCAGCCATATCATCAAGACCAATTTGGCGGGAGCGCCATTGCTGGAGCGCTGCGCCGTGGAACGCGCCCTTACCGCCGCGCAGTTTGAGGAGCGCATGAAGTCCGGCGCGGTGGTCATCGATACGCGCGATGCCCCGGCCTTTGGCGGGGCGCACATTCCCGCCAGCCTGAACATCGGTTTCGAGAAGCAGATGGCCAACTGGGTGGGCATGGCCGTCAAGCCGGATTCGCCAATCCTGCTGGTGGTGGAGAACCGCGAGCGCTTCGAGGCCATGCGCACGGAACTGCACCGCATCGGCTACGATGATATTCTGGGGTATTTGGCCGAGGGGATTGGGGACTGGATCCGGTCAGGCAGGGCCATTGAGAGTCTTGCGCAGATTTCCGTGCATGAATTGAAGGCCATGCTTGAAGCAGGCGAGGTGACGCTTTTGGATGTGCGCACACCGGCGGAGTGGGAGGGCGGGCACATTGCCCAGGCGCGGCACATGCCCTTTTCCGAGGTGCTGAAAAACGGCCCGGACGCCTGTCTTACCGGCCCGGTGCAGGTCATCTGCGGCTCTGGCTATCGCTCGAACATCGTGGGCAGTCTGCTCAAGGCGGGCGGCTGTGCGCAGGTCGCGTCCGTCGCGGGGGGGATGCTCGCCTGGCGCCGCGCCGGGTATCCGGCCCAGCCGTAAGGATCGGAATGCTGCGGGAGAACGGGGGGTTATTTCTCCCCGCTATCCTCGCTCGTCGCGCTTCCCCCGACGCGCCCCAATGCCTCAAGCACCGGCGCGCTTGACGCAGTCATGCGTGCAACGGCGAGGGTGGGCAGCGAGAAGGCCCGCAGACCGTCCTCGACTGAAAGTGTGCCCACGGCGGAGTCGCGCCGGGCGGTGAACGGAAAAATGTCCGGTCCGCGCTGGCACTTGCAATTGATGTTCACCCGGCTGACGAGGTTTTGCAACAGGGACGACAGCCGGGCCAGCGCCTCTGGATCGGTTCCGAACAGGCTTACCTGCTGGCCGTAGTCAGACCCGGCGATGGCGCGAAGCGGACCCGCCGCGCCGGACACGTCATCGAAAATCGCCACCGGCGCCAAGGGGCCGAACTGCTCCTCGCGGAAAACGCGCATGTCTCGCGTCACGGGGCAGACGATGGCGGGCGCGAAGAACGTCTCGTCCAGCTGACCGCTCCCCATGGCCGGACCGCCGACAATGGCCGCTCCCTTGACCAGGGCGTCTTGCAGCAAGGCGTTCAGATAGGCCGTCTTTCCTGGTTCCGGCAGGGGGGTGATGTTCACGCCTTCTTCCCAGGGCAAGCCGATCTTCAGCGATGCCGCTGCGTTGGAAAATTCCTCAAGAAACTGTTGAGCAATGTCTCTGGCCACAAAGATGAGCTTGATGGCCGTGCAGCGCTGGCCGTTGAAGCCGAAAACGCCGCGCAACACCTCGGGCACTGCTGTGGCGAGGTCCGCGTCCGGCAGGATGATAGCCGCGTTTTTGGCCTCCATGCCCAGCACGCAACGCAGCCGGTTGGGGCGCGGGTGCAGGGCGCGCAGGGCCTCCGCCGCGCGGCTGGTGCCGATGAAGGCCAGCACGTCCACCTTGCCGGAAGTCATGATGGGATGCACCACCTCGATGCCGCCGGAAAGAATGTTCACCACCCCGCGCGGAAAGGCCTCCTTGAAACAGCGCATGAGCGGCCAGAACAGCAGACGGCCGATGCGCGGCAGCTTGACGATGGCCGTGTTGCCCATCGCAAGCGCGGGGATGAGCGTGGCCAGGGTCTCATTGAGCGGAAAGTTGAAGGGGCCCATGCATAGCACCACGCCCAGGGGCGAACGCCCAAGGCGCGCACCGAGCCCGGAGGCCGCCACGGTGGCCGAGCCGTTGGCGAGCATGGCGCGCAGGGTGGCGAGCGTGTTGTTAATGTACTCTATGGTGCGGTCGAACTCCTGCTCGGACTGCTTGCGTGACTTGCAGATTTCCCAGACCATGAGGCGGACGATTTCGGACCGTCGCTCACACATCAGACGGCAAAAACGCTCCACGCAGTCAATGCGCATTGTCGGCGCAAGCGTGGGCCAATGGCCCAGGCCCAGGTCGTAGGCCGCGCAGGCGGCTTCAAGGGCGGCTTCCCCTGTTTCGGCGTCGTGGGCGGGACAGCAGCCAAGCAGCCGCCGCGCCGGACCGCCCTCGTCCTCCACAAATATGGGCGAGAGAACGTCCTGCATGGGGCCGCGCCACTCGCGCATCTCCCCGTCCAGCAGGTACTCCCGGCAAACAAGCGGCGCGCCGGGGTCTAGCTCTGGGGGAATGTCATGGGCGGTGCGGTAGGGCGTGGCTGTCATGCGGGGGGTCCTTGGCTGTTTTCGTTGGGGGGAAGGCTTCGGCGTGGCACGAACGATGACTGCCCGCGCCGCTGCCCGTTTCAAGGCAAGCGTGATTCTAAATAACCGCAACCGCCTCAATCTCGATAAGAAAGCACTCGTCGACGAGGCGGACCACCTCGACGATGGTGGTGGCAGGGCGCACGTGGCTGAAGGCCTCGCCGTGGGCCTTGGCGATTTCCTCGAACTTGGAGACATCGGTGGTGAAGATGCGGGTGCGCACCACGTCCTTGAGCTCGGCGCCAGCCTGGCCCAGGGCGGCGTCGATGATTTCAAGGGCGCGTTTGGCCTGGCCGTACATGTCCGGGGCCACGGTGCCATCCGCCTCGACGCCGCAGGTGCCGGAGACGTAGATGGTGTTGCCGGCCACCACTGCGCGGGAATAGCCGAGCAGGGGCTCCCATTTGGAGCCAGAGGTGATCAGGGTCTTCTCGGTCATGCGTGTTCTCCAGTGTTTGGGGTGGGATGCCAACGCCTTTTTATGCCAGAAAATCGCAGGGAACGGAAGTCCCGCTCTTGCGTCTTTCCAGGGGCGGCTGCGGGACCTGCCGACGGGAATGGCGGCGGGAATGCCGACGGGCTAATCCCGCCAGGTGAAGCGGAACAGGCAGCCTGGCGCGCCTTCGGAAATGGTTTGCGGACGGTCCAGCACGAGCCGGGGCGAGTAGCCTGCGGCGAAGGATGCGTCGCGCCGGCAGGACAGAGTGGCGAACAGCGCCTTGGGAAGGCCCATTTCAGCATACATCTCCATGTATCCGCAACGGGTCACGGTGAAGTTGAGCGCGTCGTCGGCACGCTTGATGTCCTTGATATCCAGCGCGCCGCCCGCGCGCCACAGATCGAGCACGCCGGAGAAATGCTCCAGGCTCGGTCCGTTCGGAGCCTTGGCGGCGTATGCTTGTCCCGCCTCGAAGGCGGCGCTGTCTATGGCTGCGTTGAGAATGGCCAGCGCCGCCGCTTCGCCCAGGGAGGGCAGGGCGGCCTGGTAAACGCGAGCCGCAAGCTCCGCCTCGATGGCGCGGCGGGCGTTCATTGGGATCCGGCTGAGATCGACCGGCATATTGCCTCCGTTGCTTTTGCGTTTCCCTTCTCCTAATCTGCGCGCCGGGCAACGCCCCCAGGCACATCTAACATGGAGCAAGAAATGCGTATCCGCAGTGTTTTCAAAGTGTTCGTCGTGGCGTTCGCGCTTTTTCTGCCCGCCCTCGCCCAGGCCAGCAAAATCACGGACGCCATCCAAAAGCGTTACGATTCTTTAAGCTCGTTCCAGACCGATTTCCAGCAGGAACTGACCAACGCCGCCAGCGGCAGCGTGGAGAAGCGCAGCGGCAAAATCTGGTTCAAGCAGTCGCTGGTGCGCTGGGAGACCGTAAAGCCGGAGAAGGAGCTGTTGGTTGTCGGGCAGCACGCCGTGTGGGATTACTTCGAGGCCGACAAAGTGGCGATGAAGTACCGCACAAGCCAAGTGTTCAACTCCAAAACCATGATCCGCTTCCTTTCCGGCAAGGCGAACTTCAAGGAAGACTTCAAAATTGAGGAGCAGGGCACCGACGCCGCCAACGGTCTGCTCAAGCTGCGCCTCATCCCCAAGGAGCCGGAGCCGACCATGGTGCTCGCTTATATATGGGTGGACACCAAGACCAACATGCTGGGACAGGTGCTCATCGTGGACTTCTACGGCAACGGCAATCAGGTGACGTTGAACAACCTGCAGCTGAACAAGAAGACCGAAGCGCGCATGTTCGACTTCACCCCGCCCTCTGGCGTGCAGGTGAAGGACAACACCAAGAAGTAGCTAGTTCAGCCCAACCGACCGGCGCAGGCCGCGAACCTCATCCGGGGTGAGCGGCCTGCACTGGCCGGGGTTGAGCACACCCAGCGCGATGGGCCCCTGCCGCACGCGGATGAGTTTCAACACGGTCAAACCCAGGTCGCGGCACATGCGCCGTATTTGCCTGTTCAGGCCCTGGGTCAGCGTCATCTCCAGCCACACCCCGCCTTCATCGCGCCGCAGCACGGAAACGCCGACCGGCGCAAGCTTTTCGCCCTCGGCAAGCGTCATGCCCCGGCGCATCATGTCCAGTTTGTTGGGTGTGGCCGCGCCGCGCACCAGAACGTGATAGACCTTTTGCAAATGCCAGCGCGGGTGGATGAGCCGGTTGAGCAGTTCGCCGTCGGTGGTCAGCAGCAGCAGCCCTTCTGAGAAATAGTCCAGCCGGCCCACGTGCAGCAGGCGCGCATCGCGGTATTCCGCAGGCAGGATGTCGAACACGGTCTGCCTGCCTTGCGGGTCGCTTTTTGTCGTCACGACCTGCACAGGCTTGTGCAGCAGCAAGGTGAGTTGCCTGCCGCCAGCTCCCCCCAGTCCGCCCGCGGCATCCCTGGAGGGATGGGTGACCGGGTTGCCGTCCACGAGCACGAGGTCGGCGGCGGGATTCACTCGCACCCCCGGTTCGTTCACTGTTTCGCCGTTCAGTTGCACTCGTCCTGCCAGAATCATGTCGTCTGCGCCGCGCCGCGAGGCCACTCCGCACTCGGACAAATACTTGTTGATGCGGACGAGGGGCGTTTGTTCTTGTTCCATATATTTCAGCCTGTTGTGTTTTCTAGATAAACTCTAGTAAGTTTCATGACTCTAAAATCATTGTCTCAGCGGCGAAAATATTCGGAATGGCGAGGCCGTTGAGCCGGACGCGCGCGGTTTTCGCCTTGCCAGGGTCCGGCTCTGCCGATACACAGCAAACGGGCTTTTCGGCAGGCGTTTGTGTCGCGCCGCAATGCCTCCGCCCGCGGAACCACGCGGGCGCACCGTGTAACATCATCATACGCCGCTTCGCCATGCGCATAAACCCCAGCCTCATCAGTCCGGTCCTCACGGTTTTATACCGCGCCTGGATACGCAGCATCCGCTTTCAGGATGGCGGCGGGCCCATGGCCATCCGCGCCGCGGCCGATTCCGGCCGACCGGTGATGCTCGCCATCTGGCACTCGGAGCTCTTCGCCCTTACCGGCTACGGCATGCGCGTGCTCGACGGCCGTCTGGCCACGGTCGTCAGCGACAGCCGCGACGGCGAAATAATCGCGCAAGTGCTGGAGCGCATCGGCTACGGAACGGCGCGCGGCTCCAGCACGCGCGGCGGGCTCAAAGCCCTCATGGCGCTCAAAAGGCATATGGAGCGGGGGCGCATCGGCGTCATCACCGTGGACGGCCCGCGCGGTCCGCGCCATCAGGTGAAGGACGGCGCGGTTTACCTTGCGCAGCGTGCCGGAGCCCTGCTGTTTCCCGTTCGCTCCCGGCCGCAGCGCATGCACGTCTTCGACCGCAGCTGGGACAAGTTCCAGCTGCCCATGCCGTTTTGCCGTTGCCCGGTCTACTTTGGCGAACCACTTGAATTCACGTCCGAAAAGCTTACGCCGGAAACTCTTGCCTTTGAAAGCGCGCGCTTGCAAGCGGCGCTCATGTCCGCCTTGCCCGAAGCTTGAGCAAGCGGCTGCATTGCTTTGCTTGCCGGCCTTATGTAGGAAACTCAAAACGTATACATTCCGGCAAGTTTCGAGTGCAGTCACGCCGCCATGACTAGAAGCGCCTACTCGCTTGTCTTGTTTGTTCACGCCCATGAGGCTTGGCGGCGGGCCTTCCTGGCTGAACTCCTCCACCTCGAAGCTTTGACCGTATTCTTTTCATACCAGACCACAACCTGTTGCAGCCGCGTGCGGTGGGTCGCGCGATTCTCTTCCCAGCCCAGCCTGCGATTGAGCGCCGGGGTGAGCGGCTCCCGCTTCACGCTCTCGACGCCGTCGCGCCAGGAATCCGCCGCCACATGGGCCTGCCCAGGATGGCCCGCACCTGTGCACGGCTCATGCCCAGCCTGATCCCGCTCAAAGTGGCCAGCCCGGCATGCACGCGCGGGGTGCGGGCGCACAAGCTCGGCTGGCGGGTGAAGGCCACGTCCGAAACCACCGCGATGGCGTCCACGAGTCCGTACACGCCATAGAGCAGAAGCACTGCGGTGCGGTCGCCAGGCGTGGCGGCGGTGTAGCACCAGCCCTCGACCCCGTGCATGTCAGCCAGGCTGGGTTCCGACACAGGGATTTTGCCGAAGAGGCCAGGAATGCGTTCTTCCCGCATGGTTTCCGGCTGGATGTAAAGTCCGCCGGTGCCGCGTCCGTCCGTGGGACCAAAAGGCCCCACCGTCAAATGCCGGGGGGCGATGTCCTGGGGCGGAGTTCCCTCCTTGCCCACGGGCGGGATATTGCGGTCCGGGTTCTGGACCTTCAGGAAGGCCTCCGCTGTGACGGCGATGCCCTTGTTCCCCGCCAGGACCTCCCCGGACAGCAGGCCAAGGAGGAGCCAGGCAAAGAGCAACGGCAGGGCAAGCCTAAAGCGTGACGCGCAGGATTGAGCCCACGGGTATCTGCCTGCGAGTTGTTTCCTTTGTGAGGATGCAGCCCTGCGAAGCCCTTGGCGATTCTCCGCTATGTATCCAGAATCCGTCACGGTTCATCTCCTTGAGGCGCTGCCGGGGTTCCGCATCCGCAGGCTCCAGGCGCAGGATGTGCTGGCCCATGCGCTTCCTGCGCTCATCCTTGCTCGTGTTTTCAACCACTTCCGTGACCCTGTCGTTCCCGAGCGGGATGACGCCCCGGTTCTTCTCGTCTTCGAACTCCGGCTTGTCTCGGCAGTCTTCATAGCCGGAATGTCCCTTGTCCATGAGGCGGCCACCGGCATCGCGCAGCTCCCCGGACTTCTGGCTGCACGTCAGATGCGGCTCCTTGGGCGCCGGGGGCGGCGGCGGATACTTCGGCTTCTGCGGCTGTGCCACCTTTCCGCGCACCTCGCTTCCGCCTGAAATGCTGCCGTCCGCGTCCATGGTTTACGCCATGGAGCGTCCGTCTTCCGGGTTGAAGGGCTGCTCAGCGCCGCCAGCGCCGGGCTTGGTGCTGATGCTTGCGGCTGCGTGCCTGCCGTCCGCGCTTACCCAGGTCGTGATGTCCTTTCTCTGGCCTGCTGTTTCCATATCTGACCTCCTTTGGCCTTTCAATGGAGTATAGCGCGGCCTTTATGCCGCAGACAAAAATCATCCGATTTTAGTCGGCAAAAGGACAAAAAAATCTCTGTTGACAGGTTTCGGGGCCAGCCCTGGCCGCAAGAAATCAAACAGGTGGATGTGTTGCTGACAACCTTCCGCTTCGATTCGATTTTGAGTTTCCTACATAAGGGCGTGCTTGCAGCGAAAAGGGGGGAGTTCTGGCTCCCCCTTTTTTGTTATTGCTGGCCGGGACCGGCGGCCTACGCGAGCTTCATGCGGGCGGTGCCACCGGGGTGGAAGGGCAGGGCGCCTTTTTTCGCGGGCAGGTCGCCGCGCTGTGTGCGCACCAAAAAGTCCGTGGCTTCCGCCACTTCGGCGCTCACATAGCCCAGCGCCACGCTATACCCCAGCGTGGGGCAGAAGGAGCCGCTGGTCACCATGCCCACCTTGCTGCCGTCGGGCAGGTGCAGGGGATCATAGTGGCGGGCGCTGCGGCGTCCCTCCAGAATCAGCGGAATGAGCCTTTCGCGCACGACGCCGAGCCCCGCCTGGCCGATGAAGGGCGCGGTTTTGGTGAGCAGCCCGCCAAAACCGGCCTCGACAGGGGTGTGCTCGGTGTCCAGATCCTGGCCGTAGAGGGGGTAGCCCATCTCCAGGCGCAGGGTGTCGCGCGCGCCCAGGCCGACGGGCTTCACCAGCGGATGGGCGGCCAGCGCTTCCCACATGGCTGGGGTTTGCGCGGCGTTCTGGTACAGCTCGTACCCCAGCTCGCCGGTATACCCGGTGCGGCTTACGATGATGGGTTCGCCACGCCAAGTGGTGCGCTTGAAGTTGAAGTAGCCGGGGGAGGCGAAGTCCGGCCCCATGATGTCCTTCAGCACCTCGTGGGACTTGGGGCCCTGAAGGTCGATTTTCCCGGTGGCCGCGGAAATGTTGGTGAAGACCGGACCGTCCGCGAGATGCGCCTTGATCCAGTCGAAGTCGCTTTGCTCGCATGCGCCGTTGACCACGAGCATGTAGTCGTCCGTGCCGAGGCAATAGATGATGAGGTCGTCGAGCACGCCGGCCTTTTCGTTGAGCAGGAAGCCGTAGCGGCATTTGCCCGGGGCCAGCGTGTCCAGATCCTGGGTGACCACGGCCCCGAGCGCGGCCTTTGCCCCTGGACCGGCCAGCGAGAACTCGCCCATGTGGCAGATGTCGAATATGCCCGCGCTGGTGCGGGTGTGGTTGTGCTCGGCGATGATGCCCTCGTACTGGATGGGCATGTCGAAGCCGGCGAAGGCGGCCATCTTGGCGCCTTTGGCCTTGTGCCAGCTGGTCAGCGGGGTTTCCCTCAAAGTTTCCACAATATGCTCCTTCTTCATTATGTCGTATGGACTTTTCCACTCTGCCACAATCCGGCCGCCAGCTCAATCGTCTTGCGGGGGGCGAGGCAAGCCGAACTTCATTCGGTACGGTCATGTTGACGGGTACGGCGAATTTCTTTAGAAAACCCTTCGAGGCATTAGCGCCCGGAGGTTTGCATGCGAAAGATTGATCAATGTCCACGTGTCGGCATCAACACCAAATACTGCACTTGCACGCATGCCTCGTGCAGCAAGCACGCGCTGTGCTGCGAGTGCCTGCATTACCATCGTCTGCGGGGCGAACTCCCCGCCTGCTATTTCACAGACGAAGAAGAAAAAACGTTCAATCGCAGCGTCGAGTTCTTCATCCAACGCCGGTCCGGCAAGTAGGTTTCCCATGTCGCTTCGCCTGCGCAATCCCCTCAAGATGCTGCGCAGCAAAGCCATAGCCCTGGATATGGGTTCTGGCGAGGTGCGTATCGCTTCTCCCGAGGGCAAATTGCTTTTGAATGAACCCACCGTCGTTGCGCTGGAGCACGGCGGCATTTCGGTTCTTGTTGCCGGAACCGAGGCCAAAAGCTACCTCGGCAAGGCCCCGGAACGCATCCGCGTTGTGCGGCCTGTCGAGGCCGGCGCGGTGGTTGATTTCGACGCCGCGCGGGAAATGCTGCGCACCATGCTGGCGCGCGTGCTGCCAAGCGATGGCTCAAGGCTCAAGGTCTGCGCCGTGGTCGCCCAAGGATTTACCGATCTTGAGCGCCGCACCTTTGCCGACTGTCTTAAGGCGGCGGGCATCGGCCACGTCGACCTTGTGCGCGCGCCGTTGGCCGCGGCTGTGGGCGCAGGGCTCGACATCACCCAGCCCAAAGGACGGCTCTTGCTCGGCATAGGCCATGGCTTGGCCGAGGCCTCTGTCGTCTGCCTGTCTGATGTGGTCCACGCCGAAACCATCCGTTGCGGTGCGCGTGCCTTCCACGACGCCGTGGCGCACCATTTGGCCGAGCACCACAAGGTCTCCATCGGCGAAAACATGGCCGAGCAGGCGACACTGCGGTTGGCCTGTGTGGTCGAACCCGATTCGCCGCGGAAGCTGACCATCACCGGCAAGTATGCAGCCACAGGGTCGCCTTGCGCGCTGGAGCTTACCCACAAGGATCTCGCTGGCGCGTTGGACGGCGTGCTGGCCGAGCTTGAAGCTTTGGTGCGCAGCGTCATGGAGCATGCCCCGGCCGAGCTTGTTGCGGACATAGGCGAAACCGGCCTGCTGCTGTATGGCGGCGGCGCGCAACTGTGCGGACTTGACCGCCATTTGGCCGACCGTCTCGAACTTCCCGTCATCCTCGTTCCGAACCCCCAGTCGGCATGCCTGCGCGGAGCCGCTGCCGCGTTGCGCCCTGATCTCGGGTTCCGTAAACTCCTCATCCGCTGATGGCCGCGCCAATGGACTATACCGCGCCGGAGCTGTCGGCCCGCGTCGAAGAAGCCGTGCGCGAGGCCGGAGAACTCATCCGTCAGCACGACCGCAGGCCCCGGCGCATCCGCCACAAGGCCAGCATCAAGGATCTCGTCACCGAGACCGACTGCGCCGTTGAGGCCATGTTGCGCGAAAGCCTCGGCGCCCTCGTGCCCGAGGCGGGATTTTTGGGAGAGGAGGGCAGCCCGGAACTTGGGCTGTCGGGGCTCAAATGGGTAGTGGACCCGGTGGATGGCACCACGAACTTCGCCCATGGCGTCCCCTTCATGGCCACCAGCGTGGCTTTATGCCAGGATGGCCGGCCACTGCTGGGCGTTGTGAACCTGCCGCTCATGGGCGAGCTGTATTCCGCAGCGCGTGGCCGCGGCGCGCGGATGAACGGCGCGTCCATCCATGTCTCTGAAACGGCGGAGCTGGTGGCGGCGCTTGTGGCCACGGGCTTTCCCTATAATATTGATCCCCACCGCGAGGCCATTTTGCGCCAGCTGCGTTTGGCCATGCCCGCCACGCAGGGCGTGCGCCGGGCCGGGGCGGCAGCCTTGGACCTCGCCTTTGTGGCTTGCGGCCGCTATGATGGATTTTTTGAGTATGCGCTCAACGCCTGGGACACCGGCGCGGGCGTGCTGCTCATCGAAGAGGCGGGGGGGCGCGTCGGCGCAATGGATGGCGGACCCTATCGCCTTGGCGGGCCAGACATCCTTGTGGCCAACGCCGCGTTGTTCGAGCCCCTGCGGGACTTACTCACGGCCGCCGCCGCCACAGCCCTTTAAGGTTCAGGGCCTCGGCCAGCAGCAAAAAACGCGGCGAAACCAGTTCGCGGAAGTCGCGCATCAGGCAGCCCAGTTCCTCCGTGGTGAAGCAGTACTCGCCTGGTTCGTGTTCGGCTTTGTCGCTTGCCCAACCGGTTGTCACGCGGGATGGCGCGGCGCTGGGTTGTCCCTCGGCCCGTGTGAGACTGAAGACGTGCAGGAATTCGTTGCCGTTTTCAGGCTGAGCCGCCAGTTCAAGCAGAGGGCGCAGGCGTTCGGCGTGGATGCCGAGCGCGGTTTTGAGCGCGCGCGTCGCCGCGTCCTGCACGGATTCTCCCGCCAGCACCGGCCCGCGCACGGGCACGTCCCAGCGCTCGTGGCCAGGCTGTCCGGCGCTTTCGCCGTGGCGCAGGCTCAGCCGACCCTGGTCGTCAAAAATGAGGATGGCCACCGCCCTGTGGGGCAGCTTTTGGCGCGCCACATCGGCGGCGGGCAGCACGGCCACAACGCTGCGCTGCGCATCAAGCACCTCGACCAGCGTGTCCGAGAAGGGCAGGGCGGCCGTTGAACTGTCCGAGGCGCCCGCCGGGGGCTGGAATTGCTGCGGGTCATATGGGGGCATTGGGGTTCCTTCCGGTGCTGGTGCTGCGTCTCGCGGGCCGAGCGCAGGGCATCATAAACAGGACATGGTGCGGATGCAAACCTGGGAATGTGAGCTTTTGGGGCAAGACGACGTGGACGCGGTGATGGAGTTGGAAGGCCTGTGCTTCCGCACCCGCTGGACACGCGACCAGCTCTTGCTCGGCCTTGCGCGCCGCGCCTACCGCATCATCGGCGTGCGCGAGGGGCGTGGGCTTGCCGCCTACGCGGCCTTTTCCACCATCGCCGGCGAGATGGAGATCATGAACATAGGCACCCGGCCGGAGCGCCGCCGCCAAGGGCTCGCATCGCTGCTGCTTGGCGCGGTGCTGGAGATATGCCGACGCGAGAACGTTGAGCTTGGCTTTCTGGAAGTGCGTCGCTCCAACGCACCAGCCATTGACCTTTACGAAAAATTCGGTTTTACCCAGGTGGGCACCCGCAAGAACTATTACCCCGACAACAACGAGGATGCGCTGTTGTACCGGCTGGATATATCCAGCCAGCAGAGCGACCGGCGGGGATAACACGAGCCGGGACGCACGGCGTCCCGACACACTGGAGCGGAGTTCATGAACAAGCTTTTTGCCGCCAATTGGAAGATGCACAAGACCCAGGCCGAGGCCGCCTCCACCACAAGCGATCTGGCGCGTCTGTGTTCCTCGTTGCCCGCTGGGCGCGAGGTGCTGCTCATTGCTCCCTTCACCGCGCTTGCCGCGACCAAAGCGGCGATTTCCGAGGCGCATCACTTCGCCTTGGGCGCACAGAATTTCTACCCTGCCACGCACGGCGCGTTCACGGGCGAGATTTCGCCCGCCATGCTGATGGATTGCGGCGCTTCCTATGCCCTTTCGGGCCACTCGGAGCGGCGGCACATTCTCGGCGAAACCGACGCGTTTGTGGGTGAGAAGACCGCTTTTGGCCTGAAGGCGGGATTGAAGATGATCCTTTGCGTGGGGGAGAAGCTCGAAGAACGCAAGGCCGGACAGTTGACCGAGGTGCTGACACGACAGATCCGCGCTGGACTTTCCGGCGTGACCGCCGACTGTGACGCCGAGAGCATCAGCGTGGCCTATGAGCCCGTGTGGGCCATCGGCACTGGTCTTGTGGCGGGGCCGACGGAAATTTTGGAGGCCCACGCCCTGACGCGCAAGCTGTTGGTCGAGATTTTTGGCGAAAAAGGGCGTCAGGTGCGCATTCTGTATGGCGGAAGCGTCAAGCCCGACAACGCCGCCGAAATCATTGCACTTGACAATGTCGACGGTGTGCTGGTAGGAGGCGCGAGCTTGAAGGCTGACGACTTCAGCCGCATCGTCCTGGCGTAGGCGCGTTCAGGAATCACTC
>Ga0183100_1000050_pt2 | contig 28735 bp, 23 predicted proteins | sample Biomet2_FD_127789 | JGI IMG/M metagenome (GOLD analysis project Ga0183100, IMG submission 127789) | Microbial communities from bioreactor (seeded with anoxic lake sediment) at LBNL, California, USA - Biofuel metagenome 2 | ecosystem: Engineered > Bioreactor > Anaerobic > Unclassified ...
CCTGCATCCAGTTTCATCAACTGCAATGCCGAATTCTCAAGGGCCTGGCTACCAATGTTGACCCCCGCCTTAGCCAGCGCCACGCCTCCTTTGGCGCTTCCGCCCACCCCGGTGGCGACACTGCCTACTTGCCAGATCAAGGACCCCAGGTCTTGCCCGAGTTGCTCGGCATGCTGGTTATTACAGGGGGAGGGCGGTGCCTAATTCAACTCACATGAAATGGGCAATAACTTAGTCTCGAATCTGTGTACCCCAAAGAAATGTCCCTGCATGGTAATCTAGTTCGAAGTAATATTTACCTGCATATTCAACCCAGGCAGTTATGCCGAATGCTCCCTGTTTACCATCTACAGGATTAATGCAGGCTGTACTATTTGAGGCAAACGCTGTTGGAGACTTGGCCGATTCAGGATTAGGGTGCTTGGTTAGTTCCCAAGGAACGCTCAGTCGTTTAAATTCTTTACCGTATACGTCGAGTAACATACAGTTATCAAGGGTTCTGTCACACTCAAAGCATATAAATCCACTACAATCTGGTAGTACATACCAAAAATTGTTTTCATGTTTAATTACTTTAAATTCAGTTCCATTTACCATCCAGGAGTAGCTAATAATAGGAGCAAATACGTCATTTTTTTTGTCATACGGATCTACCCACTTAAGTAGATCCTTAGCTAAAATAGATATCCCTTTGTTGTTATGCAATGTGAAGTATTCTATTTTATTCAAGGCAATTCCTTTGCACTTTCTGATACGTATTTAAACACATCACTTCGATCTGCAGCTTCCATAAAAAAATGCAGCTGATTACCACCTCCGGTGACAACTCCTTGTGGGCCAACGATACCGATTTGTGCATTGATTGGTTTTGTAATCTCCACTTCAATGACATAGCCAGCATTTGGTTTCATTTCAGGGGTAATGGCTAACTGATTCCGAGCATAAGATTTATTCGGGACTTCATCGAAAGTGGCCCAGCCTCCAAATGCTCTGTGCGTCTGACCCCCTTTAATGTCATTAAATACTTTTTCATCCACAACCATCCGCACTCTTGTACCCGGTTTGATTGCCATTTCTACCACTGTAGTGCCTGGTTTCCATGCTGGGGCCCAATTCTCTGTGGTCATTAATGCATTGATCTCATCTGCATTTCTAAATCGTTTAATGGCGCCTGCATCCAGTTTCATCAACTGCAATGCCGAATTCTCAAGGGCCTGGCTACCAATGTTGACCCCCGCCTTAGCCAGCGCCACGCCTCCTTTGGCGCTTCCGCCCACCCCGGTGGCGACACTGCCTACTTGCCAGATCAATGACCCCAGGTCTTGCCCGAGTTGTTCGGCATGCTGGTCGCCGCCTACGGTGAGGGCGCTTTGCATGCGCGCGATCTTGTCGCTGAGCGACTGGATGACCTGCTCACCCAGTTGTTGGCGGGCTTCTGGGCTCACCAGGATCTGTTTGAGTCCGTTTAAGCCGGTGATCGGGTCGGCCAGAAACTGCCCCAGGCCTTGGTAGTTTTCCCAGCCTGCGGCAGCCAGTCCTTTGAGCACGCCGCTGCTAGTTTGTGCGTCTTGCTTGGCGCTGATGTAAACCCATTTACCTGCGACTTTCAACTGGTCCAGTGGGGTAGTGGCGGCGGCGAGTTCTTGGTTTTTTTGTGCAATCTGCTGGGTCGCCAACCAGTTGTTATCAACGCTGGTGCTGGCGGCGTTGACGTTGCCGCTAATCCCGGCGAGCAGAGCGGTGGCAATCTGGCGCTATACGCCATCAGCACCCCGCGCACTGACAAAACACATCATGAAAACAAGAAATATGTTCGGAGAAAATTATTAAAATTACTATGGAAAAATGCTGTTTTACCCTGCGTGGCAGTACATCAATATACGAAACCTGATACCTTTTGACTGTTGCACTTACTCCCTGAATCCGCCCCTTTATAAAAAGTTGTCCCAGTCGGGCCTTCAATTTTTACAATGTTCGTCGCTATATTCCCCCATGCTGGATCGGGGGATAAGCGGTCGCCGGAACGCCACGCTCCTGTGTCATTGAAGACAGGAAATCAGGCCTTCAATGTAGCATCACCTCTTTCCATTCCTCAGCGCCAACAAAATCGGTTGAATAGACCCCCAGGCTGTAGGTAGAGACTCCCGCTGCACTATTCTCGCCCAGTGATAAAGGACAAAAAAACCGATGCGGGCACATGGCGGGCATCGGGTTCTTCAAGCATCTGAAATCGCTAATCGTGACAAAGGGCATGTAGCCTAGCCCTCAATGCATCTAGCTCGGTGTTTTCTTTTGCTAACGGCTGCCCACCTTTGTATAGAATCAAGTCATTCAATGACCCCATCCCTCCATACATAGCCAATATCTTGGCCGACGTTTTAGCTGGGTCAACCGCGATCTCATTTTGCATGGTTTCAAGCGCGGTCGCCCAATCGTTAATTTCACCAAGGCGAAGAAGCTCCGCCATCCTTGCCAACGTCACTTGTATATCTTGAATGTTCATCATTTGAGAGGACTCGAACGGAGAACCTGGACGCCATCAATCGTCCATGGTTTAAGCACAATAACCTGCGGCGTTCCACCAACGTAGAAACCGCCCTGCGAACCAACTTCACCGATATAAACGGTGGTGCCTTTCGGAATGCGAACCGCGAACGAGGTATCGATCGGGGACGTACCGCCGCCCGGCCAACCCGGTAGTACCGCCTTATCGACTCGTGTCTGAAGTACGCCTTCCGGTGGGGTAACGTCAAAAAATTGGCCTAGCGGTCGATCAGCCGTACCTGCGCGATACAGTGTCGTATCTTGGCTCAGCTCGACAGCGGTATATCGTCCACCAGCGAATGTCCCTGCAATTCCCGATTCTAGTGGACCAGGTTCAACGGCCGAGTGAGAGCTGATGACCCTACCGAGAGGCGATACAGTAGTGGCATCGGCGGCTACGCTGCTTGCCGCACTCCCTACCACTACATTATCCACGATTGAAGCTGTTTTCGCTGGAGGTTTCACTGCCGTGCTGAGGATCTCAGTAGCTCCCTCCGCCACGCTCTTTCCCGCTTGGACAGCAGAGCGTCCTGCCACCGCCACCTGCGCCCGCACTCCGATCGCCAGATCGGTTTCAGCCATTGTCTTCAAGGCGGTGGTGCTGACGGTGACACCAAGGCGCGCCAGCGAGACGCCTGCTTTGGCTGCCGCTCCTGCACCGACCAGCACGCTGCCCACCTGCCAGGTCAGTTCGCCAAGCTCATGCCCTAGCTGGTAGGCATTGCTATCTCCCCCCACTTGCAAGGTATGGTTGATCGAGGCAAATCGTTGATTCAGCTCCGCTCGCACGGCTCCGCTGAGCTTGTCGGCGATATCTGGCGAGTTGAGCAGTGTCTGCATGGCTTTTAGGTTGCCCGGCAGGTCACTCAACAGGTTAATCACGCCTTTGGCATCTTTCAACATCCCCGATGTCAGCCCATGCATCAGAGCGTTGCCGGTGATCAGATCTTGCCTGCTGCTGATCACGCCCCATCTGGCGATCACCTTGGCCTGTTCTATCAAGCTGTCCTGCGCTGCGGCAAGTTCCTTGTTCATCTGCACGCGCTGTTGCGTTGCCAACCAGTTGTTATCAACGCTGGTGCTGGCGGCGGTGCTGGCGCTGGCAGGGTCGATGCCGCTGGTTGCGCTAGCGATCCCGCTGACCAGGTTGACCAATAGATTGCGTTTGGCTTGTTGCTCGGTTTGGCTTTCGCTGGGGGAGGCAGGGCTAAGCAAGTTGGTCAGCAAGCTGGCGGCGGCGGCACCCATCGCCCCACTAGCGCAGGACTGGCTGCTGGCAGCCGCACCGGCGCAGGCAAGGATGGCGTGCAGGCTGGCGTGTTGTGGGCTGCCTTCGCGCAGGCTACCGTCAGCGACCCACTGGCCGATTTTGCTGGCCCCTTGCTGCTGTACAAAGTTGACCAGCATGTTTTGGGCAAACTGCTGGCTGGCGGCGCTGACGTTGCCGCTAATCCCTGCGAGCAGAGCGGTGACGATCTGGCGCTGTACGCCACCAGCACCCCATTGCTGATTGATGCGCTGGGCTTCAGTTCTGAGCGTGTTGGCGTGTTCTAGCAGGGCTAGGCGTTGTGGGTCGCTGAGGCCATTGTTGTTATCCAGTGCGCGGGCTTCGGTCTGCTTGGCCTCTAATTGGGTGCGGTCTGCCTGTTTGGCTCGGTTATTCAGAAAGGTTCCGGCCTCGCGCGCCAGCGCGCCAACAATTTCAAATCCGGTTTCGATTTCTTGTTGGTTAAAGATTGGGGCTAAGGCGTTGCTGCTGTCTTGGTCGCTGCTGACGTCGCGGTTTAGACCGGCAATCGCCTGCTCTGCGTTTTGCCCGCTGAGGGCCTGCTGCTGCGTGAGGTCGCGGATGGTGATAGTGGCGCTGCTTACGCCTGAGGAGGTGACGCTGCTGGTGCTGCCACTGGCCCCGATGATAACTGGCACGCTGGCGGCCATGCCGCCTTTGGCTGGTAGGGTTGAGCCTGGGGTGTTATCGGCACCGGTGGCAGCGTGGCCGTGCTGGTCGGTGCCGACGCCGCTGGTTGAGCTGCTACTATAGCCGCCGCCGATCTGCATGCTGCTGGCGCTGTATTCGGCGTAGTTGTCCAGAGCACGATAGCTCAGGGTGCCGGTGGCCAGGCGGTTGCGCGCTTCGCGCATGGCTTGCTGTGTGCTGGAGATAGTTGCGCCGATGAGATCGGTGTTACCCACTACGTCCAGATCAAAACCTAAGTCTCCGGCGCGTAGTCCTGACTGCTCGCGCACGCTGGTGAAGCGGCTGTGCATCTTGTTTTGACCATAATTCAAGCTACCGCTGACACTGCCCACGCCAATCGATAGGCTGCCACTGAGTTGCTGGTCACGGCTATCAAACTGGCTGCGTTGTTGCAGGCTGTGGATGTGTAAATCGACCCCCACTTTGGCGACAATCTGCTTGCCCTGGCCGATCGCGCCGATCAACTGGCTGCTGCCGCCGCTACGCAGGTTGAGTAGCTGACCGGCCAACGCTTGGGTGTGGCTCCAGCTCTGCTCACCACCGTCGGCTTTACCGCGCCCCCCACTCGCACTGAGTGTGATTGCCAGCCCGGTTTCGGTGCCTAAGCTGATGCCGATGCTGGCACTGCTGTTGCTCTGCTGGCTGTACTGCTGTTCGGTGTTGGGCGCGGCGACTAGATTAATCTGATGCTCAGAATCAAACCCTATACTACCGCCTGCCTGGATGCGGCTGCCGCGCACGGTGAGGTTGTCATCTGGGTTGGGACCTCTGGCATAGAAGTGGGCGTCGCCCCCTGCCTGCACCTCTGAAGGCCTGGAGTGATCGCGAAACTGACTTTGGCTGGCTTGACTCTGGCTGACGCCCAGACTCACCCCGGCGGTGACCCCGCCTAGTTTGCTCGGGTTGCTGGCCAAGGCGTCATAGGCGTTGCTACCGGCCAAGCCCATGCTAGCCATCGCCAGCGCCTGCATGCGCGGGTCTTGGGTTTTGCCGATGGCCTTGGTCATTTGCTGCATGCTCTGCACCGCGCTGAGCACTGGGCTGCTGATGCTGAAGGTCAAGCCGGTTTGCCGACTCTGCTGGTGGCTCTGGCTGGCGCTAGTTTCGCGCGCTTCGAGGATATCAATGCGCGCGGCGTCGACCAGGACATTGGCTTTGGGGGCTAACAGGTGACTGCCTATTTGTTGGTAGTGTTGACCGACCACGAGCTCGACCGAGCCCTGGGTCGAACCGATGGTGGCACTGGCGACGCCCTGCTGGCGCTGTTGCTGCTGGCTGTGCTGTTGCTGACTGCCCAGGCTGGCACCGAAGTCGCCACTACGATACAGGCCGGTGGTGTGTTGGCGCAGGCTAGTTGATCGGCGCGACCATTCTTCGGCGGCCTGGAAGTTGAAGTTTCTCAGCGCCTCTAACCGATTGGTCCCATCGCTGACAACCTGGCTGCCTTCAATCTTGGTGTCCTGCCCGGCCCACATTGAGATGCTGTTGGCGGAGAAGGTGCTGGCCTGGGCTTCTAGCTGTTCGAGTTGATCGCGGGTGTTGGTGGTGGTACGCGAAAACCAGCCGCTGCCACCGGTCGCTTGGTGGGCTTCGTCTAGCATGCTGTAGGCCTGGCTACTGGTTATATTGAGGTTACGCTCAGCGATGACCCGCAATTCGCCGGTTTGGCTGGTGATTTGGCTGCCTCGGGCGTTATAGTCGCGCCCGGCTTGGGCCCAGATACTGCCAACGCTGCCGATTTGGCTGCCGATTTCCCAGTGATCGGCATCTTGTCGCCAATTATTGCTGTCCCAGCGCAGGGTTTGACTGCGTTGCGCTTTGACGGTAGCCAGATTGAAGTCTTGCCCTGCCGCCAGCCGGGTGAGCCCATCCGGGGCGCTATTCTTAATCTGTGCGCCCAGCAGATTGAAGTTCACGCCGGCTTCCAGGTCGAGGATGGCTTGGGGGCCACTGACACTGATGCGAGCCAGGTCGGCGAGGGTCTGCTGGCTTCCCTGATGGTTGCTCGAGCGGCTTAGTTGTGATTCGAGATGGATGTTTTGACCCGCGCGTAGGCGCACGCTACGGATGCCATCGATGCTACCGCTTTGCATGTTAATGTCTTCGCGTGCCAGCATCGCCATCTGGTCGGCGCTAAAGCGTCCACCTAGGTTGTTAATTTGTTGCGCGCCGACTTCCAGGGTGTTCCAGCCGACGATGTTGCCTGCATTAGTCAGGGTGCCGCTCAGGTTGAGATTCATCTGGTTAGCTGAGAACAAGGTACCAATGCCGTTGACACTGGTATTGTCTGCCTTGGCATACACCCGTGGCACCAGTGCAGGGCGGCGTTGACCATCGGGCAGGGTGATGGTGTCTTCTACCAGCCAAACGATGTGGCTGTTGAGTTGGGCAATCTGGGCCGGGCTTAGCGCCACACCTGGCCGCAGCTTGAGGCTCTGCGCGGCACTCAGGCCGTTATCCATCAGCGCTTGGAATTGGGCTTCGTCGCTGGCATAGCCTTGCAGAAAACGTCGTCCGGTGAGTTGTGCAATCTGCTCACGGATCAGCCGTTGTTCATAAAAGCCATCGCCCAAGCGCTTGAGCGTGGCAGTCGGGTCGTGGGCCTGCAGATGGCGCTGCATATAGTCCGAAGATAGCCAAGCACGCCGCTGGGTGAAGCGTGGATCGGTTTCTACTAGATAGCTGGCCTGTGGGCTGGCATTGCGCTGCAGGCTGCTGTAACCGGTGTAGCGGGGGCTTGGCAGGGATCGGATCACGTCAAGAGAGGCGGGTGTATTCGTGGCTAATGCTGGCGGTGAACTGGTGTCTAGCGTTGGGAGTGTGCTCGTGGCTACCTCTGGTAGCGAACGCGTGTCTAGTGCTGGGAGCGTAGCCGCTGGGCGGTGGAGTCCAGCCGCGGCGTGTTCGGTCCAACTGCCCATCTGCAGCGGGATTTGCAACTGTTGTGGAGGGGGATGGTAGCTTGTGCGGTGATGGCCGGTGCCATCGCGCCCCTTTTTGTAGTCGCGCCAAAATGAGCTGACACTGCCGCTGTCGCTGATAATCTGTTTGCCGATGCCGGATAGATTGTGCAATTCGCCAATCGTGCCGGTCAGTGTTCCGCCAACGATGACGCTGCTTTTGTCATTCATTACCCAGTCGACATCTAGAGCAAAGTCACCGCCAACGCTAATCTCCGCCGGTTCGGTATGGGTGACGACCTCGGTCTGTACTTGGCGGGTGTAGTGGTAACGCAGCCACCTGCCAAACTTGCCTTCTGGGGTGTGCAGGTGGTCGGATTCGTCGTTATATACGTAGACCTCTGGGGTGCCTTCGGCATAGCGCATGGCAGAACCGCTGCCTTGGTATTCAACTAAAGTCTGTGGATAGTTGGGGTCCTGCTGCAACTGACTCGTGAAATGGGAATTGAACAGGGTGAGCCGTCGCACCCGGAGCCCCAAGCGCCCCATTGCTTCAATGCGCGCACCGCTTAGCAACAGGTTATCGGTGATGCCTGTAGCCTGGCCATTGGCGTCCAGCGCCGTACCAATATACATGTCGCCATCGCTATAAATCAGGCCATGTTCACGATTAACTAATGAATGTACCCCCAGGTCCAAACGCTGGCGCGCGGCCAGGGTTCCTGCGCTAGCGTTTTCACTGTAATTGTTTATCTGGCGGGCACTAATCGCTAGCTGGTCGCCATAGATTCGGCCGGTCCCCAGGTTGTTTAGCAGGTCGGCGCTCAACTGGGTGTACTGACCGTCAATCAAGCCTCGGTTTTGTATTTCGCCGCTGACATGGATAGCGGTTTGACCTGCATTCACTCCGACAATCTCACCGGCATTACGCAGACTGCGGGCGCTCATCGTCACTTGATTGCCATAGATGCGGCCCGCGAGCAGGTTGTCTAAGGTGTCGCCGTTCAGTTGTATGCTCTGCCCGCCAATCAATCCGCTATTTTGGATTGCACCACTGACGTTAATCGCTACCTGAGCGTTGTTAACCCCGACGATTTCACCGGCATTGCTCAGGCTAGGGGTGGTGATGGTTAATTGCTGGCCATAGATGCGGCCTGCGAGCAGGTTGGTTAAGCGATCGCTCTTTAGTTGAAGGCTTTGTCCACTGATCAAGCCACTATTTTGGATTGCGCCACTGACGTTAATCGCTAGCTGAGCGTTGTTAACCCCGACGATTTCACCGGCATTGTCCAGGCTAGGACTGACGTTAATCGCAACCTGAGCGTTGTTAACTCCGACGATTTCACCGGCATTGCTCAGGCTATGGGTGGTAATGGTTAATTGTTGGCCATAGATGCGGCCTGTGAGCAGGTTGTCTAAGCGATCGCCCTTTAGTTGAAGGCTTTGCCCACCGATCAAGCCACTATTTTGGATTGCGCCACTGACGTTAATCGCAACCTGAGCGTTGTTAACTCCGACGATTTCACCGGCATTGCTCAGGCTAGGGGTGGTAATGGTTAATTGTTGGCCATAGATGCGGCCTGTGAGCAGGTTGTCTAAGCGATCGCCCTTTAGTTGAAGGCTTTGCCCACCGATCAAGCCACTATTTTGGATTGCGCCACTGACGTTAATCGCTACCTGAGCGTTGTTAACCCCGACGATTTTACCGGCATTGCTCAGGCTTGGGGTGGTGATGGTTAATTGCTGGCCATAGATGCGGCCTGCGAGCAGGTTGGTTAAGCGGTCGCTCTTTAGTTGAAGGCTTTGTCCACTGATCAAGCCGCTATTTTGGATTGCGCCACTGACGTTAATCGCTACCTGAGCGTTGTTGACCCCGACGATTTCACCAGCATTGCTCAGGCTTGGGGTGGTGATGGTTAATTGCTGGCCATAGATGCGGCCTGCGAGCAGGTTGTCTAAGCGGTCGCTCTTTAGTTGGAGGCTTTGCCCACTGATCAAGCCGCTATTTTGGATTGCACCACTGACGTTAATCGCTAGCTGAGCGTTGTTGACCCCGACGATTTCACCAGCATTGCTCAGGCTTGGGGTGGTGATGGTTAATTGCTGGCCATGGATACGGCCTGCGAGCAGGTTGGTTAAGCGATCGCTCTTTAGTTGGAGGCTTTGTCCACCGATCAAGCCACTATTTTGGATTGCGCCACTGACGTTAATGGCTAGCTGAGCGTCGTTGATTCCGACGATTTCCCCTGCATTGCTCAGATTGTGGACGTCGATGTTTAGTTGACCCCCTTGAATCTGGCCGCTACTCTGGTTATTCAGACTATCGGCCTTCAGCTGGGTATGTTGTGCGTTAATTAAGCCACTATTTTGTATTTCACCATTGGCGCTGATCAGCACTTCACCGGCGTTGACTCCGACTATTTCTCCGGCATTACGTACACCAACGCCGAGGCTGGTGACCACTAGCCGTATTTTGTTGGCGTACATGCCTCCCAGGCTCGCGACGTCAATCGCCACCTCGGGTGTGTCGCGCGCGTCGGCCTGCACCTGAATGCTGCTCAGATCGGCGCTGATTTGGTTGCTGCCAAGCACCGCCCGCACCACATTGCCATGGATTTTGCCGTTAATCTGCAGCGCGCGGCTGATGATGTCGGTGTAGTCGGTCTGGCGGGCATCCATGCCGCCACTGCCAATGCTGACGATTCCTCTCTGTACCTGGAACCCCTGCAGGGTGCCATCGCTGATCAGGGGGCTAGCGCCACTCAAGGTGGCGCGGCTGACATTGATAAACCCACAACCATTGCACTGAATCCCAGCGGGGTTTGCAATCACCAACTCGGCTCGCGGGCCGACCATCTCGACGTATCCCGCCATCTGGCTTTGCTGGGCACCGGTGACATCGAACAGGATCAGGCTGGCGCTGCCAGCCGCCATCTGGGGGTTGGCCGCTACCCAGCCAGCCAAGGCTGACTGGCTATCTATCTGCGCATTGTTGACTGCCAATCCACGAGGATCGACGTGAAAGGTTTGCACTACGTTATGCGACAACCCCGATGGGTTGGCGCTCTGTATATTGACTTGTTCTATGCCGTTGGCGCTACGCATGACTACCGGTTGTTGGTTGCCTGGGGCATGAGGGTCGGCGACCACTTCGCCCCACGCCGGCGAGCTGGCCAAGCCTGCTAGCATCAGCACCGCGTGTACCTGCTGGATACGGGTCTGCGCTGGCTGTCCTTGGCTATTGGCAGCATGGCGCTCGGCCGTCACGGTTTCGGCCACCACAATGCGCTGGCCGCGTACCCGATTGAAAATAATCCGATAGCAGTGTTTATTCATCGCTACTTCCAGGGGATGCCAAGGGGTGGCTCTGCAGCCATGCGCGCATTTGTTGCCGAGATAAATTGATGCCGTGCCAACTGATGACGCGCAAGCCGCGGCTTGCGCCTTGGTGATAGAGCGCGCGTACCACCTGATCTGGCATGAGCCAGGTTCTGATTAGGCGCGTCAGCGCACGCGTGTGGCCAAATGGGGCAATCCAGTCAAGACACCATAGGCGCGGCCCGCTATTCCAGTCGGTCTGCGGCATATTGCCAGGGGGGTGGTCGAGGTATCGGCGTTCGGCGGCGACGCTAAAATTGGCCCACGACATATATAAAACGGGCTTTCCCCGTGTCGACACCAGAACAAAACGTCCTTGTTGAATCGCTGGTAATAGCAAGGAAGACAGGGCATAGATGGGGGCCTGGCGATGGCGTTCGGACTGCATCCACAGCCAGGTGGCACTGCCGAGGGCTTCGCTCTGATTGCAGGATTCTCCGGTGAGTGCCGGTGCCGTGACCTGGTAGGGGGCGATCAGCATGTGTGCGCCTCATAGCGTTAGAATCAGGTTAAAACCGGTAACATGGCGCGCGCTTCTGAAGCCGTCTGGTCGAGACAGTGGCAGTCCGCTAAACAGCTCATAGTTCAGCTTCTGCACGCTGCCACGCAGGCCGAGCACTGCACCAGCCAAGTGACGTCCCAGTAAAAACTGACTTGAATATCCATCAACGGCTCCATAATCCAGACCGAGAAACAGTTCGGCTCCACGCTTGCTAAGTGGCAGGCTGAGGGTGTTTTGCCAGACCTGACCGCGTTCGGCACTTAGCGTGTTTTTGCCATCAAAACCGCGCACGCTATAGCGGCCAGCAATCGCTAGTCGGTCTTGTGGGGTCAGTGGGGTTAAATTCCATTGTGTGCGCCAGAGCAAGTCGTAGCGCCAAGGCTGGCGACCCAATGAAAACGGCACCGACCATTGCACCATGCTATTGATGACGCCCAGGCGTGCAGTACCGGTTCCGCTAGCTTGTTCTGGCGCAGGGATTGCATTGTGGGCACCGGTCCCGTGGCGGTAGCCCAACTGCAGGTTGAGTGTGCTGGCACCGATAAAGCTAAGTTGGCCCAGCCCGGCGCTCCAGCCCGCCATACGCCGTCGCTGTACGCCGATTTCAGTACCATTGATGGCGTTTCTTGATGCGTTACTCCAGGTACTCACCCAGGCGTTGCGCTTAAACAGTGCGCTACGTGCCAGCAGGCGACTGAGTCTGATTTCATCATTTTGGCTGGTGCCGCTGTAGACATAGGTCAATACACTTCCGGCGACTTGCTGGTGGTAGTCAAAGCCGCTGCGGGTGTAGCTGAGTAGCCAGTTTTTTAGTGGAAACGAATAGTGAACCGTATAGCCTTGAGCGCCGCGTTCGCCCGGCATGCTGCTTCCCAGGTTCTGGTTGTGGCTGAAATAGAACAGGTCGTTGAGTCGCGCTAGATTATCGAGCGACAGGGTGAGGGATCCGATCATTTTACCGGTAGCCTGACTACCCGAATCGTCCAGTCCTAACGTAAATCGCCAGTATTTCGCCTGCTGCCGACTGACGATTAAATCGCTGTCGCCGGGTTGGGCATCCTGGCTGTCGCTAGGGGTAATCTGGATGTTGGCATCGGCACTGGGTACCCGTTTGAGGTTTTCTAGTCCTTGCTCAATCTGGCGTAGATTTAGCAGGTCGCCCACGCTCAATGGTAGGGCACTCTCCAGGTTGGTGTCGCTGCTGCCGGGGGCAAACCGAATCGTGCGCACTACACCTGGGGACAAGGTTAGCACCAGGGTTTTTGTTTGCAGATTCTGCGGGCCTGCCAACACGCGGCTAGTGGTGTAGCCCTGTGCAATCAATGCGTTTTGCACCCGCGTCATCACTAGATTGATTCCTGCACTGCCCAGGCAGCGCCCCAAGGCAGGGTCTTCTGTTGGATTGGCGGCAGCCAGCGTCCACTGAAACGCTTCTGCGTGTGGGCCGATCAGTTGAATACGTTCAATTTTGAAGCAGGGGGTCTCCTGGCTTGGCAGGCGTCGCTCATGCGACAGGGGCGGCGGCGGATCTAGATGGACATTCGGCTCTGGCTCCTGCTGTTCGCGTAATACCCGCTCGCGTTGCTGTTGCTTCAATACTTGATCGGCTGGGTCAACCGTCGACTCTGCCTTAGCTTGCATGGGCAGGCACAGCAACAGTCCACACCAGAGAGGGCGGATAGGGGCATTTAAAATAGGAGTCAATTCAAACCATTCGATAGAGTATTCGATTAGTTTGATGGCTTTTTGATTTAAACTGAAGGTTGCGTGGTCTGTGCTTAAGGGTGGGAGAGCGGGTGTATTGCAAATCGTCCAGAGGAAACGTGGGCTGCCAGATTCCTGGTAGCCCACGTTTCCTCTGGTGTTAAATCAAGCTGGCGCGGTAGCGCGCCAAGGCGTCAATCGACAGGCGCGGCAACTGGTGTCTGGCGCTATAGTCATCCAGTGTCGCCCCGGTCATCATGCTGCCGTCTGGGTTCATCAATTCACATAACACTGCGGCGGGCGAGAGTCCTGCCAGACGCGCTAGATCGACCGCGCCTTCGGTGTGCCCACGCCGTTCTAATACACCACCAGGTCGTGCAATCAGCGGAAACACATGTCCAGGCCGTGCCAGATCTGTCGCTTGTGCGCCGCTGGCGATTGCTGCGCGGATGGTCGTAACACGATCAGCCGCTGAAACTCCGGTGGTGACGCCCAGGCGCGCTTCAATGCTTTGGGTAAAAGCGGTGCCAAAGCGACTTTGGTTGTGCTCGACCATCAGCGGCAGCCCCAGTCGGTCGGCGGCAGCCTTGGTCAGGCACAGGCAGACGATACCGCTGCCATCGTGGATCATCTGTGCCATGGTTTTGATGTTCAGGCATTCTGCCGCGACAATCAGATCGGCTTCGTTTTCACGGCTATCATCATCTTGCAACATGATCGGAATGCCTTGGCGCATGGCTTCCAGGGCGGATTGAATCTGAATGGAGGGGGTGTCAATACTGAGATTCATTGCAACGGTCCTCTAGTTGAAATACACATTCGAGAAACACGTTTAGAGGGCATGATATAACCCCTGCGCCAGGCGGCGCGGGGATCAGTCTTCTTTCATCCGGACTTTAACCGTCGGCTCCGGAATTTAACCGGATCTGCTGACCCTGCTGGCACAATGCACCAGAGGCGCTCGCGGGCTGGTTGGGGGGTTTGCCTCCCAATTTACCGCCGGTGGGGAGTTTCACCCCGCCCTGAAGACGTAGATATGACCCGAAGGTCGGCAGTAATTATATCAGGATGTTAAGATTGTATCCTACACACCGTTTTGTGGTTAACCATGCTCGAAACCGATAACCTGATGGGCGATGCCGCCAAACGCTTGGTAACACAGCAGTCGCTGTCTTCCCAAGAGGAGGCGCTGGAGCGTGCTTTGCGCCCCAAAATGCTGGACGAGTATGTCGGCCAGACAAAGGCGCGTGAGCAGTTGGAAATTTTTATCGAGGCGGCTAAAAAACGTGGGGAAGCACTGGATCATGTGCTGTTGTTTGGCCCTCCGGGATTGGGCAAAACCACGCTGGCCCACATCATCGCGCGCGAGATGGGGGTTAATTTGCGTCAGACTTCGGGACCGGTGCTCGAGCGTGCTGGCGATCTGGCGGCATTGCTGACTAATCTGGAGCCGCACGATGTGTTGTTTATTGACGAGATGCATCGTCTGAGCCCGGTGGTTGAAGAAATTCTTTATCCAGCATTGGAAGACTATCAAATCGATATCATGATTGGCGAAGGGCCGGCTGCTCGCTCTGTCAAAATTGATTTGCCGCCGTTTACCTTGATTGGTGCCACCACACGTGCCGGTATGTTGACTAATCCGTTGCGCGATCGTTTTGGGATTGTGGCCCGGCTCGAGTTCTATAATGCTGAAGAATTAACGCGGATTGTGCACCGTTCTGCTGGCTTATTGAATGTGACCCTGGCCGACGATGGCGCGTTCGAAGTGGCTCGCCGTAGTCGTGGGACCCCGCGGATTGCCAATCGTCTGTTGCGCCGGGTGCGTGATTATGCCGAAGTGCGCGCGGATGGTGTGGTCAGTGCGGCGGTCGCCGACGCTGCACTATTGATGCTGGACGTGGATGCAGCCGGGCTGGATGTCATGGACCGCAAGGTGTTGTCTGCCGTGATCGAGAAATTTTCTGGTGGCCCAGTGGGGCTCGATAATGTTGCAGCAGCGATTGGCGAGAGTGCTGACACCATTGAAGATGTGATCGAACCGTATCTGATTCAGCAGGGGTATTTGCAGCGTACACCAAGGGGGCGGATGGCGACTGCGCTGGCGTTCGAGCATTTTGGTTTGCCGCAGAAAGTCTGAGCATGTTACGCATTGGCATTGATCTGGGGGGAACCAAGACCGAGATTATCGTGCTGTCTGAAGCGGGCGAGGTAGTATTGCGGCGCCGCGTGCCAACGCCTCGCGGCGACTACGCCGCGACGCTCGCGCTAATTGGCCGCTTGGTGCGTGATGCCGAGGCCGAGCTGGGGATGAATGCCAGCGTGGGTGTAGCAACGCCAGGTGCACTGTCACAAGCGACCGGGCGGATGAAAAATGCTAATTCGACCTGGCTGAATCATCAGCCCTTGCTGCACGATCTGGAAAGCATCTTGGCGCGGCCAGTTCGCATCAGTAACGATGCCAACTGCTTTGCTTTATCTGAAGCGGTGGATGGGGCTGCACGCGGGGCTCGGGTGGTGTTCGGTGTTATTTTGGGAACCGGGGTAGGGGCGGGGGTAGTGGTCAATGGTCAGGTGCTAGAGGGGGCCAACAATATTGCCGGGGAGTGGGGGCATAATCCGCTGCCTTTGCCTAAAGCAGTCGATTTACCTTTGCCTGATTGTTATTGCGGTCGTTCTGGGTGTATTGAATGCTATTTATCTGGACCCGCGTGGAGTGCTGAGTACGCTCGCGAGCATGGGCAGTTGTTATCGTGTGCAGAGATTGGGCGTTTAGCTTCCAGTGGTGTCTGTCAGGCTGCGAGCGCTTCACTGGACCGGTATCTGGATCGGCTGGCTCGCGCGTTGGCCGGTGTAATCAATATTTTGGATCCAGATGTAATTGTGCTGGGCGGAGGGTTATCGAATATTGCGGATTTTTATACACAACTGCCCTCACGCTGGGGTGCTTATATTTTTTCCGATAGTGTCTTGACGCGTCTTTCTCCCCCGTTGTATGGCGATTCGTCCGGGGTGCGTGGCGCGGCTTGGTTATGGAACGAGGTGGACAGCTAGCTGGCTGTTCCTAACAATAATTAGCATTTACGAGAATGCTTTCTGACTGAGGTTCAATGCATGTTTCTAATTCTGCTGCTAGTGACCCTGGTAGTTTCCCTGCTGACTGCGGTGTTGACCGCACGGTTTTTCGATCGATCGGTCGCCCGTATTTTGACGCGGATTGTCGGTGATGAACTGGCGGATGCCTGGCATAAATACATTCTGTTCACGATCGTGGTGGTCGGTGTGTCGGGCGGGGTGCAGTTGTGGGAATTGCAAAAATACATTGCCAGTAAAGGCGATGGCTCGACGCCTCCTACGATGAATCTGATGAGTTGGGTGCTAGAAATCTATCGCACGGTGATTGAAACCCTGCAGTCAATTGCCTGGATGCTGCTACTGTTTTTTCTGTGCGGCATGATTGCAGTGGTGATTATGCGAGGGATTGAACAACGGCGTGGAAAAGAAAAACAACAAGAAGAGCAGTAGTTTCTGTAAGGGAGCGGAGGGGGTACGGAAAAACGCTTTGCTGCAAGGTGGCAAGCTGTTTTGGCGTCCCCCGGTTTAGCCGATCACAGGCCCTCTCCTCCGTTTGGACTCACGCTCCTGTAGGCCGCGGGCCTAGTGTTCGCTTAATACCATATTGTCACGGTGGATCAGTTCTGGTTCGCCAATATAGCCTAACACCGCTTCAATATCGCGCGTGGCAACTTTGATGATTTGGCGCGCTTCGTCTGAACTGTAATTCACCAAACCACGAGCGAGTTCTTCTCCGCTTGCGTCGACGCAGGCAACCGCTTCGCCGCGCAGAAAATCGCCGACGACTTCGAGCACGCCAATCGGTAATAGACTGGTGCCATTGTCACGTACTGCGCGCGCGGCCCCAGCATCAAGCACCAGGCTGCCAGAGAGTTTTAGATGATCTGCCAGCCATTGTTTACGCGCAGCCATACGGGTAGTGACCGCACTCAGTTGTGTGCCAATGCGTTCGCCATCAGCCAGGCGCGACAGCACATGGGGTTCGCGGCCCCAGGCAATCACGGTGTCAGCACCACTATGCGCTGCACGTTTGGCCGCCAGAATCTTGGTCAGCATGCCTCCTGTCCCTAGGCTGCTTCCGACGCCGCCAGCCATCTCTTCCAGTTGTGGGTCTCCTGCTGTTGCGGTTTCAATCAAACGCGCATCGGCATGCTTACGTGGGTCGGCGGTATAGAGCCCCTGCTGGTCGGTCAAAATAATCAGTGCGTCGGCTTCAATCAGGTTGGTGACCAAGGCGCCCAGAGTATCGTTATCTCCTAAACGAATTTCGTCGGTGACCACAGTGTCGTTTTCGTTAATGATTGGCACGACATTCAGATTGAGCAGGGTGGTCAGTGTTGAGCGTGCATTCAGATAACGCGTGCGGTCAGCCAGATCTTCGTGCGTGAGCAGAATTTGCGCGGTACCCAGTCCAAACTCGCCAAACGCCGTTTCATAGGCTTGGCACAATCCCATCTGACCCACTGCTGCCGCTGCTTGTAATTGATCCAGATTTTTCGGGCGTCTCGCCCAGCCCAGACGCTGGCAACCTTCAGCGATCGCGCCGCTTGAGACTAATACCACTTGCTTGCCGCGACGCTTAAGCTCAAATATCTCCGCGGCCCAGCGACCGAGCGCGGCTAAATCGAGTCCTTTGCCATCGTTGGTGACTAGACTGGAGCCAACCTTGACGACAATGCGGTTGGCGGAGTGGATAACCGAATGCATGCTGGAGCCTTGCTGACGAAAACGTCTAGTATATCGTGTTGGGCGTAGTGCGTAATAACCCGCGTGTTTGAGTTAGGTTGGTTCCCGTCCAAAATCATGCCAACGCCGGTTGCTGGGTATCGGCGGCTTCGCCGCGCTGTAGCTCTTCTAGCGTTTCTTGCGTGGACTCTAGCAGTAATGCCATTTCACGATCTTCAATGCAGTAAGGCGGCATGAAGTACACCGTATTGCCAATTGGGCGCACCAAACAGCCTCGACGCAGCATGGCGCTGAAGAATGCCTGGGCAAAATCCGGGCGTGAACTAAGCACATCAAATGCCCAGATCATGCCTTGGTGGCGGAAGTGCTGAATGTCGGCTTGCTGGGCTAGCGGCTGCAGAATAGTAGAAAAGCGCAGCGCTTTGTCGCGGTTGTTGGCTAATATTTGCTCATCTTCCAACGTGTCTAGTACGGCCAGTGCCGCGCGGCAGGCCAGTGCATTACCGGTATAGCTGTGAGAGTGCAGAAAACCCTCTGCAATATCGTCGCGGTAGAAGGCTTGGTAGATATCATCACGGGTCAAGACACAGGACAATGGCAAGAAACCGCCGGTAATGCCCTTGGATAGGCAGAGAAAGTCCGGTGTGATTCTGGCTTGTTCACAGGCAAATAAGGTCCCGGTGCGGCCAAAGCCGACTGCTATCTCATCGGCAATTAAATGGACATGGTAGCGTTCGCAGGCTGCTCGCACTTTTTGTAGATATAGCGGGTGGTACATCGCCATCCCTGCAGCGCCTTGTACCAGCGGCTCTACAATCAGGGCGGCAATGCTGGAGGCTTGTTGCTCTAGCATGCGTTCAAATGCTATTGCGGCACGGTTGGCTACATCTTCTGCGGTTTCTCCTGCTTGGGCCTGTCTGGCATCAGGAGAGGGTGCGCGCAAAGCTTGGCGCACGAGGGGCGCATAGGTTGATGAAAAGATGGGTACATCGGTGACCGCTAGCGCACCAACGGTTTCACCATGGTAGCTATTTTCCAGGCTGATAAAGCGGTTTTTTTCTGGCTGACCAATATTTTTCCAGTAGTGGAAACTCATCTTCAAGGCAATCTCGGTGGCACTGGCGCCATCGGAGCCATAAAAAGCATGCCCCAGACCAGAGAGTGCGCTCAGTCGCTCGGATAACTCAACCACTGGCTGATGGGTGAACCCTGCCAGCATGACATGCTCCAGGGTGTTTAATTGATCTGTAATGGCCGCTTTGATGCGCGGGTGTCCGTGTCCCAGCAGGTTGACCCACCATGAGCTCACTGCATCTAGATAGTGTTTGCCATCAAAGTCGGTAAGCCATGCACCCTGCGCCTTGGCAATCGGTACCAATGGAAATTTTTCAAGTCGCTTCATCTGCGTGCAGGGGTGCCACACCGCGCGGGCACTGCGTGCCAGCCAGTCTTGGTTCGACATTTTTGATTCCGTGCTGATTGCAAATAAAGTGTAGATGCTACCACGTCATCAACCGAAACCGCGCAGCGATGCCATGCGTTGTGGTGCGCAGTAGGATCAGGTTATTGCCCCGACGCAATGGGGCCGACTCTAAAGGAATGATCATGCAAGCATACGATTTTCGCGCGGGATTTACCTTGATTGAATTAATGGTCGTGGTGGCGATTGTTGGTTTGTTGGCCTCGATAGCGATTCCGCAATATCAGGACTACAGCGTCAGGGCACGCATGACCGAAGGGGTGCAAATGTTGGCCGCCGCTCGCATCAGTGTAATCGAATACTTTCTGACCAAAGGCGAAATGCCAAAGAACGCAACCGAAGCTGGATTGGTGACGCTTGAAACGGCATTGGTCAAGAATTTGACCTATGCACAGGCAGACAAGAATACCGCTACGCTGTCGGTGGAGGTTCATAACACGGGGAGTGCCGATGCCGATGGTAAATTTTTTTCCATGGTGGGTCGCAATGCGTCAGGTGTGGTGACTTGGCTTTGCCGGCCTGGTGACGAAGCTGGGCCAAGCAGCCGTGCGGTACCTGTACATTTGCTTCCCGGCAGCTGTCGCGGATAAGCTGCATATAACGCAGGTGTGTGATTTTTGGAGGCGAGATTAAAAACCCTGCTGGCACGGCACGGTTTTTGCGTTATCCTTGCGGCTTCTAAGAATAATGCCCACGCTATATGCAATTCAGAACATTAATGCTGGCGATGTCCACGGTGCTGTGGTGTTTACTCGCGATCGTACCGTTTGCTTCGCCGATTCACTACGTTCCCCTGCCTCAGTGGTGGGGGGAAATCATGACGGTCTGGCTGACGCTGGGCGCAGGACTGTTGCTTGCCTGCAACGGCTCGCTGTTTGAGCGGCTTCCGCGCGCAGCTGTCTGGTGCCTGATTCTAGCCTTGTGCTGGGCGGTGCAGCCCTGGTTTGTGAAAACCCTGTTCCCTGGTATGACCTATGCGACATCACTGGCATGGGTTGCAATGGCTTTTCTGGCGGCGACGACACTCACCCTACGTGAAGAATTAGGTCTGTCACGCATCACTTTTTGGCTTGCCTGGGCTCTGATAATCGGTGCCTTGCTCCAGTCCTTGATTGGCTTGACCCAATTAACTGGCGTGGCCTCATCGTTGAATGGCGTCGTGTTCTACGACACGTCACACCCCACCACCAATATTTTTGGTCATATTGGCCAGCGTAACCAATATGCCCATTATTTGATGTGGGGCTTGATTGCCGGTGTCTATCTGTTCTCAATCGAAAAGATGCGCGGGCCGTGGTTTACCGTATGGACGGTTTGGATCTCATTGATGCTGGCGTGCGCTGGATCGCGCACCATTCTGTTGTATGTGGTGGCGGTCGTGCTGATCAGTACGCTCTGGCATGCCCGAATTCGTACTGCAATCTCACGCCGTCTGATGCTTTCAATGTTCTTTGCTTGTTGTCTGGTGGTCGCGGCCCAGTTTCTCATGCCGTTGGTGAATGATCTGGTGTCTCTGATCACGCACGCACATGTGGGGGTTGCTTCCGGTCTCGACCGTCTGGCTGCCAATGGCGATGATATGTCGTCAAGGCGCTTTGCCGAGATGCATAAGGCCTGGATCGTGTTTCGCGCGCATCCGTATAGTGGTGTGGGTTGGTCGCAATTTGCGGCACAAAGTGTTGCCCTGCAATCCCTGCCTCAATTTGCTGCTGATGGTATGAATAGCGGGCTGTTCACCAATGCACATAACCTGATTTTGCAATTATTGGCCGAGATGGGTGTGGGGATCACCGCGATCGTCCTGCTTGGTTTCCTCTGGGTTATTTGGCCATTTTTTGGCCAGAAGGCAGAAATAGAAGGGGTGCTGCCGCTGGCCGCCATGTCGGTAACCCTGATTCACAGCATGTTGGAGTATCCGCTGTGGTATCTGTACTTTTTGTCGATGCTGGTCGTGTTTTGCTCCCTGGCCCCCATGCCGCCGCGCGCGCGCGGGGCGCGTATTGGTGTTTTGTGGCGTCTGGTACTGTTTGTCGGTCTAGTGTGGCTACTGGTGCTATCGGTTGGTGCCGTTCGCCACTATAAAGAGCTGGTTTCGCTCTATACGCCAACCAACCGTCCGGCGACTGATAACCCGCGTGTGGCGCGTCTGGGCGATATTATTGCCCACGAGCCTTTATATGCCTTTCACGCCATGTATACGCTGGACAATTATATTGAGGCTACGCCGGAGGATCTGGATCAAAAGCGTCGTTGGATTGATCAGATGGCGGCTTTCCGGCCTTATCCCGATGTATTGATGAAACAGGCTGAAATGCAGGCAATGATGGGGCAAGAAGCCGAAGCGGAGAAAACCCTGGCCTTGGCGCTCGGTTCATTTCCAACCTATGCACACGATTTTATCGAGGATATGCGCGATGGCCCGGCTTCATGGCAACGTCTGCGCGAGATGAGCAGTGAGGCCTATGCCCGGTTGCCCGCCAAATATCGGACGGCTCCTGAGTGACCCCTTGGTGAGATTAGAAAAACGGCCTTCAGACATGATCTGACTGGCCGTTTTTTTTGTGCCACCCAATGCATCTTTGTCGTCTTATACTAGGTTATGCATAACTATTTGAGGGGGATTGATGCGTATAGAGACAGATTCGATGGGGAGTGTTGAGGTTCCGGCGGAGGTTTACTGGGGCGCACAGACCCAACGCTCGGTGGAGCATTTCCCGATTGGTGTGGATCGGTTTCGCTGGCAGGCACCGATGATTCGAGCCCTAGGGATCCTTAAGAAAGCGGCCGCAGAGGCGAATGCCGAGCTTGGTGAGCTGGACCCAAGCTTGGCGGCCTGGATTATTCAGGCCGCCGATGAGGTGATTGCCGGCCAACTGGATGCGCATTTTCCCTTGGTGGTGTTTCAGACCGGATCTGGTACCCAGTCAAATATGAACGCCAATGAAGTGATTGCTAATCGTGCGATTGAACTGGCCGGTGGTGTGCGGGGTAGTAAACAGCCGGTGCATCCCAACGATCATGTGAACCGAGGACAGTCGTCCAATGATACCTTCCCAACCGCCATGCACATCGCCGTGGTTGAGTCGCTACATAGACAGCTGTTGCCTGCAGTGACACATTTGCGGGCAACCTTGCATGCCAAGTCTCAGGATTTTGCCGCCATCGTTAAAACTGGGCGCACCCATTTGCAAGATGCCACGCCCATTACCCTCGGTCAGGAGGTGAGCGCTTGGGTGGCTGAACTTGATTTTGCGCTGGCTGCCATTGATTCTGCCTTGCCTGGGGTGTTGGACTTGGCTATTGGAGGAACCGCAGTTGGCACCGGGCTGAATGCGCATCCTTTGTTTGGTGAGCGCGCTGCACATTATATTGCTAATGAAACCGGGTACCCGTTTCGCTCCGCCGAGAATCGATTCTTTGCCTTGGCTGCACACGATGCGCTGGTGCAGATGTCCTCTGCGCTACGGCTACTTGCGGGCGGCTTGATGAAGCTGGCTAATGATGTGCGCTGGCTGGCGAGTGGTCCGCGTTGCGGGATCGGAGAGATTAATATCCCAGAAAACGAACCGGGATCATCCATCATGCCGGGCAAGGTGAATCCAACCCAATGTGAAGCCTTGACTATGGTTTGCGTGCAGGTGTTTGGTAATGATGCTGCTGTGGCATTTGCCGGTAGCCAGGGCAATTTTCAGCTGAACGTATACAAGCCAATCATGGTGCATAACGTATTAGAAAGTATTGCCTTGCTTGGGGATGCTTGCAGCGCGTTTGATCGATTTTGTGCGGTGGGGATTGAGCCAAACCTAGAGCGAATTAAGCAAAACCTGGATAAAAATCTGATGCTAGTGACTGCACTGAATCGCCATATTGGTTATGACAAGGCTGCGCAGATTGCCAAGAAAGCGCATCACGAAGGGTTGACGCTGCGCCAGGCTGCACTGGCGCTTGGGTTGGTGAGTGAAGCCGATTTTGACCGCTGGGTCATCCCTTTGGATATGACCCGACCTGGTTGATGTCCGATATAAAAAAACCCCTGCTTATGCGAGCAGGGGTTTTAATTTGGTTGCACGGAACTCAGGCAGGTTCCAGCATGGCCTGTTTCATTTTGCTCAGTGCCTTGGCTTCAATCTGGCGGATCCGCTCTGCTGACACGCCAAATTCAGCTGCCAGGTCATGCAGAGTGGCCCCACCGTCATCGGCTAACCAGCGTGCTTCAATAATCCGGCGACTGCGGGCATCTAGCGAAGAGAGTCCGTTTTCCAGCCCCACGGTCTGCATGTGCGTAACCGCTTTTTTCTCTAATTGACGGGTTGGTTCGCCTTCTGAGTCTGCCAGCCAGTCAATTGGTGCGAAACTGTCTTCATCGCCTTCTTCCGCAACCAAGGCAATGTCTTGTCCGGTCATGCGGGTTTCCATCTCAAAGACTTCTTTACGCTTGACTCCTAGATCGTCGGCAATTGCCTGGGCTTCGGTGTCGGACAGGGCGGCAAAGCTTTTCTTCATGCTGCGTAGGTTGAAGAACAGCTTGCGTTGTGGCTTGGTGGTTGCAATTCGCACCAGACGCCAGTTACGCAGAATAAATTCATGAATCTCAGCCTTGATCCAATGCACGGCAAAAGAGAATAAACGCACGCCACGGTTGGGTTCGAAACGCTTGACCGCCTTCATCAAGCCAATATTCCCTTCTTGTATCAGATCTGCTTGTGGCAGCCCATAGCCAGCATAGCCGCGAGCAATTGACACAACCACGCGCAAGTGCGATAGCACCAGTTTTTTTGCGGCTTCAAGATCACTTGTGCCGCGAAACCGGATTGCCAGCTCGTTCTCTTCTTCCGCGGTCAGCATTGGAATACTGTTTACGTTCTGAACGTATTGCTCCAGGCTGCCAGAGGTTGAGGGGACGGGCAATGCAAAAGTTGTGGTCATACAGTAGATCACCTCCATAAACGATAATGCAATCTTAGCACTCGTGTTAGTCGAGTGCTAGGAGATGAAGTTTCATCTAACAATGTTTTTTTCTATTAAACCAATAGCTTTTTTAGATCGGCAATGCGTTTAGTGAGGTTCGCTTAGCCGTATATGATGGTCTGAGGCCAGTCTGGCTCCTATCATCGACAGTAATACGGCACCCGCTACAAGGATTGCCAACTCTTGAGGCGTCAAGGTGCGTAGCGAAACTTGCTCGTTATATAAGCGCGCAAAATTGCGGATTGCCGGGTTTGCCTCAAATACTAGCCACGAAGTGAGTCCCCAGGCTGCGAGTGCCGCGAGTAGCCCCTGCCACAGTGCATGGTACATAAAGGGTCTACGAATGAAACTGTCAGAAGCGCCTATCAGTTTGGACACTTCAATTTCGTCTCTTCGTGCCAGTATCTGCATGCGAATCGTGTTGTGGGTAACCAGCACCAGTGCCAGGCCCAGCACACCGGCCAAGAACCAGGTCAACTGACGGCCAAGTTCAACCATGGAATAGAGCCGTTTTGCCCAACGGGCATCAAATTGGGCACTTTCCACCATGGGGAGTCCCGACAATTCTTTCTGGAGTGAATCCAGTTCTCGCGGTTCAAGCGTATTGGGTGTAACCACAAACGCGTCCGGCAGTGGATTACCACCCAGGCCATCAGATAAACCTGGCAGGCCATTGCGCTTTTCCAGGTCTTTAAGGGCCTGTCCTTTGCTGATAAATACATACGATTGCACTTCAGGATGTTTATGCAGCGTGCTGCTGACTGCAGATATATCGGCATCCTCGGAACTTTGCTCCATATAGAGGGTGATCTGGGGCGTTGCGGCCAGTCGGCCGGCCCAGTCTTCTATACTTGAAATCGCCAGAAATAGTGATAGTGGTAGTGCCAAGGCTACTGACAGCATGATCAGGTTCAGCAGGCTAGCAAATGGCTGGCGTAAAATTTTGATCAAGGCGCTCTTGGCGCTTTGCCCATGCAGGTAGAAAAAATGTCTCATGCGGAGAATTGACCTTCCCTCAGGCGGATGATGCGGCGTCCATAATCTTCCATCAGGGTTTCATCGTGTGCGGAAATCACCACCGTTACGCCGACCTGATGGAACGATTTGAACAATTCCATAATATCAAGCGCATAGGCGCGATCCAGATTGGCTGACGGTTCATCGGCCAACAAAATTGACGGCCTATGGACCACTGCGCGTGCAATGCATAGGCGCTGTTGTTCGCCGCCAGACAAGCGAATCGGCATCGACTTTTCGCGCCCCAATAGACCGACCTTATCGAGTGCTGCACGAACCCGCCGCGCAGCATCACGATGATTAAAGCCGATAATATCGAGCGGCAGCATGACATTGTCGAATACGCTACGGTCAAACAGGATCTTATGGTCTTGGAACACCATACCGATATGTTGGCGTACAAAACAAATCTGGTTGCCACGCAAGCGTGTCAGGTTTTGCCCGTTTACGCGTACGCTTCCGTGGGTTGCGCGTTCGATACCCGCCATCAGCTTGAGTAATGTCGACTTACCTGCACCGGAGGGACCAGCCAAAAAGGCCATTTCGCCCGCCTCGATAGAAAAAGAAAGATTCTTCAGTGCCTCGATGCCGCCTGGGTAGCGTTTGGTCACCTGGTCAAACTGAATCATGCGCTGCGTTTCCTTTTGTTTGGCTGACTGGTGCAATGCACCATACTTACTACTCAAGTTTAATCGAACAACGCGTCTATGTAATCGCGCGCAGAGAAAGGACGGAGATCGTCCATTCCTTCGCCAATGCCAATATAACGCAGTGGCACGGGATGTTGCTTGGCGATGGCAGCAATAATTCCACCTTTAGCCGTGCCATCTAGCTTGGTGAGAATCAGGCCGGTCAACCCAAGCGCCTCATCAAATACTTTCACCTGATTCAGCGCGTTTTGGCCAATATTCGCATCGAGAACCAAGATGATTTCGTGTGGTGCGTCTGGGATGGCTTTTTGAATCACACGCTTAACTTTTTTGATTTCTTCCATTAAATGCAGCTGAGTTGGTAGTCGGCCAGCGGTGTCAGCTAAAACAATATCGATGCCACGCGCTTGCGCTGCGTGAATGGCATCAAAGCAGACAGCGGCTGAGTCGCCGCCTTCTTGGGCAATCACCGCAACATTGTTGCGCTCACCCCAGGCTTGCAATTGTTCACGTGCCGCCGCCCGAAAAGTATCTCCCGCTGCCAGTAGTACACTTTTCCCCTGACGTTGGTAGTACTGGGCCAACTTGCCAATTGAGGTGGTCTTTCCTGCGCCGTTAACCCCTGCCATCATAATCACGAATGGCCGATGCCCATCGACGTCCAACGGGGCCTCAAGTGGCGAAATCAGTTCGTACAGTACCGCCTTGAGTGTTTCCTTGAGTTCGGTACTGTCTTTAAGACCTTTGAGTGTTACGCGCGCTCGAACTTCTCGTAATAAGTGTTCGGTCGCATCGACTCCCATGTCTGCAGTGAGCAAGACCGTTTCCAACTCATCATAGAGTTCTTCATCAATCTGACCGCCGCCAAACAAGCCTGCCAGGTTTTTTCCCAGTCGATTGCGGGTCTTGGCAAGCCCGGTTTTTAGTCGGTCGGTCCACGATGCAGATGGACGTTCGGTCGCGCTAGGAGTGGATTCGGGCTGCGATGCAGCGACTGAATCAGTGGGCTCGGTTTTCTTTTTAAAGAAGCTGAACATGCTTTACCTGTGAGTGCGATCGGACAAATAAGTAAATTGTATCCTTTAAATCAAGTGCAAGGCAGGAGAGAATCGTGAAAGAATATCTGCTATGCACCGCTGGTGGCCGAATTATTGGCTCAGGCGAGCGTGCCGAAAGTATTCAGAGTGCCAGTGACTACTTAATATATGGTGATGAGGTGTATGAATCAGCAACGTAACAAGGTCAGAATTATCGGCGGGGCATTTCGCCGTCGTATTTTGACTTTTTCAGCATCTGACGGATTGAGGCCAACGCCTGATCGCGTGCGTGAGACGGTGTTTAACTGGCTTGGACAGGACCTGAGCGGTAAACGCTGCCTGGATCTGTTTGCTGGCAGTGGAGCGATGGGGTTTGAAGCGGCTTCACGTCATAGTGCGCATGTGGTGATGGTGGAGAAATCCAAGGCTGTCGCAAATGCACTCAACGAGAATAGCCAGCTCTTGGGGGCGACGACACTAGAAATACTGTGCATGGATGCGCTTCACTACCTGAAAAGCGCTCGTGAGCGCTTTGACGTGGTATTTTTGGACCCTCCTTTCGATAGCGACCTCATGCAAAGCGTGCTGCCATTGCTTCCCACGCTTCTGGCGCCTGGGGCGCTGGTGTATGTCGAGGGCCGTATCTGGCCTGACACCCAGGGCTGGGAGGAGCTCAGGCGTGACCGTGCAGGGGTGGTGCGTTACGGATTGATCTCCCTACCTTCGACGGATGCAGCGGAATAACCCTACTGACAGGGCGCTTGCCGACTTGGTCGAGCAGTGCCAGAATTCAGCATAAGAGACTTAAGGAAATAATTATGGCTTTAATGATTACTGACGAATGCATTAACTGCGACGTCTGTGAACCAGAGTGCCCTAACCAGGCGATTTCGCAAGGTGAGGAGATCTATCAGATTGATCCTGAACGCTGCACGCAATGCGTTGGACACTATGATGAGCCTCAATGTCAGCAGGTGTGCCCGGTTGATTGTATTCCGCTTGACCCTACTCGCGTGGAAACGCCTGAGCAGCTGCAAGAAAAGTATCAACGTATTTCGGCATAAGCCAGGGCGCGCTAAGTATTTGAGCCATAAGAAGACGCCTCGCCCTATTGAATCTGCCGCGAGGCGTTTTTGTTGCTGTGAAGCCCATTTGTCTTAAAAAAAACACGGGAAGGAGTTGACACATAAAGGCTGCTTCGATAATATTCGGCTCTCTTTACGGAGGGGTTCCCGAGCGGTCAAAGGGATCAGACTGTAAATCTGACGGCTCAGCCTTCGAAGGTTCGAATCCTTCCCCCTCCACCAGATTTTCTAGACGTCTTGGCGGCGTGTATTTAGTAGGTCGTCCGCGATCGTGATAGGCGGGTGTAGCTCAATGGTAGAGCAGAAGCCTTCCAAGCTTATGACGAGGGTTCGATTCCCTTCACCCGCTCCAAGCGTAAAAGCCTGTTTGAGGGCCCATGTAGCTCAGGGGTAGAGCACTCCCTTGGTAAGGGAGAGGTCGGCAGTTCAATTCCGCCCATGGGCACCATCGCTTAACTTTTTGTTATGAATTTTCAAGGAAGTTATCATGGCTAAGGGAAAGTTCGAGCGGACAAAACCGCACGTAAACGTCGGCACCATTGGTCACGTTGACCATGGCAAAACTACGCTGACCGCAGCGATCACCACCATTCTATCTAAAAAATTCGGCGGCGAAGCCAAAGGCTACGCACAGATCGACAGCGCGCCTGAAGAAAAGGCTCGTGGTATTACCATTAATACCGCACACGTTGAATACGAAACCGAAAAGCGCCACTACGCACACGTGGATT
>Ga0183100_1000532_pt1 | contig 28542 bp, 23 predicted proteins | sample Biomet2_FD_127789 | JGI IMG/M metagenome (GOLD analysis project Ga0183100, IMG submission 127789) | Microbial communities from bioreactor (seeded with anoxic lake sediment) at LBNL, California, USA - Biofuel metagenome 2 | ecosystem: Engineered > Bioreactor > Anaerobic > Unclassified ...
GGTCGGCCGGGTCCGGCGCGGGCGGGGCGGGCGGCGCGGGCACCGCCAACGGGGCCTCCGCGAGGCCCTGGCGCAGGTTGGCGAGGATGATCGCGCGGGCGTTCTTTTCAGCGGCGGCGGACATTACGAACGCTCCTTCTTGGCGCGCGCGGCGCGGCGGGAGGTAAAGGGCTTCTTCAGCTCCGGCGGCCTCCGCGAGGCGACAAAATCCGCCACGCCGGGCAGGCCCGGAAGGCGCGGCAGCAGCTCCAGTTGCGGGTCCACGGCGCGGGCCGCGCCCACGGCCGCGCGGTAGGCGAGAGGGTGGCGGGCCAGCAGCGAGTGCGCCCGGCCCACTGCCGTGCCGCCCTTGGCCGCCCGCGCCCGCAGGGCAAGCAGCGCCTTGGGATGGTTGATGGAAAGCGGGCAGGTGCGGTGGCAGGCCCCGCACAGGGTGCAGCCGTAAGGCAGATCGCGCGTCTGCCCGGCGGGCAGCAGCAGCGTGGACAAAAGCGCCCCGATGGGTCCGGGGTAGATCCAGCCATAGGCGTGGCCGCCGATGGTCTGGTACACGGGGCAGACGTTGAGGCAGGCCCCGCAGCGCACGCAGGCCAGGGTCTGGCGCAGTTCGGGGTCGGCCAGCACGCGGGAGCGGCCGTTGTCGAGGATGACCAGATGCGTTTCTCGCGCGCCGTCGGTCTCCCCCTCCAGGCGCGGCCCGGTGAGCACCGACACGTAGGAGGACATGCGCTGGCCCGTGGTGCTGCGCGGCAGCACGCGCAGAATGTCGGCCACGGCGTCAAAGTCGGCCACGACCTTCTCAATGCTCATCACCGCCACATGCACCGGCGGGCAGGTGGTGCTCATGCGGATGTTGCCTTCGTTTTCCACGAGCACGACGCTGCCGGTCTTGGCCACGGCCATGTTCACGCCGGTTATGCCCATGTCGGCGCTCAAAAACTTTTCGCGCAGGGCGCGGCGCGCCAGCATGGTCAGCTCGGGGATGGCCGTGCCGTGCAGGCCCAGCTTCTCGGCGAAAAGCTTCACCACGTCCTCGCGCGATTTGTGCAGCGCGGGCGCGATGATGTGTGAGGGCGGCTCTTCCGCCAACTGCACGATGAACTCGCCGAGGTCCGTCTCCCACACCTCGGCCCCAAGGGCCTCCAGCGCGGGGTTGAGGGCGATCTCCTCGGTGATCATGCTCTTGCCCTTGACGATGATCTTGGCATTGGCGGCTTTGGCTATGTCGGCCACTATGCCGCGCGCCTGCTCGGCGTCCGCAGCCCAGTGCACGGTGGTGCCCGCCGCAGTGGCGTTGCTTTCCAGCTCCTCCAGCAAGTCCGGCAAGCGCGAAAGGGCCGAGAAGCGCGCCGCCCGCGCCCGGGCGAAGTGCTCCTCGCGGTGGGGCAGAGCGTCCATGGAGGCCTGCCGGTTGCGCTGAAAATGGCGGGTCGCGTGGTCCAGCACAGCGCGCAGCTTGGTGTCGGCGCAGGCGCCTTCGCTCAACGACCGGAAATTTTTCGTGTTCACTTCCACGAGGGCGCCTCCTTCCTGAGACCGGCCGCCAGCACCTGCGCCACGTGCAGGGCGGGCAAAGGCCTGCCCATCCGCGCCAAGCTGCCGCTGATGTTCATAAGGCAGCTGGGCTCCGCGCTGACAAGCACGTCCGGCTCCAGGGCCAGAATCTCGCGGCATTTATCCTCGGCCAACGCCTCGGACACGGCGGTAAATTGCAGGCTGAACACGCCGCCGAAACCGCAGCAGCGGTCCGGCCGCTCGGCCTCCACGAGCGTGAGGCCGCGCACCCCGCGCAAGAGCTCCCTCGGCGCATCCACGCCGGGCAGCCCCTGCAACTGGCAGGAGCCATGGTAGCATGCGCGGATGTTCAGCCGCGCGCCCAGTTGCGGCCCGCCCGGCAGCCCGGCCACGAATTCGCAGAACTCGTAGGTCCGCGCCGCCAAATCCAGGGCGCGGGCGTGTTCCGGCTCGCCGGGGGCGAACAGCTCCGGGTAGGTGTGGACCATCTTGACGCAGGAGCCGGACGGGCAAACCACGGGTCCCGGTTCGGAAAAGATGTCCAAATAGCGGGCGGCGAGACGGCGGGCGTTCTTGATGTCGCCGGTCTTGTAGGCCAGCTGGCCGCAACAGGTCTGGCCTGCCGGATGGCGGACCTCGACGTTCAGGCGTTCAAGGACCTCGGCCACGGCCTCGGCGGCCTCGGGCTGGCAGTCCTCCACCAAACAGGGGATGAACAGATGTGCGCGCATGGGCAAGGGGCTTACTCCCCGCCGGGCCAACTGGCAAGGGCGGCAAGGGGGGCAGGGGGGGGAAGGCAAGGGCGCGCCCGCGGTTTTGGCCGGGGAAGGGGACAGGTGGGAAGGCCGATGGGGTTCGTGGGCCGGCCTCAGCAGGTTCCCAAGGGCAGCGGCTGGGCCAGCGCCTGCTCCACCGTGAGCGGCCTGGCGAAAAGAAAGCCCTGGCAGCAGGGGCAGCCCAGGTCCCGCAGGATGCGCAGCTGGCCGTGCCGCTCCACGCCCTCGGCCACCACGTGCAGCTTGAGGATGCCTGCCATGTTGAGGATGGCGCGCACCACCCCTTGCTGCTGGCGGTTTGTCTCCAGGTGCCGCACCAGCGAAATGTCGATTTTGAGCGCGTCCAGCGGCAACTGGGTGAGGATGGACATGTTGGAGTAGCCCACGCCGAAGTCGTCGATGGAAAAACGCACGCCCTGCGCCCGCAGCCGTTCGATCTTTTCGAACACCGTCGCCCCGGCCTTCATCACCAGCGACTCGGTGATCTCCAGCACCAGACAGTCGCCCGGCAGGCCGTGCTTGCGCAGCGCCGCGAACACGTCGGACGCGACGTCCGACCCCTGGAATTGGGCTGGCGAGACGTTGACGCAGACCTTGACGCCCTGCGCGGCGGGGTTGGTTTTGCGCAACCGCGCGGCGAAAGCGCACGAGTGGTCGAGGGCCAGCCGCCCCAGGTCCGCGATGATCCCGTTGCCCTCCGCCAGCGGAATGAACACGTCCGGCGTCAGCGGGGCCTGACCCGGCCGTTGCCAGCGCATGAGCGCCTCGAAGCCGACGAGGACGGTCTGCGGCCCGGCGGAGACGATGGGCTGGAACAGCATGAGGAACTGCCCGTCGCGGATGGCCCGGCCCATGTCGGCCGCAAGGTCCAGGGCGGCCATTTCCTTTTCGCGCAGGCGGGGGGAAAAATGGCGTATGCGCCGACGCGAGGTCTTGGCTTGGCGCATGGCCATGTCGGCGTTGCGCAGCAGGTCCTCGGCCGCCGATTCCTCGCCGGAGGATGTTGCAATGCCGATGGCCGCCTCGCACCACATCGTCTCGCCCCGGATGCTTATGCGCTGGCGCAGTGCTCCCTGGATGCGCCGCGCCACGTCCGATGGTTTGCCGCCCTCCCCCTCGATGAGCACGGCGAATTCGTCGCCGCCGATGCGCGCCACGGTGTCGGCGTTGCGCACCGTTCCGCTCAGGCGGCGGGCAATTTCCCTGAGCACCATGTCGCCGGTGGTGTGGCCGTAGCGGTCGTTGATGGCGCTGAATCCGTCCAAATCGATGGCGATGATGGCGAAGCCGGTGCCCTCTCCGCGCAGCTGTGCCTGGCGGACTCTGTCGATGTAGAAGTTTCTGTTGGGCAGTCCGGTCAGGGCGTCGTGCATGGAGGTATGCCGAACCAGGCTTTCCAGGCTGCGCTGCCGCGAAAGCCGTTTGCGTAAAAGATGGTTGTGGTGCGCCAGGTCGGAAACCTGATTGGCGAACAGGTGCAGCACGCGGCTAAGCCGCTCGAACTCCGCATGCGGCATCGCGGGCACCTCGCGCAGGGCTTCTTCAAAAACCGCGGGGTCGGCGCCGATGCGCCGGGCGTAGTCCAGCGCATTGCCCGCGGCGAAGGATTCGTCGCGCACCTGCCCCATGAGCCAATTGGCCACATGCCTGCCGCGCACGTGTATGGCCGCGCCCGCGTCCAGCAGCCCGCCGGAGGCGCAGCGCCGCACTTGCGGCCCGTCCACGCCGCCCGCCCCCAAGGCCGCGTCGGAGCGCATGCAGTTGCGCAGGCCGCGCTCCGTGCCGCGTATGACCTCGCGGCACAGCCGGCAAAAGCCGCTGGACCGCGTCAGCGGCCGCCCCTCAAGGTCAGTGATGACCGAGGCCAGCCCCACCGCCGCGCTGAAGGCGTCCTGCATGCGCTGGAGCTCCTGGGCGGGCAGAAAGTCCAGCAGGCTCGGCTCCCCGTCGGGGAAGCCGTCCTCGGGCATGTCGGAGGGGATTTCCGCCGACGTTCCCAAAGGGGCGTCCTCTGGCGTTGCTTCCGGCGCGGGCCGCACCGTGGGCTGGCTTGCGCCAGGCTCCCCGGTCGCGCGTCTTTCGCTTGCGCCTTGGGCTCGTCCTTCCCGTGCGCCGTGTTCGCTGCCGGTGTCAGATGTCATTGACGGCCAGCCGTTCATCCGCGTTGAGCAGCTTGTCGAGGTCCAGCAGAATGAGCAGCCTGTCCGGCAGTTTGCCCACGCCATTGATGTATTCGGAGTCGATGCCCGCGACGATCGGCGGCGGCGGCTCCACCGTGGCCGCGGGAATGCGCAGCACCTCGGACACCGAGTCGACCACGAAGCCGACGATCAACTGTCCCAGCTCGAGGACCACGATGCGCGTCTGCTGGTCGTGGGCGCGGGTATCAAGGCCGAAGCGCCGCCGCAGATCGATGATGGGGATGACCTTGCCGCGCAGGTTGATGACCCCCTCGACGAACGCCGGTGACCGGGGAACCTTGGTTATCTCCATGGTGCGGATGATTTCCTGCACCTTGAGGATGTCCAGCCCGAACTCCTCCTCGGCCACCTTGAAGGTGACGAGTTGCAGCAGCGAGCCATCCGTCTTTGCCAATGCGCTGTCCATATCGGGCTCCATCGCGCGGCGTCTAGGCGTCCTTCGCGCCGCGTCCTTCGCGTTGCATGTCCACGATAAGCCCCTTGAGCACCTGCGACTGGTTGGCCAGCTCGGCCACGGCCTGCGCCGCCTGGGTCATGGCCTGCGAGGTCTCGGTGGAAATGGTGTTGACCTCCTCGATGGAGCGGCTGATTTCCTCGCTTGCGCTGGACTGCTCCTCGCTTGCGGTGGCGATGGAGCGCACCTGGTCCGAGGCGCTGTCCACCAGGCCCACAATGGAGCGCAGTGACTCGCCCGACTTGTTCGCCAGGCCGGTGGCCTGCTCCACGATCTGGGCGGCGTGGTCGAAGTTGGCGATGTTCTTGGTGGTTCCGCTCTGAATGCCGCCAATGGCCTCGCCAACCTCGCGGGTGGCGGCCATGGTCTTCTCGGCCAGCTTGCGCACCTCGTCGGCCACGACGGCGAAGCCGCGTCCGGCGTCGCCCGCTCTCGCGGCCTCGATGGCGGCGTTGAGCGCCAGCAGGTTGGTCTGGTCGGCGATGTCGGAAATGACGTTCATGATCTGGCCGATGCCGTCCGCCTGCTTGCCCAGGGATCCCATGTCCTCCTTGAGCGCCAGGGTTTGCCGCTGCACCTCCCCGATGCTCTTGACCGCCTCCTCGACCACGGCGGCGCCCTCCGTGGCCTTGCCGCGCGCCTCTTCGGTGGTTTCCGCGGCCTTGCCCGCGTTGCGGGCCACCTCCACCACGGTGGCGGTCATTTCCTCCATGGCGGTGGCGGTTTCGGTCACCCGCTGGGACTGTTGCTCCGCGCCGCGGCTGGACTGCTCCACCTGGGCCGACAACTGCTCAGAGGCGGAGGTGAGCCGCTCCACCACGCCCTCAAGCTTGTTCGCGGCGTCCAGCATGCCCTCGGCCTTGGCGCGTTCGGCCTTGGCCTTGGCCTCGTGGGCCTCCTCGGTGGCGACTTGCGCCAGCCGGGCCTGTTCGGCGGCCTCGGCGCTTTTTTGCTCCGCCTCCATTATCTTGCCCTTGAGCGTGGCCACCATGCCCTTCATGGCGCCAAACACGCCGATCTCGGGCCGCTTCTCGTCGAAGCGCACCTCAAGGTCGCCTCCGGCGATGCGCTGGGCCGTTGCGGCAAGCGCGGCGGGCTCGTCGCCCAATTGGCGCATGAGCGTGCGCGTGAACAGAATGCCCAACGTCATGCCGAGAATGACGCAGACCAGGCAGGTGACCACCGAGGTTTTGGTGATGGCGGCGGCGGTGTTGTTGATGCTGAGGTTCTGCTCCTTGGCTTGCAGCGTTTGGCTGTTATTGATGGCGCCGAGCTCTTTTCCCAGCTCCACGGCGGCTTGCCGGGCCTCGGTGGTGGAGATCTTGAGGGCCTGGGCGTTTTGGGCGGCGTCTGTGGAGTTGCCCAGCTTGGCCACCCTGTCATGCACGGCCAGCCATTTCTCGAAGGCGTCCTTCAACGTTGCGTACTGCTGCTTCTCCTGATCCGATTTAAAAAACGAGCCGATGTTCTTGAAGGCCTGGAGGGTCTTCTCGCGGCGCTTTTCATAGAGCGAGTAGAGCTCGGCCAGCTGGACCGGGTCGTTGCAAGCGATGATGTCCTTTTCCGCGCGCGAACTCTTCAACATGGAGGTGTCGAATTGCTCAAGCGAAAGCAGGCCAAGCAAGTGCTGGTTGTACATGATGTCTGAAAGAGTGGTCACGTTGCTCATGCCGGAGTGGCTGTACAGCGTCACGCCCACCGTGCAGGATGCGAGCAAAAGCGTGAGCAGAATCAGTTTGACGCCGGTCTTCATCCTATCGAAAATATGCATCTTTCCCCCCGAACTGCGTGTTGCTTAATGCCCCTGCGCCGCACCTGGCGCTTTCCCCTAATGCCCTTCTCATAACGGGAGCGCGTCTCCCCTTGACTGCGACCCTGCCTGTTCAAGAAGCCCTGCGCATGGTGTCCATGGCACGCTCTCCGAACTGTCTTCTGTAGCATTTGCAAAAATGGCTTTGCGAGGTGAAGCCGCAGGCGAAGGCGACGGAGAGTATCGTCGTGCCCGGTCGCGTCACCCGCAGCATCTGCCGCGCCTTGTTCAGGCGGCATTGGCGCAAGAAGTCCGAGGGCGTGTAACCCCGGAAGCGCCTGAAGGCGGCCTGTATCGATCGGACGCTCATTCCCGTTACCTGGACAAGCTCGGCCAAGTGCAAGGGCTTGTCCGCATTGGCTTCCATATATGCCTCGGCCAGGCGCACCACCCGGGGCACGCTCTGCGGCAAGGGCAACGTGGCCAGCAGGTGGCTGCATGTGTGCGGCAAGCAGGCCAGCATGGCCGTAAGGAGCATTTCCTCGTACTGGGCCACAAGCACGGGAGAGGCGATCATCGCCGGGTTGCGGTTGAATACCTCTACTATGTGCCCGAGGAGCGCGCAGAAAAAGTCCGGCCCGGGGTCCGCGCGGCGCATGGGATTTTCAAACGCCAGCGGGGGCAGGTGCGCGCAGCCGGTGCGCTGTGAAAGCGCCTCCTCCACCGCGGCCATGCCGCCGGTCAGCAGCAACATGCGCACGCCCGACTCCTGCCCCACGGAGAGGGGGGGGGGACCGCTGAGCAGGGCGCACTGTTGATCGGCGCGGCACACGTATTCCCCGTGGCGGCTTTGTATGCGGAGGTGCCCGGAAAGCGGCATGCAGAACAGGAATGCGGTGCTGCCTGGTCCGCAGTGTATGTGAATCTCAGGTGGAAAATGCACATAACACAATGACATGCCCCCAAGGCTGATGCATTGGTAATCAACTTTTGTATTTGACGCAGCGTGGCTTGTTATCTGTACACCTTTAATCCCTTTCAATAGTACAGCGTTTAGTATATCAATATCTTCAACTTTCAAAACAGGAATGGATTGAAAGGCTATTTTATCATGCAGTAACTCCGAAGAACCAAGGAACATTTGCCTTGTTACCTCCAAAATGAACTTATAAACGAGGATTGCTATATGTTTTTCTGGCATGTTGTCTCAATTAACACTGTGTACAAGAGGCTGCGCGACAGCGTAAGCATATAACCTCATGTGTATTCGTAGCGGGCACGAGTTGAAATAGATGAAGCAGTAGTTTTCCAGTCGAATCAACCATAATTAATCCTGCGCGCGCAATTCCAGCTTGAATGCGAAGGGAATTGTTCCCAGACGCAGCAAAGATGCTTGAAAGGCGCATCCGTATGTCACGGTTTCACTGATAAAATATGTAATTGGGCGTGGGCGAGGGGAGGCGTGGGCGAGGGGAGGCGTGGGCGAGGGGCTTTGTCTGACCGGACCGTGACGCGGTTATGCGTACTCGGAGGAGTCGAGCAGAATGGTCAGCGGGCCCCAATTGATGAAGTCGAGCTGCATCTCCGCGCCGAATATCCCCTGGGCGAAGGGGCCAGGGCAGGCGGCGGAGAGGTCGGCGGTCAGGCGTTCGTAAAGGGCGCGGGCCGCGTCCGGCGGAGCGGCGTCGGTGAAGGATGGTCTGCGTCCGCGCCGGGTGTCGGCGTAGAGCGTGAACTGGGAGACGAGCAGCAGCCCGCCGGAGGTTTCGCGCAGGCTCAGGTTCAGCTTTCCCGCGCCGTCGGGGAACACGCGCAGGTCGAGAACCTTGTCGCACAGGGCGCGCCAAACGCGGCCGCCGGGCATGTCCGGGGCGTCGCCGCGGCCAAAGCCCGCCAGAACAAGCAGCCCGGGGCCGATTTCGCCTACGCGCGCGCCCTCAACGTCCACGGCGGCGCGGGCAACGCGCTGGAGCAGCAGGCGCAAGAGCCTCTAGTCCTCGAAGTACATGGCGCGCGAGGTGCCCTTCTCGGACACGCTGACGCTTTTGAGCCGCGCCTGGGGGGCGAGTTCCGCCAGCCGGGCCCGGATGTCGAGGTACAGGTGCCGGGCGATGTTCTCGCTGGACGGGTTGCGTTGGGCAAAGGCGGGCAGGTCGTTCAGGTGCGCGTGGTCCAGCTGGTCCACCGCGGCGCGGGTGATGCGCTTGAGGTCGCCGAAGTCCACCAGGATTTCCACGGCGGGGTCGAGGGTCTCCCCCTCCACCTCAACGCTGACGCCGAAGTTGTGGCCGTGCAGATGCTCGCACTTGCCCTTGTAGTTGCGTAGCTGGTGTGAAGCGCAGAAGGCCTCGTCGATGAAAAGCCGCCATTTTCCGGCCATGGGTCCTCCGTGTTGGGCATGCGTGCTCCCCGCGCGCGCGGGGCGCAGATGGATATTGGCGCTGGCCCGGGTTTTGTCAACCGCGGAGCCCTTGCCGCGCAGGCGTTGACTTCCGTCCGGCGGGCCATACCTTTTTGCATATCCCCCTGGTCTTGCCGCGCGCCAACAACTCAAGGAGACCGCCATGAATCCCAAGTCCGCGTCTCTCGCCGCCTTTCCCGCCGCCACCTTCGCCGGCGGGTGTTTCTGGTGCCTGGAGGCCGACGCGCTGCACCTTCCAGGCGTGCTCGCCGCCACTTCCGGCTACACGGGAGGCACCGTGCCCGACCCCGCCTATGAGGACGTGTGCGGCGGCGGCACCGGCCATCTGGAGGCCGTGGAGCTGCGCTACGATCCGAATCTGGCGGACTACCGGGCGCTGGTGGATTGGTTTTTGCGGCGCATCAACCCGTATGATCCCGAGGGACAGTTCTGCGACGTGGGGCCGCAGTACCGCACGGCGGTTTTTTTTCACGATGCGGACCAGGAGCGTGCGGCGCGCGCGGCCATAGCCGCGCTGGAGGCGGGCTCTCCCGCCGCCGCCGCCGGCCGCCCCGTGGCCACGCGCGTGCTGCCAGCCGGGCCGTTTTACGAGGCCGAGTCCAGACACCAGGGCTATAGCCGCAGCAATCCCCGGCGCTACCAGCTATACCGCATGGGCTGCGGACGCGACGCCACCCTGACGCGGCTGTGGGGCAGGGGCGCGGCGGATCCGCTCTCCGGCTTTGTCCCGCGCTTGGCGCCGGAGACCTTCGACGATGCTGCGGCCAGGGCGCTGCTGACTCCCGAGGCCTTCCGCGTGGCCCGGCAGGACGGCACCGAGCCGCCCTTCAAGAACGCCTACTGCGACGAGCACCGTCCCGGGCTGTACGTGGACGCGGTGAGCGGCGCGCCGCTGTTCGCCAGCATTCACAAGTTCGACTCCGGCACGGGCTGGCCGAGCTTCACCCGGCCGCTGCTGCCCGGCAACATCACCACCCGCACGGACCATACGCTGCTCATGCCGCGCACGGAGGTGCGGGCCTGGCATTCCGGCAGCCACTTGGGCCACGTGTTCGATGACGGCCCGCGAGAGGCCGGTGGCCTGCGCTACTGCATGAACTCCGCGGCCCTGCGCTTCATTCCCGTTGATGAGCTGGCTGCGGCGGGCTACGGGCGCTATGCCGGGCTTTTTGGCGCGGCGGCGGGCTAGGCGCGCCGTTCACCTGCCGCGCGGCTCCGTTCCCCGGAATTGCGTTGCCTCTTGCCCGGGCGCGGGCATTGTGTCGGCATGGACATCCGCGCCAAATCCCCCGACGCGGCGGCGCCGCCGCCCGCACCCGCCCCGCCCGCACCCGGAAAGGCGGCCAAGCCCGACGTGCTGCTTTCCACGGGCTCGCTCTTCCATCTGCCGCTGCCGCGCATTGCGCGCATCGCCCGGTGCGCCGGTTTCGCCGGGCTGGAGCTGGTCGTGGGCTCCCCGGCCATTGCGCCGGGCCCGGCGGTGTTTGAGGCCCACGCCCTGTGCCCGGTGCGCGCGGTGCATGCGCCCTTTCGCAACTGGAACGACTGGGGCGGCCACAAGAATGCCTGGCGCGCCGCCGTGTGTTTGGCTGCGGCGCTCGGCCCGCCGTGCCGTGCCGAGGAGAACCGCCTGCCCGTGACCCTGCACCCGCCAGGGGGCTCGTTGCGCGACGCCGTGCAGGCGCGCTGGTTCGCGCGGACCGTGGACCTGCCGCGTTTGCTGGACGCGCCGCCGCATATTTCGCTGTGCCTGGAAAATTTGCCCTGGACGCCTGGCGGGTATTTCGGCCGCGATCCTTTTGAGGCGCTGCTGGCCGAGTGCCGTGAGCGCGGGCTTTTCCTCACCCTCGACGCCTGCCACCTGGGCGTTTCCGGGCGGGACATCCTGGTGGATCTGGCCCGCGTGCCCGCAGGCCTGCTGGGCCATGCGCATTGCTCCGACGCGGATGGGTTCGCCGAGCACCTGGCACCCGGCGCGGGCGCGCTGCCCCTGGGACCGTTTTTGGAACGCCTTGGCGCGCGCGGCGATGTGCGCACCGTGAGCCTTGAACTGGACCCGGCGCAGCTGCCGGAGGATGAGGATCGGCAGGTCGCGGCGCTTTCGCGGCTGCGCGCGGACATGATCGAAGCCCTGAATGGCCGGGCGCCTTCCGCGTGGGCTGGCCGGGCCGGCATGTCATCCGGCATGCCTCACGGTTCATGGCGCGGGGCGCGTTTCGCCACCCTGGGGTGAGGCGGGCATTGGAGCCATTTGAGCGCATTCGGCCCAGACCGGACCAGACCGGGTGAAACCGGGCCAGACCGGGCCAGAGCTCATCGGGCTGGTTGACGGGCCGTATTGGCCCGCATGGGCTCGCTTGCCCCCAGGCGGCATCCGGGCTACACACTGGCGGAAGCGATTTTCTCCACCACCCTCGCCAAGGAGCGCCCCATGCGCCAGAATCAGCTGGGCGGGCCATCCCCGTCCTTTGGCTCCGTCTCTTCCCCGGCTTTTTCCACCGCCGCCGGGGCCACGGAAGAAGCCCGCTACGCCCACGGCGGCAACGTGTGGAAAATGGCGGAACGCGCGGGCGTGCGCCCTGAGGATCTCATCGACTTCTCCGCCAGCATCAATCCTCTGGGACCGCCTTCCTGGCTGGCGGAAACCGTGGCCGACGCGCTGTCCCAGGTGGTCCACTACCCGGATCCCGAGGCCAGCGATCTGACCCTGGCCGCTTGCGAGCTGTACAAGGTGTGGCCCACCCAGGCGCTTGCGGGCAACGGCGCCTCGGAGCTCCTGCCCGCCGTGTGCGCCCTTGCCGTGCGCCAGGGCCTTGCCCGCGCCGTCATTCCCGTTCCCGCCTATGTGGACCTGGACCGCTGCTGCCGCCAGGCCGGCTTGGCTGTGGAGCGGCTTGTCTGCACCGCGCAAAAGGGCTTCGCCCCGGATCTGGAGACCCTGGCCGGAATGCTCGCCACCCCGGCGTTGGTGCTGCTCACCAGTCCCAACAACCCCACCGGCGTGTGTGTGCCCGCGCGCCATGTGCGCGACCTTGCCCGCGCCTTTCCCCAAAGCCTGTTCGTGGTGGACGAGAGCTTCGCCGACTTCGTGCCCGGCATCGATGACGAGAAGGAGGGCAACGGACGGCTGGTGCGCCAGCGGCCGGACAACGTCGTCGTCCTGGTCTCGTTGACGAAATTTTACGCGGTGCCCGGCCTGCGCCTGGGCCTGTGCTTCGCCGCGCCGGACAACGCCCGCCGCCTGCGCCGGCACCTGCCGCCGTGGAACGTGGGCACCCTGGCGCAAAAGGTGGGGGCGCGCTGCCTGCGTGATTTGGACTACCGCGAACGCACCATCCGCGAGGTGACCCGCCTGCGCGAAAAGCTGGCCGCCGACCTGCGGGAGATCCCCGGCTTGCGCGTGTTCCCCGGCGCGGCCAACTTTTTGCTGTGCAGGCTGGACCGCGTGGGCATGAGCGCGACGCCGCTGTTCGAACGCCTGCTGGCGGAGGGGCTCGTCGTTCGTCTGTGCGCTAATTTCGACGGGCTCGACGACAGTTACTTCCGCGTGGCCGTGCGCACCCAGGAGCAGAACGAGCGGCTGGCGGACGCCCTGGCGCGCTTCTCCGGCATCGCCAAGGCCCCGGCCGCGGTGGCGCGGCGCAAGATTCCCGCCCTCATGATTCAGGGCACCTGCTCCAACGCGGGCAAAAGCGTGCTGGCCGCCGGGCTGTGCCGCATTTTGCTGGAGGACGGCTTCGACGTGGCGCCCTTCAAGGCGCAGAACATGTCGAACAACTCCGCCGTGGTGCCCGGCGGTCCCGGGGAAGAAGGCGCGGGCCGCGAGATCGGCCGGGCGCAGGCCACCCAGGCCCAGGCCTGCCGGTTGGCGCCGGACGCGCGCATGAATCCCGTGCTGCTCAAGCCCACGGGCGACACCGGGTCCCAGGTGCTGGTGCTGGGCCGCCCCGTGGGCAACATGAACGTGCGCGAGTACCACAACTACAAGCCCGAGGCCTGGCGCGCGGTGACGCAGGCCTACGACTCGCTTGCGGCGGAGCACCAGGTGATGGTGCTGGAGGGCGCGGGCTCGCCCGCCGAGGTGAACCTCAAGGAGCACGACATCGTGAACATGCGCATGGCCGCCCACGCCGGGGCCAAGGTGCTGCTCGTGGGCGACATCGACCGCGGCGGGGTGTTCGCGGCGCTTGCGGGCACCTTCGGCATTCTCGACGAAGCCGAGCGCGCGCTGGTGGTGGGGCATGTGCTGAACAAATTCCGGGGCGACGCATCCATCCTTGGCCCCGCGCTGGATTTTCTCTACCGCCGCACGGGCAGGCCGGTGCTGGGCGTGGTGCCCTGGCTGGCCGATTTGGCCCTGCCGGAGGAGGATTCCGTCGGCATCCGCAACACTGTTGCGGATCAACACAGCAAACATGCGGATACGCTGGATATTGCCGTTGTGGTTCCGCAACGAATCTCCAACTTCAACGACTTGGACCCCCTGGCGGCCGAGCCAGACGTGCGCCTGCGCCTGGTGGCGAACGCCCTGGAGCTGGGGCGGCCGGACGCGGTGATTCTGCCCGGCAGCAAGAATACCATTGAGGACATGCGCGCGTTGCGCGGCGCGGGGTTCGCTGCGGCCCTGCGCGCCCTGCCGGAGAGCACGCGGGTCATCGGCCTGTGCGCGGGCTTGCAGATGCTGGGCTTGCGCGTGGACGACCCCCTTGGACTGGAATCGGGGCTGAAGTCGGCCGAGGGCTTCGGCCTTTTGCCGCTGACCACGGAGCTCAAGCGCGAGAAGACGCTGACCCGCGTGACCGTGCGCGACGAGCGCACCGGGCACGACGTGGCGGGCTATGAGATCCACCATGGCGAAACGACGCTTTCGCCGGACGGTGGGGCCCGGGTGCTCCTCGCCCACCCCGCCCAGGCGAACGCCTCGGGCGCATTGGGCGGGCGCGCCCTCTCCTATGGTCTGGATGACGCGGAGCTGGCCGTGGGCGGGTTCCCCCGCGTGTGGGGCACATACTTGCACGGCGTGTTCGACGCCGACGGTTTCCGCCGGGCCTTCCTCGACGATTTGCGCCGGGCGCGCGGCCTTGCTCCGCTTGGCGCGGTGCAGACGCGGTTTGGACTGGAGCCCGCGCTGGAGCGGCTGGCCGCCAGCCTGCGCCGACATCTGGACATGAACCGGGTGTACCAGGCTCTGGGGCTGCCAAAGCCCGGGGGGTTGCTGGGGTGAGGGCAGCGCCGAGGAGTATTGATGGTGGAGAGCACCATATCCCACGCTCCTTTGACAATCTTGCACTGTAAAGCGTAAGGTATAGGAAAAGGATATGTGGAATGCATGCGCGAGCGGTACTGATACTTGATGATGAACCGGGCATTCGGGAGACATTATCAGAGTATTTGTCTGATATAGGATACGCTACGCACTGCTTTTGGGATACGGAAAGCGCCCTTTCGGCACTGTGCGGGCAGCATTTCGACCTTGCCATTGTGGATGTGCGGCTGCCGGGAAAAGACGGACATGCGTTTCTGCGAAGTGCTCTTGAGGTGCAGCCGGGCTTGAAGGCCATCATCCATACCGGCTCCGTGGAATACATGCAGCAAGAGCTTGACCCGTCCTTTCGGGACAGCGTCTTGGCTGTGTTCATCAAACCCGTAATGGACATGCAGACGTTTGTGGACGTGCTGCAACAGCTTCCAGAAACGTGATGCTCTCGGGTGTTCAGATCGGCCCCGTTCTCCTCATCGAGGACGAGCAGATGCTGCGCCTGACCTTGGGCGACCACCTGCGGCGACCTCACCGACATCGGTCATGAGGTGCTTGAGGCGGAATGCGCGGGAAAGGGGGGGCATAACAAGCGCGTGGCAAAAATCGCCACGGACATCGGCCGGTCCATGGACAAGGCCAGCCTGAACACCTTGTTTCTTGCCGGGTTGCTGCACGACATCGGCAAAATCCGCGTGCCGAAGACCATTCTGAACAAGCCGAGCGAACTGACGCCGGAGAAACACGGGCAGATCGAAAGCCACGTGACCCTCGGATACCGCATTCTTGAGCACATCCCCTTTGACGGCCCCATGGCCGAAAGAGTGCGGCAGCGCCACGAGCGATACGGCGGCAGCGGCTCCCCCCGCGGGCTCGCCATTGATAGGGGGCGCGCCTGCGCACGCTGCGTGCTGCACACCGGGGTGCGCATAGGCGGGCAGGGCATTCCCGTTCTCGACACGCGCATTGTGGTGTTCGCCTTGGCCTGGGCCGTCATCGGCTTTCCTGTCGACACCGTGCCCGAGATGCTGCGCATTGCGGCTCGATGGTGGACCAGCCCCCGGCCGTGGCCGCCGGGGAGGACGCCCAATGCATAAGGGTTGCGGGCAAACTGGAGGGGCGGCTGCTCATCCTGATCGCCGCCGCCCTTCCACAAAGCGGAACACGCCCGCAGCGTCGAGGGTGGAAATGATGGCGTTTGCGTTTTCAACAATGGCGCGCACGCTGGCGTCGCGCTCGCCGCTCCATCTCTATTTTGGCCCGGCGGGCCAGCTCGCGGGTCAGCTTTGCGTTATTCGCCAACAACCGGCGTCGCAGCACCCGCGCGTGGAGCAGAAAAACGGCGGTGATGAGGAAAAGGAGCAGCTCGGCGCCCCAGGTAAGCTGGAGCGGCAGGGCGGTTGGCGGCTGGTGCGCCATGGCCGGGCCCGCCGCAATCAAAATTCCTGTAACCGCAAGCCGCAATATGTTGCGTTTGCGCACCCATTCCTCTTCCGCTGCGGTCGCAAATGGGATGGACGTCGGCATCAGCTCTTTCTCTCATACGCAAGAAAGGCCGGATGTCCAAGCTGTTGCGTGCGCGCGGCCCCGTCTCTGGGCGGCCTCTTTTCAAAACACGTGTTTTGGGCTAGTGCCAGGGTTCCGCTTATGGGCGCAGCGCGCCCGCAACATCTAGAGCGCCGGGAGTCTCAATGCGTTTGTACAACACCATGGGCCGGACCAAGCAGGAGTTCACCCCGCTGCGCGGCAACGCCGTCTCCATGTACGTTTGCGGCATCACCGCCTATGACTACTGCCATATCGGCCACGCGCGCAGCGCCGTGGTCTTCGACGTGCTTGTGCGCTATCTGCGCCACAAGGGCTACGATGTCACCTTCGTGCGCAACTTCACCGACGTGGACGACAAGATCATCAAGCGCGCCAACGAGGTTGGAGCGAATTCCAAGGACATCGCCGAGAAGTTCATCGGCGAATTCTATGTGGACATGGATGCGCTGGGCGTGCTGCGGGCCGATGTGGAGCCCAAGTGCACCGAACACATCACAGAGATGACCGCCCTCACCCAGAGCCTCATCGACAAGGGCCACGCCTACGCCACCCAAAGCGGCGACGTGTACTTCAAGGTGCGCAGCTTTTCCGGCTACGGCAAGCTGTCGGGCCGCAACATCGAGGATTTGGTCTCCGGCGCGCGCGTGGAGCCCGGCGAGGAAAAACAGGACCCCCTGGACTTCGCCCTTTGGAAGGCCGCCAAGCCAGGCGAACCCAGCTGGAAAAGCCCCTGGGGCCTCGGCCGCCCCGGCTGGCACCTGGAATGCAGCGCCATGAGCGAGAAATACATGCCTCTGCCGCTGGACATCCACGGCGGCGGCCAGGACCTCGCCTTCCCGCACCACGAGAACGAGATCGCCCAGAGCGAGGCCGCCACCGGCAAGGAATTCGCCAAATTCTGGGTCCACAACGGCTTCGTGCAGATCAACTCCGAGAAGATGTCCAAGTCCTTGGGCAATTTTTTCACCATCCGCGACATTACCGCCAAGTTTCTGCCCGAGGTGCTGCGCTACTTCCTGCTGACCATGCACTACCGCAGCCCGCTGGATTTCTCCTTTGACGCCCTGGAGGAAGGGGAAAAGGGCGTGCGCCGCATCTACGCCGCCCTGGCGCAGATAGACGCCGCGCTGGCCGGAGCCAAGTGGTCCAAGACCCCGCTGCCGCAGGACATCCTCGACGAACAGACCGGATACGAAAAGGGCTTCGTGGAGGCCTTTGAGGACGACGTGAACACCGCCGCCGCCCTGGGGCATCTCTTCGGCATGGTGCGCCTGGCCGGCCGCGTGCTGGAAGACAAGGCCCTGCGCAAGGCCGAGGCCGGACGCGACCTGCTCGCGCGCATCAAGGGCGAGGTCGCCAAATGGTCCGGCGTGCTCGGCGTGTTCGCCCGCGAGCCCGAGGCCTTCCTCGCCGACCTCAAGGCGTGCCGAGCCGCCCGCGCGGGCATAGACCCCGCCAAGGTGGAGGCCTTGCTGGCCGATCGCCTGGAGGCGCGCAAAAACAAGGATTTCGCCCGCTCCGACGCCATCCGCGACGAGCTTGCCGCCATGAAGGTTGAAGTGAAGGATACGCCCCAAGGCCAGACCTGGGACGTGCTGTAGAACGGGCAAGGGGCTTCGTCCCTGCTTGAATGTGGCTGGCGGGCGCAAGGCCCGCTGGGCCCGCATATGAAAACGGCCGGAGCCCCTGCGCATGCGCGGTGGTTCCGGCCGTTTGCTTTCGCGGTGGCGCAACGGGGCGGCGGGGCAATCCCCGCCGCAAAGGGGGACAATTCTTGACGCCCATACCCCGTGGCGGTAAAAGGTGTTTGAAGCGTCATTCAGGCGCTTGTCCCAGCGCTTGCCGAGGCGGCCCCGTGCCCCCGCATGATTTGGCGGCCTTGCACAGACCTTACGGCGAAAGGACGGCCCATGCTGCACCGCGAACCTTTGCTTTTGCCCGCTCTTGCGATGGCCGCGCTTCTGCTGGCCGCCTGCGGCGGCGACAAGGCCCCGCAACCCAAGACCGTCAGCGCCCCAACGGTGCGCGCCGCCCTGTATGATGCTCAGGAGTGCCGCAGCCTGGCTGGCGAGGTGCGCTCGCAGAACAGCGTCATATTGTCGAGCAAGGTGGCGGGCACGGTGACGGAGGTTCTGGCCACGGAGGGGCAGGTGGTGGAGAAGGGGCAGGTCATCCTGCGCATCGACGACACCGAGCTCAAACAGCGCGTGGAGGCGGTGCAATCCACGGCGCGGCAGGCCGGGCTGGAGCGGCAGGCCATAGCCGCCCGCAGGGACATGGCCAAGGTGAACCTGGAGCGCATGCAAAAGCTTTTCGCCTACCGGGCCGTCAGCCGCGACGAATTGGACCGCGCGAACACGGAATACGTCGCCCTGCGCAAGCAGGAGCAGGCCATGGCCGCCAGCGAGTCCTCCGCCGGACACCAAGGGGCGGAGGCGCGCTCGCTCATGGGCTACAGCGTGGTCACCGCGCCGTTCAAGGGCGTGCTCTCCCGCCGGTATGTGGACCAGGGAGCCTTTGTGGCGGCGGGCGCGCCGCTGGCCGCTGTGGACGACATCCAGGGCGGCTACGAGGTGGAGGCCCAGGCCGATGAGAGCCTGATGCGTGATCTTCGTCCCGGGCTGGCGGTGCTGGGGCTGGTGCCCGCGGTCTCGGCCACGCCGTTTTTGACGCGCCTGACCACCGTGGTGAACCGTGTGGACCCGGCCACGCGCACGTTCAAGGTGCGCGCCGCGTATGTGCCGCCGTCCGGTCCGGCCGTTCCCGCCGTCAACCAAGCCACTGCCCAGGCCAACGCCACTGCCGCGGCGGCCGGAAATTCTGTCGGCAACGCCGCCGGTCCGCATGCGGGCATGTTCGGCAAGGTCTGCGTGCCCATGCTGCAGGCGCGGCGGCTGCTTATTCCCGCATCGGCCGTGCGCCAGCGCGGGGAGCTGGCCACCGTGCTGGTGGTCGACGAAAAGAACGTGCTGCGCTTGCGGCTCATCAAGCTTGGCGGGGTGTACCTCAAGGCGGATCTCGGCGGGCAGCCGTACATCGTGCAGGCCCAGGAGGAGCTGACGGGCGGGAAGAATCCGCCGGGCGGGCTCATGGCCGAGGTCCTCTCCGGCCTCACCCCCGGCGAGACCATAGTGGACGGAGGACCGGACACCCTGCGCGAGGGCGACCGGCTTGCCCCGTCCGCGCCCGCGGCGCAGCCGACGGCTCCGGCGCAACCAACGCAAACGCCGAAGCCGTAGGCCCCGCCATGTCCGAAACGCCGCCGCCCGATCCGAACACTCCCGATCCGAACGTCTCCGAGCCGGGCCCTGCTTCTGGCGGTCCGTCCGCTCCGCAAGGCCCACATGGTCCGAAGGGCCACGAGCACGCGCTGCTCTCGCGCATCACCGCCAGCTTTGTGAACTCCAAGCTCGTGCCGCTCATCATCCTGGCGGCGCTCCTGCTGGGCGCGTTCGCCATCATGCGCACGCCGAGCGAAGAGGAGCCGCAGATCGTCGTGCCCATGATCGACGTGATGGTGGACATGCCCGGCGCCACGCCCAGGGAGATCGAGACCCGCGTGGTGGGCCCCATGGAGAAGCTGCTGTGGGAGATCCCCGGCGTGGAGTATGTGTATTCCACGGCCCAGGACGGCCACGCCCTCACCATCGTGCGCTTTTACGTGGGCCAGGATGTGGAGCAGAGCGTGGTCAAAACCTACGCCAAGCTCTACGAGCACCTGGACTGGATTCCGCCGGGCTGCTCGCGCCCGATTTTGAAGCCGCGCAGCATCGACGACGTGCCGGTGCTGGCGGTGAGCTTCCACGGCGAGGGGTACGACGGCCGCGCGCTGCGACAGGTGGCGGCGGAGGCGGCGGAGGCCGTGCGCTCGCTGCCCGGCGTGTCCGAGGTGACGCTCACCGGCGGCCGCGCGCGCAGCGTTACCGTGGATGTTGACCCCGACCGCCTGCGTTCGCTCAACATCGATGCGCTGGACGTGGCGGACAGCATCCGCGCGCAAAACCAGGCGGCGCGCAGCGGGGCCATAACCAGCGGGGGGCAAAGCTTCCCCGTGCGGCTGGACAGCTTCCTCAAAACCGCGGGCGACGTGGGCCGCGTGGTGGTGGCCATGAACCAGGGCCGCCCGGTGTATCTTTCCGACGTGGCCGACGTGCGCGACGGCTTCGCCGAGCCGGACAACTATGTGCTCTTCGCGCCCGGGCCCAAGGCCGCCAGCAAGGGCATCGCGGAGGCTCCGGGGCGCGTGCTGCCGTCCGTCACCCTCTCCGTGGCCAAGCGCAAGGGTGTGAACGCCACCGGGCTGTGCGAGCAGGCCCTCAAAAAAATCGACAGCCTGCGCGGCTTCGCCATCCCCGACGGCGTGCAGACGACCATCGTGCGCGACTACGGCAAGACCGCCAAGGACAAGAGCGACGAGCTGCTCAAGCATCTGCTGCTGGCCGCGCTGTCCGTGGGGGCCATTGTGGCGCTGTTTCTGGGCATGCGCGCCAGCTGGGTGGTCATGGTGGCCGTGCCGGTGACGTTGGCGGTGACGTTGGCCGTATACTGGATGCTGGGGTACACGCTCAACCGTGTCACGCTTTTCGCGCTTATTTTCTGCATCGGCATCTTGGTGGACGACCCCATCGTGGACGTGGAGAACATCGTGCGGCACATGCGGCTGCCGTCGTCCAAGGGCCGGTCCTTCACGCAGGTCATCATCGAGGCGGTGAACGAGGTGCGCGCGCCGCTGGTGCTGGCCACCTTCACGGTGGTCGCGGCCATCATGCCCATGGGGTTCGTGGGCGGGCTCATGGGCCCGTACATGCGGCCCATGCCCGTGGGGGCCAGCATGGCCATGCTGTTGTCCATGGCGGTGGCGTTCGTCATTACGCCGTGGACCGCGCGCCGGCTGCTCAAGCCCGCCCACGCCCACGAGCCGGAGGTCCACGACGACCATCTGACCCGGCTGTACCTGCGGGTGATGAACCGGCTGATCTACGAGCCCAGGTATCGCCGCAACTTCCTGCTCGGCGTTGCCGGGTTGTTTCTGGTCAGCGTGGCGCTGTTTCCCTTGAAGGCCGTGCTGGTGAAAATGCTGCCCTTTGACAACAAGAGCGAGTTCGAGGTGGTGGTGGACATGCCCGATGGCACGCCCCTGGAGGCCACTGCGGCGGCGGCGCAGCAGCTTTCGCAAGCGGCGCTGGACCAGCCGGAAGTGACCGACGCCGAAATCTACGCCGGATGCTCCGCGCCGTTCTCCTTTAACGGGCTGGTTCGCCATTACTACCTGCGGCAAGGGCCTAACCAGGCCGAGGTGCAGGTCAACCTGACCCCGCGCGGAGACCGCGGCGCGGACAGCCACACCATTGCCAAACGCACGCGCCTGGCCATGGCCGCCACCGCCGCCAAGCTCGGCGCGCGGGTGAAGGTGGTGGAGGTGCCGCCCGGCCCGCCGGTGATCCAGACCCTGGTGGCCGAGATTTACGGCCCCACGGCGGAGGGGCGCGAGCGTGTGGCCCGGCAGGTCAAACAGGTTTTCGCGTCCACGCCAAGCGTTGTGGACGTGGACTGGTACATGAACGATCCGCAGAAAGAGACGCGCATCCGCGTTGAGACGGACAAGGCGCTGAAAAACGGCGTGGACCCCGACCGCGCGCGCCAGGTGGCGGCGGCGAGCATCGGCGGCGAAACCGCCGGGCTGCTGCACGACGTGAACGCCCGGGAGGACGTGCCCGTCATTGTGCGGCTGCCGGTGGCGCGACGTGCCACGGTGGACGGACTTTCGGCCATACCGGTGCGGGGCAGCGCGGCAAGCGGCGGCAAAGTGGTGTCGTTGGGGCAGCTGGCCGCGCTGGAGCAGGCGGTGACTCCCCCGGCCATATACCATAAGAACATGATGCCGGTGATCTATGTTACCGGCGACATGGCCGGAAAAGAGGAGAGCCCGGTCTACGGCATGAGCCGCATCGACGCCGAGCTGGACCGGCTGGCGGTCGAGGGGCGGGGGGCGTGGCAGTCCGGCCCGGACGACAGGCGCGAGCTGACGCGCCTGCGCACGGCCATGCCGTTCTCCACCACGAGCTGGAGCATGAAGTGGGACGGCGAGTGGCAGATAACCTATGAGGTCTTCCGCGACATGGGGCTGGCCTTCGCCGTGGTCATGGTGCTCATCTATATATTGGTCGTGGGGTGGTTCGGCTCGTACACCACGCCCATAGCCATCATGTCGCCCATTCCGCTCTCGCTCATCGGCATCATTCCGGCGCACGCGCTCACTGGGTCGTTCTTCACCGCCACCAGCATGATCGGCTTCATCGCCGGGGCGGGCATTGTGGTGCGCAACTCCATCATTCTGGTCGATTTCATCAACCTGCGCCGCGAGCAGGGCGAAACGCTGGAGCAGGCCGTCATCGACGCCGGGGCCGTGCGCTTCCGCCCCATGCTGCTCACGGCCATCTCCGTGGTGGCCGGGGCCTTCGTCATCCTCTTCGATCCCATCTTCCAGGGGCTGGCGCTCTCGCTCATGGCGGGCGAGGTGGCGGCCACGCTGTTCTCGCGCATGGTCGTGCCCGTCATGTACTATCTGAACCAGCGCAGGCACGCGGCCTAGGCCGCGGTTTAGGCGCGGCGGAAAGAGCCGGGGGAACGCCCTCCCCGCCGCGGGGCCGCGCTAGCGCTTGAGCGCCTTGAGCAGCAGGGCGGGGATCTGCATGTTCGCGGCCTGCATGGAGGCGTCCAGGATGTCCGCGTCGGTCCAGCCGTGTCCGCGCAGGGTGTCGATGTCCGCATCGGCGATGCTGGCGGGGGCGGAGATGAGGCGCGCCGCGTAGGCCAGCAGCGCGCGCTCGGCGGGGGTGAATTCGCCGCCGCCTTCGGGCAGGGCGTTGAGTTCCTCATCGGAAAGACCGGTGGCGCCCAGCAGCTTGCCGTTAAAGAGCAAACAGGCCGGAGCGGAAAGCGCGCGGGAAGCCACGTAGCGGATTGCCGCCAGCAATTCCGGGCTCAGGTGCGCGTGCGCGCCGAAGTAGCGGAAGAAGGCGAACTGCGCCTCCACCATGCCGGGGCTGGCGGATAAGAGCAGCATGGGCTCCGGCACGCCGACCTGCGGCGGAAAGCGCTTGAAGGCCTCGATCATGAAGCCTGTGGCGGTTTCAGGTGTCTGGGTGGCGAGACGGTAGGGGGCGTCGGCTTTCGTGGAAGACATGGGGAACTCCTGGTGCGGTGGTATGAGAAACTCCGGCTGGACGCGCCGTGCGGTTAAGACTAGACCGGTCTATTCGTAATTCGGCCAAACACAACGGACGGCATGAACGTTCTCGCGCGCGGTCAGCGCCGCAGCATGTCGAGGAGCATGTCGCGGGCCAGGAGCATGGGCTGCGGCTGCCCTGCGGCCTTCATGCGCAAAATGGCCCCCTGCCAAGCGGCGACGATGAACCGGGCCGCGGCGTCGGGGTCGTGGCGGGCGTTGATTTCGCCGTCCTCCCTGGCTTGGCGCAGCAATGCGGCCAACTGCCGCTCAAGCCCTTCGAGCACGCCATCCAGCCGCTGGCGGAAGGCCGGGCCCATGGGCGCCAGCTCCTGCACCAGATTGCCCACCGGGCAGCCGCAGGTGCTGAAGGGGTTTTCCGGGTCCCGGCTGCGGGCGATGGCCTGGTCGAAAAACGTGCGCACGCGGTCAAGCGGACAGAGCGAGGCATCGCCGAAAAGTTCCGCCGCGCGCCGCGAGAATATCCCCGCGTACTGGTCCAGCAGGGCCAGGGCGAAGTCTTCCTTGCTTTTGAAAAAGTGGTAGAACGACCCCTTGGGCACGCCGCAGGCGTCCAGAATCTGCTGGATGCCCGTGCCATTGTACCCCTGCCGGTGGATGATGGCCGCCCCGGCCTCAAGGAGCTTCAGGCGGGTGTCGTCTCGTTTGGCTGTGTCGCGCATGGAAATTGACTAGACCGGTCGTCTCCAAACGTCAAGCGTTTTGTCCACGCGCTCCGAACCGGGTGAGCTGTGGGCTGGGAGGTTGAACGCATTGGCGGCAGCGGGAATCATAGCCAGTGTTTGGCGGCGCGCCCTCAGGACAGCTCGGCGATGATGCGCGCGATGGGTTCCTCGACAAGGCGGCGCAGTTCCGTCAGACGCTCCTCGCTTTCCGCCTCAAAGCGCATCACCAGCGCGGGCTGGGTGTTGGAGGCGCGCACAAGGGCCCAGCCGTCGGGGAACACCAGCCTCGCGCCGTCTTCACCCTCGAGCGCATATTTTCTTTCAAATTCTTTTTTCGCCAGATCAGCCACGCGAAATTTTATATTTTCAGGACAGTTGACCCGCAGTTCCGGCGTCACAAACGTGCGGGGCCAGTCCTCCAGGCATCTGGACAATTGACGACCGAAATGGGAGAGTATTTCCACGAGGCGCAGAGCGGCATACGGGGCGTCGTCGAAACCGTAGTAGCGGTCGGCGAAGAACATGTGGCCGCTCATTTCCCCGGCCAAGGCGGCGTTTTCGGAAAGAAGCCGGTCCTTGATGAGTGAGTGCCCAGTCGCAGACATGATGGGCCGCCCGCCGTGGCGCTTGATGTCCTGAAAGAGCAAATGCGAGCATTTCACGTCGCCGATGATGGCCGATCCGGGTTTTTCCGCCAGCACCGCGCGGGCGAAAATGGCCAGCAGCCTGTCGCCGTGGACCACATGCGCCTTTTCGTCCACCACGCCGATGCGGTCGCCGTCGCCGTCGAGCCCGATGCCCAGCTCCGCGCCGGTCTCCAGCACCTTGGCCTTGAGCGCCGTGAGATTCTTCTCCTCCACCGGGTCCGGGTGGTGGTTGGGGAAGCGGCCGTCTGGTTCGCAGTACAGCGGCACCACTTCCGCCCCGGCGCGGGTGAGCAGGTCGCGGGCCACCAGGCCAGCCGCGCCATTGCCGCCGTCGAGCACGACCTTGACCGGCCGGGCCAGGCGCACCAACGCCGAGACGGTTTCCAGGTACGCGGGCACGATGTCGTGTCGGGAGGCCAACCCCATTTGTCCGGTCGGAGCGTCTTGGTCCATGAGGCGGGCGATCTTTTGGATCTCCTCCGAGTGGATGGTGCTTTTGCCCGCCCAGACTTTGAAGCCATTATATTCTGGCGGGTTGTGGCTGGCGGTGATCATGACCCCGGCCTGATAGGCCAGGTGGCGGATGGCGAAGTAACACACGGGTGTGGGCACCATGCCCAGCAGCAGCGTGTCGATGCCGGCATCGGCCAAGCCGCGCATAAGGCGGTCCTCGAATTCTGCGGACGTGAGGCGGCAATCGTGCCCGACGACAGCGCGCGAAAATCCGCGGGAACGGAAATAGGCTCCGCAGGCCCGGCCCAGGCGCTCCACCCAGGCGGCGTCGAAGTCCTGGCCGACGATGCCGCGGATGTCATAAGCGCGGAAAATGGTGGATTCAGCATTTTTCATGTGGATGTCCTGTGTTCATCATGCGGCGTTCCGTGTGGCCGGGCCGCCTCCGGCGGTCCCCGCCGATGACTTTGACTTGTTAGCACAGGCGGGTGCGCGTGGGAAGATGGGCGGATTGCGAACAATTGCACACGTGCATGATGTGTACAACAGTGTGCTATATGAACATGCCGCCCGCCATTATCTGAACACGTTCCAAGGAGGTTCACGGTTGTATACTCATTCTACTTAATTTTACCATACGCGTATTGACTCGAACATTTGGTGCTATATTGTGGCACGCCGTGTGCTGCGCCGATTATGCCAGACTTGACCACCGTACAACGCACTGTGAGCCTGCTGCGGGCACCATTGGCTAGTGTTGTGTTTCCCCTTGACGGCAGCATTTTTGAACAACTATAGTATCGCTGCGCAATGTCCCCTTTGGCCCGGCAAAATGGCTTTGGCAAGGCGTGCATTGTTTTCGATACAGGAAGAACCATACGGAGGATTGCAGTGGCAAAGTTGAAGAAAAAGTGCGACGAGCGCCTGGAACGCTGGTTCGAGGAAGCGATGGAGCGCATAAAGAAAGCCACTGGCGCGAGAACTCAGGTGCAGTTGGCCGAAGTTCTTGAAGTCCGCCAGTCGAGCATTTCGGACGCCAAACGGCGTTGCTCAGTTCCCTCGGACTGGTTCCTTAAGCTCTATCGCAGCCACGGCCTGAACCCCAACTGGCTTTCCGATGGACAGGAGCCGGTGTATTTGAACGCCAACCGGGGCGGTGTTTCGGCCGAGAACCTGCTGCGCGAAACGCCGGCCAGCTACGGCCGCACCAACGCGCGCGGACGCGTGGTTCCCGTTTCCTCCATGGCGGGCACCGGCGCGGACCCTGCTGTGTGGCAGCAGCAGCCCGTGGAGGACCTCTCCATACCCGACACTTTTTCCCGCCCCGATCTGGTGGTGCTGCGCGTGGATTCAGCAGGCATGGAGCCGCTGATCATGCGCGGGGCCTTTGTCGGAGTGGACACCGCCCAGCGCCAGCATCCCGATGGCGACCTCTGCGCCGTGCACTTTCCGCACCAGGGGCTGCTCATCCGCCGGGTGTTTTATGAGGATGGGCAGTTCGTGCTGCGCGCCGAGGATAAGACGCACGCCGATCTGCACGTTCCCGCCGGGGAAATGGCCAGCCGCACCCTTGGCCGGGTCATCTGGGTCATTCAGAGCCTGACGCCCCAGGCGTAAGCATCCGCGCTCCGCCTCTTGGGCGGCCTCACCGCTTCTGGCGATGGGGCCGTTTCTTTTTGCGCGGTGCGACGTGTAAAATGCGCGCCCGCCCACTTGATTTCATGGCGGCGACAGTGGATGATGAATCAGGCGCCTCCACGCGCCCACGGAGGTCCAATGCGTCCAGTCCCGAAAGCTCTCGTCCTGGCGGCGATATTGACCCTCGCACCGCTGTGCGGCCCTGCCGCGGCCGCACAGAACTCGCCGGATGGCCCGGCGAATTCCTCCGCCGCCGCCATCGCGTCCGGTTCGGTCCCGTCCGCCTCGGAGCTGGCCGCGCAGGTCCCGGCCAACAGCTATGACACGCCCGGCTCGGCGGAGGCCTCCGACCCGGACGCCCCACCGCCTTTCATGCGCAAGCCCAAGGTCCCGCCGCGCGCCACCAGGCCGGACATGACCTACGCCACGCGTCCCGCGCCTGCGGAATTCCGGGGGCTGCCCTGGGGCGCGGCGCTGGCGGAGGCCACGGCCCATCTGGGCCTCAAGCCTGTCACCAGCCCGCGTTCCTTGCCCGACACCTACTACCGCCCGGACGAGAACCTCAAGCTGGGATCGGCGGAGCTCGTCACCGTGGCCTATTATTTTCATAAGGGCGCCTTCAGCGGCGCGGGCATTGTGCTGGCCGGGGAGGCCAACTACTTCCTCGTCAAAGACCACCTCATCGAGTTGTACGGGCCGGGCAGGCAGGTGGGCGACCGCTACGGCTGGACCTGGACCCACGTGAACATCGACATGCGCCTGCGCGAGGGCATGGGCGAGGTGCGCTACACTTACGAGCCGTAGGCCCTTTCCTGCCGCGCCCCAAGGCAAGCGGACCCGCCGCGGAGAATCCGCGCTGAGCATATGGCGCCGCGAGCCCGGCGCCGCGAGACGATGCGAAGGAGGGAGCGATGCCGCAGGACGAACGCCACGCCATGAGGCCCACGCCCGCCGCCAGGGGGGCGCTGCTGCTGTATCTCGCCGCGTCCTGCGCCGTGGCTGCGGCGCTGCTGGCGGAGTTCGTGCTGGCCTGCGGCCTGTTGCGCGACCATCCAACCCATGCACCGGCGCTGCTGTCGCCGCTGTATGGCCTGCTTACGGCCGGGCTGCTGATCCTTGGCGCGCAGGCCGCGCTGGTTCACATCCTGCTGCTGCGCCCCCTGCGCGCGGCGTTGCTGCGCGAAGGCGAACTGGTCCAGGCGCTGGACGAGCGCAGCCACCGCGACGGCCTCACCGGCGCGCTGAACCGCATCGCGTTTGAGCATTTGATCGTGCGCGAGCTGGAGGCGCTCAAGCGGTATGGCGCGGGATTTTGCGCGCTGATGCTCGACGTGGATGGTTTTCGCCGCGTGAACGAGGAACACGGCTACGAGGCGGGCGACCAGGTGCTTGTGGAGCTGGCGCAGCTATTGCGGGCGCACATGCGCAAGGCGGATTTTTTGTTCCGCTGGCGCAGCGGGCGTTTTCTCGTCTTGTCCTCGGGCATCGACGAAGACCAAGCCCTGCGGTTGGCGACCAAGTTGTGCGACCTTGTGGGCGCGCATGTGTTCCGGCAGGGTTTGCGCCTCACTGTTTGCCTTGGCGTGGCCCAGGCCAAGCCGGAGGACGCGCCGGAGCTGCTCATGGCGCGCGTGAAGGCCGCCCTTGGACTGGCCAAGGAGCGTGGCCCGGGCAATGTGGCGGGCGGCGGGCCCGCCGGGGAAGTTCCCGCGGGCGCGGGCTAGCCCGAGCTGCGCCTGGCGGCGCGGCGCACCTTCCGCTTGACTTGACCTGACCGCTTATGTAACACACAATCTCTTTTTGCGCCGGGCCGACCCGTTCCGTGCAAGCGGGACGGGCGGTTTGGACGCTTTTCTTACGTGGAGTGTGGCCCGTGTTCGACAGCCTTACCGACCGCTTGTCCGAAGCCTTCCGCAACCTGCGCGGACAGGCCCGCCTGGATGAAAAGAACATCCAGGACGGCCCGC
>Ga0183100_1000533_pt1 | contig 28530 bp, 22 predicted proteins | sample Biomet2_FD_127789 | JGI IMG/M metagenome (GOLD analysis project Ga0183100, IMG submission 127789) | Microbial communities from bioreactor (seeded with anoxic lake sediment) at LBNL, California, USA - Biofuel metagenome 2 | ecosystem: Engineered > Bioreactor > Anaerobic > Unclassified ...
ATATTACGACCAATATCAGTGGTAGAAAAAAGGATGTTACGGGCACTTTGAACCGTACGTACGACGCCGGTTGTGGGCTTACCTATTCTTGTATGAAGAATCGTCTGACTCTTAAATTAGGTGTCATACACCTTTTTGCAAGTAAGATCCGTGGAACGGGATATTCAAATGATGGCATGAGTATGACATTCAAAAACAACTACGCTCCCATGACCATATCATTCGGGGCATCCTTCAACTTTGGAAAAGACATCAAAACCAAATCAAGACAGCATAGCAATCGGGATATAGAAAATCGCTTCTGATACAACTTATTCTATGACGATGAAACGCTTTCCATTTATTAGACAACACGACGCGATGCAGTGCGGTATTGCTTGTTTGTTGATGGTTTGCAAGTTTTTCGGTAGAGAGTATTCTTTTGAATATTTGGCGAAGATTTGCTTTGCTACGAACGAAGGAATATCGCTATTCGGTATCAGTGAAGCAGCGGGAATATTGGGCCTTCACTCTATATGTGGAAGAGCTACAACAGAGACACTCATCTGTGCACCTCTACCTTGCATCCTTCATTGGAATCAGAATCATTACGTAGTGCTCTATCGAATAAAGAAGGGAAAGAAATTCTATATAGCTGACCCTGGTAAAGGACTTATATCATATACCCTGGAAGAGTTCAACCTTCACTGGGCAAATACCCCTTCCAACGGTGAAGACAAAGGCATTGCTCTGTTCATCGAAACTACTCCCAAATTCTTTAGCAGGCATATTGATGGAGTGAACAAAAAGGAACAACGCTCGTTCAAATTTCTTTTCGACTATATTAAAAAATATCGGCGATACTTTGGACAGATAATATTAGGGCTTGTCTTGGGCAGCCTGTTGCAATTGGTTTTCCCTTTTCTGACACAGGCTATCGTCGATGTGGGTATCAAGAATCAAAACTTAGGATTCATCTGGCTTATCCTCCTTGGGCAGCTTATGCTTACTATCAGCCGTACGGCAATAGACTTCGTCAGGCGATGGCTACTGCTACACATCAGCATGAGGATAAACATATCGCTTGTGAGCGACTTCTTTATTAAGCTTTTAAAATTACCCATGTCATTCTTTGATACAAAACTCATGGGTGACCTGATGCAGAGAATGAATGATCACAATCGTGTAAATACTTTCCTCACCCAACAGACACTGAATATTTTATTTTCAATGCTCACATTCATCGTATTCAGCATCGTGCTGTTCTTATACAATAAATTGGTCTTTGTGATATTCCTTATTGGCAGCATCATATATGGCGGATGGATAACTCTCTTTCTGCGACGAAGAAAGGTGCTTGACTATAAACTATTCGAACAACAGGCGATAAACAACAACAAAACGTATGAATTCATCACCTCCATGCAGGAGATTAAACTGCAAGATTGTGAGCAACGCCGACGTTGGGAATGGGAAGATGTGCAAGCAGATTTATTTGGAGTACAGATGAAAACCCTTAAACTACAACAAACGCAAGAAGCCGGTAATATCTTTATTAATGAGAGCAAGAATATTATAATTACGGTGGTAGCAGCGACGGCAGTAATACATGGTGAAATGACACTGGGTATGATGCTTGCGGTACAATACATCATTGGGCAACTCAATTCACCGGTAGAGCAACTGATGAGGTTCTTTTATTCTCTTCAAGATGTGAAGATAAGTCTAGAACGTATAAACGAGATTCATCAGGTGGATGACGAAAATGGTAAGGAGGAATTATTAACTTTAGTAAGAGACAAGAATAAAGGCATAAATATAAATAACATCGACTTCATGTACGATCCTCATTCAGCAATAAAAATAATCGATGGTGTGAACATCCATATCCCAGAAGGCAAGGTGACGGCAATCGTAGGAGCCTCGGGAAGTGGAAAAACAACACTTATAAGATTGATGTTGGGTTATTATCCTGTGCTTAACGGACAGATAGATATTGGAAGCACAGATATTAACATGCTTAACAAAAAATGGTGGCGTAGACAATGTGGAGTTGTAATGCAGGATGGCATGATTTTTTCGGAATCTATCGCCCGAAACATAGCAGTAGGTGATGGTGAAATCGACAAGGAAAAGTTATGCAAAGCAGCCGAAATTGCTTGCATCAAAGACTATGTTATGTCTTTACCCTTAAAGTTCAATACAAAAATAGGCCGTGATGGCATTGGATTGAGTCAAGGTCAAAAACAGAGAATTCTTATAGCTCGTGCCGTATATAAGAATCCTGATTATATTTTCCTCGATGAAGCTACCAACTCCCTTGACTCCAACAATGAGCGAATGATCGTTGAGAATCTCAACCAATTCTATCAAGAGCGTACCGTGATAATAGTCGCACACAGATTAAGTACAGTTAGAAATGCCGACCAGATAGTAGTAATTGCGAAAGGAAAAGTCGTGGAAGCAGGCAATCATGACGAACTTATAGCGCATCGTAATGCATACTACAATTTAATAAAGAATCAACTTGAATTAGGTAATTAATTATTTTCGTATATGTACACCAAAGATAATATAGAATTGAGGAGCGAGAAAGTACGCAAGGTTATTGGAAAGATACCACCATTTCTCATTCGCATTGGTACAGCCATAATCACGCTAATAATGATAGCCTTTGCTTTAGCATTCTACACAATACCCTATCCAATTTCCCTTAATGTAGAAGGAACTGTAGATAAAAACATGCTACTGAATATCAGTGTTCCATATAAAGATCTCTATCTTTTTCAAAAACCACGCATAGCAAATGTAGTATATGAAGGTATTGAAAATCCCCCTATCTGCTATCATGTGTCATCTTATAGCCCTAAATTAGTTCATTCTAAAGGCGAAAACTGGTTCATAGCAAAAGTTCGTATCTCAAATTTTATTATTTGTGGAATAAGGATTAGACCACAAATGAAAGCAGATGTCAGTATAGTTGTTAGTGATAAAACATTATGGCAACAGATATTTAAATCAAAAGATTAAAATGGTTAATCGAAATATAAGAACTAATATAATATCTCATACGTATTTATCCAATTAATTTGGTCTGTAATAATCTTTATATCCTATACTTTACTTGGATCTTCATATCTGTACGATAACTACTATCTATCTTGTCGGTTCCGGTCCCAATGCTATCTTGATTATAATAGCGAGTTATACTGAAAATGGAGTAATAACAGGATTGAAACGTTATGGAAAAACCTCAAACGAAACTTACGGCCTGATAGACAATCTTTCTTATATTTTAAACGGCAACCAACTCAAGAAAGTAACTAACGGAGCAACAACTGTTCCTGCAATTGGGAGTATGCATTTTGTTGATAATGCCAATTCGAACTCAGAATACGTGTACGATGCAAATGGCAATATGATTCAAGATGCTAACAAGAACCTCACTATTTCTTATAATCTTTTGAATTTACCGACCTCTATCAGTACAACGAATGGAAATATTACTTATCTTTATACCGCTGATGGTGTGAAACGTCGGGTATCTCACGGCACTCACGTTACTGACTACTGCGGGAATCTGATTTATGAAAACGGAACATTGGATAAAATACTAACAGAAAATGGATATATCACTATGAATGCGACCGTACCGACGTATCACTATTACCTACAAGACCACGAAGGAAACAACCGTGTGGTGATAGATCAAAACGAGAAGGTTGAGCAGGTGAACCACTACTACCCTTTCGGAACATTATTTGCTGAAAGTAGAGATGGTATGATTCAAAAATATAAATATAACGGCAAAGAACTTGATACCGATTTTGGATTGAATTTATACGATTATGGAGCAAGATGGTATGATCCAATATTAGGTCTGTGGACTACGGTAGATCCATTGGCAGAGAAATATTATGATATCTCTCCATACGTATACTGCGCTGATAATCCGGTGATATTGATTGATCCTGATGGCAAAGATTGGATTAATCGGGAAGGAAAAATAATTTGGATTGATAACGTTACGAGTGCTAACGATAAGGATCTTCGAAAAGGAGACACTTATTTAGGACGAAATGTCTTAGTAGGTACACATAATAGGGATGCAAATCTAAAAGAGCCAATCAATAGTGCAAGGTTTGACCTGTATCTTGAAAGTAACCATAAGGGGGCAAGTGCAACTATATATGGTAATACAGTTCCTGCAGATGTAAAGAAATATGGAACCCTTAAAGAGGGAATCTATCCTGCGGAGGCAGGCCACAGAAGTAAATATCCAAATGAAAAAGCGATATTGATAAATGGAGGAAGGGACTTACCAACGGTAAATGGAAATCCTCATGATCCGAAAGGGAAACCAGTAGAAGAACAAACATTAAGAGGTGTTTTCTTCCATGCAGGAAATACAGGCAGAAAAAGTTTAACGACAAGTTCGGGAAGACCAATTTCTGAAGGTTGTCAAACGGGGCCAAATCAAGCCGGTAGTAAAAATCTATATAATGATTTTATGAATCATGTTCCTGAAGATTTTAGTGGATATTATTATTTAAGATCAGGCAATTAAAATATGAAAACTATAATAAGAATAATAGCACTCTGTATAATACTGGTGATGCCAGTCTATGCCAAAAACTTAGTAGATTCTAAATGGATTTATAAAGTATCTACTTCTTGCATTGATACTATTAGATTTAATCGTAGCAACAAATTTGATTATTATAGCTGTGAGTCAACTTATATTTTGAAAGGTTCTTATAATATTAAAAACAATATTCTTACTTTGATAGAAAAAGATGACTCTCATGACGAAGATAATGGAAAAGTATCTTTTTATAGATTGAAGTTTAAATTGTATAATAATTGTTTATATCCGATAAGTAACGAAGTTCTAGCAAATGGAAGATGGAAAAAAATGCCGAGAAGTTTGTTTGAAAAGATGGTATTTCATAGAGTAAATTAAAGGCCAGTTCTAACTAAACATATAAAATAATGAGAACAAGAATCGTAACAAAAATCGGCTATGTGTTTTGTGTGGATGTAGACAATCAATACAAACGTTTCTTTCAGTATATTGCAGACGATATGACCATGCTAAACACTCGTGTCATCAGAGTATTCAAACGAAGGTACCCCATGGACTATATTCCGAATATGGAAGAAATTGTAAAAGATGAAGTTGATTTTTATGCCCACACAATAATAAAGTTTGGCATTCAGCAGAATCTGTGGTACAAAGTAGGAAAATCTTCCGAATTGGGTGATGTTAAAAGCATCATGTTTCGAGAATCGGCAGATTATGGTTTCAGTAGAGAAAAAAAATCATACGATTGGTATATTTGGCATATCGGTCAACCGGCACAATCTATTGGTGAATTGACTGATAAATACAAAGATCTTGATATTGGCATATTAATAGCCTATCCCAGCATCGCAGAAAGAATAAAAACCGGTAAATATAGTTTTTGGTATCCGCATTGATCGCCAAATAAAAAATAATGCCTTATGGAAAAAAGAGCTGCTGTTGCAAAGATCATTTATGGAATTGATCTAGATTACATGTATGACGATGATAAAACCTGCCCAGGGTTATGCCCTATTTGCCACAATACTATAAAAAAGATCCCAGACATTATGTATAAGGTGACAAAAAGGAAACCAGATTTTATGAATACTTATGATGGATTTTATATCGTTTCCGAGAAGTTCAAGAGCTTCTGTGAAGAACGGAAATATCCGAATCTCACTTTCATATTGTTAGAAAAATCAACAGGATTTTATTATTTTGAAGCTCAATATATATACGAATTGGATTATGTTCGCCGTAAAGTGCGATTCATAATGAAACGTGATTGTTGCGGAAATTATGATGAAATAATTGGAGCGACTCCCGGTTATAAACGAGAAAGCTTTAATATGACAACTAATGACTTTATATGTCGTTCAGAATATCTCTTCGGATCCCACTGGAAAAAAAACCCTCTTATTATAATAGGTTTAGAAACCGCTAAGGCAATGAAAGAATATGGACTTAAAGAAATATATTTTACTGATATCTATTTATAAATATTCTCACAGAATATATGAGAACAAGAATCGTAACAAAAATCGGCTATGTGTTTTGTGTGGATGTGGACAACCAATACAAACGCTTCTTTCAGTATATTGCAGACGATATGACCATGCTAAACACTCGTGTCATCAGAGTATTCAAACGAAAGTACCCCATGGACTATATTCCGAATATGGAAGAAATTGTAAAAGATGAGGTTGATTTCTACGCCCATACGATAATAAAGTTCGGTATTCAGCAAAATCTGTGGTACAAAGTAGGAAAATCTTCCGAGTTGGGTGATGTTGAAAGCATCCTATTTCGAGAATCGGCAGATTACGGCTTCAGCAAAGGAGCAAAATCATACGACTGGTATATTTGGCATATTGGCCAGCCGACAAAATTTATCGGTGAATTGACAGATAAATACAAAGATCTTGATATTGGTATATTAATAGCCTATCCCAGCATCGCAGAAAAAATAAAAACCGGTAAATATGATTTTGGATATCCACACTAACCGTCAAGCAAACTGTTGGTCATCACTCTTTACGAAATAGCGAAGTAACTTGAGTCACTCAAATAATCTTTTTCTGCCTCTAAATAATCTTTATATCCTATACTTTACTTGAATCTTCATATCTGTACGATAACTACTATCTATCTTGTCGGTTCCGGTCCCAATGCTATCTTGATTATAATAACGAGTATGCCCACAATGAGTAATAAACAACCAGCGGGTATTTAATTTGTATTGAAAACGAATAGATAGATGGATACCGGTACCTTGAAAAGATGGTACATAGCTATTGTAAAGCATGCTTCTCTCGGCAATATATACCTTGGCATCGTAACTATCTACATTAAAATAGCTACCTTGCAATACACATTGCAACGGTTTATTTCGAAGAGAATAGACAACAGAGCCTGTCAATTGATAGCCTTTTTCCGTACTAAATCCTTGCTGACGAAACAATCGATAGTCTGCAACAGTAGATAACCTAATAATCGGTGTAGGTAAATAACTATATTTATAACGAAAACTATGTTGATAAGTAGGTCTTATGTCTGAACCCTTGGTATTGCTTACATCACGTTCTTTTCGCTTATAACGATAGTAAAAATCCATTTGATTTGTTTTTCTAGGATAATAACTACATCTAAATATACCATCAATAGCTTGAGAAGGTTTGCTGACACGATAACGACACCACGGAAAAGAAATTAAATCGATCGCGGCGAAACAAGAAAGTTTATGCCACGGTTTTGCATCTATTGCAAAAAACCAACCGTTTTCGTTTTGTACCGTCGAACTTTCGGACAATGTATGCGCAAAGTATGCCCAATAATTGTGGGCGTAATAACGATGAAATAAGATGATATTATAATTTTGCGATAAATTGTACCGAATGCAATTAGTAGTCGCTACACCATGCTTACCTATAGCCTCCTCGCCAACTATTGAGAACTTGTTGAAACGATATGAATAATCTATCCCTACGTTATAAAAAGAAGAACCTTGCAGCGCATATCTATTGTATTTTCTCTGGACCGGTACATAAGGATGACTGAAATGATAATAAATACCAGTAGCACCCACCTGCCATTTGTCTGCCGAATAATTAATATTGGCACCTGTACATAATAAACCGAAACTATTACGATCATCTATTTCCTTTTGCGTTCGATGTAGCCCGGATGAGTGTATAGATGTCAACTTGCCTTCCTTAACAGTACCATCTAAAAATCGGTAAGAAAAGAAAGTCGACAACAAAAGATCTTTATTCAAGGCTACTGAAGCAGCAGCCCCTCTAAAGAAATGTTGTTCATCCGTGGACGAATGCTTATAAATATTATTTCCACGGCGATTGAGTGTTGTGATATAAGCTGTTTTGCCTATCAAAAAATCGTTGCTTACTACTAAGCCTTGCCCAAAACTTAACCGATAATCTCCAATAGCCAACGTTTTCAATCGGCCCACATCCTTTACCAAAAAATAAATAGAATACGAATCATATCCTTTCTTATTGGAAGAGGCAAAAAAAGTTTCACCCATATCTTTCTCTGCCGAGAATCCCGCAAAAACATTATCGTGATAACGATAAGCATAACGTAACGAATGATAATAAGGAGTTCCTCTATACTTATCAACATACCCGGCACTACGATAAAAGGGAATATCAAATCGACTAAGCACCTCACTCCTACCCTTTTTGTACAATTCTTCCAGCGTTGGAAAAGACTTGTTATGAACAATTGGAAGAGCTTTAAAAAACGCCGACAGATAACAAATTGTTTGTATATCCATGTCCTCGACAAGTTGCAATTCATAAATAGTTTTCATTTCTCCATGCAAATAGAGGTATGACAATATATGCTCTATTTGCACATCAGAAAGAAAAGGAAACTGCTGTAACTGTTCTTTTGTGGCGGTATTAATATTCAATGGTTCTGTAAACCGTTCGTGCAATTCTATGATCTCATCATCATAATTTTTGTCTGTTTCTCCTTCACTATTTTCAAGCAGCTGTTGTATTTCATCACCGTATTGGTAGATGGTATCATTCTGATTTTGAGAATAAGCGACATTCGTTATGAACAAAAGACCAACTAACGATATTAACCGCCTTAAAAGAGTTTTTTTCATAGCAAACAATATGTTTCTATAGTTAAAAGATAAAAGTTAACACCCACGAACTGCGAAGATAATTTAAAAATAACAATCTATGAACAAAAACGGCTTAAAATGCGAACAATAATACTTTCTAATATCGTATTTTTGTAGCATGATTTCAAGGAAGTATATATTTCTGTTGATTGCTATTGTTTCTGTAACTACTTCGCTTACTTGTTCTGCACAAGTTAAGAACAATGAAAAGAAACAATCGAAACCGAAAGAAGAATTGCCTAAAGACAAAATGCAAAATTCTAACGACGGTTATCGGGTATCTACTTATGTGTATCGTGGAGATACGATTCCAAATATACTTTTTCAATCAGTCTATATTTACCCCCCTATTCAGTTTGGTTCAGATCAAGAACGCATGGAGTATATACGTTTGGTATATAACGTAAAAAAAGTACTTCCGATAGCTATCCAAATTAATAATCTTATTATTGAAACGACAGAATACCTCGAAACCCTACCTAACGATAAAGCTAAAATAGCTCACATTAATCGTGTTGAAAAAGGGTTAAGAGAACAATATACAGCACAAATGAAGAAGTTGACCTACAAACAGGGAAAACTACTTATTAAATTGATTGATAGACAATCGCATCAATCCTCTTACGAATTGGTAAAAGCTTTTTTTGGGCCAGGGAGAGCTTTTCTTGCTCAAGGAGTAGCTTTCTTCTACGGTGCCAGTTTAAAGAAAAACTACGATCCGCAAGGAGAAGATAAACTAACCGAACGAGTAGTTGTACAAGTAATGCAAGGAGAAATTTAAATAAAGTAAGTTATCACCACTTAGGTTTCATTCGAACAAACATTTCCCAAATTACAATACCGGCAGTTACAGATACATTGAGTGAATGTTTAGTGCCATATTGAGGAAGTTCTAAACAACCATCACTATGATCTATCACTTCTTGCTGTACACCTTTCACCTCATTGCCCATTACAATAGCATATTTCTTGTTAATATCCGGATTAAAAGTATCAAATGATATACTGTTTTCAACTTGCTCGATAGAATAAACAATATATCCTTCTTTCTTTAGTTCATCTACCGCTTCGACTGCAGATTTATGATATTTCCAATTAACCGAAAATTCAGCTCCAAGCGCTGTCTTGTGTATTTCTGCAGAAGGTGGCACAGCAGTTATTCCACATAAATAAATAGCTTCAACTCTAAAAGCATCAGAAGTACGAAATACAGAGCCTACATTATACAAACTACGAATATCATCCAATACTACCACTATAGGAAGTTTATCTACCTCCTTGAACTTATCGACAGTAATACGATGTAATTCATCTACTTTGAGTTTTCTCATATCTATTTATATTTCTTAATCAGCCTACAAAATTAATGGTTTATTCTGACATAACCATTGTTATTAACAACTTGTTGATAACTGTGAAATAGCTGATGAATAAAATATAATATCTTTTGAAAAATACTTCTTGCTTATTTGATTTACTTTCGTATAACCTATAAGTTATTAAACGACCAAATAAGTTATTAATTATCTTTGAATGAAATTTCTACCCTTTTCTAACAGTTTTCACATAGCTTACAGCAAAAATAATTATAAACACCCACTTATGAACAGTTGTTAATAGCTAATACAAATAGTCTATTTATCAATTAATTAATAGGTTTTCAATGGTTCATAAACTATTCATTATATTTGTTCTAAAGTTAATAACTTAATATACAAGAAATAAAGTATTTAGATATAGACATATTAACAGACTATTACTATTACTATATATTTCTTCTTTAAATATAGAAAGAAATAGATAATATTAATATTGTTTTGATAACAAGAGATTAGTAGTTGAATAGAGATGTTGTTGTTGGTCTATTTAATCAATAGTGAAAGCAAGATTGCAGCTTATTGAAAGTATATTTACTTGAGTTGGGGATAGGGTTCGATTCTTCTTATCTAGAAGAAGGTGTTTTGTACACATCTTATTGAATCATAGTTATCGTATTTAAGGTATTTCTATTGGTTTATTAAAAGGTTGTCGTTCCACCTAGGTGATTCGGTTAACTCACCCTTGTGGAACGATCGACTCACCTAGGTGATTCAGTCAACTCATATAGGTGGAACGACACTCTTGTCAAGAGAAAGATATGATCTCTATCGGAGATGGACCAACTTTCATTAGTATGTTTTCATACTGATATAAGCTGCAATCTTATTTTCGGTATGTAGTTTGGAAATCTATAGTAATGTAGCTAGACGTGCATACATTTCTGCATAAGCTGCTTGAGTAAGCAACCATTTTGTTTTGTCTTTTATCTTTCCACTGCAGTCGCGATTCAACAAACCATTTGTATCGCGCGCTTTATTCCAAGCTGTATCTAATATTTGATGAAATGTTTCTATATATTGAGATTGGTGGTCAATATTATAGAGCTCAATAAATCCGCGTAGCATAACTGTAGAAAACCATATATTTTCTTCCTTTAAGGCTATTTCATTGTTGTTTTTAAGAACAAAAAAGTAATTATAGCACGACTTGGCTATTCTTTGTGCATCATATAAGTAGCAAGAGTCATTTGTAATACGATAAAGTAATACCGCCGCTTGTAACATCTGTCCTGAATTGTAAGGATACTTTGTTTTATCGATACGGCCATTTAATGATATGTTGTCGTAATATAAATCATCGCTCTGATCTCTCAAGTGTGATTTAGTCCATTCATAAAGTTCTTTTCCTTTTTTAAAATAAGAGCTGTCAGAAGTCGCTAAAAATAATTTTAGTGCAAAAACACTTGCCGGTGCATTTGAACATGTATTTTTAGAGTTTTTCTTTTGTTCGCACCAGTATACTCCTCCATTTAGCTTGTTGTCTATTCCAGACTCTATGAAGTTCCATATCATTTTTGCCTTAGATATATACTTTCTGTTTTTAGTTTTTGAATAAATATCAGTAAAGTCTATACCTATCCAAATATTATCATCATAAAAACGATCTGAGTTACCTGCCTTTTGAATATAGGATGCGTATGCTGCAGGTTTTCTCGTTTTATCTAAGTAATTGTCTAAGCCTTTCAATACGCTATTATTTAGTAGTTGGATATACCTTTTATCGTCTGTGGCAAAATAAAGTGAATTAACAGCCGAAAAGGTACCTGAAAAGGGCCATAGATAAGAGAAACTGTTACCACTTTGAGTTTGCGATGTCAAATAAGTAATATTATTAATTTTTTGTACTGGATAGTTTTCGGAAAGTAAATAAGTATGAGATACCCCATAATATTTATAAAGAGAGTCCAGCGTTTGCTGGGCTCTCTTTATAAATACTTCGTTTTTAGAAAATACTGTAGTTGGATAAATAAAACCAACAAGTAGTAACAAATATAAATAATTTTTCATGAATTATTTTTTATTATTTTGATAATAAGCTCTGGCTTCTATTAATGTACATCCACTGACATGAGATGTAAGTTGAGTTGTTCCTACTGCTGGAGTAGTCCAACTTGTTCCGAATAGAATGTCTTGCTTAAGTACTCCTTTTCTCCATAATGTTTCCGCATTGTTATTAAAAAATGTCTCAAATTTGTTTTTATATACGACATCTAAATTGTTTTCAAGTATAAGTTGAACAAAATAACGCATAAAAATTCCTTTAAATAATCCTCCATCTCCATCTCCTTCGTCTCTTAATACATTGTTTCCTGTATCAATCATTGAAGAATTGGAAATGGCATAATAAGCAGCTTTTCTAGCATCATTGAGATAGGTAATATCTCCAGTTGTTTTATATAATTCGTAAGCAGCTCCAAGAAAAGTTCCTTGATTATAACTCAATGTTATTTTTGATAATTCATTTGTTTGTCCATTTATATTATCATAAACTGCTCCTGTAGCGGGATTATATAAAGTAGCTTTTTCCCATTCGTATATTTTAGAAGCCCACTCTTTATCCGATTCATCTTTAGTAATGGAGTACATTCTACTTCCTATTATACTTGCAGGTCCATTAGTACAAGCATTCTTGCTCCATTTATGATCATAATATTCCCATGATATGCCACCACCTGCATAAGTTTCCTCCCATCCTGATTTGATATATCCCCAAAGTTCTTTGGCTGTCGTTAAGTATTTCTCTGTTTTGGTTACATCATAAAGTCTTATCATTGTTAGGCATATCCATGACATATCATCGTAATACGCATTCCAATAATCTTGATGAGTTGAAAAATTAGCGGTTTTGATACCTTCATACCATTGATCGAACATTTGTGAATATTTAGCATCCTTTGTTCTTACGTATGCATCAATTATTACGTCCATGGCGTGAGCTTGCGGCCAATAACCAGGATTAGTGTCGCTCCAGTTGTCGGGAGTATATACAAAGTAGTGCCCCGTTGTGTTCCAAAAGCGGGAAACTAAAGAAGTTGTTGCACTATCGGCTGCTGCATTCCAATCAATGGTATAAGAGTTGTTGTTATACATATACTTATCCTCTATACTATTGCACGATTGAAATAAAAGACTACCGAAAATACCCAAAATAATATATTTAATTATTTTCTTCATAATAGATATTTTTTTAATCAGTTTGCAAGCTTTATACTATGCGTATAATGTCCACTCGCATTCAGATAAATAGTAAAGGTTACATTTTGACCATCAAATTTATCTTGAAGTTTCCACTTATTATCCCATTGACTTTCTGGCCATTCTTGTATATAATAATATGATGCAGCTTCATTATCACCGGGAGCATTATCGAGAGATGCATTTGTAGGACCCCAGTGTGTAACAGATTCTACGCCTGATTGTTCGGATACCATTTCAAATTTGTATCTTTGATCTTTACCCCAATCCCATTGATAAAAGTCAACACGACCTGTTCCTTGCCAAATACCGTTACCTTGATAAGAAAAGTCTATAGTAACTTCGTCTTCTGGACAGAAGTAAAAACCTATACTTTTAATTTTGGTGATTGATGCAGTAGCTATATTGAAATCAAGATTAATGCGATATGTTCCTGTTTCAGCTACTGTTGTAGATCCTGTGGCTGTTGAACTTTCTTTTAAAGAAGTACCATCTGAATAGAATAAACGGGGTGAAGCATCTTTAGTGCTAACAAAATGATATTCCTTGCCAGCTTCTAATTTTGTGAAAATTTCAAATTCGCCATTGGCAGGAGAAGAAAAAGCTAATGCTTTGCTTACATCTGTTCCACCTTCTGAACCTTCGCCGGTAATATACACTTGAGCAGGAATATCAGCAAATCCTAATAGTCGGGTAATAGTAATAGTCCTTGATTGTTCTGCAGTCATTTCAGATAAACCTCTTGAAGATACGATCGTCCATTTTAATGTTCCTGTTTCTCCACTGCCCAGACCTGCCAATGAAGCTATTTTGTCTAACACTTTATGAGAAATAGTAGCATAATTGCGTGTTCCCATATCATCTGAAGTTAAGCGATAAATGGGTTTTGAAAAATCTCCGTCTTTTTTATCAAATACAACTTCGTATAGTGGCGAACCACCGTCTTCTACCTTTGATGTTGCCCATTCGAAGTATTGAGATGCTGTTGCCGAAGATAGTAATTGTAGAGAATAACCATCTTTGGGAGCATATAATTGTTTGACTGCTGTTAGTGCAACATCTTTATATTCCATATCTTGTGTACAAGATGTTCCTAAAAATACTATAGATAAAAGTAATAGTAATAATATATTTGTTTTAGTTTTCATTATTATTTCATTTTTAAGTTATTAGTTAGCATAACCTGAATTATTTGGTTTTAAATTAGGATTTATATCCATTTGCGATTGGGGTACAGACCATAAATAATCTCTTGACTCTATAAATTTACGATTATCTAAACGAATATAACTACCATTTTCTGAAAATTTTGCACCATATACATATCCGTTAAGGTACGTAGTTCCTGCTTTCCAACGTTTAATATCATACCATCTCAACCCTTCGAGAGCTAGTTCGCATCTACGTTCACGGCGAATAATCTGTCTCATTTGTTCTTGAGAAATGTTTGATGGATAATTTAAAGCGTTACTGTTTGTAAATCCGGCACGGGCACGAATAGGTTCAATTGTTTTATTCCAAATGTCTTCTGTCATTTTACCTTGTTCGTTCATTGCTTCTGCATACATTAGCAATACATCAGCATAACGCATTGTAATGATGTTGATAGCAGATGCCAGGCTGGCTTCGTGCTTAGGATCATAGTATTTGCGTACATAATATCCGGTTGATGTCTGGTTGGCATTGCTTCCACTATAGGCATCGGTAGTAACGGTAGAGTTTGGTTTGATGTAAATGATTTTTTTAGTTGTTCCGTCATTTACATTACCACTCCAATCATAATTGTCGTAAACGACTGTAGCTGTAAGTCGAGGATCTCTATTGACATAAGGATTGTTTTCATCGTAAGTCGAAGATTGTTCTATTGCTTCTCCATCCAATGTTAGATAGCTATTTACTAAACTTTGTGTAGGAGCTTTAGAATTAATTCGAGCTCCAACAGAAAGAGGAGCCATGTCGTACATTTCGGACCATGTTCTTGTAGAAGGCACATACGAACAATCCATAATAATTTCCGAATTATATTCATTATCTTGTAAGAACAAGCCACTGTAGCTATTGAATAATGAATAACTTCCATAGGTATCTTGATTATTCATCAGATAGTTGCAATATTTTTCGACATTTGGCCAATCACTGTCATAAAGATAGGCTCTAGCTTGTAACATACAAGCTGCTCCTTTTGTTATCTTACCTCTTTCATCTGCTGATAGGTCATCCTTTTTGGGTAAATCTTTCATTATATCGTCAAGTTCGTTATGAATGAATGCAATAACAGTCGAACGATCTGTACGCGGAACGGTTTTCGATTCACTCAAAGTGATATCTTTTGTGAAGAAAGGAATTGCACCATAAAAATTAGTTAATCGGAAGAATAGTGAAGCCCGAATAAAACGTATTTGAGCAATCATATTTGCTTTTTTAGTTTCATCCATAGTTACTAGTCCTATTTTATCTAAGAATACGTGACAAGTTTTGATGCCTGAATATAAATCAGACCATTCATTCGAAAATATTCCTGTAGATGGATCGGAAATACCATCGCGTATCATACGTTGATCAGTATAAGAACGCCCTTCAAAAAGATTGTCGCTTAAACATTCGTCCGACCACATTTTGGAAGCACTATACAATTGATTATAAGTCATATTCAAAACGTATTGTGCCTTATCTGCTGATGTCCAAAATTTGCTATCCGTATAGCTGTCTGTCGGTTCATTATTCATGCTGTTGCAGCTATATAATAGACTTATGCCCAAGACAGCTAGCATTAAATATTTTATATTGTTCATTTTCATAGTCAAATAATTAGAATTCTACATCTAAACCAAAACCGTAGTATTTTAATGTCGGATAATTTCGACCACTATTTGCACCCGAAGTATCCATTTGTGAATTGAACTCTGAAGATTCTGGATCAATAAATGAGTTGTGACTGAAAGTGAACAGATTTTGACCTGTGATATATACTCTAAGTTTCTCCATTCCTATTTTCTTAATCCATTCTTTCGGTAGTGTATATCCTAATGTAATATCTTTGATGCGTAGATAAGAACCGTTTAATATATATAAATCGGAACCGTTGCGAAAGTTATTACTGTTCGAAGTCGAACCGGCAGCACTTAGTCTAGGCCAACGGGCATCGGTATGTGTCGGTGTCCAATAATCGAGTTGGTGTTTGTAAATGACATACGAATAGTTTTGGTGGAATGGTTCTATTAATTCACCCCTAAGCATCATGCTACGTTTACCTACGCCTTGTCCGAATATACTTAAATCAAAATTTTTCCAATTTAAATTGTAAGTGAATCCGAAGGTATAACGAGGAAATCCATTGCCTAAAATAAAACGGTCTTTTGAATCAATAATTCCATCTTTATTTCGATCTACAAACTTTAAATCTCCTGGTTGAACAGTTCCGCCTACTGGAATAGCAGAAGCTTCTATATCTTCGTAATTCTTAAAGAAACCTGCCGTTTTGTAACCGTAATATGAGCCTAAAGGAACACCGACTCTAATTAATTTATACAATTCTTCCATACTTGTAATTTGTTCTTTTTCGGGGAACTTTTCAACTTTGTTGAACGAATCGCCAATATTTGCTGTGAAATTATGGATGAACTGCCCTGTTTTCAGGCGGTAGTTGATGGATAATTCCCATCCTTTATTCGACATTTCACCAATATTGTCCATCGCTTGTGTAGTACCAAAGACGGAAGGAACAACCGGAGTCATTAAGATATCAACAGTACGTTTATAGAAATAGTCGAATGTCACATTCAGATTATTATTCAAGAAATTCGCATCAAGACCGAGATTTAATATTCTGGTTTTCTCCCAAGTGAGGTTCTCTTTTCCAAGTGTAAATCCGGCACCTGTTACGGTCTTATTGTTGTAAGCATAAGTATTGGTATACATATCGTATGTTGTAAACCGATCGTAAGCACCGATTGTTTGGTTACCCAAAACACCATAAGATCCACGTAATTTTAAGTCTCCTACATGGTCTTTATAATTTTCCATAAAAGACTCTTCTGAAGCTCTCCATCCAAGCGATAGTGATGGGAAAAAGCCCCAACGGTATCCAGAAGCAAATTTAGAAGAACCGTCATATCTGAAGTCAAATTCTGCATAATATTTGTCTGCATAAGAATATCCCAAACGGCCTAAAATAGAAGTAATACTTGTACGAAGTGTATTTTCTGGTGTAACAGAAGAACCTCCTCCTACAACTATTTGAGCATCATCACTGGCAGAAGTTCCTAAGTCGATATTAGAGTATTTTAAATTTATTTCATTGGCTGTAGACGTAAACGATTCGTTTGTGGCACCTAATAAACCTGTGAAATTATGCTTTCCGAAGGTTTTGTTGTAATCCAGTAATATCTGCGAATTAATGAGATAAGCATCATAATTCCAATCACTTGTTTCTCTTGTTTCATTGGCATATCTGGCTGGAGTAGTGTCGCCTTCGTTTGAGTAGTAAGGTACTCTTAGGTGGCGAGAATAACGATGATCTCCAGTGACATTGGCGCCAAGTACACCTCTCAATTTAAGACCATCAATGATCTGAAGTTCGGCACTTACATTGGCTGTAAAATCGTTATTACGATATTTATTTGTACCTCCCGCTTCCAAACTTCCTAATGGATTAAATTCTGATAAAACATCATTCAAAAGGTATCTTCCGTCTGATGTTTTCATTTTATAATAGTAATAAGGCGGAATGCGCGAAGCATCTATCTCTAAACTACTTCCAGTTGTGCTAAGGTTATTGTTTCGGGTATAAGCCATTAATGTTGTGAATTTGAAACGTCCAACTTCTGTTGTGATGTTTGAGCGTATATTATAGCGCTGTATTCCAAAATTCTTATTGCCTACATAGTTGCTTTCTTGGTTGTAATAACCTACAGAAACCATGTAGGTTGTTTTATCACTACCTCCTGATACACTTATATTGTGATTTTGTTGTAATGCTGTACGGAATATTTGGTAATAAAACCAATCTTCTTCACTTTGATGAGCAGCTAGATTTCTTATTTGCTCTGGAGTGAAAATTGGGTTCATTCCAGAATTTGTCAGTGCTAAATTTTTCAGTGTTGCATTTTGATAACCAGCTACAGGGGAAAATAGAAAATGTGGTTTCTCCCACCCCATCATCGAATTGACGCGAACAGTAGTTCTTTCGTTCTTCTTTCCTTTTTTTGTAGTAACTAGAATAACGCCGTTTGCCGAACGGGAACCATAAATAGCAGCTGTACCAGCATCTTTCAAAATGGAAATATTATCTATATCCATCGGGTTAAGTTTATCCAGACTACTATCATCGGATACCAATCCATCTATGACTATAAGTGGGCTATTGCTATTTGTCGTACTGATACCTCGAATATTTAAATTCATTGTTGCATCATTCGGATTGAAACTTCTCTGTTGCACAATTAAATTTGGAGATGCACCTTGTAGAGCCTGGGTTACATTGGCGACCGGACGATTCTCCAAAGTACTTGATTTAACTTGATCAACGGCACCAACTACGCTTTTGCGATACACTGTACCATATCCAACTACTACAACTTCGTTCAATAGCTTGGAATCTTCTACCATAGTAATGGAATAGTATTGTTTTTTGGTAATAGGAATTTGCAGATTCTTATATCCTATATAGCTAACGATAAAAGTATTTGAACCTGAAGCGTCGAATTCAAATTCTCCATTCATATCTGTTACACTGCCACTTTTATTTCCTTTTGCAACAACATTGGCTCCGATAATAGGTTCGCCTTTTTCATCAACAACTTTCCCCTTGATTAACTTTTTATTGTTTTGATTGTTTGGATTTGAAAGTCTCTTTGCCGAAGGAATTCTTTTGTGTATGATAATCATCTTGTTTTGAATTTCATATTCTAAATTGTCATCCAAAACCTTAGAAAGAACTTCTTTTAGAGGAGTCTTTTTAAAAGTAGCTGAAATGTCTTTACTTTCGTTGACTTCATCAACTTTATAGATAACAGACATTTTCGTTTGTTGTTCCACCTCTCTGAGTACATTTTTCAATGTCTCATGTCGGAATGCTTTACTGATTGTTTGTGCATTCAGACTGATAGTACCGAGACAGAATGGAACAAAAAAAAGTAACCAAAGTACTTTTCTTTGTTTGTTTTTCATGTTTTTCTGTTTTTAATTTAATGATTAGTTTTACATTATTATTTGATATATATATCCTTTCCTTTGTGTACTACTGTTATTGGTATAATTTTCTTCAATCCATCCATCACTTCATCAATTGTCTCTTTGTTGCGAAGTGAAATGCACAGTTTCATGGCACCAACCTTTTCCGATTCAAGTAGTATGTTAACCGCGTATTGACGAGAAAGCTTTTTAGATAATTCTTTTACAGTTATATCATCGAAATCTATTCTGTTCTCAACCCACGATTTTGATTGATTTACATTCATTTTATGGCAACTGAGTTGCTTTGTTTTTAAATCGAGCATCGCAGCTTGTCCTGGTAGAATATTCATTTTAATTTGCTTGTAGTGTATCTCTACTCTACCTTCCAATAGAGAAGTCATTATATACGGGTCGTCCGAATAAGCTGATACATCGAATTTTGTTCCTTTTACAACGACGTTATATCCTTTGGTATGAACAGTAAAAGTTACTCCATTATGTTTAGATACTTCAAAATAACCTTCACCATTTAATTCTACTAATCGATTTTTTGAATTGAATTTGTTAGAATATTTAATAGTTGATCCTGCATTTAGCCATACAGACGTCCCATCGGGAAGTAATATTTTGGTTTTATTTCCGTATGGAGCTTGACAAACAAAATAGTTATCGGGCACATTTGAAGATACTTTAAACCACAAACCGAAAGAACTACCTAATAAAACTATGAAAATTGCTGCCACAGCTATCATTTGTTTCCATTTTCGGTGAATAATGTTTTCTGTTGGCATAGAAATAGATTTTCGGATGCGTAGTTGACGTTCCAAACTTATCCATTCTTTAGTTGTTTGTTCGTTAACAGTAGCTTTAGTGGCCCATTCTTTTTCCCATAATCTAAATTCATTACCATTGTATACATTCTGGTTGATGTATTCAAACAAGGTTATCTCATCAGTATCAGAAATTGTTCCGCTAAAATACTGAAAAGCCAGTTTTTTAATTTTCGTTGTATCTTCCATTATTTTCATCTCTATATGTTATAACAAATCAGTTTATTTTTACCCAACCTAAAAACAGAAAAAAAATTTCGCTTCATAAGGTATATCTTGTCTCTGTTGAGAAAAGCCTTTAAACTAAGTAATTTACTCTATTCTAACCTTGCCTCCAGTTAGAGTTATTGCTATCATAATCATAAACGTCCAAATAGAGTAAAATAATAGTAACAGATTAGTGAGAGACAGCAATACCATCGCTATCCTATTATTGTATTTATTATAGAATTGGTTTCGCTCTTGTTTTTGCATCCCCAAAAATCAACCGTATGTCGCAGCGGTAACTAACGGATGTTGTTGACGAAACTAACGTTAGTTATTGTGATAACTTCCGTTAGTTACTGCAGTAATATCCGTTAGTTATGGCAACGACATACGTCAGTTATTTCGTGCTATGACGGAACTAGGGATATTAATAATATTTATAGAAATTGTCTGAGTGGTTTTTAAGATTTTTCTTATTTCGAACTCAAGCATAATCTAATAGAGTATGTCCTATTATCTGATAATCCACGCTATTATAATAATGTAAATATCTAGTGGGTACTTGTTTTTGAAATGATCGGAAAAGCAACGCAATGTTTTGGATATTTGCTTTTCGACAGCTGTTGTAGAAATATTAAGTATTTCGGCGATTTCTCTGTTTTTTAGGCCTTTAAATCGGCTCATAATAAATATTTCTTTTGAACGAGGAGACAAACTATCCATCACAATTTTGATTTGTTCTTGTAGTTCGTCGTACAATAGCTTATGTTCGGCATCTAAAAAAAAGTCGGTGTAATACAAACGTTCTTCTCCTTCGGCTTTTGTATCAATCTGATATTTTTCGACGATTGATAGATGCTTTATATAATTTAAGCAACTGTTTCGTACCATTGCAAATAGCAAAGAAGCAATAGATATTGCAGATAGCGTAGCACGTTTTTCCCAAAGGTGCATAAAACATTCCTGAATAATATCGTGAGCGATATCTTCATCTTTCAAAAAGCGAATAGCATATCGGTGCAGACGTGGATAATAGACTTTGAAAAGATATTCAAAAGCCTGATTATCGCCTGATTTGATGCTGTTCAATAATGTTTTATCATCGGAGAAATCCATCATCATATTACTTATTTACTAGTATGATTAACGAAATTCAAAAAGGTTAATTTTGATTGCAATATTATTAAATATCTTTTGATTCTGCAAAGATAAGACAAAAATAAAGCAAGAAGTTATAAAAAAGTTCCAAGTGTATCTCATTAAGCACTTGGAACTAGTATATGCTGGAAATGGCTTCTATAGATAAAACTGATTGTATGTTTTAATGAAGTCGTTTAGCTTTTGTAGGGCCAATGCTCGATGGCTGATATGATTTTTTTCTTCAGCAGGCATTTCGGCAAAAGTGTGTTCGGATTGAAATGGGCGAAAGATAGGATCGTAACCAAATCCTGATGTTCCACATTTTTCAGTAGTTATTTCTCCTTTAATGGTTCCATCGAAAGAATATTCTTGTCCATCAATGATGAGGGCGATGACCGTTCTAAAGCGGGCTTTTCTGTTGCTTATGTCTTTGAGTTTATCGAGAACCTTTTCCATGTTCGCTTCAGAATCTTTATCTGTTCCTGCATAACGTGCAGAATAGACTCCCGGTTCACCACCAAGTGCATCTACTTCGAGTCCTGTGTCGTCCGAGAAGCAGTCCAAATGGAAATGCTCGGATACGTATTTAGCTTTAATTAAAGCATTACCTTCGAGGGTTTGTGCTGTTTCCGGAATATCATCGTAACAATTTATATCTGCCAAACTTACTACTTCTACTTTATCCTGTAAGATAGCACGCGCTTCTTTCAGTTTATTGGGATTATTGGTAGCAAATACTAATTTTCTTTTCATATTTACTTTATTTTGAGTTTGTCGAACCCCTGTCCGAATACTCCAGTAACGGTGCTTTGAGTGATGAAAGCATCCGGGTCTATATCTTTAATGAGTCGGAAGATGTCTACTGATTGACTTTTGTGTGCCATGACAATAAGCATTTTTACTTCGTTTTTACTATACCATCCTGTACCATTTATGACAGTGACACCACGGTGAGTTTGTGTGATGATCAGGTCTCCTATTTCGGCGTATTTTTTTGAAAAGATAAAAAACTGTACTGAACGTCGAGTACTATTTACGACATAATCGAGCATATAACTCACGATAATCAAAGTGACAAATCCAAAGATCACTCGCCGCCAATCGTGAAACACAAAGTAACAAGATGAAATGATAATAATATCGCAATACATTATCATACGCCCTAAGGTAATATCTTTGTATTTGTTGACTACGGCAGCGATAATATCCGTTCCTCCTGTGCTGCCATTGTTACTGAATACTATCCCTAAGCCAATGCCACAAAGGATAGCTCCTAAAACACATGCCATCGAATCTTGTCCCGGTCCTAACAATTTCAGGGGATGTCCTGCATGATCTACAAAAACCAATTGTAGAAACCATAATAAGAAAGTCAGCATAATGATGGCATAAGACGTTTTTATGCTGAATTTAGGGCCAAGAATTTTGGATGCAAATGATAGGAAAATTACATTGACAATAAAGTAAGTCCATTGGATGGGAAATCCTGTTGAATAGAATATAATAGCACCTACACCGGTTAGCCCACCTGTGGTAATCTGATAGGGCAACAGAAATGCAGTCCATCCGAAAGCATAACAAAACAATCCGATCGTAATGAAGAAATAGTCCTTCAGTTCGCGGGATAAATTAAGTTTTGTGATATTAGAATTATTCATTATTTGATGACAATATTTACTATTTTCTTTGGAACAACTATAATCTTTACTACGCTTTTGCCTTCCATCCATTTTAGCGAACGTTCGTCGGCAAGTACGGCTTTTTCAATACTTTCCTTATCTGCATCGATTGGGAATTCTACATTGTAACGAACTTTGCCATTGAAAGAAATGCAGTAATTAATAGTGTCTTCTTTTAAGTATTCTTCATTACATTCGGGCCATTGAGCATCACAAACAGAAGTTTGATGTCCCAATATTTCCCATAGTTCTTCACAAATATGCGGTGCAAATGGAGAAAGAAGCACAACAAATGTTTCCAATACTTCTTGTTTTGAGCATTTCATAGATAGCAACTCACTGGTACAAATCATGAAAGCACTGATTGAGGTATTGTACGAAAAATGTTCAATATCGAAAGTTATTTTTTTAATTAATTTGTGGATTGATTTCAGTTCTTCTTTCGTTGGTGTCTCGTTAGCTACTAAATATTCATCATTACGATTGAAAAACAATCCCCAGAATTTGTGGATGAAACGGTTTACACCATCTATGCCGTTCGTATCCCATGGCTTGGATTGGTCAATGGGGCCTAAAAACATTTCGTACATTCTTAATGTGTCGGCACCATAACGTTCGACAATCATATCGGGATTGACAACATTGTACATGGACTTACTCATCTTTTCAATCGCCCATCCGCAAACGTATTTGTCATTTTCGAGAATAAACTCAGCAGTTTTGTATTCAGGACTCCAATTACGGAATGCTTCAATATCCAATACGTCATTTGATACAATATTTACATCTACATGAATAGGTGTTACGTCGTATTTGTCTTTTAAACCCAATGAAACAAAGGTGTTAGTATTTTTTATACGGTAAACGAAGTTGCTTCTGCCTTGAATCATGCCTTGGTTAATCAACTTCTGAAAAGGTTCTTCGGCTATCGATACACCTAGGTCGTGAAGAAATTTGTTCCAAAAACGTGAATAGATTAAGTGTCCTGTCGCATGCTCTGTACCGCCAACATATAAATCTACATTTTGCCAGTAAGCGTCTTTTTCTTTATCGACTAATGCTTCTTCATTATGTGGGTCCATATAGCGTAAGTAGTAAGCCGATGAACCTGCAAACCCCGGCATCGTGCATAGTTCCAGAGGAAATACGGTGATGTTGTCTATTTTATCGTTTTCTACAACGCATTTGTTTTTATCGTCCCACGCCCATTTCTTGGCATGCCCTAGTGGTGGCTGTCCGCTTTCGGTGGGTTGATATTTGTCGATCTCGGGTAGCAATAGTGGGAGTTTGTCTTCATCGATGGTATGTGGCATGTCATTTTTATAATAGATGGGAAATGGCTCACCCCAATAACGCTGGCGTGAGAAAGTGGCATCGCGAAGACGATAATTTACTTTAATACGCCCAAGCCCCGTTGATTTGACAAATTCTTTTGTTTTGGCTATGGCCTCTTTTACAGTTAGGCCGTTTAATACAAGTCCGCCTTCAACTCCTTTTTTCGGAGAGTTGATCATAATACCTTCTTTGGCATCAAAACTTTCTTCGCTCACGTCACATCCTTCGATAAGAGGACGGATTTCTAAATTGAAATGTTTGGCAAAAGCATAATCTCGACTATCGTGAGCCGGAACAGCCATGATAGCCCCAGTACCATAACCTGCCAATACATAGTCGCTTATCCAAATAGGAATTGTTTCGTTTGTCAAGGGGTTGATGGCATAACTGCCCGAAAAAACACCACTTACACTGCGGTCGGATATCCTTTCACGTTCGGTACGTTTCTTCGTTTTCTCCAGATAGGCGCTGACTTCATCTTTTTGTTTGTCAGTAGTTACTTGAGCTACCAATTCGCTTTCAGGAGCCAACACCATAAAGGTAACTCCGAAAATAGTATCGGCACGAGTGGTGAAGATTGTAAAACTTAAATCTGAATCTTTCACATTAAATCCAATTTCTGTACCTTCAGAACGTCCTATCCAGTTACGTTGTGTTTCTTTCAAAGATTCCGTCCAATCTATTTTCTCTAGTCCGTCGAGCAAGCGTTGGGCATAAGCGGATACTCGCAAGCACCATTGACGCATCTTCTTTTGTACAACGGGATAACCGCCGCGAACAGATAAACCGTCTACAACTTCATCGTTGGCAAGTACGGTACCAAGTTTAGGACACCAGTTTACCATGGTTTCGCCTAGATAAGCTATCCGGTAATTCATCAAAATTTCTTGTTTTTCCTTCTCTGTTTTGGCCTTCCATTCAGGAGCTGTGAAAGAAAGTTCTTCGTTGCATGCCACCTCTATTCCGTTTGTTCCGTTTTCTTCGAAAAGCTTAACGAGTTCGTCTATCGGGAAAGCTTTTTGCAGCTTATTGTTGTAATAGCTCTTATACATTTTTACGAAGGCCCATTGTGTCCAATGATAATAATGAGGATCACAAGTACGAACTTCTCTGCTCCAATCGAAAGAAAATCCTATTTTATCTAATTGTTCGCGATAACGGTTTATGTTGTTGACTGTGGTAATAGCCGGATGTTGTCCTGTTTTTATGGCATATTGTTCGGCCGGTAGTCCATAAGCATCGTAACCCATCGGGTTGAGTACATTAAATCCTTGTAGGCGCTTGTAGCGGGCATAGATATCCGAAGCGATATAACCCAGCGGGTGACCTACATGAAGCCCTGCTCCAGATGGATAAGGAAACATATTCAGGACATAGAATTTCTTTTTATTTTTATTTTCGGCAACTTTGTAGGTATTGTTCTCGATCCATTTGCGTTGCCATTTCTCCTCAATTTCTTTGAAATTGTATTCCATATTTATCGTTAGTATTTGTTTTTATTCCATATTTTTCGCAAATTTACGCCATTATTTTCAGATAACCACGGCGTTAACTAAAAATCAATGCGAATCTTTCTGATAAACCAAATTATTATTTAACTTTGCAATCGTTCAAATAGAATAATGTGATGATACAAGCTTCTTCTTCTTCATTGATAGTATATATTATCGTTTTGCTTGTTTTTGGTATTTCAAAAGTAATGAGCGATAAGATTAAGAAAACAGGAACTTCGTTACCCGACTCCAAAAGGCAACCTAGTCCACATCGTGGGATGACTGAACTTCCTGAAAGTTGGAAAGATTTATTTCCTCAAGAAGAGGTGATAAAGCCCGAACCGGTTGTTCAAAAGAATGCTCCGTCTTCGAAACCGATGAAAAAATCACCCGCAGTTTTCATTCAAGATCCTAAAGAAGAAGGAAAACATTCCATAGGCGAAAGAATCATATCTGCTGATGATAGTGCAGTAGATATGAATAATGAAGATTACGCATTTCAAAGTGTTGAAGATGTGCGTAAAGCTATTGTTTGGTCAGAAATTATTAACAGAAAATACAAATAAAAAAATAACCGAAACTAAAGGAACTATGGCGTTGAATTTTATTTCTGCAGCAGAAGCTGCAAGTTATGTAAAAAATGGTGATAACATTGGACTTAGTGGTTTTACACCTGCAGGCACAGCAAAGGCTGTGACAAGAGAAATAGCTAGAATAGCTGAAGAAGAACATGCAAAGGGTAATCCTTATCAGATTGGAGTCTTTACAGGAGCTTCGACCGGTGATGCGACAGACGGTGTATTGGCAAATGCTCATGCTATCAGATATCGTGCTCCTTACACAACCAATAAGGATTTTAGAAAAGCAGTAAATAGTGGTGAGATTCACTACAATGACATTCATCTTTCTCAGATGGCTCAGGAGTTGCGTTATGGGTTTATGGGAAAAGTAAATACCGCTATTATCGAAGCATGTGAAATCACAGAAGATGGTAAAATCTATTTGACAGCTGCCGGAGGTATTTCTCCTACCGTTTGTCGTTTGGCAGACAAGATTATTGTCGAACTTAACTCTGCACAAAGTCCCAATTTGAAATATCTTCATGATGTCTATGAACCTTTAGATCCGCCTTATCGTCGCGAGATCCCTATATACAAGCCTAGCGACCGCATCGGTAGCTCTTATATTCAGGTAGATCCTAAGAAGATTGTGGGCGTGGTTCGTACTAGTAAACCGGATGAAGCTCGGCATTTCACTGCTCCTGATGTTTTGACCGATAAAATTGGTCAGAATGTTGCAGAATTCCTGGTAGCGGATATGAAACGTGGCATTATTCCGTCGTGTTTCTTGCCTATCCAATCTGGAGTAGGAAATATAGCCAATGCCGTACTTGGTGGATTGGGACGCGATAAAACAGTCCCTCCTTTCGAAATGTATACAGAGGTTATACAAAATTCGGTGATCAAATTGATGCAAGAAGGACGTATTAAATTCGGTAGCGCTTGTTCGCTTACTGTAACTAACGACTGCTTGGATGAAGTTACCGGAAATATAGATTTCTTCAAAGACAAAATAGTACTTCGTCAGTCAGAAATATCCAATAATCCCGAGATTATTCGTCGTCTTGGCGTTATATCCATTAATACAGCTATCGAAGTAGACCTTTATGGTAACGTAAATTCTACTCATGTGTGTGGTGTTAAGATGATGAACGGTATCGGTGGTTCTTGCGACTTTACACGTAATTCTTATATCTCTATTTTTACTTGCCCTTCAACGGCCAAAGATGGACTTATAAGCTCTATCGTCCCCATGGTATCGCATGTTGACAGTACTGAACATGATGTCAATATTATCGTTACAGAACAGGGTGTTGCAGACTTGCGTGGCAAGAGTCCCAAACAACGGGCCGAAGCCATTATCGAAAATTGTGTTCATCCTGATTATAAGCAAATACTTCGCGACTACCTGAAGTTGACCAATCAGAAAGTACAGACGCCACAGAATTTGGCTGCTGCTCTTGGTATGCACGTTACTTTTAGCAAAACGGGTGATATGCATCTTACCAATTGGGCTGACTTTGTAAAATAGAATAGCTTTTAAATTAAGATAGGCCCTTTTATTGTTGATGGTAAATCGCAATAGAGGGGCTTTTTGTGTTCGGTCTATTATTCAATGAGTAGTGTTTTAATGTCGTCTTCGGTTCATCCTTATTGTGTTTTACAAACGTTATTGCTCTATGGATGTAGCCTCTGTATGTTTTAATTGTTTCATCCTTATGTTTTTTCCGACTCACGAGCGTGAGTCGGAAAAAACATAAGGACGAAACTTTCGGCTCACGCCCCCGCGTCGCCAGCTGTATAACTGCGAATACATTTTTTATTATTTATTATATAATA
>Ga0183100_1000534_pt1 | contig 28483 bp, 18 predicted proteins | sample Biomet2_FD_127789 | JGI IMG/M metagenome (GOLD analysis project Ga0183100, IMG submission 127789) | Microbial communities from bioreactor (seeded with anoxic lake sediment) at LBNL, California, USA - Biofuel metagenome 2 | ecosystem: Engineered > Bioreactor > Anaerobic > Unclassified ...
AATAATTGGAACTGGAAAACAGAAAACGAAGTATTCTTGCAGAATTCTATTAAACGCTGTAGGGATAAAAAGATTGTATTGCCTACTTTTAAACAATTGAAAGATCCAAAATCTATTCCATCTAAAATTCAAAACAAATTAGAAAATATTGATTTGAATGAGCTGCATCCATTAAATCTTTTTAGAATTAATTGGAGAAATGATGTAAATACCGGTAAAATTGGAGGAATAAATTATTTAGAAATTCCAAAAGAAATAACCGGAGTTAAGGCTCGAATAATTGGATTATGCGGAAAATATTTTCCTACAGGCGCTCATAAAGTTGGTGCTACTTACGGCTGTTTGGCCCCATATTTGGTTACGGGCAGGTTTAATCCTGATGCCCACAAAGCAGTTTGGCCGTCAACCGGAAATTATTGCCGTGGTGGAGCGTTTAACTCTGCTTTGCTTTCTGTACATGCAGTTGCAATTCTGCCGGAAGAAATGAGTAAAGAAAGATTTGACTGGCTAAAAGAGATCGGCGCTGAAGTTTATGCTACTCATGGCTGTGAGAGTAATGTTAAAGAAATTTATGATAAATGTCATGAGCTTGAAGCAAAAGGCGATGAGTACTTAATCTTTAACCAGTTTGATCAGTTCGGTAATCCTATTTGGCATTATACCGTTACAGGTTCCACAATTGAAGATTTGTTTAATCAGATTAAAAAAGACGGTCAAAGGTTAAGTGGTTATGTTAGTGCAACGGGTTCTGCCGGCACTATTGGAGCAGGGGATTACTTAAGAGAGAAATTCCCGCTTGTAAATGTAACTGCTTCTGAAGCTTTGCAATGTCCTACTCTTTTGCTTAATGGCTTTGGTGCGCATAGAATTGAGGGAATTGGAGATAAACATATTCCATGGGTTCATAATGTTAAAAATACAGATTCAGTTGCTGCCATAAATGATGAACATCCTTTAAGATCTCTTCGTTTATTCAACGAACCTGAAGGAAAACAGTATTTAAGCGGCTTAGGTGTTGACGAAACAACCATTGGCAGACTTGCCGATATGGGCATCTCTTCTCATAGTAATTTAATTTCTGCTATTAAACAGGCTAAGTATTATGAGTATAACGAGAACGATGTAATCTTTACAATTTTTACCGATTCCGTTAATATGTATAAATCCAGACTTGAAGAAATGACTAATGACTGGGGAAAATATTCAATTAAACAAGCTGAATTGGATTGGAATATAGCTATAAAAAACCAGAGCATTGATTACTTTAAGGAATTATCTTACTACGATAAAAAAACTATTCATAACTTAAAGTACTTCACTTGGGTTGAACAGCAGGGTAAATCTGTTGAAGAATTAAATGCGCAATGGTATGATGAAAATTATTGGAAAGAAAGATTTGGCGTTGTTCCTGAATGGGACAAATTGATAGAACAGTTCAACGATGAAGTAGGGATCGAAAATACTTTATAAGTTGAAGATGAGTAAAATTAAAAATTATACCATAAAGAATGTTTTTATTTGTGAAAGTGATAACAACCTTAAACTGGTTGATATCACTTTTAGTAAATCTTTTGGTAAAATTCAGCCGGTGATTGAGTCTTCAATAAAATGGTCGGAAATAAGTACTCCTTCAAAGCTCAAAAAATTCATTAAAAAGAATGAAGAATTCTTTTATGATAAAGAGGATAAAAGCTCAATTGATGGTAATTTCAGATTATTAATTCCCGGTGGAATAGATCCGCATGTTCATTTTGATACTCCCGGATTTGAATTCAGGGAGGACTTTGAACATGCTTCAACCGCTGCCGTTTGGGGAGGAACAACTACAATTATAGATATGCCTTGTACCTCACTGCCGCCTGTTACTTCTGTAAGCAACATGAGAGTGAAATGTAAAAGTGTTAAGGATAAGAGTGTAGTTGATTATGCTTTCTGGGGTGGTGTGAGGGGTAATGATTTTGATTCTGAGACTGATATTGGGAAGCAAATTGCTTCTTTAGCAAAAAATGGTGTCGCCGGTTTTAAGGCATACTTAGTGTCAGGTATGGATACCTTTACTGATATTAACTCTGTGCAAATGCTTGAAACTGCAAAGCATATTAAAGCTGTGAATGGAATCCTGGCCGTACATGCTGAAGATAAAAATGTAATTGAAAGTAATTCAAAAAAAGCCGGCAAATCAAAGCAGGACGATTGGAAATATTATTGCAGTTCCAGAAATGTGGAAGCTGAAGTTCAGGCAATTAAACTAATGGTTGAAATTGCAAAAAAAACTAAATGCAAAATCCACATTGTGCATCTAAGTTCTGCCGAAGGTTTAGAGATGATTCGGAAAGCGAAGCTTGAAGGTGTAACAATAACTGCTGAGACTTGTTCTCATTATTTATATTTTACGCAGCAGGATTTCAATAATGCTAAAATAGCTGCTTATTTAAAGACAGCTCCTCCGGTAAAACAACGCAAAGATATGTTGGCACTGTGGAAAGGGTTAAAAGACGGAACTCTTTCATTTGTTACTACAGACCATGCCGGGTGTGATCCTAAAAAAGAAAAAAAGTCTAAGGACTTTAGAAAAGTATATGGGGGAATTCCAGGAGTTGAACACCGGGTTCCGTTTTTGTTTAGTGAAGGTTTTCTTAAAGGCAGAATTTCTTTGGAAACTACGATAAATCTGCTTGCTTCAAACACCGCTGCCTTCTTTAAATTAGATAAGAAGGGCGTTATTAAAAATGGTTATGATGCGGATTTCTCAATTATAAACCTTTGGGATAGTCAAATAGTAAAAAGTAAGAATATGCACTCAAAAGGGAAATATACTCCTTTTGAGAATGTTGTTTTTAACGCACTTGTAGAAAAAACATTTCTACGTGGTGAGTTAATTATGGACAGAGTTAAAAATTATATCAATGCTCCCGGTTCAGGGAGATTTATCAAAGTGAATTATGGAAAATAGAAATTTAGTTATAAAAAATGCCTGGATTTGCAGACCTGAAAATGATTCTGTAATTCCGGTTTTTGGTAATATGATTATTGAAAATGGAATTATTGCTAAAATAATCAATGGTACAGATAATTCAGATTATGCCGGCTTTGATGTAATTGATGCTGCCGGTAAAGTGTTAACGGTACCTAATGTAAATTTCCATGACCACATATATTCAAGGCTGGCAAAGGGGCTCCCCTCACTTGGCCCGACAGGGAACTTCTTAGAAATATTGCAGAATCTATGGTGGAAATTAGACCTTGTCCTTGACCATGATATGATTGAGGCTTCTGCCGAGATGGCTGCGATAGAATCAATCAGGAGTGGTGTAACTTATATATTTGATCATCATGCATCTCCAGGTAATACGCTTGGCAGTTTGAAATGCATTAATGATGCGCTATCAAAACATAATATACGAAGTGTATTATGTTTTGAGACTTCTGATAGAAACGGTAATGAATTATCGGCTGACGCGCTGACTGAAAATTTTAATTATTTGCAAAAAGAGCAAAACGATAATTGCAAGGGTATGTTTGGTCTTCATGCTTCATTTACTCTTAATAATTCTACGCTTGAAAAAGTTAAGGAAATGACTGCACAAACTAAAGCTGGCATTCATATTCATGTTTGCGAGGGAGAAGCCGACAGGCAAATATCATTTGAACTATATGGTAAAAATCCACTACAGCGTTTGTTGGAATACGATCTTATTAATGATAAAAGCATATTGGCACATTGCGTTCATCTTAATGAAGATGAGTTTAAAATGTTAAAGGATAAAAAGCCTGCAATTGTATTTAATTTGGATTCAAATCAAAACAATTCAATAGGTATTCCTCAGTTTGGATTAGTCCCGGATGAAGTCTCAATATTATGCGGTACAGATGGAATGCATGCAAATATTCCCCGTTCTCAAAAACAATTATTCTTAATGCTTAGGAACAGTAAGTATAATTGGGCAGATACTTTTAGAATATTTCAAAAAATGTATTTTGATCAGTTAGAATTTGCTAAAAAATATTTTTCTGATTTCGGGTCGTTAAACATCGGAGGCCGGGCAGATTTTGTTATTTGGGATTACGCTCCTCCGACGCCAATAAACAAAGATAATTTCTTTGGGCATTATATATATGGAATATTGGAAAGGCAAGTTCAGACAGTAGCACAAAATGGTTCGCTCTTAATGGATAATTATAATATTGTTGGTATTAATGAAGCGGAACTAAATAAAAAAATATTTTTGCAGGGTAAAAGAGTAGTAGAAATAATTAAGTAAAATAATAAGAATTATAAAAGCATTTATGAAAAAATCCTTTAATATTGTTGGCAAACCTGTTATACGTCAGGATGGATTAGAAAAAGTAACAGGTAAGGCAAAGTTTGCAGATGATTATAACTTTCTTGGACAATTGTATGCCGTAATGGTTAGGGTGCCGGTAACTCATGCCATAATTGAAGAGATTGATTATACTGAAGTGTATAAGAACTCCAAAAATGTAATTGTTGTTGATGCGGATGACGTTAAGGGAGATAAAAAGATTGGTCCTATCAGACAGGACCAGCCAATATTCTCTTATGACAAAATTGTTACACCCGGGGATACTGTAGCGATGTTAGTAGGGAGTTCCGAAACTGAATTACGCTCATTAGTTAAGTTAGTAAAAGTTAAGTATAAGGAATTGCCTGCTCTTACTGACCCTTTGAAAGCCTTGGATGCTGATGCTCAAATAATTCATCCTCAATATTCGGATAATCAAATAGTTCATTATCCGCTTAGAAAGGGAGATGTTGAAAAGGGATTCTCTGAAAGTGATTTTATATTAGAAGATACATATTCTACTCAGATGATTGAGCATGCTTATATAGAGCCTGAAACTGTTATTGCCCTGCCTTTAGAAGGCAATAAAGGAGTTAAAATAATCGGCAGTATTCAGAACCCCCATTCAACAAGAAAAGTTGTTGCTCAGGCATTAAACTGGCCTTTGGCCAAGGTTAGAGTTTTACAGGCGGATCTTGGCGGTTCTTTTGGTGGAAAAGATGATAGTATGAGTATTCTGTCTGCACGGGCTGCTATTGGTGCTCTAAAAGTCGGCAAACCTGTAAAAATTCATTTTACAAGAGAAGAATCTATTCTGGAATCCTATAAACGGCATCCTTATATAATGAAGTATAAAGTGGGATACAACAAGGATGGGCGTTTAAAAGCCATGAAGATTGATATAACTGCTGATGGCGGTGCTTATTCTTCGATGAGTCCATTTGTAACCTGGAGGACTGTTGTTCAGGCTACAGGTCCTTATGAAATTGAAAACGTTCATACAGACGTAAGAGCTGTTTATACTAACAATCCTTATACCGGAGCTATGAGGGGCTTTGGTTCACCCCAACCGATTTTTGCCCAGGAATCCATTATGGATGAAATAGCTGTTAAACTTGGATTGACCCCGGAAGAGATTAGAAAAATAAACGGTTTCAGGGATGGCTCTATTACTTCAAGCGGGCAGAAACTGGAAAACCATGATGTAAATTTGTTAAAAGTAATGGATACTGCAATCATAGAATCTGATTTTGCAGAAAAATGGAAATATAATCAGAGTAACAGAAATGAACCGCAATATCAATTGGATTTAATACCTGAAGACGATGCAAAACAGTTGCTGCTAAAAAAGGAAGATTTCATTAAACCTGAAAACCTTTTAAAGAAGGGCATTGGCTTAGCAGTAAGTTACAGGGGATGTTCACTCGGCGCAGAAGGTATTGATGCGGTCGCTGCTTATCTTTCCGTTCAGAATGACGGTACTGCTTATCTGCTTTCAGGGCTTGCTGAAAACGGTCAGGGATTGAGAACTACATTCTCTATTATTGCGGCTGAAGTTTTAGGTGTTCCGTTTGATAATATCTATTATTTGGAATTAGATACCGGATTAGTTCCGGATAGTGGTCCGACAGTTGCTTCCCGTTCAACATTAATGGGCGGGGGAGCAGTAAAAGTAGCGGCTGAGACCATTCGTAAAAGATTTGAAGAGTACTTGGTAACTACCTGGGATCTTCCGGAAAATACAAATTTTGTTTTTGCAGATGGATTTGTCTATGCTGAAAACAACGGATCTAAGAAAATTTCTTTTTCTGATTTATGTATGGCGGCATATAAAACCGGCATCAGTATGGCAACTGTAGGGTGGTATAAGGGGCCAAACGTCCATTGGGATGAAGAAACAGGACAAGGTTCAGCATATTTTACGTATGTATATGGCTGCCATGTAGCTGAGATTACAGTAAATATGGGAACCGGTCAAATATTCATTGACAAAATTACTGCCGTCCATGATCCGGGTAAAGTCATCAACCTTATAGGAGCTCAGGGTCAGGTTTATGGCGGCGTTACTCAGGGTGCTGGTTATGGTATTTGGGAGGAGATAAGTCTTGCTGATGGAAACATAAGAGAACTTAATCTTGACCAATACCTTCTGCCTACCAGTAAAGATATTAATGAAATTAAAGCAATTTTTGTTGAAGGTGAAGATTCTTTTGGTGCCTGGGGGGCTAAATCCCTTGGTGAACCAACACTGGAACTAACGGCAGCAGCTATTGCCAATGCTGTTACAAATGCAACAGGTAAAAGGTTTAATGATTTACCGATAAATTTAGAAGAATTTTTACTTAGAAGAAAATTGCATCCAAAGGATTTGAAAAGAGGTAGCGCATAATGATTCCACATTTTGATTTTAAAAAACCGGTAAGCATTCCTGAATTAAAAGAATGTCTTAACAGCTTTAATAATGATTCAAGTATTATTGCAGGCGGTACTGATGTTGTCCCCGGATTCCAGCAGGAATCAAGTAGGTTTGTTAATATTAAACAGTTAGTTGACATAAATAATATACCTGAATTAAAAGAAATTAAAATTGTTGATAATAATCTTTTAATTGGTGCGGGGGTTACTTTCTCTGATGTTTGTAAAAATAAACTTGCAAAAAATAATGTTCCCTTATTGGTTAAAGCAGCTCAAACAGTCGGAAGTTTACAGATACGTAACCGGGCTACTGTAGCAGGAAATTTTGTTAACAATGCACCCTGTGCAGATAGCGTTCCGCCGCTGCTTGTTTATAATGCCTCGATAAACATATTATCCCCAAATGGTTGTCGTTTAATCCCATTGCAGGATTTCTTGATAAGGCCTTATAAGACACAGCTTCTTGCTAATGAATGTGTAACGGAAATTATCATTCCATTAACCGATAAAAACCTGAAGGGCGATTTCTATAAACTTGGAAGAAGGAGTGCAGTTTCAATTAGCCGTATAACATTGGCTGTGCTGATGGATGTCCAAAATTCCATAATTAAAGAGTTCAGAGTTGCAAGCGGTGCAATTACTCCCATAGGGAAGAGATTCTTTGAAATAGAAGAAAAAGCTGTTGGTAAAGCAGCTAATTCCTGTACTTTTATGGAAATTGCAGAAAACATGGGTGAAAGAGTACTTGAGACTACAGGGCTAAGGTGGTCGACAGCTTATAAATTGCCTGTGTTGCAGCAAATGCTTTATCAATTAATTGAAAATATAAATGCTAAGGAATCTGAGTAGAATATGACTATAAATTTTAGATTAAATGGAAAAGATACATCTGTGGAGCTTGCAGTTAATAAAAGAGTTGTTGATTTATTACGCGAAGATTTACAGTTGACAGGAACAAAAGAGGGATGCAGCATAGGTGAATGCGGTGCCTGCACAATTATAGTAAATTCAAAAGCCGTAAATTCCTGCATGCTGCTTGCACAGCAGTTAGAAGGCTGTGATGTTATTACTGTTGAGGGTTTATCGGATGGCGAAAAGCTTCATAAGCTACAGGAAAATTTTTTAAAATATGGCGGTATTCAATGCGGGTTCTGTACTCCGGGAATGTTGATGTCTGCTTATGCTTTGTTCCTGGAAAATCCTAAACCGACTGTTGATGATATTAAAACTGCAATAGAAGGAAATTTATGCAGATGCACCGGTTACAAACCCATAATCGAGGCAATCAGCGCATCCGCAAATTCATAGCTTACTAATTTAATAAATAGGAGTAGTTAGAAATAACTATTCCTATTATTTCTTCAAGTTTAGTGATGGCTTTATCTGATTCATCACTGCATCTTTTTACAAGCTTTCCATCAAATGTAAACACAAGGTCTTCCTTAAAAGACCTAAATCTTATTGAGGCAATAATATTAGTATCGCCTTCTTTGGTTAAATAAAAACCTTCATTCTTACTGTCATCAAAATCTTCTTTATTCCTAAATAGTGTAACTTTATCTCTGTATGGTGCTCCTTGATGAGGGCAGAAAGTCTCGCAATTGCCGCACTCATTACATACACCATCCAAATGCAGTATCTGGTTAACATTGGTAAAACTGACTGAGCTGGTTTTAATTGCAACATTAGCTCTGTTTGGGCAGACATCAATACATTTATTGCATATGATATTACATTCCAGACATCTTGATTTATTACTATCAGAAATATAAACGGTACTTTTATTCTTTGTAATTTCTTCTATTCTTTTTTCAAGATTAAATTTAGAACTGAAATCCTTATTAAAATTAATATTGATATTCTCTTTTTTAATTATTGCTTCTGCTGCTTTTTTACCGTCTGAAATAGATTCAACAACTGTTGAAGGTCCTCTCAAGGCATCTCCTCCGATATAAGCATTTTCAATCGAAGTTTCATTTGTAACTTTGTTAACGTCAACTTTATTGCGGGAGTTTAATGCAACCTTGTTTTTATTTAATAACTCAGTATCAACACTTTCTCCAATGGCGGTAATTAAAGTATCAATTTCAATATATTCAAATTCATTTTCAATTGGAATTACTTTTCTTCTCTTATCTTTGTCAATATCACCAAGTTTCATTTTTTGGCATTTAATTTTACCGTTGGAAAAGCCAACCGGAAGCAATAGTTCTTTAAAAATAACTCCGTCCTTTATTGCCGCTTCTATTTCTTCTTTGTCCGCAGGCATGTATTCAGTTGTCCTTCTATAGACAATATAAACTGTTTCAACATTGGCAATCCTTTTAGCAGCGCGGGCCGCGTCCATGGCAGAGTTTCCTCCGCCAACAATTGCAGCGACTTTTCCTAATTTAGGCGCATTACCTGAGTGATATTCTGCAAGAAAATCTAAGGCATCAATTACATTAGCATCCTTATTGTCTAATTGTAATGAATTTGACAGCTCAGCACCAATGGAAATATAAATATATTTAAAACCTTTCTCTTTAAGGGACTGAACAGAGAAATCACTTTCCGCGTTAAAAATAAAATTTACACCAAGCTGCTTAATAAACTCGATATCTTTGTCAATAGCACTTTGCGGCAGTCTGAAGTCAGGAATAATATTCTGTACAACACCGCCAGCTTTTTCTTTTTTATCAAAAACTGTTACATAAAATCCGGCACGAGCTAAAAAGTAGGAAGCTGAAAGACCAGAAGGTCCGGCACCAATTACTGCTATTTGAATATTGTTCTGATTGCTTTCTCTATCAGCCTTAAATCTCTTTATATATGATTCATATCCGTTAAGTGATGCGATTTTTTTATAGTCTCTAATTTCAACTGGGGAGTCATAATCCCATCTGGTACAATGATACATACATTGATGGTCGCAAATATGGGCAGTTATATTCGGCAGAGCATTTTTAGAAACTATAACTTCAAATGCTTCATCATATTTCTTTTCTTCAACCAATCTAATATACTCTGCAACATCTTGATGAATTGGGCATGCAACACTGCATGGAGCAATAAAACAGTCAAATGGAGGCAGCTCAGAATCAACTTTTATTGATTCGATGCTTCTCTTTTCTTTTTTATAATATAAATCCGTTAGTGAGCTTTCTGCAAGTTTTTGCAGATAATCAATATTTATAAGTGACTTTTTAAAGTCGCCATTAAATTCATTGTCTAATTTATTTGCAATTTGGTTAAGTCTTCTGTAACCACCGGGTTTTAATAAATCCGTGGCATAAGTAATTGGGAAGATGCCGCATTTCAAAATATCATCTGAATTATATATTGAAGCTCCTCCGGAAAAAGAAATATTTAACTCACCCTTAAAAGTCTCAGCCAGTTTTGCAGCTACATTTATTGTAAGAGGGAAGAGAGATCTTCCTGACATGTACATTTCCTCACCGGGCATTACTTCTCTTTTATTTTTAACCGCAAGTGTATTGGAAAGTTTTACACCAAATTCTTTTTTATGTTCAAATGCAAATTCTTTTAATCGTGTAATCATTGGAACAGCATCTATAAACTTAAGGTCACTTTCAAATGAATGCTCATTTAAAAATACGTTTGAATAACCCAATTTAGTAAGTGTCTCATTGACCATCTGGTAACCTAAAAGCGTTGGGTTTAACTTTACGTAGGTATTAAGTCCTTTTTCACTTATTAAGTACTTTGCTATTGATTCAATCTCTTCCGGCGGGCATCCATGCATGGTAGAAAGTGTAACTGAGTTTGACATTTTTGGCGATATATTCTCAAATAGCTCTTGTAATTTTTGTAAAATTAATTGATGGTTGGTAAAGTTTTTTTCTAAGAATTTTTTAAATGTATTATCATTAAATTCAGCCAAAAAATAATTTTTATACTCAGAAAAGAGAGAGCTTTTTGAGGCATCAATCATGGAATTAATGAAAGTCTGCATCCTTTCTTGCTTAATTCCTTCCAGATTATAACCTACACTCATATTAAAAATAAATCCTCTTCCTGAACCCGATTGAGGATTTAAAAGAGTTCTTAGAAAATGTAAAATAAACCAGGCTTTGATATATTCATCAAAAGATTCATGCAGCTTTAATTCCTGTGACCATTCAACATTATAACATTCATCATAAGAATCAATGCAGGGTTTTTCAACAGTTAATTCGTCAAGTATTTGTACTGTTTTTAGTTCAAAAAACCTGCCTCCTGTTAAATAAGCTGATACAATGTTCTGAGTTAATTGGGTATGAGGTCCTGCTGCCGGTCCTATTGGTGTAACACTGGCATCATCAAAAATGTAATAATGAGTATCAGCTTTTTCTTTATAGAAATCAATTTCGGGTATTCCAAATATTGATTTCTCTTTTGAGTACTCTTCAATTATTCGCGTGAGCAGTTCTTTTAATTCCGTAATATGCATTTTATCTGACATTTTTTATTCCAATGTTACTTTGTTATAATTAAGTTAAAAAAAATAAATTCACTCTCAAAAATACATATCATTTATGTAAAATTATACTTAATTTTGAATTATTAATGTAAATTCATAGGAAAAATATTTATGGAACTTTCGGCGCTAATAAATGAAAAAGCCCTGCAATACAGGGACTATACTGCTAAGAATTTATCTGAATTAGTTAAGTTAAAATCATTAAGCACTAAAGAAGAGAGCGTTTCTAATAAAATTAAGGAAATGATGCTGGAGGCTGGCTTTGATGAAGTTTTTATTGACGGTCTCGGTAATGTAATTGGCAGAATTGGTAACGGAAAAAAGAAAATTGCCATTGATGGGCATATTGATACTGTAGATATAGGCAATATGGAAAATTGGCATTTTGATCCTTTAGGTGGAAAGATTGATAAGCAATTTGTGTATGGGAGAGGTACTGTTGACCAAAAGGGGGGACCTGCTGCTTTTATTACTGCCGGAAAAATTTTAAAGGAAATTGGTGTTCCGAAAGATGTTACCATTTATTTTGTAGGGTCTGTTATGGAAGAAGATTGTGACGGCCTTTGCTGGAAGTATATCATCGAGGAAGATAAAATAGTTCCTGATTGTGTTATTATAACCGAACCTACAAATATGAATATTTATAGGGGACATCGCGGCAGAATGGAAATAAATGTTTCATTTCATGGTATATCAGCTCACGGTTCTGCGCCTGAAAGAGGAAAAAATGCAATTTATATGGCCTCACATGCTTGCCTTGAAATTGAAAAGTTGAATGAAAGATTGCAGAAAGATGAGTTCCTTGGTAAAGGAACTGTTGCACTTTCTGAATTTGTTTCTTCCAGCCCTTCTTTATGTGCCGTCTCTGATTTTGCAAAAATACATCTTGATAGACGACTGACTTGGGGTGAGGATAAGGAATTAGCAGTTAACCAGGTTAACGAAGTTGTTAAGGATCTGGATGCTAAAGTTGAAGTGCTAAATTACAAAGAAAAAGGTTTTACCGGCTTAGAATATGGCATGGAAAAGTATTATCCGACCTGGAAGTTGAATGAATCTCACGAGGTAGTTCAAAAAGGTATTTCTACTTATGAAAGTTTATTCAACGATAAACCTATAGTTGACAAATGGACTTTTTCAACAAATGGCGTAGTTATAAACGGTATTTATAAAATTCCGGTTATCGGATTTGGGCCTGGTAATGAAGTCCTTGCTCATGCACCTGACGAAAAAGTACCTATTGAACATTTAGTAAAAGCTTCTGCATTTTATGCATATTTTTGCAGCATCTACTAATATTAAATTGATTTTATAAATTAAGAATTCTAGGAGAATATAAATGGTTACAAATCTATTGAGAAAACATTTTTTAACAGATGATGATTGGTCTAAACAAGAATTAGATACTGTATTTGAAGCAGCTTTTGATTTAAAGAAAAAATTTGCAATGAGAGAACCTCACCGCTTACTGCAGGATAAGACTCTTTTCAGCATTTTCTTTGAACAGTCCACCAGAACAAGAAATTCCATGGAAGCCGGTATGACTCAATTAGGCGGCCATGCTCATGATTTAACTGCCGACAAAATGCAGATTTCTCATGGTGAAGCTCCAAAAGATACCGCCATCATTCTTTCCAGAATGGGTCATGGTATCGCTTGCAGAAATTGTTTCTATGGCGAAGGCAAGAAGTATTTGGATGAAATGGCTAAGAATGCAACTGTTCCTGTTATGTCTTTGCAGGATGATGTTTATCATCCTTTCCAGGGTTTGGCAGATTTAATGACTATCTTTGAACATTTTGATAAAAATCCTAAGGGCTTAAAAGTTACAGTTTCCTGGGCATATGCAGATACTCATAGCAAGCCTTTATCTGTCCCTCAGACTCAAATCTTACTCTTTCCAAGATATGGGCTAGATGTTACCGTTGCTCATCCGAAAGAATTCCCATTAAGTAAAAACATTGTTGAAAAAGCATATAAAAATGCTGAAGCTGGCGGTGGAAGTCTGAAATTTACTAATGATATGGATGAAGCTTTTGAAGGCGCCCAAATAGTTATTCCTAAAAACTGGGGTGGCTTTGGTTTCTATGATGTTGATTATTATCTACAGAATGAAAATGCCTGCAAAGAGGAAATGAAATCCAATCTTGAAAAATATCATAGCTGGATTTGCGATGAAAAGAGAATTAAACTTGCAGATAAAAATGTGAAGCTGATGCATGCATTACCTGCTGACAGAGGTCATGAAGTTACTGATGAAGTACTTGATAACCCTGATATTTCTATTGTATTTGATGAAGCAGAAAACAGGCTTCATACAGCAAAAGCCATAATGGCATTAACTATGTAAAATTATAATGTGAATTAATATGTCCAATTATTATTATGAGTGCTCATCTTGCGGAATGCAGTTTACTGCAAATGAAATAGAAGATGATTTACACTATCTATGTCCGTTATGCGGCAAGGCCGAAAAGAATAAACCTCTTACAGGCGTGCTTAAAGTTCTTTATGACTACAAATCAATAAGTAAAGAACTGAGAAAAGATGATTTCTTAAACCTTGTGCCGGGTAAATTTTGGACGTATCCACAATTACTGCCTTTAGTCTATAATACTAAAGGCAGTTCCCGCTCATTAAAAGGTATTTCCGAATCAAAGTTAAATTATGTAAGAACCTCAAGCGAACCAGTTCTAAAATGTAATTTTAACGGTAATGAATTATTGGTTTTTGATGATACTGCCAATCCTACTCTTTCTTATAAAGACAGGGCTTCTGTGCTGGTGGCTGCAAAAGCAATTCAATTAGGTATTAAAGAAATTAGTGCGGCTTCCACGGGTAACGCAGGTTCTTCACTTGCCGGTATTTGTGCTCGCTTAGGACTAAAATCTCATATCTTTGTTCCTGAAAAGATTCCCCTGGGTAAACGAATGCAAATTCAAGCCTTTGGGGCCGAGTTATATTTAGTAAAGAGTGATTATGACCATGTTTTTGATTTGTGCCTTGATGTCTCTATTGCCAAAGGCTGGTATAATCGTAATACGGCTTACAATCCATTAACCATTGAAGGTAAAAAATCTTCAGTGTTTGATATGTTCATTAATTTAGGCGGTAAATTGCCGGAATATATAATTGTTTCAGTTGGTGACGGAGTTATTATTTCAGGAATTTATAAGGGATTGTTTGAACTAAAGCAATTAGGCTGGATTAAAAAAATGCCAAAACTTATTGCCGTTCAGGCAAAAGGCAGTAATGCTTTGGTCAGATATCTTAAAAATAAAAAATTTAGCTATAAACCTGCCGAAACAATAGCCGATAGCATAAATGCGGGAGCCCCAAGAAATTTGTATATGGCCGCTGAAGCTGTAGAAAATAGCGGTGGTTTAGCTATTGAAGTCAGTGATGCCGAGATATTAAATTCACAGAAAAAATCTGCGGTTGAGCTTGGTTTACTTGTAGAGCCAGCTGCCTCTGCCAGTTTTGCCGGATACTTAAAATTACTTAAAGAGGGTGTTATAAATCCGAAATCTAAAGTTATTTTGATGTTTACGGGAAACGGGTTAAAAGACCCCGGCAGCATTTCAAAATGGAATGTGGAGCCAAAGGCTTTATCTCCGGAACAGTGGGCATCTAAATTGATTGAAGATTAGTTAATATATTTTTAAACTATTTTTTGATTAACGACGTTTTATATTTTCAATTAATTAAAGATTATTAAAAGTGATGACTGGGAGATTATGGATATACAAGAAAAAATATTTGAGCTGAGTAAAAATAATATTGCCTTTGCCGTAGCAACCGTTGTAAAAACCTCCGGGTCCACCCCCGGTAAAGTTGGTTTTAAAATGATAGTTGAATCTAACGGAAGTACTATCGGTACGGTTGGCGGGGGCGGTATTGAAGTAGAAGCTGTTTCAGAATCCCTGAAAAGGCTGCAAACCAATGAAAGTTCTTTAGTTGAGTATATTCTTTCTGATAAGGCTGTGGAAGAACCGGTTGAAGCTAATGTAATTAAAATGAGCTGTAACGGTAAAGCCTGGATATTTTATGAAGTCTTTAACTCCAGACCGGCAATCTATGTTTTTGGAGGCGGTCATGTGGGGCAGGCGCTTCTTAGCATATTAGCCAATCTTCCTTTTAGAACTGTTTTAATAGATAATCGTCCTGAATTTGCATCCGAGACAGTAAATAAAAATGCCGATACAATTATATGTGAGGATTATATAAATTATACCCAAAAGTTTAATCCTGAAAGCAATTCTTATATAGTAATCCTAACCCACAAGCATATTTATGACTATGATATACTTAAAACTATTTTTGAAAGAAAACTACAGGTCCCCTATATTGGCGTGATTGGCTCTAAATCTAAGGCAAAAGGCGTAAAGGAGCAATTGCCTAAGGACTTAGGTTATGTACCTGATATTTCAAATCTCCATATCCCAATAGGTTTTGATCTGGGAGGAGATACAGCTTATGAAATCGCCATAGCCATTGCTGCTCAAATTCAAGCCGTATATTATAATAAATTAGCATAAAGTAATATAAAAATAGATGAAAACAACAATTAAGTTTATTTGTAATGATAGAGTTATCTCTACTAATATACATCCTGCTGTATCACTTTTAGATTTTATTAGGAGACAGGAACATTTGACAGGTACCAAAGAAGGGTGCAGGGAAGGTGACTGTGGAGCCTGCACTGTCTTGCTTGGTGAACTTAAGGGTAATGAAGTTATTTATAAAAATGTAAATTCCTGCCTTTTGCCAATTGGAGATGTAGCAGGCAAACATGTGGTTACTATCGAAGGCTTAAATTCAGATGTGTTATCACCTATTCAGGAGTCTTTCATCAGTGAAACGGCTACACAATGCGGCTTTTGTACTCCCGGTTTTATAGTTTCATTAACTTCATTTGTATTAAATACTAATCATTTTACTTTTGATTCTGCGGTGGAATCAATTGCAGGCAACATTTGCAGATGTACAGGTCATATCTCAATAAAGCGTGCAGTAAGTAAAATGCTGACTTTTATTGATCCCGTTTTTAATGGAAATAGGATTGAAGATTTGATAAATAAAAATTTCTTGCCTAAGTATTTCTTAGAAATTCCGGTAAAACTTAAAGGATTATCTTCTGAAACATATGAAGGGAAAGCTTTAAATAGTCCTGAATTTGTTATTTCAGGAGGTACTGATTTGTTTGTTCAGAAATGGGAGGAGCTTATTAAAACCGAAGTAAGCTTTATACCTCCTTCGGACGATAAAGAAAAAATAAGAGTTTCCGGAAACAGTGTAATTATTAAAGCAAATACTACAATTACTGAATTCAAAGAATCTGAAATTATTAATAAATATTTTCCGGCTCTGAATGAAAAATTAAAATTATTTGGTTCGCTGCCCATCAGAAACAGGGCTACATTGGGGGGTAATATAATAAATGCATCTCCCATAGGTGATATGGTTAATATACTGCTTGCATTGGATACGAAAATGTACTTTATAAAGGACAATGGAGTAAGAGAACTTCCTCTGAATAAATTTTATCTTGCCTACAAAACATTGGATAAGCAAAAAGATGAAATATTGGATGAAATTTCTATTCCAATTCCGGCTGAAGATTGTCTATTCAATTATGAAAAAGTTTCAAAGCGTACCTTTTTAGATATTGCCAGCGTAAACTCTTCAATATTATTAACCGTTCATGATGGAGTTATAAATAAGATTAATATCTCGGCAGGCGGGATTGCTCCGGTGCCGAAGTTATTAGCTCAGACAGGAGAATTCCTTTTATCCAAGAAAATCTCTACTGATAATGTTTCAGAGGCAATAAAAATAGCCATGCGGGAAATAAACCCTATTAGCGATGCGAGAGGATCGGCGGATTATAAAAAACTACTGTTAAAACAGTTAATAATTGCTCATTTTGTTACATTGTTCCCTGATTTTGTAAGCATAGAGGAGTTAGTATGAAGAACTATGATTTAGTAAGACACGTAAAGGGTGAATCAAAATTTGTTGATGACATACTTACACCTGAAGGATGTTTACATGCATATGTTTTATATTCGCAAATTGCTCATGGCGATATTAAATCTGTAAATATTGATGATGCTCTTCAAATGGAGGGTGTAGAGGGAATATTTACTGCAAAAGATATCCCCGGTGAAAATCAAATCGGTGGAATCATTCAGGACGAAGAATTACTTGCCTCTTGCAAAGTTGATTTTATTGGGCAGCCTATAGCTATTGTGGTTGCAAAAACCGTAGCCCTTGCAAAAGAGGCCTCTAAAAAAATTATTGTCGATATTGAAGAATTAACCCCTGTTATTGATCCGAGAGTAGCATTTGAAAAAGGCGAGCTGATTATGTCTCCAAGAGTTTTTTCTCTTGGAGATGTTGAAGCCAATTGGAATAAATGTGCTTTAATTGTTGAAGGAACAGTTGAGTCGGGCGGACAGGAACACTTATACCTTGAAACACAGGGAGCCTTTGCTTGTCCTGTTGAAGGCGGGGGAGTGAAAATTGTTTCTTCTACTCAATCACCGACTACTGTGCAAAAAACTGCTGCAAAAGTACTTGGACTTAAAATGCATCTGATAGAAGTTGATGTCTTAAGATTAGGGGGCGGCTTTGGCGGAAAGGAGGATCAAGCTTCACAATGGGCTGCAATGGCTGCAATGGCTGCTTTGAAATTGAATAAGCCTGTTAAGCTTATATTACCACGGCAAGATGATTTAAGAATGACCGGTAAAAGACATCCTTATTCCTCTGATTATAAAATGGGATTAAATAAAGAGGGCAAAATTGTAAACTATGAAGTTACATTTTATCAAAATGCAGGCGCTTCAGCGGATCTTTCCCCGGCTATTTTAGATAGGACTCTTTTTCATTGTACCAACAGCTATTTTGTCCCTAATGTAAAAGCAACTGCTTGCTCTTGTAAAACAAATTTACCTCCAAACACTGCATTTAGAGGGTTTGGGGGGCCTCAGGGAATGTTTGTTATAGAAGCTGCTATATATAAAGCTGCTGAAAAGCTGGGTATTGATCCTTGCTTCATCCAGGAGAAAAATTTGCTTGCCGAAGGCGATGAGTTTTCATACGGACAAAAGGCTGAGCAGTGTATGGCTACAGCAAGTTGGGAGTCGGCTATTTCCAAATTTAATCTTCCACATCTGAAAAAGGAAATTGATGAGTTTAATGCTGCGAGTAAAATCGTTAAAAAGGGAATTGCTCTTATGCCGATTTGCTTTGGTATTTCATTTACTACTACTTTTCTAAATCAGGCCAGTGCATTAGTGCATGTTTATTCTGATGGAAGCGTTGGTGTAAGTACCGGAGCGATTGAAATGGGGCAGGGGGTAAATATGAAAATAAGGCAAGTTGTAGCGTCTGTATTTTCTATTAAAATTGACAGAATAAAGAATGAGACTACTAATACTACGCGTAATGCCAATACCTCTGCAACTGCTGCAAGCAGCGGTGCTGATTTGAACGGAAAAGCTGCCCAGTTAGCATGTAATAATATTCTTAATAGATTAAAAGATGCTGCCGCTAAGTATTTATCACTTGAAAATTCGGATCTGATTGAGATTAAAGACGAAGTAATTTATTACGAAAACAAACCCACCCGACTCCTCTGGAATGAATTGATATCTTCGGCTTATATGCAGAGAGTATCCCTTTCTTCTCATGCTTATTATGCTCCTCCGGGGATTTATTTTGATAAAGATAAAGCAAAAGGCAAACCATTTGCATACCATGTTTATGGAACTGCAATAATTCAAGTGGCTGTTGACTGCTTAAAGGGAGTTTATGAAATTGAATCCGTAAAAATAGTTCATGACTTTGGTAAAAGCATAAATAAAGCAATTGATAGAAGCCAAACAGAAGGGGCGGTAATGCAGGGTATCGGTTGGATGACAATGGAAGAATTAAAATATAATGAGAATGGCAGACTTCTAACGGATGCGTTATCGACTTATAAAGTTCCTGATATTTATTTTGCTCCCAAGGAGTTTGAAGTTGAATTTCTGGACAATCCGAATGATTCTCTTGCAGTATTTAATTCAAAGGCTATTGGCGAGCCTCCATTTATGTACGGAATAGGCGCATATTTTGCAATTATGAATGCAATGAAATCTTATAAACCTGAAAAGAATTTTGAAATAATTTCACCAATGACCCCTGAACGGTTACTGCTATCCTTGTATAATTAAAATTGATAATAGGGTTACGTAAAAAGTAACCCTTTAAATTTACTTAATAGGTAATGAGAAGAAAAATTTTGAACCTTCATTAATTTTACTCTCAGCCCAAACTTCACCTGAATGAGCTTCAATAATTTTTTTGACTATTGACAAACCGAGGCCTGTACTTCTTTCGCCATTTGTTGCTTGTGAAGTTGTTCTTGAAAATGGTATAAAAAGTCTTTCTATTTCATTTTCCGGAATTCCATTTCCATTATCTTTAATGCAAACGACAACAGCGTTCAATTCTTTTTTTACATCAATCAGAATATGTGAATTTGGAAAAGAATATTTAATTGCATTTGAAATTAAATTATTTAAAACTTGCTCAATTTTAATCTCATCAGCTTCAATGTTAATATTCTCAATAGTGGGCGTAAAATCCAGTGTAATTCTCTTATTATTTGCAATCCTTTTATTAATTTTCAAATTATTATTAATTATTTCAATTAAATTATAATTAGCAAGATTCAATTGCAGATTTCCGGATTCAATAATAGAAAGATCCAGTAACTCATTCAGCAAATTTAGACTAAACTCTCCGGCATTTTTTATACCCATAAGTAATTCATAGTCATCATCACTTAATTTATCCTTTGCTGACTGTAAAAGGGAAGCGAGACCAACGATAGAACTCATGGGATTTCTTAAATCATGAGCGGCAATTCTTAAAAATTTATTTTTTTCATCGTTAAGTCTTTCAAGCTCTATGTTCTTTTTTGAAATTTCTTTATGAAGCCTTAATAATTCTTTATTGGCGGAGACTAGTTCATCATTTTTGATAATGGCATTTTCATATGTTGAGAGGAGCAGATCAATAATTTGCATCTTGTCGGAATTAATTAAATATTTTCCGCCTCCAAAAACAATTGTAATGCCGGCATCTGAAGTCGCCTGATTTTTTCTTATCTCACGGTTTATAAGAGTATATTTAATCCTTGATAACAAAAATGGCTCATTGTAAGGCTTTGTTAAAAAATTATCTGCACCGCACTGCAATCCTTTAATAACATCCTGTGGATCAGATAAAGTAGTAAGCAGCATCACCGGTAAATCTTTCAGATCAGGATCTTGTTTTATGATATTACATAAAGTGTATCCATCCATTTGCGGCATAATGATGTCAGAAATTAGCAGATCCGGCTTGGATCCACGTATCATTTCTAAAGCAGATTTGCCGTCCCTGGCAATTCTTACGTTATAACCATTTCTTTCAAGTATGTATCTTAACTGTTCTAATTGAGTCCGACTATCTTCAGCAATTAGTATTTCCATAGTCATCAATAAATTCTCCAATATAGAATTGTTAAATCAATTCTATTTATTTTTAGTGGTATTCAGTCCTTCTAAAAAATTAATTATTTTATCAGGCGTATAAATAAAAGAAGCACCATTTAATTTAATCGCTTCTCCCGGCATTCCGAATATCACACTTGATTCTTTGTCCTGTGCAATTGTAATTGCCCCGGTATCTCTTAAAGTTTTTAACTCTTCCGATCCATCTCTTCCCATGCCGGTTAACAAAATTCCTAATGCTTTATTTCCATAGTTATTCGCTAAGGATGCAAATAAAAATCCCACGGATGGACGCATATTATAAAGGGGTTTTGAATCTGATAACATTAGTGTATTTTTAATTATTCCTAAATGAGCATCATCAGGTGCGACATAACATACTCCTTTAGTTATTGTTTCATTATTTTCTGCCAGTTTCACCGGTATTGCTGAACTACGATTAAGCCACTCAACTAAACCTTTTGTAAACCCTCTAGATATATGTTGAACAATAACTATTGGAAAAGAAAAATCCTTGGGTAGTCCGGCTAATATTTTTTCAATAACTACCGGGCCTCCTGTTGAAGCTCCGATTCCGATAACTTCAATATTATTGCTAATCTCAGTATCTGAAAAAAAGCTTCTTGAAATATATTCCCGTTTCCTATTTTTATAGTCTATTCTTCTAACAACTTTAACTTCTGACATTAACCTAACCAATTGAACAAGCCTTTTTTCATAAAGATGAAAATCAGGACTATCACAGGCTGAAGGTTTTTCAATAATAGCCACGGCTCCTGCTTCCAATGCTTTAAATGTATCGTTTATGTCAGTTTCATCAATATTTGCACTTAAGATTATTATCGGAGTAGGATTTGTACTCATAATTTCCCGTGTAGCATCGTAACCATTCATTACAGGCATATTTATGTCCATAGTAATCACATCGGGTCTCATTTTACTGACAAATTCTGTAGCAGCCAGTCCGTTTTTTACTATTCCACAAATCTCAAACTGGTTATTCTTAACTAATATCTCCTTAAGTATAGTCACAAATAATATTGAGTCTTCAACTATCAGTACTTTAATTTTTTTATTAATCATTGTAAAAGTCTCGATATAACTTCCAAAAGGTTACTTTGCTCAAAATCACTTTTAACTATATATGCGTTTGCACCTGCGTCCATGCCCTTTATTTTATCCTCATCTCTGGATAGGGCAGTTACAAGTACAACAGGAATATCTTTTAAATTATCCATGCTTTTAACTAATCTAGTGAATTGGAAACCATTCATCAAAGGCATCTCTATATCAGAAACAATTAAATCAAAATGACTTTCCTTAATTATTTTAAGGGCATTCATACCGTCTGAAGTAGATTTCACATTATAACCGGCTGTCTCCAGTATATCTTGAAGCAGCATTCTGGATGTAATAGAATCATCTACTACTAAAATATCCCTGGCGCTTTCATTGGTTTTAAAGGTTAAATCTGTTGTCTTTCCAAAACTTTTTTCAGTAGTTTTAATCAGATCCGGTATGTTTAGTACAGGTACGATTTTCCCGTTACCTAAAATTGTAGCACCGGATATGTTTTTAATTCTGGCTAATTGCTTATTCAATGGCTTAATTAAAAGCTCAATTTCTTCCAATATGTCACTGACTGCAAAAGCAACTAATTTGTCAAAAAATGTGATAACAACTATTTTGACAAATGAACTATCTTCAGTTGTTTTATACTTTTTAATTCCAAGTATATCACATAAATATAATAACGTAACCGGAATATCATTTAATATTATGGTACTTTTATTCTCTACCCGTTTTATATTGGAAGCACTGACTCTATTTACATTATTAATGTAATTAGAGGGGATTACAAATTGCCTGTCTGAACACTGCACAACAAGCCCGCGCAGCATTGTTAATGTGATGGGCAGCGTAATGGTTATCTCGGTACCTAATAATGGTTTTGTCTTTATATTTATTGTGCCGTTTAATTTATCAACTTTTTCTTTTACTATAGCCATGCCAAGGCCGTATCCGGATATATCTGTTATTATTTTCTTTGTGGTTGTTCCTGATACGAATAAAAGCTGTATTGCATCATCTTCACTTAATTCATTACTTCTTTCAAGTGAAATTAGGCCTTTTTTGACTGCAGAATGTTTAAGCTTCTCAATGTCTATACCTTTCCCGTCATCAGATATCTTTATCTCAACTTTCCTGTTTTCAGCATGCTTAATACAAATAGATAAGTTTCCTTTAGGGGATTTTCCATTTGAAACTCTTTCTTCAGAAGACTCAAATCCATGGTCAATGGCATTTCGTATAATGTGTATTAAGGGATCTTTCATTCCTTCCAGAATTCTTCGATCAATTTGAATGTCAGTTCCAGACATAACAAAATCAACGTCTTTGCCTAATTCAGACGAAAGGTCACGTACTGCTTTTGGAAATAAATCTAACAGATGTGAGAACTTAAACATAATTATGTCTTTTACAGAATCCATAAGTTCAGTTACTGCTATCCCTGTTTTCCTTGTATTTTCAACGGATGATTTAGTAAGAACCTTAAGACGGTTATCAATTGATATTATTACTTCACTGAATCTACTAAAAGAATCAGTAAATTCATTTTGTCTCTCAACAAGATATTTGTTTCTACGAAGTGCACTCTGTGATTTATTAAGTTCAAGTTTTATACGATTAATAGAAGCGCTTAATTCCTGTAAATCTTTACTGAATTGTTCCATGGCAAGTTTTGATGCAAGCAACTCCTCCGCTTGTAAATAGAGAGAATCCAGTTTTTGCACTGAAATTCTTATGTTCTCCTGTAATTGAATGTCTTTTGGAGAATGAGTTGTAATTTGCTCTTTATTGGGTATAGACTGTGCTGATGTAAAATCACTATTTCCGTTCAGCTCAAGATAAGCAGGAATATTATTTCCATCCACTGCCGCGTCATCGTCTGTTGTGAATGTTTTTTCAGGGGGGGGGGAGGTCTCATTTTTAGATAAATTTAACAACTCCCATACTTTTAACGAAAAAGTGTCTGATAAAAGTTTAGTATCATCTTCAATTTCTACAGGATTAAGATATATCATTTCCTTAATAAGGTCAACACCCATAAATGCAAGAGCAAATACATTTTTGCTTAAAGCCAATGCATCCCTCTTAACGGCAGAGAATAAAGACTCCAAACTTTTGCAAACATCTTCTATGTCTGTAAAGCTGACGGCTCTTGCAGCTCCTTTTAAACTATGTGCCTCTCTATGCAAAGTTTCAACGAGCTCAAAACAACTTTCACCGGGTTCTACTTTTTCAAGAGTAATTAATCCGTTTGCTAAATTATTATAGTGCTCCTCAGCTTCAATTTTGAAAGTCTCAATTAACCTTTTTAAGAAATTTTCATCCATTAAAGGACTCCATGAATGGTATGCAATATTTTAATATTATCATTAAACATTAAAATTTGAGATTATTTCTTTTAATTTAAATCCCAGTTCCTGCAATTGCTTGGCGGAAATTTCCAGCTGTTTTGTAGTGGCGGCATTTTGTGTGCTCGCAGTTCTGATATTTTCCATTGCTAAAGCAATTTGTCCCATCCCGACAACTTGTTCCTGACTGCTGACAGATGTCTGTAGGGCAGAATCTCTTGCAATATTAACAGTATCTGCTAAATTTTTAATAGAAATACTTGATTGTTCAGCCAGCTTAATCCCTTGGTCAACAATTTGTTCACCTTTTTGCGTGGCTGCAACTGTAGAGCTTATTCCATTCTGGATATCATTCAGCACAATCTTAACTTGTGAAGTAGCCAATTTGGACTGTTCTGTAAGGTTTTTAATTTCTTGCGCGACTACTGAAAAGGCCTTGCCGAATTCTCCTGCTCTTGCAGCTTCAATTGAAGCATTAACTGAAAGTAAATTGGATTGTTCAGAAATATCATTAACCGCATTAATAATATCTGAAATAGCTTTATTCTGCTCAGATAATTTTATTGTACTATCAGCAATTAAACTCATCTGTTCGCCTATGTTATTTATGCCAGCTCTTGTTTCTTCTATAGATCTTTCCCCTAATTCAGAATAATCATTCGCTTTGTTAGAAACATCAAAAACTTCCTTGGATTTATTGTTTGATAATTCAGATGCTCTTTTAACTTCTTCAACGGTGGAAGTAGTTTCTCCTATTGCGGTTGCAGTTTCAGTGGAACTTGAAGCCAGTTGAGCCGTAGACGCAAAAATCTGAGAAGATGAAGACCCTAAAGTGCTTATAATTTCTTTAAGACTTGTAGTAATTTGTCTTAGCTTTTCTACCATAGTGTTAACTGAAATAGTAAGTACGTCCTTAGAGGATTTTGGTACTGCATTAATATGCAAATTACCTGCGGAAACTTTATCTACTACTTCTGCTATCTCTTTAAGAGAATCAGTCATTTTAATAAAAGCACCCCATAGATTACCGATTTCGTCTTTTCTATCAATAGGCTTGATATCAATATATAAATCTCCCTCAGAAATTTTATTTGCATAGTCTCTAAGTAAAAAAGTTGGCTTAGCTATAATTTTATCAAGATAAAATACGCAGAAAATAATTGAAAGCAGTACAAAAATAGAAATTGATATTAGGGCTTTGTTAGTATAGGATACTTCGGAGTTTGAAGATTCCAAGTCTCTTTGTAAAATGGCATTCGTTTGTTCATCAACATCAAGTGCTATTGATCTAATTTTTTCATATACACCTTTGGCAATGTTTTCACTTCTGGATTGGGCATCTTTAATTTTATTTGCAATAATTAAATTTGATTCTGCTTTTCGGTGCGTTTCATAGTCATAAACTAATCTTGTAAGCTCTTTAATTTTTGAACTTAATACCGGATTCTTTGAAGTCAAATCGTCAAGATTTTGTGCAATAGAATTAATGACATTAGCGGTCTGCAACATTTGATTTTCTAATTGTTCATGTTTGATACTGCTTGAAGAAAGCATCATTTCTAAGATTAATGCCCGCTGCCTATTGAGATTAGACCTAAGTTCTACGGATTGTTTGGAAATCATAAAAACATTTGTCTGAATAACTTCTTGCCTGTCTCTAATCTTTTTTATTCCTGAATAAGCAAAATTTATAATTATGAAAAGCAGTACTCCAATTACTGCAAATACTATATATAGTTTTCTTCTAATTGATAAATGTAGAAACCATTTCATAGAGATATCTCCTTGTAGTTATAGCTCATCAGATACTATTATTTTATTTTCTGTTAGAAATTTAAAACCATTTAATACTATATTACGGTCCGAGGTTACACCAATAATATATTCTTCTAAAATACTGTTTGAATTTAATAAAGTTGTGTGCAAATCATTCGATGAAATATTATCAACATCTAATATTCTATCCGCAAGGACTCCAAAGGTCATTTCATTTAATCTCAAAATGATTACTCTATTCAAATCTGTAATCCCACCGGACTGAAGATTAAAGAATTTTTTAATGTCTAAAACTGAAATAATTTCACCTCTGACACTAATTATCCCTTTTACAAAGTCGGGTGTAAATGGAAGCTGAACCAATTCATTTAGCACAAGCACTTCCTTAACGTATTTTGTTTCAAAAGCGTAAATCTCATTTGATAATGTAAATTTTAAAATTTCGATGTCGCCTTTAACAATGTTATCATCAAGAGGTTTTGCCAGTGCTTCAGCTCTTTCTTTTAATATCAAAGATTCATCACCTTTTCTAAATACTATAGTATTTTCCATTTCTTTTTATTCTTTAATATTTTGAATGAATGAAATAACCATTTCTCTCATTGCCCCTGCTGTTAAACCTTCTGATTCTTCAATAACCTGATCCGGACTGCAATTTTCCAGTATTCTAAGCGTAACCAGTAAGTATTTCCTAGCCAGATTACTGTCATTATTTCTTCGGTATAGGTTAGACAAACTAAAGTTGGCCAGTATATTATCAGGGTCTAAATATATTGCTGTCTGTAAAGTCTTCATAGCTTCTTCATTTTCATTAATAACCTGAAAAATGTTAGCCAGTGTCAAATAGTAGGGGAGATGCAGTCTGTTATTCTCTATTCCTTTTGTACACCATCTTAGGGCCTCATCAAAGTTATTAATATTCAAATAACTTTTAATAATCATTAAATATAATTCGTCAGAATGATTCTGCAAAAGAGTACTATTTTTATTAGCTTTCTGAATAATATCTAAAATAATAGAAATCGTTTCTGCATATCTGCCCTTAGCATATCCATTATGTATATTATAAAACGAAGTGTCAACATCATCAATTGATTGTTTACGTTCTTCACTGCTTGCTTTACTGCCTCTTCTAATTGTATTATGCTCGGGAACGGGACTTCTTGTAAATGATGAATTAGAATTGTTCCTGATTATTGGCAGGGGAATTCTGTTGTTAATATTATGAATTGGAGATAATGGAAGCGTCGGCTCCTTAATACTTTTTCTAAATATAAATGATTCGTTTGAATAAATTTTTTCAAAGCGGTTGTCGTTAATTAAAGATACTTCTGCAACGCTCACGGCTAAAAAACCGCCGTCTGCTAATAAGTTATAAAAGGAGGTAACAAGTTTATCATGTAATTCCTTATCGAAGTACATTAAAACATTGCGGCAAAATATATAATCAAATGGTCCGAAATTTAATTTTGAGGAAAAATTATTCTCAGCAAGATTCATGTATTCAAACTTAACAAGCTTTCGTATTTCCGGTCTAACCTCAAAGTATTTATCGTCTATTCGGTTAAAATACTTTGCAACAATTTTATCATCCATATTTCTAAATGACCATTTGCTGTATCTGCCGCTCAAAGCTTTATTCAAAAAGTCTTTATTAATATCGGTAGCCAATATTTTTGAATTTCTTATGTTGGAGTCAAAAATACTATTAATTATTATTGCAAGTGTATATGCCTCTTCACCAGTACAGCAACCTGCACACCAGATATTCAGGGGTCTTGAATTATTAATGATATTTTTTTTGAAAATATCTAATACGCCGGATTCTCTAAAGAAATAAGTCTCTCCAATTGTTAAATGTCTTGTCAGTAGATCGATATTGTTAATTACAGATGCTTCATTTTGTAAAGTATGTAAAAAATCTTCTAATTCATTATATCCTTTTTCTTTGGCGGCTGAGTCTAAACGGATATAAAGTTCACTATATTTTTCAGGAGGATAATAAAGTCCCAGATGTTTTTCAATGTTAACACTAATTGGGTTAATAATACTTAGCAATATTTCAGAATTGGGATCAAACATAGATACTATTATTTGTTATTATAAACTGAAATAGAGTTATCTAAAATCTCTTCTTCACCTGGGAGAAAATAATTTTCTATATTATTTATTAAAATTATTTCGCCGGTTACAGAAACAATTTTATCAATAATAGTCAGGCCGGGCCAAATACTATCTTTTACTTTTATATCATCTTCAGATACATCAATGCTTTTATCAACAGAATCCACTATGATACAAAATGAACGTGATTTCGTTTTTAGCAAAACAAAAGAATCATGGATGGAGATTGATTTTTCTTTAATTTTTAATTTTTTCCTGATATCTAAAACCGGAATTATATCCCCATGCATATTAATAATACCGCTGACCACATCCGGGGCACCCGGTAATGGACATACAGCAACTGCATGAAACACTTTTACTACATCTTCCAAGTGTACTGCATAATGCTTGTTTCCTATTTCAAAAATCAGTAAAGAAATCAACTTAAAGCTT